>Ga0126381_100000649_pt1 | contig 38504 bp, 32 predicted proteins | sample PanSoiMetPlot_28_FD_96465 | JGI IMG/M metagenome (GOLD analysis project Ga0126381, IMG submission 96465) | Tropical forest soil microbial communities from Panama - MetaG Plot_28 | ecosystem: Environmental > Terrestrial > Soil > Tropical forest > Bulk soil | place: Panama | collected 2016-02-17 | reverse complement strand
GGGGCGAACTAGGCTCGACGCGCGTGGTAAAGGCAAGATCCGTCGCCCGGTATGATTCCGCCGTTATCGGGTCATAATCTAGCTGCGAACGACAACTTCGCACAGGAGGCGCTCGCGGCCTAACCCCTCGCGGGGTAAAAGCCTTGAGCAAATCGCGGTTCGAGGGGCACCGGGCAACAGAAGCCCCTCACTTGCCGTCACGTTTTTCCTTGCAAATGAACGAGCAGCCGGAAATGGCCCAGGATCTCTTCGACTACCCAAAGATGGTCGAGACCGCGTTGCGCGGCGTTATGCGCGAGGCATTGGCGCGGACGTCCCGCGAGGGCTTGCCCGGCGACCATCATTTCTATATCACTTTTCGCACCCGGGCCCCCGGGGTTGCGATCCCAAAATATCTCTTAGCCCGGTATCCGGACGAGTTGACGATCGTTTTGCAGCACCAGTTCCGGACGCTCGAAGTCGGCGAGGAAGCGTTTTCAGTCAATCTCAGCTTTCAGAGCCGATCGGAGCGATTGAGGATCCCGTTTGCTGCGGTGACAACCTTCGCCGATCCCTCGGTCAATTTCGGGCTCAAATTCGAGGTCGCTGCAGCACAGCCGGCTGAGGCTGCGGCGCTTCCGCCGCAAATCCCACCGCCCGAGCCTGCAGGACCGGCGCGCCCGGCGGCAGAGGTCGTGACTCTCGACAAGTTCCGCAAGCGCTAGGCGGGCGCGAGGCTCGCTTGACGCGGGCGCAGAAAGGACGATTCTGCGCAAAATTGCAGCGCGGAGCGACGCATGAGCGATGCCGCATATCACGAACTCTTCCCACTCGGGCCGGACGACGCGCCGTACCGCAAGCTGACCGGCGAATACGTCTCGACTGCACTGTTCGAGGGCGAGCGCGTCGTCAAGATCGAACCAGAAGCGCTGACCCTTCTGGCCCGGGAGGCTTTCGTCGATTGTCAGCATCTTTTGCGCGCGGGTCATCTTGCGCAGTTGCGCGCAATCATCGGCGACCCGGAGGCCTCGGCGAACGATAAATTCGTCGCCTTCGACCTGCTGAAGAACGCGAATATCGCAGCCGGGAAGGTCCTGCCGATGTGCCAGGACACCGGCACCGCGATCGTGATGGGCAAGAAGGGGCAACAGGTGTGGACCGGCGGCGATGACGCGGCCGCGCTGTCGGCCGGAATCCGGCGGACCTACACGGAAACCAATCTGCGGTACAGCCAGGTGGCGCCGCTGTCGATGTACGAGGAAGTTAATACCGGCGACAACCTGCCGGCGCAGATCGACCTCTATGCCGAGCCTGGTAACGAATACAAATTCCTGTTCATCGCCAAGGGCGGCGGCTCCGCTAACAAAAGTTTCCTCTATCAGCAGAGCAAGGCGGTGCTGAACCCCAAATCCCTGTTGAAATTCCTCTATGAGAAAATCCGCACCCTCGGGACCGCGGCCTGCCCGCCTTACCATCTCGCGATCGTCATCGGCGGCACCTCGGCCGAGCTCAATCTGAAGACCGTGAAGCTCGCCAGCTGCCGCTTTCTCGATGCGCTTCCGACCGAGGGGAACCGCTATGGCCAAGCCTATCGCGACTGCGGTTTCGAGGAGGAGGTGCTCGAACTGACTCGCGGCCTCGGCATCGGGGCGCAGTTCGGCGGGAAATATTTCTGCCATGACGTGCGGGTGATCCGGCTGCCGCGGCACGGCGCCAGCCTGCCCATCGGGATTGGCGTCTCGTGCTCCGCGGATCGCCAGATCCTCGGCAAGATCACCGCAGAAGGCGTGTTCCTCGAAGAGCTTGAGACTAACCCGGCGCGTTTCCTCCCCGAAATTGATGCGGCTGCCTTGGGCAAAGGGGTAGTCCCGATCGACCTCGCCCGGCCGATGGACGAGATTCGCCGCACCCTCTCGCAATATCCGGTCAAGACGCGGTTGAGCCTAAGCGGCACATTGATCGTGGCTCGCGACATCGCGCACGCCAAATTGCAGGAGCGGCTCGATCGCGGCGAAGGGTTGCCGGATTACGTCAAAGATCATCCGATCTATTACGCGGGGCCGGCCAAGACCCCGGAAGGCTATGCTTCGGGTTCGTTCGGGCCGACTACGGCCGGACGTATGGACAGCTACGTCGACGCCTTTATGGCGGCGGGCGGCAGCTTTGTCACTCTCGCCAAAGGCAACCGCGGGGCCGCGGTTCGCGCGGCGTGCGAGAAGCATGGCGGCTTCTACCTCGGCTCGATCGGCGGGCCTGCGGCCCGCTTGGCTCAGGATTGCATTCGCAAAGTCGAGGTCGTGGAATACCCCGAACTCGGCATGGAGGCGATCTGGCGCATCGAGGTGGCGGATTTCCCCGCCTTCATTGTGATCGACGACAAAGGCAACGACTTTTTTGCCGGGCTCACCTGATCGCGACGCCGGGCCGGGTTGCGGTGGGGCCTCCTGATTGGCGCAGGATCGCGATCTGGATCGCCTTCTACAGGGCGACAGGGCAGCCTGGGAGGCATTTGTCCGCCGTTACGCGGGGCTTGTCGTCGCCGCGGTGCGCGGCGTGGCGCGCGAGGCGCCCGAAGTGGAGGACTTGACGCAGGAGGTTTTTCTGCGGCTCTGCAGGGACGACTTCAGGTTGCTTCGTAGCTATGACCCGTCGCGCGCCGGTCTCTCTACGTGGATCACAATCGTCGCACGGAGCACCGCGCGCGACGCAATGCGCCGGCACCGGCCGGTATCGGTGCCGATCGAGGCCGTGCCGGAGGGACGCCTGGCGATCGACCCGGTCGAGCCGGTGAGCAAGCTCAAACTGCCGGAAGCCCTGCTGTCGCCGCGTCAGCGAGAAATATTAACGATGTTGTACGATCGTGAAATGGAGGTCTCGGAGATCGCGCGTGCCCTCGGGATCGACCCGCAGACTGTCCGTAGTGCTCATCACAAGGCGATGATCAAATTGCGCGCCCACTTTCGGGCTGAAGTCGAATGAACGCCTCGGTTGCGGGGATAATCGAGCGGTTCGATGCGTACACACGGTAGGAAGACGTTGGCATGATGCGAAGCGAAGGACCGGAACAATGAACCCGGCGGATCGTCGCCTGTGGCAGCGATGTCGCCTAATGGATGCGACCGAGGACGAGGCTGCGCGATTTCTTGACCTTGCCGCATATGCCGATGGCCTCCTCGATACCGAGGAGGAGGAGCGTGTCGCCGCCTTGCTGACCGCAGATCCGGAAGCGGCGGCAGATATCCGCGCAGCCCGGGCCCTCGCCGGGACGGAAGCGAAGGCTGCGGGTCTCGAGCGGATCATCGCGCGAGCCGCTGCAATCCCTGGTGACGCCGATCTCGCGTCCGGCAAGATCGTACCGCTCGCTGCTCGGCCGGGCCGGCGCCTACTCCAACATTTTGCCCAGTGGGGAAGCCTCGCGGCGGCTATCGGCTTGGCCGGCTGGCTAGGGTTTGCGATGGGCAGCGACACCTCACTCGCGCTCAGCGTTCACCCACAGCCCAGCGACACCGGTCTGCTCCCGGAATTGTTCGATCCAGGAACCGGCTTGCTGCGCGATCTGGGCGAGGGGCTACGGACGTGACCGTGGCCTCGGTCACTTTGCGTCAGTCCACGCGTCAGCATCTCCTCTGGGCGGTGTTGATCTTGTCGTTGGCGCTCAACCTTTGCTTCGTCGCTGGTGCCCTGTGGATCCGTGTTCAGGGGCCCCCTATCCCGATGAGCCAGCAACAACGGCTCCAGCAGATCGAGCCACAGCTCGCCCTCGACCCTCAGCAGAAAGCGGCCTTTGACCAATACGCAGGAATCGTGCTCTCGCGGATGCAGTCTATGCACGAGGCGATCGAGCCGCTGCTAGGGAATGCGTGGTCCGAGCTCGCCAAACCTGACGCGGATGATGCGAAAATCATGCAGCTGTTTGATCAGGCCGGAGAACAGCGGCGCGCCTTCCGGCGAGAGCTGGTAAACGCGACATTTTCGTTTCTGGCAAAATTGTCACCAGAACAGCGAGCGAAATTTGTCGAGCTGGCGCGCCAACGACCCTGGGGAAAACGCCATCAGGACGGTGCTCCCTAAGCTGAGCCTCAGGGGTTTGGCAGCTTGAATATTTGGCCGGGATAAATGCGCTCGGGATCCCGTATCTGGCTGAGATTGGCCGAGTAGATGATCAGATAACGATTACCGACACCGTAAGCGCGACGGGATATTTGCCACAGATTATTGCCACGTTGGACAGTATAGGTTTGCCCCGGCGACAGCTGTGCGCCGGCGGCTGCTTGCGTCAACGGCACAACGATGCGCTGCACGACGCGGGCGTCTTGCCCCAGCTGATCGAGACGCAGCTCTACATGTCCGGGTCCGAGTATTCGATTTGATGTCGCCGACCACTCGCCGGCCGGGTTCGCTACAGCGGTCCCTATTGGCTGGTTGCCGGCATAGATTTGCACGGTCGCCCCCGGTGTAGCCTTACCCGACAGGACGACCCTGCCGTGATCGTCATATTCGAGTGCATCCATCGACATGGCGATCGGGTTGTGCGTAGAGGGCGCGCTTTCGCCGCTTGGCGAAGATTTCTCGGGGCGCTGCAGCACTCGTGCCGCACTACTGCCGTCCCGCGGTAACACCACTGCAAGCGCTGTTTCTTCCTTGCCGCCCGGTTTGGGAGGACTGATCGACAGCGCCACCGTCTCGTCCGATCGGACCGTCGTACCAGTTTTGGGGTCGGCCGCCTCGAGGGAGAGCAGCCGGTCGCCGGGACTCATCGGCTGACTCGGCACCAACACCCATTCGCCGCGGGGATCGGCGGTAACCTCGCCAACGAGCTTGTCGCCGTCGCGGATCGTCACTTTGCTTCCCGGTTCGGCGCGTCCGGCGATGACTGCGGTTCCGGTCGGACCCACCTCGACGATGTCGAAGCTCGGATGGACCGGCACGCTGGGCGGCGATGCGGGGCTGGGTGCGGCTCGTCCCTCCGGTGCGGGACCCGGGGGAGCCGCTCCGGGCGACAATGCCGTTTGCTTTGCGCTCTCTCCGGCGGGATGGTTAATGCCGCGCAGCACCAGGGCGGTGGCGGCACCAGCCAGCAGAACCGCGACAGCCGCGCCGAGGAAATAGCCGTGCCGCACCGATCCTCGCGAAAGTCGTCGAAATGGCGCAAGTTGCAGTGTATGCCTCGCCAGATGCGCTTGCAATCTTCACTACCCGACCAGGTCTGAGTAGGGATGCGCGGCATCCGGCGGCTCTGTGTCTATTGCGGCTCGTCCGGCTCGGTCGGGCGGCAATACCGGGAGGCGGCAAGCGAGCTCGGCGAGCGCCTGGCGACGGCCGGGATCGGGCTTGTTTACGGCGGCGGTCGGGTCGGGCTCATGGGCCTTCTTGCCGACGCGGCTCTTGCCGCCGGCGGGGAAGTAATCGGGATCATTCCGTCGCGTTTGCGGGACGCCGAATTGGCACATCATGGCGCCACCGAACTGGTTGTGGTCGACAGTATGCACGAGCGCAAGCGTCTGATGGCCGAGAAGGCCGATGCGTTTGCCGTTCTGCCCGGCGGCATCGGCACCCTCGACGAAATGTTCGAGACCGTCAGTTGGAAGCAGCTGGAACTCCATGACAAGCCGATCTTGCTTGCCGATATCGGCGGCTACTGGACGCCGTTGCGCGCTCTCCTCGAGGATATCGTCACAAAGGGCTTCGCGCAGCCGAGAACGCGAGAGCTGGTCCGCGTGGTCCCGACAGTCGCGGCTCTGATGGCCGCGCTGGAAACAGAGCCGGCCCGTCGACGGGACACCGACTCGGCATCGCTCTGAGTCCGGCTTGCCTCGGATTTCCCCGCTCTTTATTTTCGCTCGCCGTGGAATCGAGCCCGCAATTTATGCGGTCGCATGCGAGGATGATTTTTATGGCGAAGATCAAAGTGGCCCAGCCCGTTGTCGAACTCGATGGCGACGAGATGGCGCGCATCATGTGGAGCTTCATCAAGAACAAGCTGATCCTGCCCTATCTCGATATCGAGCTGAAATATTACGACCTCGGGATGGAGAGGCGCGACGCCACCGAGGACCAGATCACCGTCGAGGCGGCTGAGGCGATCAAACGGTATGGCGTCGGCGTCAAATGCGCCGGGATCACGCCGGATGAGGCGCGCGTCAAGGAATTCGACCTGAAGCGCATGTACAAATCGCCAAACGGAACACTGCGCAACATCATCGGCGGCACGATCTTCCGCGAGCCGATCGTCTGTCAGAACGTGCCGCGTCTGGTGCCCAACTGGACGCAGCCGATCGTCATCGGCCGCCATGCCTATGCCGACCAATACGCCGCGACCGATTTCGTTGTTCCGGGAGCGGGTACCCTAACGATGACCTTCACGCCCAAGGGCGGCGTCGAACCGGTCACGCGCAAGGTGTTCGATTTCCCCGACGGCGGCGTCGCGATGGGGATGTACAACCTCGACGAATCCATCAAAGGGTTCGCTCGCTCTTCTTTCAATTTTGGGCTGCAGCGCGGCTGGCCGGTCTATCTGTCGACCAAGAACACGATACTCAAAGCGTATGATGGGCGTTTCAAGGACCTTTTCCAGGAGGTCTTCGACAACGAATTCGCCGTCGAATACAAGAAGCGCAACCTGACCTATGAGCACCGGCTGATCGATGACATGGTGGCGCTGGCGCTGAAGTGGAACGGCGGGTTCGTGTGGGCTTGCAAGAACTACGATGGCGACGTGCAGTCGGACACCTTGGCGCAGGGCTTCGGCTCGCTCGGCATGATGACCTCGGTCTTGCTGACACCCGACGGCAAGACCGTCGAAACCGAGGCCGCGCACGGGACGGTCACCCGCCATTACCGCCAGCATCAGCAGGGCAAGGAGACCTCGACCAACCCGATTGCCTCGATCTTTGCCTGGACACGCGGGCTGCGCTATCGCGGCACGTTCGACAACACGCCCGGGGTCGTGCGCTTTGCCGAAGATCTGGAGCGGGTTTGCATCGACACCGTCGAGGGCGGCGACATGACCCGCGATTTGGCGATCCTGATCCGGGCCGATCACCCGTGGCTGACGACCAACCAGTTCCTAGACAAGCTCGACGCGAATCTGCAAAAGGCGATGGCCGCTTAAACGCGGCAAAGCTAGGGAGACCGCGATGCGTCTCAGCATTCTCGACGATTATCAGGGTGTAGCACTCGATATGGCCGATTGGTCCCGGCTCAAAGGCCGCGTCGATATCGTCGTTGAGCGCAAACCTTTCGCCGGCGAGGATGACGCGGCGCGCGCGCTCACCGATTCGGAAATCGTCGCAGCCATGCGCGAGCGTACGCCGTTCCCGCGCAGCCTGGTCGAGCGGCTGCCGAAGCTCAGGCTTCTGATCACTACCGGCATGCGCAACGCGTCCTTCGATATGACGGCGTTGCACGATCGCGGCGTCGTAGTCTGCGGGACGGAAGGCGGCGGTCTGGATACGGCCGAGCTCACCTGGGGTCTGATCCTCGGGGCGGCGCGCCGGATCGCCGAGGATCATCGCGCGATGCGCGACGGGTTGTGGCAGACGCGTATCGGCACCCGTCTCGCGGGCAAGACCCTCGGTGTCCTCGGGCTCGGCAGGCTCGGCGGCGCCGTTGCGCGAGTTGGGCTGGCGTTCGACATGAGGGTGACCGCTTGGAGCCCGAACCTGACGGCCGAGCGTGCCGCAGCCGTGGGTGTCGAGCGGGTCGACAAGCAGACGCTGCTGCGTCAATCGGACGTGCTGTCGGTACACGTCGTACTCAGCCCCCGCAGCCGCGGGCTGGTCGGCCGCGACGATATCGCGCTGATGAAACCAACGGCGATCCTCGTCAATACGTCACGCGGGCCGATCGTCGATACCTATGCGGTCATCGAGGCGCTCGAGACGGGCCGGCTCGGTTACGCCGCCTTCGACGTGTATGACCGGGAGCCGCTGCCGGCCGATCACCCGTTGCGGCGCGCGCCGAACGCCCTGTTGACGCCGCATATCGGTTATGTGACCGAGGAGAACTACCGTAGCTCTTATCCGCAAATCGTCGAAAATGTCGTCGCCTTTCTCGATGGCAACCCGGTGCGCGTTATCCGGGGTTGAGGCAATGATCAATCCTCCATGAATTTAGCGGTCCGGCCATCGCGCGATGAGGATGTCGTCGAAATCACCGCCATTTACCGGCATCACGTCCTCCACGGTGTCGCTTCGTTTGAGGAAATTCCACCCGATGAGGACGAGATCGCGCGTCGCCGCGGGGATATTCTTGCGCTGAACCTGCCTTATTTGGTGGCTGAGCACTCGGGACGGGTGGCGGGATACTGCTATGCTTCGCGATACCGCACGCGGTCGGCCTATCGGTTCACTCTCGAAGATTCGATCTATGTCGATACTGGGCAAGTCGGCCGCGGAATTGGCCGCGCCCTGCTCTCTACCCTCGTCGAGCGCTGCAGCGAGCTGGGTTATCGCCAGATGATTGCGGTGATCGGCGGGAGCGACCAATGGCCCTCGATCCATTTGCACGAGGCGGTCGGATTCGCACGCGTTGGCCTCTTGCCCGCGGTCGGTTTCAAATTCGGAGGCTGGGTCGACTGCGTCCTGATGCAGCGGACGCTCGGTTCCGACGCAACTCCTCCATCCGAGCACAGGAGGTGAAGATGCCTGAGTGCTACGCCGATCCCGGGGTCATCTCGGGATACCATGCGCATCTCTACTACGCCCCGCAAACCCGCCCAATCGCCGAGCGGCTGCGGGTAGCTATAGGAGAGGGCTTCCCGCAGGCTCGAATCGGAAGCTGGCATGACGAACCCGTCGGACCTCATCCAGTCGCGATGTATCAGGTCGCCTTCGCGGTCGAAGACTTCCCGCGCCTGGTGCCGTGGCTGATGCTAAACCGCGAAGGGCTCGACGTCCTTGTGCACCCGCTTACCGACAACAGCGTCGCCGATCATACCCGGTTTGCGCTGTGGCTCGGGACACCCTTGCCGTTGCGCGTCGAGGTGCTTCGGAGAGGGCCGCGGACGGGTTGATCCTGCCGAACCCCGCTCTGGCCAGCCGTCATATTCGGCCGAGGGCGAGCAGAACGATAATGATCACCAGCAATAAGCCGAGGCCACTGCTCGGGTAGTAGCCCCACGCGCCGCTGTACGGCCATGTCGGCAATGCGCCGATTAACAGGATGATCAGAATTATCAGGAGAATTGTGCCCAGCATAGTAGCCCGTCGGCATAGTTGCGTACTGCGTGTACAACCTGTGAGCACCGCGGGAAGTTCCACGTTCGGTTTCCGGCACGTGACGGTTGCACCGTAAATCGCGGGTATGGCCGCTGGTCAGTCCCGATTGTGTGCCGATATCGAAGCGAGCGGCTCATAATACTGCGCGGAAAAACCCGCGGCAGCTCGCGCCGACTGGTTGAACGGTGGCTTCAGTTGACCTTTGAAATATCGCTGAACCTTTTCGTGAAAGACCTGCTCCGGCACTAATCCATGCGCAACGCAAAGCCACTCGAACCAGCGCACGCCGGCCGCAACGTGACCGATCTCATCGTGGTGGATGCGTCGCAAGAGGGCAGCGCTGTCTTGGTCTCCCGCACGCTCGAGCCGGGCTGCCATCTCGGGCGTCACGTCGAGACCCCGTGCTTCCAGCACCAGGGGCACGACGGCGAGCCTGGCGAGCAGATCGCCGACGGTAGCCGCCGCAGATTGCCACAACCCGTCATGGGCCGGCAGGTCGCCGTAGCCGGCCCCAAAGTCGGCGAGCCGTCCGACCAGCAATCCGAAATGGAGCGCCTCGTCGGCGGCGACGCCGACCCAATCGTCGAAAAAGGCTCGCGGCAACGCTTCCTTCCAGGGTCGCGCGACAATGTCCCAAGCGAGATCGATTGCATTGAGTTCGATATGGGCAATGGCGTGGAGGAGCGCAGTGCGGCCGGCTGATGAGCCGTAGGCGCGCCGCTTAGGCATCTCATTCGGTAGCCGCACCAGAGGCCGGTTGGGCCGCGCCGGGCGGGAGGGCGGCTTCGCACTGCCGATTTCAATCGCCCCGGATCTCCATATTTTCGCGAGCCGGCGGCTGGCCGAAGCCTTTGCTGCCGGATCGGCGGTCGCAAGGACCGCGACCGCCCCGGCGGCCAGCGTCGATGGTCGAACCGCTTCGGGCGTCAGAGGGCGCGCGCCGCTTTCAGTACCTCGGCGACATGGCCTGGCACTTTGACCTTGCGCCATGCACCGCGAACGATGCCATCTTTGTCGATCAGGAATGTGCAGCGCTCGATGCCCATGTATTTGCGTCCGTACATGCTTTTTTCGACCCAAACGCCGTATCTCTCGCAGGTGTCGGAGCCCGCATCGGAAGCAAGGATGAACGGCAGCTCGTGCTTTTTCTTAAATTTGTCGTGCGATGCCACTGAGTCTTTCGAGACGCCAATCACCACCGATCCCGTCCCATTATAGTCCGGAAACGAGTCGCGGAACCCGCAGGCTTCGGCGGTGCAGCCGGACGTATCGTCCTTGGGATAGAAATAAAGCACGACGTTTTGGCCCTTCAGCTTGGATAAGGTCACGCTGCCGTTGCCGTCGGTGGGCAACGTGAAATCCGGGGCCTTTTGGCCGATCTCGACACTCATCGCGGGTATTCTCCTCTTTCTTTTACCGCCCGCCGGGCCGGCTGCTCGATCAGACGATCATACCACCCACTGACGCGCGCTGCGGTGGCGCTGATATCCGCGTCGAGCCGGGCGAAGTCAATCGCGCCAACACAGGCCGCAAGGGTGGCGGCGTCCGCTTCTTCGAGATCCCCGGCCGGGGGCGATCCGTCGCCACGCAAAGTCAAGACCGCCTGGACGTTGCGAAACAGCCCTGCCGCGGCGCCGAGTTCATGGCGGCCCTGCGGCGGCAGCACCCGGGCCTCGCCGAGTGCCGCGATCGCCTCCGCGGTTCCGCGGCGCAGTATCTGCGGCGACGAGGCGGCGTGCCGCAGCTGCAATAACTGGACGATGAATTCAAGGTCGAGCAGCCCGCCACGGCGGTTCCTGAGGTCCCATGGGGATGGCTGCGAGTTCTCCTCCGCAATGCGGCGGCGCATATCGGCGACGTCTATGACGAGCTTCTCGGGATCACGCGGTGAGCGCAGCACTGCGGCGAGGGTGTCGGAAATCCGCCGGCACAGGCCCATGTCCCCGGCGACCGGGCGTGCCCGAGTCAGCGCCATATGCTCCCACGTCCAAGCCGACTCTCGCTGGTAGCGGGCGAATCCGGCGAAGTGCGAGGCGATCGGCCCCGCTTCGCCCGACGGCCGCAGGCGCATATCGACATTATAGAGCCGGCCTTCCGCGGTCGGAGCCGTAATCGAACTGATCAGCCTCTGGCTAAGACGCGCGAAATATTCGGAGATAGGCAGCGGGTGAGGGCCGTCGGAAGTCTCTGTCTCGGGCGGGGCGTCATAGATCAGGATCAGGTCCAGATCGGAGGCAAGGGTCATCTCGCGGCTGCCGAGACGGCCCATCCCGATTACTGCGAAGCTGCCTCCCGACGCTCGCCCGTGCCGGCGTGCAAACTCGGCTTCAACTCGTGGCAGCAGCACGGCAAGCGAGGTTTCTGCGATATCGGCGAGCGCCGCCCCGGCCTGAGAGCCGTCGAGGGCGCGACGCAGGAGTTGGACCCCGACCTGAAACCGCCTCTCGCCGGCCCAACGCCGCAGCTTGTTGAGCGTATCTTCGAAATCCCTCTCATTTGCCAGAACCTGGTCGAGATCCGCGGCTAGAACGGTGCAACCTGGCGGCGGGACGGAAAATCCTTCCGTCAGCACCGCATCGAGAAGAGCGGGATGCTGCGCCAGGTGCTCGGCCAATCGCGGAGCCCCCGCCATGATTTCGGCAACGAGCGCCAGAAGTCCGGGATTGGCGTGAAACAGCGAGAATAGCTGCACGCCGGCAGGAAGATGCGACAGGAACTGGTCGAACCGCCGCAGCGCCGCATCGGGATGCGGGGTGGCCCCGAATATCCGCAGCAACTCGGGTACGAGCTCGGTCAGGATTTCACGCACCCGCTGACTGCGGGTGGCGCGTAATCGGCCGTGATGCCAGCTTCGCACCAGCGCGGAGACGGATGCGGGCTTGGCAAAACCCAGCTGCGAAAGCGTACGTAAAGTCTCGATATCGTCGTCGGCACCGGTGAAGACGAGATTGCCCGGAGCTGCAAGGGTCGGGGCATACTCGAACAGCGCCGCATAATGGCGCTCGACCGAAGCCAGATGTCCGTGCAGGTTGGCGACGAAAGCCACTGTCTCCGAATAACCCAGAAACGCGGCGATGCGCGCGATTCCGGCACGGTCCGACGGGAGCGTATGGGTTTGCGCGTCCTCAACCATCTGCAGCCGATGTTCGAGGCGGCGCAGGAAGCGGTAGTCGTCGATCAGCTGCGCCGCTGTATTCGGATCAATCCGGCCCGCTCCGGCGAGCCGGCGAAGCGCCTCGCAGGTCGGCCCGACGCGCAGCTCCTGAAGCCGGCCACCCCAGATCAGTTGCTGGGTCTGCGCGAAAAACTCGATCTCCCGGATGCCCCCGCGGCCCGTCTTGATGTCGTGCCCTTCCACCGCGATCCGTCCGCCGCCGCGGTGTGCATTGATCTGGCGCTTGATCGAATGGATGTCCTGGATGGCCGCGAAGTCGAGGTTTTTCCTCCAGATGAACGGCTGTAGCTCGTGCAGAAATCGCCGCGCGGCGGCGCGGTCACCGGCGACCGGACGGGCCTTGATCAGCGCCGCGCGTTCCCAATTCTGACCGACGCTCTCATAATAGGCGAGAGCCGCGGGAACCGACATCGCAAGCGGGGTGGACGCCGGATCCGGGCGAAGCCGAAGATCGGTGCGGTACGAATAGCCGTCGCCGGTGTAGGTTTCGAGAATTCGCACGAGCTCGCGCGTCAGGCGCACAAAAAAGGATTGCGCCCCGTCGCGCGCAGTCACCTGTACGGATGAGGGATCGTAAAGAATGATCAGATCGATATCGCTCGAATAATTGAGCTCGTACCCGCCGAGCTTGCCCATGCCGAGCACGATGAGGCCGCTACCCTCTTCCGGCTGGTCCGCGGCGGGGAGCGCGATCAGCCCATTGCGAGCCGCATCGCGCAGCAGGTGGCGCAGCGCCGCGCCCAGCGCCGCGTCGGCGAAGCGGCTGAGTGCCGTGGTCTGTTGCTCCAGGGACCAGAGGCCGGCGAGGTCGGCCAGCGCGGCGACAAGCGCGACGCGCCGTCTGGTGGTACGCAAGCGCCGCATCACCGCCGCCGTATCTTCGCCAAGATCTTCGGTTTTTTCGACGCGGACGGTGATCTCGTCGAAGAGGGGATCCGGACCTTGCTCGACAAGGCGGGTCAAAAAGGCCCATTCTTTGACGGCGACGCTGGTCAGAAAGGGGCTGTTGCCGAAGATCGCCGCGAGCAGGCGTTTGCCAGCACCCGCGGCGCTCCAATGGCGCGCGGCATCTGAGGCGGCATCCCCTTGCGCCAGCGCGAGCGCCTCGTTCCAGGCGTCAAGACCGAGGGCGAGCCGGCGCGCGTCGGCCGGTTGCGGCAGCCCTTCACCATCGGGGGAGAGGTGAGATAGCAGTTTCATCCGGTAAGCCCAGCCGGGGCGGGGACACTGGCGATTCGGGCGTTTGCGGTCAAGGCGCGACCGGCGGAGGCGATCAGCCACTTGTCGAGGCCGAGCGGGTGTATCCGTCACCGGCGCGGCGAATGGGTCGCTTGGCCCACTGTATTCTGGCATGGCTGGGCGCGCTTTCGGGAGCGTCGATCCTCGTCTGTGGCTTCGTCCTGTGGCGGCTTACACAAGGGCCGGTCGACCTGCAGGGGCTGACCCCCTTCGTCCAGCAACTCGTTGACCAGCCGGGTGGCGGGATGCAAATCGCGATTTCCCGGGCGCGTCTTGGGATAGATCGGCAGACCCGTCAACTCGAACTAAGGCTCGAAGGCTTGCGGGTTGCCGCCGCGGAGGGGGAACCGGTCGCCGCCTTTCCGGACGTGGCTGCTAGTTTCAGCCTCGGCTCTCTGTTGCAGGGCAAATTGGCGCCGACCCGGCTCGTCGTCGACCGTCCGGTGGTTCGCATCGTTCGCGATGACACGGGAGAGATCCGCTTTCGCTTTGGGGACCCAAATACCGAGGTGGCGAACTTCGGACCCGACTTTCTCGATCAGCTGGCGGGTCCCTTAAACCTTGAGCGGCCCTTCGGGCTGATGCGGCGAGTCGTCGTCCGAGATGCGGCCATCATTTACGACGATCGGCGAACGAGGCGCCGGTGGGAGGCCAATCGAGTCGGCGTCTCGATCGAGCGGAGTCCGCAGGGCCTTTCGGGCGACGTGTCGCTCTCGCTGCCGATTGGCAGCCCCGAACCCGAACTCCACGCCAGCTATCGCTATATCCCCGGTGAGCACAGTCTGGATGTCTCGATGCGGATCGGCGCGGTGGAGCCTGCGACCCTGGCCTCGCTCTCTCCTGAGCTCGCGCCTCTTGCCCTGGCTGATTTTCCGGTTTCGGGGACCCTCGCGACGCGGCTGAACTTGGCTGACTTTACTACCGAGGGGATACGGCTCGACCTTTATCTGGGCAAGGGCTCGATCAGGAGCGAGCTGTTGCCCGAAGGTCATATCCCCCTAAAGGAGGGCACGGTTCGCGCCGTTTATGCGCCGGAAACCGGCGAGCTGCGACTTGCCAAACTTGATCTCGATCTCGGCGACGGCTCGTCCGTGATCGTCAATGGGAATATTGATGGATTGACTCCGGCAATAATCGCCGGCACCGAGCCACCGCCTCAATCGCTACCCGGCAAGCTCGGAATCGTCCTCGCCGATGTGCCGGTGAATAAATTCGAAAGTCTTTGGCCGCCCGCCTTGAGCCGTGGCGGGCGGCGTTGGGTATTGGCCAACGTCCATGACGGGATGCTCGACGAAGCGGCCGTCCAGCTCGATCTCGCGGTCGATCCGTCGACGCGGTCCGCGGAGGTGGTATCCGCACACGGCACGATGCGGTACCACAATGCGACGATCAGCTATTTTGACGGACTGAACCCGGTCCGAAAGGTCAGCGGGACCGCCGCCCTCGACAATAAGCGGCTGGTGTTCACACCGACCGGAGGCTCCGTCAAATCCGTTCGGGTTACCGGAGGCTCTCTGCAGATCACCGATCTCGGCGCGCCGGTGGAATGGCTGACGGTCGATCTTTCTCTTGCCGGGCCGATCCAAGACGTCCTCGAGACCATCGACGCCAAGCCGCTGCGCTACGCCCACGACATCGGGGTGGACCCAGCGCGGGTCGCCGGCCGAACCGAGGCCAACCTTCATTTCAAGCTCCCGCTGTTGAAAGACCTCAAGCTCGACCAGGTCCAATATGCCGTGAAGGCGAGCCTCTCCGGTGCCGCGATTGCCAGCGTCGCGATGAACCGCAACCTGACCGACGGCAACTTCGCCTTGGAGATAACCCGTCCGGGCGCCCACCTACGGGGAACCTCCCGTTTCGACGGGGTGCCGCTGAGCATCGATGCGAACCTGTTCTTCAAGCCGACCGACGGGGCCCGGGCGCGGTACCGCGTCGCTCTTACGGTGGACGACGAGCAGCGCCGGCGCCTCGCTTTCGATTTTTTACCCGATCGGGTCGACGGTCCTGTAGGGATCGATCTCACGTACTGGACACTCGATGCGGCACATGCCCAAGCCCAAGCCGCCCTTGATCTGGGGTCCACCGGCCTGAGCGTTGCGGAGGCGGGATGGAAAAAGCCTCCCGGCGCTCCCGCGGGTGCCAGGCTCGTCCTTGATCTGCGCAACGAACAAGTCACGCGGCTGCGGGACATCGAAGTCAAGGCGGCGGGGCTCGACGGCAAGTTCGCCGTAGCGCTCGAACCGGAGACAGGACGGATCGATCGGGTCGACGTCCAGCGCCTCGTCATTGCCGACGACGATGTCAGCGGGTCGGTCGCACGGCGAAGAGAAGGAGGCTGGCAGGTCGCTCTCCACGGTCGGGCCCTCGATCTGTCGCACTGGATGAACGACCCCCACAAAAACTCCTGGGTCGCGGATGGACCTCTGCACATCGATGCTCACCTCGGTCGCTTGATCGTCGGGCCGCAGCGCGAGGTGCGCGATGTTGCGGCAAGACTGTCACGCGAGGGCGCCGATTGGCGGGCGGCGCAGTTCGATGGGCGATTTCCCAACGGCCGCGGGCTGAGTTTGCAGTCCGCCGCGCTGGCCGGCGGGCGAAGTCTCACCGTCCGATCGGACGACCTGGGGTCTACGCTCAGTCTTCTCGATATCACCGACAGCATCATCGGCGGCCAAGTCACCGTTACAGGTCAGACCGTGGACAAAGGCGGGAAGCAAGTTGTCGTCGGCCATATCGAGGGGACTGACTACGATTTGGTACGTGCGCCCCTGTTCGCTCGCATCCTGTCACTGCCTTCGTTCAGCGGCGCCGGCAGTATGCTCACCGGCTCGGGGATCCCATTCAGCACGTTGCGCGGCGATTTTGCCTATGGCGAGGATCACCTCGTGCTCGACAAGCTCCTCGCCTATGGCGGGGCAATCGGTGTCACCGGAAACGGCGTCGTCGATCTCGGCCGCGACCGGCTCGACCTGCAAGGAACGATCGTGCCCGCCTACGCGCTGAACTCGATCATCGGCAACATTCCGGTCATCGGCTCGCTGTTGCTCGGCGGCGAGGGCCAAGGCCTATTCTCCGCCAATTACCGGGTCACCGGGTCGTCAGTCGAACCGAAGGTCTCGGTCAACCCCCTGAGCGCTCTCGCGCCCGGCTTTCTGCGCCGCCTGTTTCAGCCCAATTTCGGCCTGCCGGCGCCGATCGAGCAATCGCTGGGCGCGCAGTAACGGGTCAGCCGTGGCCATGCCGGTGATGCAGGTCGGGGTAGTGCGGGTGAGCGTGGCGCAGCAGTACGTGGCGGTGCCAATGCGAATGCGGCTCACTGACCGGCCCGTCGTGCCTATGCCGGTGATGCTCATCGTGCCGATGGCTGTGCTCGTGTTCGAATGCTTCGTGCTGATGCTCGTGGTCATGACGTTCAGTGAGGTGCATCCATAGCCCGAACCCCATCAAGAGACCGGCGAGTACGAGATTTGGTGTCACCCCCTCGCGCAAGAGGGCGATCGCCAACACCGCGCCAATGAACGGCGCAAGCGAAAAATAGGCGCTGGTGCGGGCGGTTCCGAGATGGCGCAACGCCAGGACGAACAGCGCCAGGCTGATCCCGATAGCGACGAAGCCGACCATCGCCGAGGTGGCGACGACACCCGCCGCCGGGAGGGCTGCACCGCCCAGCAAGGCAAGTCCGGCATTCACCGCACCGGCTGCAAGGCCTTTTATCATCGCCGTCAGCACCGGATCGGCCGAAGACAATTTCCGCGTGAAATTGTTGTCGATGCCCCAGGCGAGGCAAGCTGTGGCGATTAGCACCGCCCCCGCATCGAGCTCGAGCTTGTGCCTGCGCCAGGACAGGATTGCCGCCCCGGCGAGGATCGCCAAAGCCCCGAGCAGCAGCCGGCGATCGACGTTTTCACGGAACACAAGCCAGGCAAGGCCCATCGTGAAGAGGCCTTCCAGATTGAGCAGGAGCGAGCCCGAGGCGGCTTCCGTGCGCGCCAGACCGAGCATCAGCAGGAGCGGTCCGAGCACGCCGCCGAACAGGACGACCGCTGCGAGCCACGGGAGATCTCTCGGGCGTAGCGGCGCTTCCGGCGCCGAGATCCCGGCAGCGGTGCGGCAGAGATGCACGGCGGCGAGCCCGATTCCGGCACCCAGATAGAGCAACCCGGCGAGCAGCTGCGGTTCGACCGCCGCGAGGAGCAGCTTGGCAAACGGTGTCGCCGCTCCGAACAATGCGGCCGCCGCGAGCGCCATCGGCACCCCCGGCCACAGCGGCGACCGATCAGCCTGCGTCATGCGATTGCCCGAGAGACGCCCGAACCAAAATTAATGGTAGAGTCATTTATGATAGCCCGCTGCTTCTGCAGCGAGTCTGCAGCGGGATTCTACTTAAAGTTGCAACTAAGACCTCCAGAAATTCGCCGCTGGTCGGCACGAAGTGAGGGTCCTGTCGGGCGCAGGTTTTAGCCCCTACCACGCAATTGCGGCGACTTTCGGGTTCGACGGAGCCGCGAGCCCTTGCCCCTCCCCGCCCCAAGGGCAGAGAGGGAGAGGTTGGGACGAAAAGGCAAGAATTCACTGTGAGGTCGGGCACTAAAACAGGTCGAAGTACTCTCGGTGCTCCCACTCGGTTACTTCCTGCTCGAAGCGCGCCAGCTCGGCTTCTTTGATGTGAATGAAATAATCGATGAAGCCGGCGCCGAACGCGGCGCGCAGCGGCCCGTTGTCGCGCAGTGCATGGAGCGCCTCGCCGAGAGAGCGCGGCAATGCGGCCGCGGCGGTCTCGTAGGGTGTGTCGGCCAAGGGTCCCGGATCGAGCGCGCCGTCGACACCGTCGAGCCCGAGCACGACCTGGGAAGCCATGTAGAGATAGGGATTGGCGGCCGGCTCGCCGATGCGGTTCTCCAACCGGGTCGCCGGGTCGCCCGGCCCGCCGAGCACGCGGACCATCGCGCCGCGATTGTCGCGGCCCCAGATCGCCCGGTCGGGGGCCAAGGTGTAGGGCCGATAACGGCGGTAGCCGTTGATCGTCGGCGTCGCGAAGGCAGCGCTGGCCCGCGCGTGCCGCAGCAGCCCCGCAAGAAAGTGGCGGCCGAGCGGGGAGAGCGGCTCTTCCTCGCTGTCTGGAATGAACGCGTTTTTGCCGCTGTTGTGGTCGCGCAGGCTCTGATGCAGGTGCCAGCCGCTCGAAAAGATGTTCGCCAACCGCGGACGGCACATGAAGCTCGCATGGTAGCCGTGCCTGCGGCAGATCTGCTTCACGGCGCTTCGGAACAGCACCATCGTGTCGGCCGGTTCGAGATTGCTTCCGGGCCGGAACGTGAATTCGACCTGGCTCGGCCCGAACTCGACCTCCAGCGAGCGCAGCGGCAGGCCGAGCGCTTCGATCGGATGCCGCAGGATTTCGAACACCTCGTCACAGACGTCGTAGCGCGTCTCCATCAGCAGCTGGTACCCGGGGGTCAACAGGCTGACATCGGGCGGAACTCCCGGCTGGCCCGCATCGGCTGCTGTGAGGTGGAGATGGTCCAGCTTGAAGATGTGGCATTCGACCTCGAGCCCGGCGATGTAATCGAAGCCGCGCCGGTTGAGCCCGTCGAGCACGCGGCGGCAGAGCTGGCGGGTGCTGAAGGGCACCGTCCGGCCGTCGGCGAAATGGATGTCGCAGAGCAGCCAGCCGCTGTGTGGCGCCCAAGGTAGCGTTTTGAAGGTCAGCGGGTCTGGCACAAGGAGGAGATCGGCTGCGCCCTCCATTTCGGGCATATCGAAGCCGCCGCCACGGGTGAACACCGGAAAGACGGTGCGGTGCGAGGTATCTTTCGCAAGCAGGCTGGAGGGCGCCGTGCAGCCGTTGTGCAAGGTGCCGGCGAGCTCGGCGGCAACGATCGTCTTGCCGCGCAGCAGGCCGTGCTGGTCGGGAAACGACAGCCGCACGACGCCGAGCGTCTCGGCGTGCCGCGCGATTTCGACTGCGGCACCTCTTTGTTCGTCGGACCACAGCGCGTGGCGCTCGACGAAACCGGTCATGGCTCGGGCCGGTCAGCCGCCCAAGACGAAGCCCGGCGGCGCCGGTCAGCCTCGGGCCAATAGCTTTGCCACGCCTCGCTGGGGCCGATACCGTCGATCGCCGCCGGGCCCCGCATCCGCCGCACCTCGGCCTCGTCGAGCAGCATTGGCGGACGCCCGCCCTGCTCCACCTGCTGGATGGCCCGGAGCAAGAGGCGGCGGTAGGCGACGATCGCGATGTCGCTGCTCGCCAGATATTCGCGCGTGCGGTCGTGAATCGGACCTTGCGACTCGACGGCCCACTGGTCGTGCACGTTGATGTCGGAGCCCATGCCGGTAAAGGTCCGGCTCTGCTGCTCCGCGGGATCGTAGCCGTAATTGTTGGCTCGATTAATCCGGGGCTTGTAGTCGGGTAGTTCGTAGAGTTCGAGGCGCTGGTTGCGCATCTCGGACTTGTTCACCGGCGCGCCGAAACTCGTGAAGATCGCGTACCAGTAGCAGTTCTCCTCATCAACCGGCACGTGCCACTGGGTAATCGTCATTTCGCTGCTCAGCGGGATCACAAAGGCCTGCGGAAAGACCAGGTTGGTCACGCGAATATGCGTGCTGCCCTGGCCCAATTCGCGGAGCGCGAAGATCCGTAGCCCGAAGTCGGTCCGCTCGACGTCGATGCGCGGGCGCTCGAACTCGCGCAGCAGCCGCGTCATCGGCACGTCGGAATCGGCCGAGGCGCTGCGAAACTGCTTGCCGTAGCCCGCCGACGGGTCCTCGTCCTCGAAAAACCGGTGGAGAAACGAGGCGTGCGCCGGATCGATGCCGACTTCTAGCGCTTGCAGCCAGTTGCACTGGATCAGCCCCTTGAACGCGAAGGTATGGCTGTCCGGCGCGATAAAGCAGTCGAATTCCGGAAAGGGAGGCGGTGAACCTACCCCGAGATAGGCGAACAGGATGCCGCCGCGCTCGACGATCGGGTAGGTGCGCAGCCGAACGTCCTGAAACAGCGTGCTGCCCGCGGGCTCGGCCGGCATCTCGAGACAGCGACCCTGGGTATCGAACAGCCACCCGTGAAACAGGCAGCGCAATCCCCTCGGCTCCAGCCTGCCATAGGCCAGATCGGCGCTGCGGTGCGGACAATGGCGCTGGATCAGCCCGTAGATCCCTTGCGCATCGCGGAACAGCACGAGCTCCTCCCCGAGCAAGCGAACGGCCTTTACTGGACGCGGCCCCTGAAGCTCGTCGACGAGGGCCGCCGGCTGCCAATACATTCGCAGCAGCCGGCCGGCCGGCGTGCCCGGCCCGGCCTTAGTCATCAGCGTATTCTGCTCGGCGGTGATCATCGGCGCGCCTCCCCAGTTGCGCGATAGTCTCCCAGCGCAACGCCGCGGTCCATAGCCGCGCTTTGCGCGGCATGACTCGCTCAGGCGGTCTGGCGGAGGCGGGCGGCGCGGGCGAGGTCGACCGAGACGAGCTGCGAGACGCCGCGTTCGGCCATCGTGACGCCGAAGAGCCTGTCCACTCGCGCCATCGTAATGCGGTGATGGGTGACCACCAGAAATCGAGTGCCGGTGGCATCGGCGATTTCACCGAGGAGGCTGCAGAATCGGTCGACATTGGCGTCGTCGAGCGGGGCATCAACCTCGTCGAGCACGCAGACCAGCGCCGGGTTGGTCAGGAACGCGGCGAAGAGCAGCGCGAGCGCTGCCAGAGCCTGTTCGCCGCCCGACAGCAGCGACAAGGATTGTAGCCGCTTGCCCGGCGGGCTTCCCATGATCTCTAGCCCCGCCGTGAGGGGGTCGTCACTACCGACCAGACGCAATTGCGCTTTGCCGCCGCCGAACAGCTTCGCGAACAGCTCGCCAAAATGACGGTCGAGTCGCTCGAAGGCCGCCATCAGCCGCTGTCGTACCTCGCGGTCGAGCGCGGCGATCCCGTGCCGCAGCCGCGCGATCGCTTCGGTCAGTTCGGCGCGCTCGCCGCGCAATTCGGCGATCCGCGTTTCAACTTCGGCGGCTTCGGCTTCGGCCATCAGATTGACTGGACCCATGCCGTCGCGCTCGCGGGTCAAGCGCTCCAGCCGAGCCGCGGTCTCGGACGGATCGACGGGGAGCTCGTCCTCCGTGATCCCGGCCAGCTCGCCGAGCGCTTCCGGCGCGACACCCACCCGCTCACGGATCTCACGAGCAAGGCGCGCCAGGCCTTCGGCTGCGCCGTCCCGCAATCCCTCGAGCCGTGCCAGGCGTTCGCGAGCCTCCGCCAACGCCTGATCGGCCAGACGCGAGGCGTCGACCGCTTCGCGCAGCTGCCGCTCGCCGACGGCTAGCGCGTCGGCCGACCGCCGGCAGGCAGCAGCCGCCCCCGCAATTGCGGTGCCGAGCGCCTCGCTCTCGGCGGCAATCGCCGCCGGGCGCGCGGCCAAACCGGCGATTTCCGCCTGCAAGGCGTTGCGCCGTTCGACCAACGCGGCCTGCTGCGCAACAGCGTCTGTGCTGCGCACGTGCCAGGCCCGTTGCTCGAGGTCAATCGAGGCCAGGCGTTCGCGGCGACGGGCGGCCTCATGGGTGAGCCGTTCGACTGCCGCTCGAGCGTCTGCCTCGCTCCGGCGCGCCTCGGCCGCGGCGGCGCGCGCCTGGTCGAGTGCCGCGCGGGCTAACTGTACTTCAGGGAGGGCCGCCAGATCCCGCTCCGCTTCCGCCGCCTGCGCCGTGGTTTCCGCGAGATCGGCGCCGACCCTTTCGAGGAGATCGACCGCGGCGGCAAGCCGGGTTTGCGTCGTCAATGCCCGCCGATTGATCTCCGCTTCTTCGGCTCGCGCCCGGGCCAGCGCAGCCTCGGCGTCGGACAGCTTCTGCCGCGCCGACTTGCCCGCCTCCTGTGCTTTCTGCCGTTCGACGCGAGCCGCGGCGTCGTCGCTCTCGGCCGCCAGAGCTTCCGCCCTCGCGGTGGCGATCTCACTGTCGAGTGAGGCGAGGCGGTTGCCGTGCCGCAAATGCTCGGCTGCAAGACTAGGTGCGGAGCCAGTCGACACGTAGCCGTCCCAACGCCACAGCCGGCCCTCGCCATCGACCAGCCGCTGACCCGGCGCCAGGCTCGGTTGGAGATTGCGTCCGGCGTCTTCGTTCTCGATCCAGCCGACCTGTGTAAGGCTGCGCATGAGGGCAGATGGAGCTTTCACGACTTCGGCCAATGAGCGGGCGCCGTCGGGCAATACGGCGCGGTCACGCGCGTCATCGCCGAGGTCCACCCAGAAGCGGGCGGCGTCGGCGCGCTTGCCCACGGCAAGCGGCGCTAAAAGCTCGTCTCCAAAGGCGGCGCCGACCGCCGCCTCGAAGCCGGGGGCGACCTGCAACGCCGTCAGGATCGACGGGACGCCGGCTGTTGTATCTGGCGGCGGTGTGAGCAACCTCCGCAACCCCTCGGCTTCCGCGGTGAGCCGCGCCAGGCGGACATCGATTTGGCGCGCCTTGTCGAGCGCCGCCTGCTCACCGGCGAGCCGGTTTACCATCTCTGCCTCAGCCGCTTCGACGATGGCGCGAGCCTGCTCGACCCGCCCCTCAGCTTCCGCCACGGCGCCTGCAGCGGCGGCCACCGCTTCCGGTGCAACCAGTGAAACGGCCAGGCCGTCGCGCTGCCGTTGTGCTTCGACGCGGCGCGCCTCCAATCGGGTGCGGCGTTCTTCAAGATCCTTCCGGCGCCGCTCCAAGGCAACGCGGCGCGCGTCGGCGGCCGCGACAGTCTCGGTCTCCTGCTGCAACGCCGCCTCCGCCTCGGCCAAGCTGCCGCCCGCCTCGCGGAGCCGGACCGCGGCAAGCTCCCGATGCGGGCCGTCCTCCGCTTCGGCCCGAGTGAGCGCGTCCTGCTCTTCGGATAATCGGGTCAGCGACTGCTGCGCCTCGGCCAGGTGAGACTCCTCGCGTTCGAGATCTGCGGCGAACTGGCCGAGCCGTTGTTCCGCCTCGCCGCGCGCGGCGAGCACCCGCTGCAGCTCCTGCTCAAGCACACTGCGCGAGTTGGTGAGCCGCTGCAATTCGGCGGCGGCAGCCGCGTCAGCCGCCCTGAGGGGCGGGAGCGCCGCCTCGGCCGTCTCGCGAGCCCGCATTCTGGCGCGGGCGCGTTCGGTCGCCGCCGCGACGATCCGCTCCGTCGCGCGATGCTCGGCGAGGCTGCGCGCGGCCTCGGCTGCGGCCGCCAGCCAGCGGGCGCGGAACAACAGCGCCTCGGTCCGCCGAATCTGCTCGGCGAGCCGGCGGTAGCGCTGCGCCTGACGCGCCTGCTTCTTCAAAGCCGCGAATTGGGTCTCGATTGTCGCGATGACGTCGTCGAGCCGGGCAAGGTTCTCCTCGGCGGCGTCGAGTTTCAATTCGGTCTCGCGGCGCCGCGCGTGAAGGCCGGCCGTACCAGCGGCTTCTTCGAGGAGGAACCGCCGGTCAGCCGGCTTCGCGTCGATCACGGCGCCGATGCGGCCCTGGCTCACCATCGCGCCGGAGTGGGCACCGCTCGCGGCGTCGGAGAACAGCAGCTGGACGTCGCGCGCCCGCGCCTCGTGCCCGTTGACGCGATAGGTCGAGCCGGCGCCGCGCTCTATCCGCCGGACGACTTCGATTTCCGGTCGGTCGTTGAAGGCGAACGGCGCGTCGCGGCTGCTGTTGTCGATGGTCAGCGAGACTTGGGCGATGTCGCGGGCCGGTCTTGCCGCCGTCCCGGCAAAGATGACGTCGTCCATCTCATCGCCGCGTAGGCGTCTTGCCGAGCTCTCGCCCATAACCCAGCGCAGCGCCTCGGCCAGGTTCGATTTGCCGCAACCGTTCGGCCCGACTATCCCGGTCAGCCCCGGCTCGATCGCCAGCTCCGTCGCGTCGACGAAGGATTTGAACCCGACCAAATGGAGCCGGGAAAGCTGCATCCGCTAGCTGCCTGCGGCTTCCGTCACGCCCGCGAAAGCAGGGGTCCAGGGTGGTTGGGCACTCGGCACCTTCTGGATTCCCGCTTTCGCGGGAATGATGAGTAGAAGCTCATTCTGGCTATCGCGCTAGGATTTCGCTGAAATCCCCGACAACGCTTTGTCGAATTCCTCGGCCGTCGGGGCGCCGGTAAACTTGGTGCCGTTGATAAAGAATGTCGGGGTCGAGTTGACGTCGAGCTCCTTCGAGGCAATCAGGCGGCCCTCGACGATCTTGTTTTCGAGAGCGGTGTTTTTCAGGCAGTGGTCGAACTCGTCCTTGCTCATGCCGCCCAGCTTGGCCAGCCGGGCCAGGGCGTCCTGGTAGTCGCGCGCCGTCACCCATTTGTCCTGCGCCCCGAAAAACGTGTCGATATAGGCAAAAAAACGATCCGGCGAAGCACAGCGCGCAATCATGGCTGCCCGCAAGGCCGGCTCATCCAGCGGGTAGTCTCTAAACACCAATTTGGCTTTTCCGGTATCGATCCACTTCTTCTTGAGTTCGGGAAGAACGTCCTTGGCGAAATGGGCACAATGCGGACAAGTCAGAGAGGCGTATTCGACGATCGTGATCGGTGCAGTGGGATTGCCGAGGATCCGATCGTCCTTGGTGATCGCCAGCACAGTCTGTGCGTCGGCGAGCAGCTGACGCGGAGCGGCGGCCGCGGCCGGCTCGGGCGAAATCAGGATGGCGCTCAAAAGCCCGAGCAGGGCGAACCAGATCTTCGGCATCATTACGTCCTTGCTACGATATCTTGAGACATTCCGCAACCGATGCGCCAGCGGCCTCAGGGTTGCGCCCCGTTGACCGCCCTGCCCAGCTGGGCGAGCGCGGCGCGCAGGTCGGGGTCGACGATACCGGAAAGCGTCTCCTCCAGAGCCCTTGCCTCCCTTTCCGACAATTCACGCGTGAGGGGCCTGCTCGGCCCCGAAGGGAGCGGCAGGGGACCTTGCACGAGGGCCAGGCGAGAGACGACGGACCGACCGAAAAATAGGTTGATTCGTTCAATGATCAGCGGCGCGCGGTGCTGCACCTCGAGTGCGGCGCCGGATGCGGCGCGCAGCTTCAGGACACCGTCGCGACCGAGCATGGTCGGCCAACTCACTTCCGCCCAGGCCGGACCAACGATCGCGGCCCATTCCGCCTTGAGGCGGACCAGAATGCCGCCGCCGCGGCGTGCGATGATCGGAAGGGCGAGTTTCGAGACGGCGACCCCGACAGCGCGAAACCCGCGATGCTCGCGCTCGGCTCCGGTCCTCGCTACCTTTGCCGCGCCGCGCTGTTGACAGGTTCCGCTCATGCCGCCTTTCCGATCCGGTTTTTCATCGTGGCAGGAAACCCCCGATCCCGCTGCACTGCTGCTCTGGTACGATCGCCACCGCCGCGCCCTGCCGTGGCGGGCCCCCGCCGGCGTCCGACCCGATCCCTATCGCGTCTGGCTCAGCGAAATCATGCTGCAGCAGACGACCGTAACGACTGTCGGACCATATTTCGACCGTTTCGTGGCACGCTGGCCCAACGTTTCGGCGGTCGCCGCGGCATCTCTCGACGAAGTCCTGCAACTCTGGCAGGGCCTCGGTTATTACGCGCGCGCTCGCAACCTGCATGCATGCGCGCGCGCCGTCGTCGCTCGCCATGGCGGCGAGTTTCCCGAGGACCCGGCGGCGCTGCGCAAGTTGCCCGGGATCGGCTCCTACAGCGCGGCTGCGATTGCGGCCATTGCCTTCGATCGGCAGACGGCCGCCATCGACGGCAATGTCGAAAGGGTTCTCGCCCGGCTTTATGCCGTTCACGAATCCTTGCCTGCCGCAAAGCCGCACCTCAGAGCACTCGCCGCCGCGCTGGTGCCGGCGCAACGAGCAGGCGATTTCGCGCAAGCCTTGATGGATCTCGGCGCCACGATTTGCACCGTACGGCGGCCGCGTTGCGTCCTATGTCCGTGGCGCGCCTGCTGCGCCGCGGCCGCAGCGGGCCTGGCCGCAACGCTGCCGGCGCAGGCTGAGAAACCAGGGCGGCCAATGCGATACGGCGTGGCGTTCTGGCTCACTCGCGGCGACGGAGCGGTACTGCTGCGTCGGCGCCCGGACAGGGGCTTGCTCGGGGGCATGACCGAGATCCCGTCGACGCCATGGCGCAGCGAACCATGGGCGCTCGGCGAGGCGATCGAGATTGCGCCGGCAGCGGTGGACTGGGAGCCGCTTCCCGGCACGGTCCGCCACGGATTTACGCATTTTCGCCTGGAGCTCGCGATCATGGCGGGACGAGGAGAGACGGAGGGGCTGTGGAGTCGAATCGATCGGCTCAGCGAGCACGCCTTGCCGACGCTGATGAAAAAGGTCGCGCGCCACGCCGTCTCGGCGTTCGCCGCGACCTAAAGCGTCGGGGCCACCGGCGAACCCGGCTCGGCGAAGAGTGGTAATTCGATGTCGCCGGCGATCGCCAGTCGGACCGGCGCAAACGAGCGCCGGTGGTGAGGGGTCACCCCGAATCGGCGAATCGCCTCGCCATGCTCGGGCGTCGCATAGCCGACATTGGAGCTCCATCCATAAGCCGGGTAGCGCGGCGCGAGACCGCGCATGATGCGATCGCGGGTCACCTTCGCGACAACGGAGGCGGCGGCGATCGAAAAGCTGAGGGCATCTCCGTCGATGACCGTTTTCACGGGACAATCAACCGGCGGAGCGATGTTGCCGTCGACGAGCGCGATGTCCGGGCGGACGCCGAGAACAGTGACGGCGCGCGCCATCGCCAGTAGTGCGGCGCGCAGAATGTTGATGCGGTCGATTTCGCCCACGCTCGCCGCGGCGACCCCGATATGCGCAGTCCCGCGAGCCGCGCATCGCTGAAGCGAGCCGTAACAAGCCTCGCGTTGCTCTATCGTCAGCACCTTCGAATCGTCGAGGCCATCGCGCAGCGATTTCGGGAAGCGACGAAGATCAAGGATCACCGCAGCGGCAACTACCGGTCCGGCAAGCGGCCCGCGACCCGCTTCGTCGATGCCGCAAACCAGTCCCGTGCAGCGCCGTTCGATCGTGAAATCCGGCATCGCCCTCTCCCCGCCGGGCTTGTGCCACAAGGGTGCCGGCCCGGCAAGGGGAGCTCGGCTTGCAGCTGGCGCCGGGCGAGGAGAGCGCTATCTTCCTTGCATGCGGAGATTTGGCTTTGTCGTCGTTCTCATCACAGCAGGAGCGGCCCTTCTCGTCCCTCGTCCCTCGGCTGCCTTCAACCTGTTCGCGACGCACGAGGTGACCGCGCAATTCGCAACCCAGGACGGCAAGCCGATGGCGAATGCCGAAGTGCTGGTATTCGCTCCCGGCGACTCGAAAACTCCCGTGATCACGGGGCACACCGATGCTGAGGGCAAGTTCGTATTCGAAGCGGATCGCGACGGCTTCTGGAGCGCGGAAGCCCACGCCGCCGATCAGGTCGCGCGCGTCATGATCCGTGTCGGCGGCGAAGCGCAGCAGTCGCAGACCCGGATTTCCCCCCTTTTCGTGATCGGGGCGCTCGCCGTTTTGCTGGCTGTTGCGATCTGGTACCGGCTGTTGCGCGCCAGAAGCCGCCGGCCACCCAGCTGACCCGATGTCCCGATTTGCCTGGCTCCTGGCGTTGCCGGCCGTGCTGGCGAAATCGGCGCCGGCGGCATGCGCGGGCCTCGCCTTGGTGCTGGCGGTCGATGTTTCGGCCAGCGTGACGGCGGATTCCTATCTGCTGCAACGCAACGGTATTGCCCGCGCTTTCGAGGATTCCCGCCTCGTCCGGGCGATATCGGCGTTGCCTGGGGGCATCGAAGCGCTGGTTCTCGAATGGTCCGACCCCGACCGGACCGCAGTCACGGTCGGGTGGACGCCCCTTGCCGACGCGGCAAGCGCCGCCGCCTTCGCTGCTGCCGTCCATGCAACGAAGCGCAGTTCGGACGGGCTCACCGCGATCGGTCCGGCATTGCTCGCCGCCGCCGCTCTCTTCGACCAAATGCCCGAGCCGGCGCCGCGCCGGGTCATCGACATCTCCGGCGACGGCATGGCCAATTTCGGCGTGCCGCCAAGCGTGGCGCGCGACCGCATTGTCGCGGCCGGGATCTCGATCAACGGGCTGGCGATCCTCACAGAGGAGCCATGGCTCGAAGGCTATTACCGCAGCAACGTGATCGGCGGGCCCGGCGGCTTTGTCGTCGCTGCGCGGAATTTCGGCAGCTTCGCCGACGCGATGCTCCGGAAGCTCGTGCAGGAGGTGGCCGCCGCTCAGATGCAGTAAGTGCGGATCGGCGCGAAGCCGTTGAAGCCGACCGAGGCGTAGCTGGCCGTATAGGCTCCGGTCGACAAGATCTCGACCTTGTCGCCGACGCGAAGAGCGAGAGGCATGCGATACTCGGTCTTCTCATAGAGGATGTCAGCACTGTCGCAAGTCGGGCCTGCGAGGACCACCGGTCCTGCCGAGCCGCCGCGGCCGGGTGTTACGATGCGGTATTTGATGCTCTCGTCCATTGTCTCGGCGAGCCCGTTGAACTTGCCTATGTCGAGATAAACCCAGCGCCGGGTGTCGTCCCCGCCCTTCTCGGAGATCAGCACGACCTCGCTCTGAATGATGCCGGCATCGCCGACCAGAGAGCGGCCCGGCTCGATGATGATCTCGGGCAAGTCATTGCCGAAATGCCGCGTGATAGCCGCCATCACCGCCTGGGCGTAGCGCTCCACTCCCGGCACCGTGCCGCTGTATTGTGCCGGGAAACCCCCGCCAATATTGATCATGCGCAGGGCGATATCGGCCTCGGCCAGTGCCGAGAACATCTGCGCCGCGGCGCCCACTGCCCCGTCCCATTGTGCAAGGTCGGTCTGCTGTGAGCCGACATGGAACGAAACGCCATACGGATCGAGACCAGCGGCGCGGGCGTGCCGCAACAAGTCGATCGCCATCTCGGGAGCGCAGCCGAATTTGCGCGACAGCGGCCATTCGGCACCGTCGCACGGGACGAGAATCCGACAGAAGACCCGTGCGCCCGGGGCGGCGCGCGCCAGTTTCTCAAGTTCGCGGGCGCTGTCGAAGGCAAACAGCCGTACGCCTGCCTGATAGGCGTAAGCGATATCCCTTTCTTTCTTGATCGTGTTGCCGAAAGACAACCGGTCGGGGGCGATCCCATTGACCAAACACAGCCCGGTCTCGCCGCGACTGGCGACGTCGAAGCTGGCGCCTTTCCGGTTCAGCATCGCGACGATCTCGGTGGCCGGATTAGCCTTCACCGCATAATAGATTTGGGCGAGCGGCAGATAGCGGCGCAGCGCTTCATAGGCTGCGCCGATCAGGTCGAGATCGACGACGAGGCAGGGGGTCTCGGGGGTTTGTTCGGCAAGGAAACGGGCGATCCTCTCGCTCATGCCAGGGTCATTTCTCCGGAGAAGCGGCTAAACGCAATCAGCGCCGCTCCACGAAACCGTGGAGACGGAACGGAAACAGATGCCGACATGGCCTCAACCAGAGGCCGTTCGGCCGAAATGTTGCGATTAGCTTAAACTGCTCGGGTCACTGACCCGGTTACCCCGCCCGCGCAGACGCGTGCCGCGAAGGTTGGCGTCAGGGCAGGGCACCACGCCCCTTGATCGGAAAGCAACCATACCGTCCTCCCTCTCGGGACCGGCCGCATGGCGATGTGCTGGGCCGGGCTGCCAAAAAGGACGCGTTACGTCGTTGCATAACCACCATGGGCCATAGGCACGTGCGAGTGCGTCGAGAGCGCGATACATACGCTCATCTTTTGGTGACGCAAGGGCAAATTCGGAAAAATGAAGCTTTTGTGGCGGCGTTACCGGCGGGGGGCGGCGGCGCTCGCGGCGCGGCGCTCGGCCAGCGGGATGACGAGGCCCGGATGTTGCGCCGCGACCCGCTCCTGGGCGGCCTCGATGATCAGCTTCAAAAGATCGGAGTAGCGCAAGCCGGCCACCTCGGCCATCAGATTGAGCTTGCCGTCCCAGCACCAGCCCGGGTTGGGGTTGACCTCGAGCAACCGGATTTCGCCTTCGGCGTCGGCGCGGAAATCGAAGCGCGCATAGTCGCGACAGCCGAGCCGCTCGAACAGAATATTCGAGTAATCGATGACTTTGCGGCGCGACTCCTCGTCGAGCCGTGCCTCGCGATACCCGATCTGCGTCCAATAGGGCGAGTCGGGGATCCATTTCGACTCATAGGGCAGCAGTTGCGGCAACCCCGGGTCGAGCCGGGAATAATCAACTTCGAGCGGCGGCAACACCCGATAGCCTTGTCCCGGATTGCCGATGATCCCGATCGAATATTCGGGACCGGTCAGAAACTCTTGGATGAGGATTGGGCAGCCCGGCATCTGCTCACGCAAGTGCCCGAGGCGGGTGATCGCCTCTTCCCAGGTATGGACTACTGCGTCTTTTGTGATGCCGATCGACGAGTCGCCATAGTTCGGCTTGATAAGCGCCGGGAAGACCGACGGGATCGTGGCCGCCAGATCGTCCGAGTTGAAATACGTCTCCGCCGGCACCGGCACGTCGATCGCCTGGGCCATGCCGCGCACCAAGGATTTGTTGTAGCAGAGGCCGAGGCAGGAGGGTCCGGCGCCGCTGTAAGGAATATCGAGCATCTCCAAGAGCGCCGGCACGTGCATTTCCATGAAGGCGTCGTTGTTGAAGCCCTCGTCACAGAAATTCAGCACGAAATGGGGCCGGTTAGCCCTCAGATCGGCAAAGAGCGAGGCGTGGTTGTCGAGAAAACGAAAGCGATAATCGGGCAGCTCGCGCAGCGCGGTTTTGAGCCGGTCAATCGTCTCGATGTCCTCCTCTCCAAACCGCCCCTCGCGTTTGACCGGATCGGGCAGGCGCGGATCGCCGAGGATCACGGCGACCTCGGAAAACAGTGCGGCGCGGTGCGGCAGCCGGCGGGCGCGGCGCGGCGCCTCGCAGGTCACGAACAACCGGTGGGCAACCATGCCCAGATCCTGATTGCGGTGGGAGTCCGGGGCCAGCAAGGAATGAAAGCGGACGTTGGTGAAACCGGCGCCAGTCAGCAGGATTTCGAGGCGCTCTTTCGAGTAGAGCCGCTCGGCATAGAACTGGTCGGCGATGACGCCCCGCTCGGCGTGCACCACCACTTCGCGGCTGATCAGCCGGTCGCCGTCTCCGGCGAGGTCGCGCTCGCGGCAGACGAAATGGTTCTGGTCGACCCACTCCCAGGAGCGCGGCTCGAAATGGTGGCGCATCCAGTCGCCGTCCATCAAGTCCATGACGAGGGACCCGCCGGAAGCGAGGGCGCGATTGACCGCTTCGAGCACCGCCAGATCGTCTTCCGGCCGCTCGAAATAGCCGAAGGAATTCCCCAGGACGCAGACGCAATGAAACTCCCCGTCGCCGAGTCGAAACCGCCGCGCGTCGCCTTCGTGAAAAGAGACCTGCAGGTCGCGCTGCTTGGCGCGCTTGCGCGCCAAGCGGATCAGATAGCGGGAGCGGTCGAGCCCGATGACATTGGGGAAGCCGCGGCTCGCGAGCTCGAGCGAATGGCGTCCTTGGCCGCAGCACAGATCGAGGATGCGATCATTGCGCTCGAGCCCAGCACTGCGGATCAGGAGGTCGACTTCATCGGCCGTATTGCGGTCGTTCTCGATTACATCGCCATCGGTTTCGAGGTAGAGGGAGTTGAACAAGGTGCGCCACCAGTCCGAAGGCAGGTGGCGTTCGAGGTCCGAAACTGGCCCCAGCGTACGCGCGCCTATCCGCCTATCCGCTTCGGCATGGTCGAGAACCGGGCTGGTCGAACCAGCATGGGCCGAGTGAGGTTTGGCGGCGGGTGTCGCCCCGTTGGCTTTTTTCCCCATGTCGATCTACCTTGGCTTTCCGGATATCAAAAAGGCGGCTTCCCGTAGAGGGAACCGCCGAGCAAGAATGTCTTGTCGGGAGGGATCAACAGTATCGCAGCCGGCCGCCCGGCATCGTTTCGCGCGCGCATCGGCGGTCAGTGGCCAGCTTGGAAAGAGTGTTCTAGAACGGTCGTGCAGGCCAGCGGGCTCGAGGAGCGCATGGTCGCTCAAGAAAGTTGGTTCCGGCTTGGCCAACAGCGCAAGCCGGCGAGAAGTTCGGAATAAAAGCCGCGTCTTTCAAGGCGAGTCTTTCCGCGGCGAGAAATCAGTGCGGCGGTGCCGCAATCGGTCTGGAACCGGGCGCCACGCAGCCCGGAAATTCGCGTAATACGCCGAATCGAAGTATCAGGGAACAGGACGCAATTCGATCGTGCCTAGGCGAGCGCCCCTTGCCAAGTCGATGACGACGAGCTGCCTGCCGCCATCGGGCAACAGCAGTGCGAGGATCACCCGGTCCGGCCCGGCCGTCATTGCCTCGATGCGGGCGCCGCGCGGAATGTCGATCGGCAAGCTGGCGAATTCGCGAACAGCAGCGGGTGTGGGACCGCCGCGCGACACTCTGCCGGCAACAACCCCGAAAAGAGCGGCGAAGCCGACGACGAGCATCACGCCCATGACGATTACCAGGATTTTGAGCGCGCGCATCCGTTTACAGCTCGACCGAAATGAAGTCGATCCTGAAACAACCGGTCATCGCTATCCCGCGAAAGCGCGGAGCTGCAAGCACCGATTTGGGTACAGTCGTCGATGACCTCGGCCGGGCTTGGCCCGGCCATCCACGTCTTCAAGCCAGCCGATCGTAAAGATCTTCCAAATCGGGATTATCTCGGTGGATCAGGCGAATTTTCCAGGCACGGGGCCAGTGCTTTATGTTCATCTCGCATTGTTTTGCAGAGAGAATGTTTGTGTCGTGCTCGGCATAGACTAGCCGAGACAAGTCGTATCCATTTATAAAGCCGTCGGCTACACCCTCCCGATGTTCCCATACGCGCTGCGGGGAGATTATCCGTGCTACCGACATACAGCGTACCATTACGCCGGTTTGTCAGAATGTAGATCCATCCGCCCATCGGATCAGTGTCAGCACATAATGGTGTCCTTCAAAGGAAGACGTGGGTGGCCGGGCCAAGCCCGGCCAAGGGGAGCAGATGTCGTCTACCGATAACGTGATCGCGATCCAGGCTGCCGAGGCCGATGCCGGCCGGCGCCTGGACCGCGTGCTGGCGCTGCATCTTCCCGAGTTGTCACGGACGAGGCTCAAACGCCTAATCGAGGACGGATATGTGACGCAGCACGGGATAGTATTGCGCGATCCCTCGCTGCGCGTGCGAGAGGATCAGAATTTCATCGTAATTGTCCCCGAGACTGACGATGCCTTGCCTGTACCCCAGCCGATAGCACTCGATATCCGTTTCGAGGATGCGCACCTCATTGTTATCGACAAGCCGGCCGGCATGGTTGTCCATCCCGCGCCCGGTAATCCCGACGGCACGCTCGTCAATGCGCTGCTCAGTCATTGTGGTGCGAGCTTGTCCGGTATCGGTGGGGTCCGCCGCCCAGGGATCGTGCATCGCCTCGACAAGGACACCAGCGGGCTGATGGTCGTCGCCAAGACCGAGGCAGCGCACCATGCCTTATCACGCGATTTCACCGCGCGCCGGATCGATCGCGCTTATACCGCTTTTGTGTGGGGTGTGCCGTCCGCATCGGCCGGCGAGATCGCCGGCAATATTGGCCGCAGCATTGTGAACCGCAAAAAAATGGCGGTCGTTGCGGAAGGAAAGGGGAAGCCGGCGATCACCCGATACCGGGTCCTGCGCGCATTCCAGCGTCATGCGGCGCAAATCGAATGCCGCCTCGCCACCGGGCGGACCCACCAGATCCGCGTTCATTTGGCCCATCTCGGGCATCCATTGATCGGGGATCCGGTGTATGGCACGCGGTCCGGCCGATCGGTCGCTCGCATCGGTCCGACGGGCGCCCGGATCGCCGCCTTCCCGCGTCAAGCGCTGCATGCCCGACTGCTCGGCTTCACCCATCCCGTCGAGAAGCGGTCTTTACAATTCGAGAGCCCACTCACGGCTGACCTTTGGGAGCTGACGCAAAGTTTAGAGCGACTTTAAACTGGACAAAATCACACTATTTTAGTATGGTATGAGCGTCGGGGGATCATGACGCTTCCTTCGGCGTTAGCCCGTCACCGACTTCACAACGGAGCAAAAATCGTCAATGGCAACACTATCGGTGCCTTCCATCTCTTCGGAAGGAAACCTGACGCGGTACCTTCAGGAGATCCGCAAATTTCCGATGCTCGAGCCCGAGCAGGAATACATGCTCGCCAAGCGTTGGAAGGAGCATGAGGATCCCCAGGCCGCGCACAAATTGGTCACGAGCCACTTGCGCCTGGTCGCCAAGATCGCGATGGGCTATCGCGGCTATGGGCTGCCGCTTTCCGAGCTGATCTCGGAGGGCAATGTCGGCATGATGCAGGCGGTCAAGCGATTTGACCCGGATCGCGGTTTCCGGCTGGCGACCTATGCCATGTGGTGGATCCGCGCCGCGATCCAGGAATACATCCTGCACTCCTGGTCGCTTGTGAAAATGGGCACCACGGCGGCGCAGAAGAAGCTGTTCTTCAACCTGCGCAAGCTGAAGGGCCAGCTGCAGGCGATGGAAGAGGGTGACCTGTCGCCCGAGAATCTGAAAAAGATCGCGACCGAGCTCGATGTCCCGGAGGCCGACGTCGTCAGCATGAATCGCCGGCTGGCGAGCCCGGATCATTCGCTGAATGCGCCGCTGCGCTCCGACAGCGAAGGCGAATGGCAGGATTGGCTGGTCGACGAGAGCGAGAGCCAGGAGACTCGCCTCGGCGAGCGGCAGGAATTGGGGCTGCGCCGCGACCTCCTCGAAAAGGCGATGACGCATCTGAACGACCGCGAACGCCACATCCTGACCGAGCGGCGCCTGCGCGAAAACCCGACCACCCTCGAAGATCTCTCGCAGCAATACGGCATTTCGCGCGAGCGGGTGCGTCAGATCGAAGTGCGCGCCTTCGAGAAACTGCAAAAGGCGATCAAAGCCGCCGCGATCGAGCGCCGCCTCGTCACCCACTAATCGGATTAGCGCCCACTGGCTCTCTCAACCCTCCCCGCGCGCCGGGAGGAATACGGGACTGCTCCCTGATCCTGAAGCCAGCGCGCGAGGCGATACCTGCTTGTGATTTGACAGTTTGCAAGTTTTCGCTTTCGAATCCGCGCTGCGATGCCTCGCCCACCGGAGATCGAGCAATTTGCAGATAAGCTGAGGTTGACGCTCGACCGGCTCAGCTTGAGCCGGGTGCAGCTCGCTCAATCCGCGGGCGTCGATAAATCCGTCGCCGCCCGCTGGGCATCGGGCCGAGTCCATCCTGGCGAGCAGAGCATCGTGCGTCTCACCGAACTCGTGCGCCGGCAAATAACGAATTTCTCCCGTGCCGAATGGAACCTGCCCTTAACCGAGTTTGCTGCGCGATTGGGCCTGCCGCTCCGACCGATCCGCGAGGTTCCCACCTTCGGATCGCTGGCCTTCGACTCTGCGGCGGAAGATATCCTGGCGCGGTCGGCGCAGCGCTACGCTGGGTTGTGGCTCTTGACGCATTCCTCATTCACGGGGCTGCGTCGTATCTATGCTTTTCTCGCCGAGCTGCGCCCCGAGCGCTCCAGCCTCAGCCTCGAGATCGCCGACCCCAGCTATAGGGCGCGCGGCACGGGCTTCGTCGGAGAAGGGAAGCTTTGTCTGCTGGCCGAGGCAATTACACACGCTCATTGGCCCTGCTTTTTTATATACAACGGCGTGCAGCTGTGGCGCGCCCTGGTGCTCGACGGAATCCTATTGAGCTGGGGCCGCGACGTATCGCGCGCCCCCGTTGCGATGCGCACGATTGGCTTTCGCTTGGGTCCCTTCGAACCCGATTCTGAGACCGCAAGCCGGCGCTTTGACACGGCTTTGGCAATCCTGACCGAATATTTCGAAGACGACCGGCTGCAGCGGGTGCTCCCCGAATGGGTCGCCGACGAGCTTCTGGAGATGCCCAGGGATCCATCGTGTGGCGCGCTGCGTCTGGCGATGGAGCACAGCCAAGCGGTCGACGAAAAAACGCTCATTGCCTCCGAACCTGCGGACGGTCCGCGCAGGTTGGCGTTGGAGGTGGCGCAAAGCCTGTTCCGAGAGGCAGTAACAGGCAATTAGAGCGCACCCGAGCGGTGCCCGTTGTTGCGCGTTGGCGCATCTTCCCGTCATAGGCTCCCACATGCAACTATCGCGACTGGTGAGCTGTGATATCGCCGGCTCCGGTAGCGCGAAGATATAAGAAAGAAGGGGGACGCCATGGGGCTCGACTCGAGCAGGCAGGCTTCGGCATCCACCACTCTTCAGCTAGACCGCCCTCGATCGCGTATCACGCGCTTGATTTTCACCTGTATCGCGCTCTCTCTCATATGGCTAATCGCCGGTTTGGAAGAGGAGACGCGGGCGGACGGAGCTGCGCCTCAACCGGACGACTGGATCACGATCAACAAGGACTATTCCAGCCAGCGCTACGTCGATCTGGACCAGATTACGCCACAGAATGTCGGCAAGCTCAAAGAGGTCTGCGAGATCCAGCTCAACGAGCCGAACCTGTTCAGCAGCGGGCTGTTGAAAGTCGGAAGGACGCTCTACACGAGCACGGTAAGGCAAACCGTCGCGTTCGACGCGACGATCTGTGATTCGCGCTGGCGCAAATTGGTCGACTTCGAGAAGTCGCCGGCAGCCAGCAACCACCATGGTCTCGGCTATCTCGACGGAAAGATCTTCCGCGGCACAACCGATGGTCAATTGATCGCGCTCGACGCCAACACCGGCGTGGTGCTGTGGCACGTGGACGCCGCGGATCCCGGTAAGAGGGAATCGTTCACTTCGGCGCCCATTGGCTGGCAGCGCAAAGTGTTTATCGGCATCGCCACCAGCGATCTCAAAATCGCTGGCCGCCTTATGGCCTTCGACGCCACCACCGGTGCGATGTTGTGGAGCTTTCAGACCACCGTGGGGGAACCCAACCAAGAGCCGCCGCAGGCCGGCGGCGGTTTGTGGTCGACCTACTCGCTTGATCCCAATACCGGCGAGGTGTTTGCCGGTATCGCCAACCCCTTCCCGGACTTCACCAGAGCTACAGACGCGCCGAACAGCATCATTTTTACCAATTCGGTCATTTCCGCAGATGCGGCAACAGGTCGGTTGAACTGGCATTACCAAGCCGTCCCGCGCGACGAGCATGATTGGGATCTCGCTGCGGCGCCGACCTTGTACCACACGTCCAAGGGGAGCGCCGGTAGGGACATGCTGGCGATCGCCGGCAAGAGCGGTCGCGTCTACGGGATCGATCGGGCGACCCACATACCGGTCTTCGACACCCCGGCGACAATTGTTGAAAATGACGACGTGCCGGTGAACAGCACGTGGATGTATGTGTGCCCCGGCTTGCAAGGCGGTTCGATGTTCACCGGCCCGGCCTATGACCCGGACACCGGGAGCTTGTATGTCGGCATGGCCGACCACTGCGCTTGGTACATCAAGAATAAAAATATCGATGGGGGCGGCCTTGGAATCAAAGACTGGCCCGTTGCGGCAAAGCTTCAGGCGCCGACCGGCTGGATCACCGCGATGGACGGCAAGACCGGGTCGGTGCTGTGGAGATACCAAGCCGAGTCTCGGGTGCTGGCGGGTTTGGTCCCCACCAAGAGCGGTTTGCTGTTCGGCGGCGACACGCACGGCAATCTTCTCGTCTTCAATGCAAAGAATGGGCGTCTTCTGAAGAGCATCGACACCGGCGGCGCCCTCAACAGCGGCCTGATCAGCTATTCGGTGGACGGTGTGCAATATGTCGCCGCCACGGCCGGAGGATCTACCGAGAATCCGAGCACGGTGGCCGGGCCCTTGCGCGTGGTCATCTACAGCCGGGCAGCGATACGCCAAAAGTGGTTACATTGCCTCGCTTGGAGCCTGCTCCGCTCGGGGGAGTTCCGGCGAACCAGGTGGCCTATGGGCCTTGCGGGCAATGCCACTCGGTC
>Ga0126381_100000648_pt1 | contig 38523 bp, 31 predicted proteins | sample PanSoiMetPlot_28_FD_96465 | JGI IMG/M metagenome (GOLD analysis project Ga0126381, IMG submission 96465) | Tropical forest soil microbial communities from Panama - MetaG Plot_28 | ecosystem: Environmental > Terrestrial > Soil > Tropical forest > Bulk soil | place: Panama | collected 2016-02-17 | reverse complement strand
GGTGGTTGGCAAAGGTCCGGTGCGTACCGGCGTGACCGCTATTCTGCCGCGTGGCAGAAATTTCGATGACGCCGTCATGGCTGGATGGTGGTCGCTCAACGGCAACGGCGAAATGACCGGTACGACCTGGGTGGAAGAGTCCGGCCTGCTGGTAGGCCCGGTCATGATTACTAACACCCACAGCGTTGGCGTGGTCCGCGACGCGGTCATCCAGTGGATCGTCCAACACCATCACATCGGCTCCGATGACGACTGGTGGTCGCTCCCCGTGGTTGCCGAAACCTGGGACGGCTGGCTCAACGACATCAACGGATTTCATGTCAAGCCCGAACACGCCATTCACGCCATCGATTCTGCCGAATCTGGCACCGTCGTGGAAGGTGCCGTTGGCGGAGGCACCGGTATGGTCTGTAACGGATTCAAAGGCGGCATCGGAACGTCCTCGCGCCGTTTCGATGGCGAGGGCGGCACCTACACTGTGGGCGTGCTCGTTCAATGTAATTACGGCACGCGGAAAAACCTGCGTGTCGCCGGCATCCCGGTCGGTCGCGAAATCAACGGCGAGGATCCCTACGCGTCCACTTCTTTTGCGGGCGAAGATCGCGGCTCCATTATCGTGGTGGTGGCGACCGACGCGCCTCTGGCCCCGCACCAGTTAAAGCGTCTTGCTCGCCGCGTTTCCTTGGGGCTGGGCCGCACCGGCAGCATCTCCGGCAATGGTTCCGGGGATATTTTCATTGCGTTTTCCACCGCCAATCCCGGTGCTTCCGCGAAAGATCACTTGGTCGATCTTAAAATGCTTCCCAACGAAAAACTGGAACCGGTTTTTTCCGCAACGGTCCAGGCCACCGAGGAAGCCATCATTAACGCCATGATCGCCGCCACAACCATGAGCGGCATCGAAAATCATAAAGTTATCGCACTACCGCACGACCAGCTGCGCTCGGTCTTGAAGAAGTACAATCGTCTGCTTGAATAGCCATCATTCACAACCGGGATCGGAATGGGAACGAAACGCTTGTCCTGAGCGCGGTCGTAGGATCGTGCCCATTCATTGTCGCGGCCGCTTCTTTGTCTTCGCGATTTGGTTGACGTTGACTTCCTGTGGTCAGCAGGGGGAAAGCGAATATCCCCTTGCAATCACGCACGTAATGGTCATTGACGTGACCGGCGGCGTGCCGGCCGATCAAACTGTCCTCATAGAAAAGCAGCGCATCGTCGCCCTCGGCCCGTCCGCTAGGGTGGCCATTCCACCCGGAGCACAAGTCCTCGATGCCACCGGCAAGTTCCTCATCCCCGGCCTCGTCGATATGCACGCGCATCTCACCGCTGCTGGTGAACCTGACGGCAGCCGCAAATTCATGCTCCCGCTGTTGCTGGCAAATGGAATCACCAGCGTCCGCGACATGGGCGGCTATCTCGAATCGCTGGCCCCGATCAAAAAAGAAATTGCGGAAGGGAAGCGCCTCGGCCCACAGATTTTCACTCCGGGTCCGTACTTGGACGGCTCACCGCCATCCTTCCAGCCTTCGTTGGTGGTGACGAATTCCGTGGAAGCCAACGAGGACGTTCACCAGCTTGTCGCGCGCGGCGTGGATTTCATCAAAGTGCAATCGCTGCTTAGCCGCGACGCCTACTTCGCGATTGCACAAGCAGCCCAGCGCGAACACATCGTCTTCGTGGGCCACGTTCCCGATCAGGTTACCGCCGCTGAAGCCGCCGGCGCCGGCCAGCACAGCATCGAACATCTCACCAATGTGCTGCGCGGCTGCTCGCGCGACGAACCGAAATTGATGCGCGAGCAGTCTTACGTTCCACGCCATCAGGATTCTCGGTCACAGTTCCAAGAGCGAATCGTTCGCTGGCAACATGAACTCCTCGATTCCTATTCGCCGGAAAAATGCGCCGCGCTGATCGCAAAATTTAAAGAAAAAGACGTGTGGCAAACACCGACGCTGGTCTTGCTGGAAAGTAGCGCTTTCCCGACTTTCGAAAATCTCGCGACATCCGATGGCCGGGAAAAATACATCCCCGCCCGTACTCTCGATAATTGGAAAAAATCACGCTCCGAACAATTGCAAAGCATTTCAGCGCGCAGCTCACAATTGCACGCTCAACTACTGCAGCAGTCCATGCTCGTCGTCGCCGAAATGCAGAAGTCCGGCGTCAAAATTCTCGCCGGTACCGATTCCCCCGCTCCGTATGTTTTTCCCGGTTACGGTCTTCACGACGAATTGCAATTGCTGGTCGAGTCCGGCCTGGCACCGCTCGAGGCGCTTCAGGCCGCAACCTCGCGTCCGGCGGAATTTCTTCACACCACCAAAGATTTGGGCACGATCGAAAAAGGAAAATGCGCCGACCTTGTCCTCCTCGACGCTAATCCCCTGGACGACGTTCGCAATACCCGCAAAATCCGCGCCGTCATCCTGCACGGCAAACTTCTCGATCGTGCCGCTCTTGATCAACTCCTTAGGAACGAAAAACAATTCGCCGAAGATCATTGATCCTAGGTCCCAAGATCGTCTTTGCCCTACTTCTTCGATTGCATGGTCGGTAGCCTCTTTCATGCAATCTGTCCGCACCATTGAGCTTGCGCTGCTGCCTTTCATGGTATTTGTTCTGCTCGGCATCTTTAGGGCGCTCGGCTGATGCAATCTTGCCTTAGATCGGAATCCTCTTGGCGCCAAAAAAAAACCCACTATGCGACCGGCGTGGCAGTTTTTCGCGGCGGATTGAAGAAGGGCAGAGGCACCACTTTGGCGGCGACCGTGTGCCGCACCGCCTCCACGGTCATTTCCATATGCAATGCCGTTCCCACGGCGGAATGTTCTCGTCCGACCGATGCCAGCGCGATCATCTTTTTCAACGTTGGTGACCAGGTCGTCGAAGTGGCCTTACCGATGTGCCGTCCACCGCGATACATGGGCACGGCGACGCGCGATGCCATGCCCGGCACCTGCGGAGCCATTCCGATTTTTTCATACAGCGCCTCGACTTCGTTCCAGTCAATCTCGATTCCCACCAACACACGCGCTGGACCACCTTTTTTGATTTCCGCAGCCAGCGCCTCACGCCCCACGAAACTCTCTTTTTTCAAATCCACCAGTTTGGCCAATCCAATCTCTGCCGGCGAATATTTTTGCGAAGCGATTAGCGCCTTCTTGCTCGAGGTGTAGTCCACTTCAATCAAAATCAGTCCGGCTTCGATGCGCGCGATGTCCAGCGCAATCATTCCCGCGGGGTGAATATCGAAGGGCTTGCCCTTTTTCACCAGCTCATCCCACACTCTCACTGCATCGTTTGAAGGCACCCAAATCTCGTAACCCAAATCTCCGGTATATCCCGTTCGCGAAATATCCACCGGAACTCCCGCAATTTTTCCGTGCGTCACGCGAAAATATTTCAGGTTGGCGAGGTTCGCTTCCGACGCGGCGCCCAATAATTTCGTTGACGTAGGTCCCTGCAGCGCCAGCGCTGCCAGCTTTTCTGAAATATCGTCGATCTGTACGTCCAGCCCAAACGCATTCTGGTGAAACCAGCGCAAACTCGGATCGGCCGCAGTCCAGCGATAATCGTTTTCGCCCAGCCGCGTAATCGTGCCGTCATCCACCACTTTGCCCTCGCTGTCGCACCAGCAGCAGTAGATGACCTGGTCCACGGCAACCTTATTAATGTCGCGGCAGATCACCCGGTTCACCAGCCGCGTTGCGTCACCTCCGGTAACGCGATATTTGAAGAGCGGCGAAATATCGATCAAAGCGGCGGAGTTACGGATGGCGTTGTACTCGTGCTCGTGGTGCATCTCATACACGCTCACGGTGTAATAGCCCGACCACTCGCGGTAGTTCAAGCTTTCGCACAGCGCCAGCGTGCGTTCATGAAAGGGTGTGCCTACTGGCAAGAAGTTCCTCCCGATGGAGCGGGGAGATTATAGGAAAGGGAAGTAAAAGAGGCAAAGAGACAAATAGGCAAATACGGCAAAGAGGTAAAGAACGGGCATTCCTACCGAAGCTTGACAGGCGCTGTTAGGGCGCTTGACGCGGGCCGCCCGCGAGAGCATCCTCTAGGTCCCGAATTTCCTTTACCCTTGTTAAGTTGCTCTCTGGCGTGGAGGCTCCATGCAGCCTGCCGCACTCGGCTTTCGCGTGCACTCCGGTTGGACATCGCTCGTTGCCGTGGCCCTGGAGAAAAATCAGCCCATCATCCTTTTGCGCCAGCGCCCACATCTGGTCGCTACCTTCAGCTATGCCTACCGCCAGCCTTATCACACCGCGGAAAAAATGACGCTGGACGAAGCCCGTACTTTTCTCGAACAGCAACGGCTCGAAGTGCACCGTCTCGCAGTAGAAGCGATCCGAGCCGCGCAAGCCGAAGTCGCCCAGCAAGGTTTCAAAGTCACCCGCGCGGCGCTGCTCCTGGCGTCCGGGCGACCGCTACCCGAACTCCCCAAAATCCTGGCCTCGCACTCCATCATCCACACCGCCGATGGCGAATTTTTCCGCGAAGCATTGCTCCACGGCTGCACGTGCTCGAAACTCACCATCACTACCATCAAAGAACGCGAACTCTTCAACAGTGCTTCTGCCGCCCTCCGCCGCAGATCGGCAGTCCTCACGAAATTTGTCGCCGATCTCGGCAAGCCTCTCGGCTCTCCCTGGACGCAAGACGAAAAATTTGCGACGCTCGCCGCCTGGCTGGCTCTTGGCTGACTGGACACCAACGCAGTCTGTCATTCCGCGTTTACCTCGAGTAAATTGAATTCCTAGATGTCCCTCGAATGACCATAAGTCGTGCAAGGCCGGCGAGGCAATTCGAGGTACAATTCGCACCGTGTCTTATCCAGTGCGCCAAGCCGAGTTTCTCGACGGATTTACGGCTTGCGCTGAATGCGGAGTCAGACTGGTGCCGACTCTCGCTGATGCTCAGTCGTCCCATACGACGCTGTGGCGCGGTGCTACCCAGGATACCCTCGATCAAGTCTCGACAGCTCCGTCTATCCAGAATATTTCTTTTCATTGCCAGGAGATCGTGCGAGTGGCTCCCAAAATCACGATATACGGCTGTACATTTCGATCGCCGCAGCCCCAGGTTTGAGCATGAAGTCCACGTGCGTTCTGACCTTGAGAATGCAAAGCCAGGCATTCAGAATATCCGCAAGCTGAAAAAGCCGGTTTCGTCCTTGGGTTAATTCGGAGACAGAATGATTCTTGCTGAAATCAAAACCGTTGCCGTGCTCGGCGCAGGCACGATGGGCAACGGCATCGCCCACGTCTTCGCCCGCGCCGGCTTCACCGTCATCTTGCGCGATGTTGATCAGCGTTACCTCGACCGCGCGCTCGATACCATCGGCAAAAACATCGACCGCGAAGTCAAAAAAGGAAAGCTCGCCGAATCCGAAAAGCCCGCTGTCCTCTCGCGCCTGAAACCGGTCACCGACATAGCCGCCATTGCCACAGCGGATTTTGCTGTCGAAGCGGTGCCCGAAAAACTGGAAATCAAACGCGTGGTCCTCACCGAGGCCGACAAGATGCTGCGCTCCGAAGTCATTCTCGCCAGCAACACTTCTTCCATCTCTATGACCGCCCTGGCCGCTCTGACCTCGCGTCCGGACCGCTTTGTCGGCATGCACTTCATGAATCCGGTTCCGGTCATGACGCTGGTCGAAGTCATCCGCGCGTTGCAAACCTCGGACGCCGCATTCGATCTAACGTTAGACCTCGCGAAAAAACTCGGCAAAACTCCCGTCGCGGTGAACGACGCTCCCGGCTTTGTCTCGAATCGCGTGCTGATGCCGCTGATCAACGAAGCTGCCTACTGTGTCATGGAAGGGGTCGCCACGCCCGAAGCCGTGGACGCTGTCTTGAAGCTCGGCATGAACCATCCCATGGGCCCGCTGGAGCTCGCCGACTTCATCGGCCTCGACGTCTGCGTGGACATTCTCCAAGTGCTCCACGAAGGCCTCGGCGATCCCAAATACCGCGCTTGCCCGTTGCTCAAAAAATACGTGGCCGCAGGCTGGCTCGGCCGCAAATCTGCCCGCGGCTTCTATCGGTATCCGTGACCAAGGGCATTCAGCCATTTGCTTAGCCATAGTTCATTACAGCGGTACAAAACCATTCCATTGTGATGGACGGTTTTGTCCTGCAACGAGTGCGAGGTAGTCATCGCATCCACAGACATGGCGATGGCCCTCGGGTCGTGGTTGCCTAGCACTCCTTAAACGACTGCAGGGGAATGGGATCGGCCGAATAGCGCAGGCGGAAGGGAACAGCTTGGGCTGGCATCGAAAATAAAGCGAAAATAATGTTTGCCTTTTGTTCGCCTTTGTGTTATTTTAGCTTCCGACGTTTTCAACAGGTGCGTTATGTGCTCATTGTCGACCTATGCTACCTGCTGCCCCGAGCATGCTAGGCTCGAAGAAGAGTACCTCGCAGCTCGTGATCGCTTGCGGAATTTGCCTGGTTTCCGCATCTTGACGCGACAAGAGGAACGGCGCCTGGCGGACGACATGGCAATGGCCATCGCCCGCCTGAAGGAACACATTGCAGCTCACGGTTGCGGACGTCAGTAGCGGCAGTGGTAGCCGCGGCTTTTCGCCGCGGACTTTTCGTCTGGTGTTGGCATAAACCGAATGGTAATGTGCTCTATCGGCTACGGATCAGGTTCAGAGGTAACCGCGACTTCCGCGCTTTCCCAGCGCTCAGGCCGCAAGTCAGTTCAGTTTCGCAAAATTCCTAATTTGCTCTATTGAGGTGCGCAATGTCCGACGAAAAAATGAAGAACCTCGAAACCGCAATTTCCGTCATCGAGAAATCTTACGGCAAGGGCTCCATCATGCGCCTGGGCAGCAAGGACGTTCTGGTGCCGGTCAACGTAATCCCCAGCGGCTGCCTTTCGATTGATGCCGCCCTTGGCGTTGGCGGTTTCCCCCGCGGCCGCGTGATCGAAATCTACGGCCCGGAATCGGGTGGCAAGACCACCCTCACACTGCAAATCATCGCCGAGGCGCAAAAGCTCGGCGGCCAGGCGGCTTTCATCGACGCCGAACACGCGCTCGATCCCATCTACGCCCGGAAACTGGGCGTGGATGTGGACAATCTGCTCGTCTCGCAGCCTGATCACGGCGAGCAAGCTCTCGAAATCGCCCAGGAACTCATCCGCTCGAACGCCGTGGACATCATCGTTATTGATTCTGTGGCGGCTCTTGTCCCCAAAGCCGAACTCGAAGGCGATATGGGTGATCCTTCGATGGGCTTGCAAGCGCGCCTGATGTCGCAAGCGCTGCGCAAACTCACCGCCATCGTTTCCAAATCCAAGACCTGCCTCATCTTTATCAATCAGATCCGCGAAAAAATCGGCGTCATGTTCGGCAATCCAGAAACCACCACCGGCGGACGCGCGTTGAAGTTTTACGCTTCGATGCGCGTGGACATTCGCCGCATCCAGGCCATCAAGGAAGGAGATCGCGTGGTCGGTTCGCGCACCCGCGCCAAAATCGTGAAGAACAAAGTCGCCGCGCCGTTCCGCGAAGCCGAATTCGATATTCTCTACGGCGAAGGCATCTCCCGCGAAGGCGACTTAATTGACCTCGGTGTTGATACAGGGGTCCTCGAAAAGTCCGGCACGTGGATCAGTTACGCCGGCGAACGCATGGGCCAGGGCCGCGAGAATGCCCGCGTCTTCCTCAGAGAACATAAGGACGTCCGCGACAAACTCGAAGCCGCGCTGCGCAAGAAGATGGAAATTCCCGCAGCCAACCAATCCAACGGCCTGCCGCACGGAGCCAATGGCGTCTCGCAATCCGATAAGCACGCCTCCAACGCTGCAACCGCAGCAGCTAACAAGTCGCGTCCCGCCACCGCCCGCTAGCCAAGCACTCCAGCAGGATTGCCTGTGCTAGCGATGCCGTGTCCGTTTTCCGCCCGGCCGGATACTGCTTTCTGGTGCCCATGGGCGGCTTGGCGATGCACGCAGCGAAAGGTGGCCGCGTTTTTGTCTTGTTGCAGGGTTTCACGCCCCGTTTCCGATGTTTGTGGGGGCTTCTGCCAGAGAGATTGGGAATAGCAAGCGATAGAATATTCTTGTACGCTTCGAATCCGGCGGAGCACGCGGAGGAATTATCTATGCGCTGGATCGAGGAACCCAACAAGACCTTTCCCAAATGGCCTCACAACGTTCTCACAACCGAACAGAACGAGCCCCTTACTTCCGTGTGGGTCGAATACTGGAAACGCATTTTGCAGTTGCAATCAAACAAAAGGCCGACCCCATTGGGTCGGCCTTCTTTCACTGCTAGTTTGGAGCTGCGGACTTCCCTCGACCTGCTTGCTTATTTCGGAGTCCGGCTCTTCTTCGTCAAGCTCTAGTCCTAGGACAGCGACACGCGGCTGCCGGAGCGCGCAATGCGTGCGTCGAATTTGCGCTCGGTGGCCTTCGCTTCGGTCCGAGCATACAGCGCTATGCCTGCTATGCTCAGAAGCAAGAACCCGATCGCCAATCCACCCACGGGGAGTTGCGTAACTGCTTCTTCCTGGGCTGCCACCGGCGTGCTCTCCGCCACAGTAGATTCCGAAACCGCATTCGATGCCGCGCTGTTCGCGGCATCTGCTGGCGGCGCTGCCTGCAGGGGCTCGGTGGCTCCTGGGCGATCCGGCCATTCGGTGTTAGTAATCTCTTGTGCCGGCGTTGAGCTCGCCAAAAACAGAGCTGCTGCGAATCCGATTGTCGCCGCCGTCATGCGAATGATGTTTTGAATTTTCATTTGACCTACCCCTTTTTCACTAGCCTCACAACGCTTAGGACAACTGCAGGTGCAGTGCCAAAAGCCAAGGAAGCTCGAACAAAATTGCATCTGCCGGTAAAAGAGCGGGTTGCGAAACTCAAGCGTGGTGTCGACGTTCCGCAGCGGCTCTGCATGCCTATCCGCCGAGATATAACTTGATCTGAATGCTCAACGAAATCGCAGGTGCCCCGGCGCGCTAAGGGGCACAGTCTGGCCAGGCATACACTGCAATTGATTGGAAAGGCGGGTGTTATCTCGCCGCACGCCGGAGTCTCTAACGGCTGCTGCTAGACTGGAGAGCGCTCCAATCATTCAGATAGCGCCCGCTATCTGAAAGGATAGGAAATTTCGGCCCCCTAGCGACACTACGGGTGAATGGCGCTAGAATGTCGTTCTCACGGTGGGCTTCCATCCCAAGCTGCGAGCCCAGAGGCCTGATGTGGCGGCAAGACTCCTGGTATTCAGCGGTCCTTTGCGAAAATCCGAATTCACTCTTGGTGCGTCAGTCAGCTTAGGCCGAGGCGCCGACAACACCATCCGTATCGATGACCAAGCGGTCTCCTTGTGTCATTGCAGTGTAGAACGAATCGACGGCCGATCTATCTTGATCGACCTCGACAGTCATTCCGGCACCTTTGTTAACGGTATTCCGGTAAAGGTTCGCGAGCTCAATGCTGGAGATGAAATAGCTGTTGGAAATTCCCTATTTCTTTTTCAGCCTGAAAAACTGCAAGGAGCGCCGGGTCATCCGGTGGAAATTTGCGAACGCGAAGCCTTGAACGTACGGGCGCTGGAATTCCGTTCCGACGAGCTCCTCATGTTGGAGCCGGAATCGCTGGCGGCGCTCCCGCGATCGCAACGCATGGCGCGAAATCTTAGCGCGCTCCTTCAAATTTGCCGCGGAATCGGCTCTCTGAGCGACGAAGAATCCCTGCCGTGGCAATTGCTGGGGATGACCATGGACATGATTCCCGCCGAACGAGGAGCCATTCTCCTGTTGGAGGATGGCTCGCAAGAAATCCGTTCGCACGTAGGCTGGGATCGAGTATCGGGCCCCGATCAACCCGTTCACGTCAGCCGCGACATTTTGCGGCGAGTCATCGACGAGGGAATTGCATTAATGGGCTCCGATGCAGACGCGGAAGGTGTTTCGCGCACCGCTGAAGGTATTGCGAGAAGTTCACAGCGGACGCTGCTGTGCGTGCCGCTGGTCTCAAAAGAAAGACCGATCGGGTTGATTTATCTCGAATCTGGCAGTTTATCGACCGCGCTTAGCGAAGAAGATTTCCGTCTGCTTGCCGCCATTGCCAGCCTCGGAGCAATCGGCATCGAAAACGCCCGCCAATTTGAGCGCTTGGGCACCGAGAACCAGCGCCTTCGCGCCGAAGTCAGCCTGACGCACGATATGGTGGGACGCGGCGCACGCATGCGCGAAATTTATCAGTTTATCGAGCGGGTAGCCCCGAGCGATTCCACCGTCCTGATTTGCGGCGAAAGCGGCACCGGCAAGGAACTGGTTGCCGGCGCGATTCACAAGAACAGCCCCAGGAAAAATCAGCCGTTTGTGGCATTGAATTGCGCCGCGTTGACTGAAACCCTGCTGGAGAGTGAATTATTCGGTCACGAAAAAGGGGCCTTCACCAGTGCCGTCAGCCAAAAAAAGGGATTTCTGGAAGTCGCCGAAGGCGGCACCCTTTTTCTCGACGAAATTGGCGAACTCTCTCTAGTTCTACAGGCCAAATTGCTGCGCGTTTTGCAGGAGCGCGAATTTGTGCGTGTCGGCGGAACCCGGCCCATCAAAATCAACGTAAGGTTCGTGGCCGCCACCAATAAGGACTTGCAAAAGTGTGTGCGGGACGAAAAATTTCGCGCTGACCTCTTTCATCGGCTCAACGTTATTTCCGTCGCCCTTCCCGCCTTACGCGAGCACCCCGAGGACATCCCCGCACTGGCCGAGCACTTCACCGGGCGTCACGCCAGGAATTGCAGCCGGCACGTGACTGGCATTTCCGAGCAAGCGATGGCCTGCCTCACTCAGTACGATTGGCCCGGAAATATTCGCGAACTGGAAAACGCCTTGGAGCGCGCTGTCGTGATCGGCTCCTCCGACAGAATATTGGTTGAGGACCTGCCCGAAACGGTTTTGGAGAGCGCAAAGGGCGCAGGGACTACCCCCACCAAATACCACGACGCCATCCGTAACCTGAAAAAGCAATTGATCTTGAACGCCTTCGATCAAGCCGCGGGAAACGTCACCGAAGCGGCGAAACTGTTGGGCGTGCACGCGAATTACCTGCATCGCCTGATGAGCAATCTTGCGCTGCGTCCAATCCTGAAAAAACAGGCCGCCGAATGATGAGCGCCTTCCTTTTCTTAATGAACGTAAAACCCGTTCTTGGACAACACCAGGTAATCGCGGCCCTTCTTTCCAAACGACGGCGCCAAATGAACATCCAACTTGTGCGCCTTGCCCTCCGCCGCGCTGGCCTTGGTGTAGTACCCAAGCGTATAGCGCGTCTTGATCCGATGAATCAGCGCTGCAAATACCGCATCCAGATGAGCCACGTCCTGCACATCGAACACCTCTCCGCCGGTCTGCCCCATCACCTTGCGAATGTTGACCAATCCTTTTTCCACCGTGGCGTGCAGTAGGGTTTCCGGCGGATTGTATCCGGGAATTTTCAGGTTATATAAAACCGCATCCGCGCCGATGAGCTCGGTCACGATGTCGTGCGTGCCCTCTCCGCCCGAATACGTAGCCACATCATCGCTGATTAAAATAATCACCCGACGGCCCCTCGGCGGCGCGCTCAGCAAATATTTCGCGGGAACGAATATCCCGTCATTGATATTCGTCGCCCCGCCCACCTTGAACGCGCTGATCTGCCTGGCGATCTCGCTCTTGTCGCGCGTAAGTGGCACGCGCAGTTCTGCTTCGGTGGAAAACGTAAACAGCGCCACTTCATCTTCCGGTTTCAGCGACGCCAGCGCCGTGTTCGCCGCGTCGCGCAACGGCCCCAGAAACGGCTGAATCGAATCGCTCAAATCCAGAACCAGTGCCACGTTCAGCGGTAACTCGTCGCGGCTAAAGATCTGCACGTTTTGTTCGACGCCATCTTCCCGCAGTTGGAAGTCCTCGCGTTTTAGATCTCCCAGGATTTGTCCGGCCTTGGTTTTTACCGTCGCGTCCACCATCACCAGATTTACGGCCACGCGCATCACGCCTGGGTCCTGCTCCTGGCCCAGGACTGAGGCTTGCCGGAAAAGCGCAAGATAAATAGTCAGAACCGCAGTGCCGAGCAACCCGCCCCGAAGTCCGCTGGTCATAGTCTTTTGATCCGAAGCTTTCTTCCGCAGCTTCTCATCTTCGCACAGAAGCGCGTCGGCTCCGCTCTTGGCAACCAATCTGCGCGGGACTGTACCTGTTTACTTCGACCTAGCGGTCCGGCTTTTGCTCCGACGCAACTTCAAAATGCGCGGCTTTGGCGTCAAATCGCCGCAAATATTTTTTCCGCTCCTCCGGAATCACCGCTCTCTCGTAGTCCGCACCTGCGAGGGCGCGAACCGACTCGATCGAGTCCCACAAAATCATCGTTACAAACTCCACTTCATTCCCAACCACTCGCCGCAACAAATAACTTCCCTGAAATCCTTTGACTTTGCTCAATCCTGGCAGCAACTCCGGCTTCAAATGCGACTCATAGCCGTCGGCGTCCTCCGGCATGGTCCAGCCGCGCCAAACCCGCATGATCATCTGACCCTCCTTCGCCGCCCATCAGGCACCCTTGGAATACCCCCTTTATCGTAGAACCTGCGGCGGAAAAGAAAAAACACGTTGGCGGACCGCTTGCCAGAAGAAATCATGGCAAGACGATCCACCAACGCGCGGGCGGGAGACTCCGCCTGTCGGACTACCGGATCAAGTGTGGGCTCTCCGCCATCCGTCGCCGCTTACTTTACCTCGACCTTGACCCGCATCCACGGATGGATGCAGCACTGAAAAAGATGTTGGCCCTTTGACAGATTGCTCACCTGCAGTTGGCTGCCCTGTAGGATGCGTGTCCTGGCCACTGCAACGTTTGCGAATCCTTCGGAACACTCGCTAACCACTTCTTCTCCTGGCGCATTCAGCCCCGGAATAAATCCGCCGCCGAATTCCTTCACTTCGGTGAACGTGTGCGGCTCGCCGCCCTGGTCAACCACAATCAACGGCTGCCCTTTCTTGATGTTGATGGTGTCGGGCTCGAAGTCCCAACCCCGGTCCGGTGTTCCGGCCGCCGCCTTTGCAAACAGGTCGCTCAACTTCGTAAATGCGCCCAGCGTGACGTTATGGCAGAACGCCGCTCCAAGGGCAGCGTTAAACGTGGTCGGATCACATTCATCCAACGCCACCACTTGCGCCGGAACCGTGGGGTTTTCTTGCGCGCTCGCACCCGTGGCGCCGGCAAACAGCAGACCGCTGGCCAGCAATGCCGACTTTATGAAATTGATGTTCATCTTTCTTCTCCTTCATTCTTTGGGAAATTCGCTCGGGAAAAGCGCCGCGGCCAGGAATGGCCATCGGAAACTGGGCCGCGAGCACAAAACAGGGGCTACTTTCGCCGCGAACTTCCGCGCCGTCAATCCTTGCCGCCCCCATCTGTTCCCAAAGTTTTCTCCGCTGTTAAGCTGCTGAAATGCAGGGACTTCGCCGTGCGTCGCGGCCGTTCTCCCAGCCGCGAATTGTGGTACCCTTTCTTCTTTCCTGCCTTAAGTCCTATGCCCATACTGGCCCCAGCGACGCGTGCACTTCGGTTCGAAACATTTGAACTCGATCTCCGCACCTCGGAATTGCGCAAGAGCGGCATCAAACTGCGTCTGCAAGGCCAGCCATTGCAACTGCTCGCGATCCTGCTGCAAAGCGCCGGCGAGCTAGTCACGCGCGAGGAATTGCGCAAGCAGCTCTGGCCCGCCGACACTTTTGTGGACTTCGACCACAGTCTCCACAATGCTATTGGCCGCATCCGCGAGGTCCTTGGCGACTCCGCCGATGTGCCCCGCTACATTGAAACTCTTCCGCGCCGGGGCTATCGCTTTATCGCCGCAGTCCAGGAAGTCCGCATGCCGCGCGCTTTGCCTGATTCGGCGGCCAAAGCTTTCGGATCCGCTGCTGCTGTCGCGGCAACCCGGCAACGTGCCATCTCCCTTCTGGTTTTGATCGTTTTTTGCGCTGGCGGCCTCGCGGTCCTGGTGGCCTGGCCGCACTCCTCGGTGAACAGCGCGCAGCGCCCGATTCGCTCCATCGCGGTGTTGCCCATGCAAAATTTTTCCGGCGATCCTGCGCAAGAATATTTCTCCGATGGCATGACCGAAGCGCTGATCACCGAGTTGTCCAGGATCCACTCCATCAAAGTGGTTTCTCGCACTTCGGTCATGGCCTACAAGGGCACCAACAAGCGCCTGCCGCAAATCGCCCACGAATTGGGCGTGGATGGCGTACTGGAGGGCTCTGTCAGCCGCGCTGGCGATCAGGTGCGCATCATTGTGCAGTTACTCGATGGACCAAATGACCGCCATCTCTGGAGCGATACCTACCAGCGCGAGATGCGCGACATCCTCACTTTGCAAAGCGGCATCGCGGATGCCATCGCGCAGCAGATCCAGATCAAGTTGACTCCCCAGCAGCACGCGCATTTCAGCGCGGCCCGTGCGGTCGCCCCCGCGGCCTATGAGTCGTATCTGAAAGGGCGTTCTAATCTCTGGAGCTCTTCGACGCCGCAAGAGCTCAAGGAGGCTCAACGCAACTTCCAACAAGCCATCCGCAAGGATCCCGGTTTCGCTTTGGGTTACGTGGGTCTTGCGGACAGCTATGTCTCCATGGCCTCCTTCCGTCAGTTATCGCCGCAGGATGCCTACGGGCCGGCCAACGAATCGCTGCGCAAGGCCTTGCAGTTGGACGACAGCATCAGCGAAGCCTACGACACGCTGGCCGTTTTAAGTTGGCGCTACGACTGGGACTGGGCCGCCACGGAAAGCCAACTCGATCGCTCTCTGGCCTTGGACCCCAACAACGCCTGTGCTCACGCCGATCGCGCGAATTTTCTCAGTTGGAGCGGCCGCCGCGCGGAAGCCCTGGCGGAGATCAACGCCAGTTACGAAATTGATCCCAGTTTCAGCTATGCGGTTTCCGAGTCCGCTGGCCGTTTTCTACTCGGCGATCGCGAGGGACTCCTGGAAGCCAGCCAGAAAGCGGTGGTTTCCAATCCCAACGACTGGCTGGCCCATTATTTCCTTGGCGTCGGTCGCAACGCCACGGGAAAACCGCAGGAATCCATACCCGAATTTCAAAAGGCGGTTGAACTAACGGATGGAGATCAGGATGCCGCCGCTGCCCTGGCCCACTCCTACGCAGTCACCGGCAACAAAGCCGAAGCCGAAAAAATCCTCCGCAATCTGCAGCAAAAATCGAAAACCCAGTACGTTTCCCCGTACATGATCGCCGCCATCTACGCGGGTCTCGGTGAAAAAGAAGAAGCTTTCGAATTCCTGGAAAGAGCCTACCGGGAAAAATGCTGGGACCTCGTCTGGCAGCTCAAGAATGACCCTCGCATCGACAATCTCCGCTCCGACCCGCGTTTTCAGGATTTGCTCCGTCGCTTCGCCTTCCCGCAGTAAATTCTCCCCAGCATCGGGCCCAAGAAGCCGCTCCAGTCTTCTTCGCTCTTTCTTGCCTTAGCGAAAGTAAGCTGGGGCATACCCTCGGTTCATTTCGCTGCCCCACCGCCTCTCCTAACTCCTTTAGAACTACCGCCTGCGCTATGCCTCATGGAACTCGAGGGGCAAACGGCACACGACAAACGGCGAACGCGCGCCTCGCTGCCTCGCTGCCAGCCCCATTGCAGTTCGCGCCGCACAAGCGCAAGATCTAGGTTAGAAGTCGTTCTAGCGATGGAACATGTTCGCGGCCTCCGGTGTCTAATCAGAGGAAGCGGACCCCCGGGACTTAATTTGAACCACCAAGTCCCAGAAAGGCACGGCGTGTCCGATTGGGCCAGCGCCCTCCCTTGGGGCCGTGACGAATCAGAACTGGTCACCGAGCTGCAGGCCGGCTCCGAGGCCGCTTTCGATTGGCTCGTCACCCACTACCATGCCCCGGTGTACAACCTCATCCTCGGCATGTTGGGCGACACCTCCGATGCGGCCGACGGCACGCAGGAAGTTTTTCTAAAGGCCTTCAAGGGCATTCGCAGTTTTCGCCAGGGTAGTTCGCTGAAAACTTGGCTGTATCGCATCGCCATTCGCGAGGCCCTGAACTCGCGCCGCTGGTTCAATCGTCATCTGCAGAAAAATGTTTCGATCGACGCCGAACCGGAACAGGGCCAGGCCAAACTGGAAATCCAAGATATGCACGCCACTCCTTTTGACCAGCTGGCGTCGCGCGAAATTCAATCGGTGGTGCATGGCGCGCTGGGTGGAATTCCCGAGGTCTTTCGCAGTGCGGTCATCCTTCGCGATCTGGAAGGGTTGAGCTACGAAGAAGTTGCCGAAGTGCTCGAATGCAGTGTGGGCACGGTGAAATCGCGCATCCTGCGCGGGCGCCGCGCCCTGAAAGATCTCCTCGATCCGCTGCTCGTCGAGCATCACGCGCCTCGCGGTGATTCAGCGTCGGCGAGACGCAGTGCCTTCGCGCCTGAATTTGCCAAAGCGCGCGGTTTCGGCGGCGATTCTTTTGCCAGACGGGTTCGTAGTCACGAACCCTGAGGTAAGCGGTTTTCAGGTTTAGGGTTTGTTTGTACTTGTAAACCCTGAGTTTAAAGGAATGCCCATGAAGTGCACCACGGTTCGGTCCAAACTGGCGGGCTATCTCGACGACGCTGTCGAGAGCGCATCGCGTACCAGCGAACGCAGTGAAATGCGCGTGCATTTGGAATCCTGCGCCTATTGCCGCGAAGAGCTGCAGCGTTATCGCAAGCTGGCTGTCTTGCTTTCCCGTTCGCCGCGCGTGCTTCCGCCGTCCGATCTGGCCGTCCGCATCAAAGTGGCTGCGGCCCAGGCTCAGCATTCGCAGGATCCCCGCACCCGTACTCAGCGTTTTCGCGATCGCGCGGAAATTCTGCTCGACAACGTTTTCCGGCCCATCACTCTTCCTGCCACTGGCGGCTTCGTCTCCGCCATGCTGGTCTTTGTCTTCGTCCTTCAATTGATGGCTCCGGGCATCACCGTCCAGGCCATTCCCAATGACGTTCCTCTCAACCTGATGCAGCCCGCCGAACTGATCACCCTTTCCGATGCACCCGGCAACTGGGCTCCGGAGAATCACGATAGTGAGCTTTCGCTCCCGCACGGCCTGCTTCTGGATGTCACTGTGGATGCCCAAGGCCAGATGATTGACTACCAGATTCTTTCCGGACCGAGAACTCCGCAAATGCAGCATCAACTGAATCAGATGCTGCTCTTCTCCCGCTTCAATCCCATGACCAGTTTTGGCCGGAAAATTTCCGGTGGTCACGTCATTCTCAGCTTCAGCGCCGTACGCGTCCGCGGCTAAGTGGTTTTTTTAAGAAATGATGCGAAAAAGTTGTCATCCTGCGGCAAACCGGCAAGATTTGCCGCAGGATTTCAACCTAAGAAATTAGCTCAGAGAGCATCGTCGTCCCCACGTTTGTTCGCCTGTCCCTTCAGACAGTACGGAAGTTTTTTTCGTACCTGTTCTGGCGTCCCATTTTCATGAGCAATCCAGCCCGCTCTAATAAGGTCCATGAGCGGCGTCTTCTGCCATCCGGTGCTTCGCGTTCTGGTGAGCCTCGCGCTCGCGGCCATTCTCGTCTTGTGTTTCGTCGCCACATCTTTTGCCGCGCCTGCCGCTCGTCCTTCCAGCTCCGCCGAACAGATGCTCTACGACGCCGTGAACCGCGAGCGCGCTTCGCTAGGGCTGCGGCAATTGCAATGGGACACCGCTCTGGCCAACGCCGCGCGCCTTCATACCACTCTACTCGCCAATCACGACGCGCTCTCGCATCGCTTCGAGGGCGAAGCCGATCTGCAGACCCGTCTGCGCATGGCTGGCGCAAGTTTCCGGCTGGTTGCGGAGAACGTCGCCGAAGCCCCCGACGTTACTACGCTACACATCGCGTGGATGAACTCCGCGCCGCACCGTGCCAACATCCTCGATCCACAAGTGGATTCCGTGGGCATCGCCATCGAGCGCCGCGGCGAACAGTATTACGCTACGCAGGATTTCGCCGCCGTCGTCGCGCCTCTTTCGCGCGAGGAACAGGAACAGCAGGTGGCACGTCTTCTGCAGGTCAATGGCCTCACACCGACTGGCAGCGTCGAAGACGCGCGCAGGAGTTGCGATCAGAACCGCGCCGCGTTCGGCGCCCAGCCGGCAGCCATCGCGCGCTTCGAGACCTCCGATCTCAACCATTTGCCCTCCGACCTGGGCAGAATGATCGCCAGTGGCCGCTTCCGCCATGTCGCCGTGGGCGCCTGCGAGCTCCCCGCCGCCACTCCCTTCGCCCGCTTCCGACTCGCTGTTCTCTTGTATCAGTAAGTTTCTCGGCTACTGGCAATCAGCCAATCATTGATTTTCCGGGGCATTGTGCGTACACTCCTTTCATGATTCAGACGCCCTATTGGTTTTGGTATCGATTTACAGACCACCTACAGGTGTGGCGGGGGGCGTCTCGGTAATCGCAATACGAATCAAAAGGATTCGGCCCACTCGCAAAGAGTGGGCTTTTTTATTTTTGGCCGAGGATTTTTTCGGTAGTGGATTTGTGGTGAAGAACGTTTCGGATTCAGGGAGAAGTTTGGTGAGCGCAAAATACATTTATTGGGCCGCAGCCCGCGAAGGGGAATGGCGATGATCATTTCGATGAAGAGGCACGCAACGCGCGAGGAGATTGATGCGGTGACAGCTCAGGTAAATCACTTCGGATACAAAGTGCACTCGATCGAAGGCGAAGAGCGGGTGGTGATCGGCGTGGTTGGAGTGGGTGACGTGACAGCATGCATGGAATCGATCGAAGCCATGCCGCAAGTCGAAAACGTGATGCGCATTACGGCTCCCTATAAGTTTGTAAGCAAGGAATTTCGCAAAGAGAAGACGCAGATTCGCGTCAACGGAACGGTGATTGGCGGCGATGAGTTCGTGGTGATGGCGGGCCCGTGCTCGGTGGAATCGGAGGAGCAGATTTTGCGCTCCGCGGAAGGCGTGGCCAAAGCAGGAGCAAAACTGCTCCGCGGCGGCGCGTTCAAGCCACGGACTTCTCCCTACGATTTTCAGGGCATGGAGGAAGAAGGATTGAAGCTGCTGCAGAAAGCGAAAAAGGCCACGGGACTGGCGATTGTGACCGAAGTGATGAGCGACCGCGATGTGGATCTGGTGGCGAATTACGCGGACCTGCTGCAGATCGGTGCGCGGAACATGCAGAACTTCATGCTGCTGAAGGCGCTGGGAAAATGTGGCCGGCCCATTTTGCTGAAGCGCGGTCTCAGTTCAACGGTGAAAGAGTTGCTTATGAGCGCGGAATACATTGTGGCGCACGGCAATCCCGATGTGATGCTTTGCGAACGCGGGATTCGCACGTTCGAAACGATTACTCGCAATACCTGCGACATTACGGCGATTCCCGCGTTGAATGAATTGACGCATTTGCCGGTGATACTCGATCCCAGTCACGCGACCGGGAAGCGCAGCCTGGTGCCAGCGCTGGCCCGCGCAGGAGTAGCTATCGGCGCCGACGGCTTGATCGTGGAAGTACACCCGGCTCCCGAAAAGGCCATCAGCGACGGCGCACAGTCTCTAGACGTGGCGCAGTTCAGCAAAATGATGGGAGAACTGAAGCCGTATATCGAATTGTGGAGAGACTCGCGGCGAACCGAAGTGGCTGCCACAGCGGGCCACTGAACTTCTCTCGTCTTTCGCGCGCTGCGCATTCGTTGGTTGCGCTATAAGTCAAGCTGGACGACAAGCGAGAGATTTATTGGCAGGCGTGAGCGGTCTGCCGATTTAAGCATAACCCGGAGCGGCACTTTCGCCGCCGCTGCGGTTGGTTTTGCTTGCGTGCGGAAGCGGTGTACGCGGCGCGCTGGTTAGAGCGGGGAGCGCGGGGGTGGCGGAGTAGGGTGGATGCGGACGGCAATTGGGGCGGAGTTGGCCATGGAGCCGGAAAAGAGGCTGCGGAGATCGGGTTTCAGGTCGAGAAGCAGGCCGATGCCGATGGCGAAGAAGAGTGTGAAGTGGAAAATGGCAAGGATCGAGAGGAATCCCGAGCCCGGAAGCAGGCTGGAGAGGATTACGGCAAGCGATTCGACGACGACTATTTTCAGTGTTACGGAATCCTTGCGCGGCAGATAAAACAGGCAGACTGAGAGGAACGCCGGAATCCAGGGAATGCCGAAGTCGCCGCCGACAGTGCGGCTGACTTTGGGGTTAAATGGATCGATGTTGGGAGCCCATTCTGCGGCGTAGGCGGGAAGGACGAGACAGAGACGAATGGCGGCAAGCAGCAATGGTGCGGCAGCGAGCTTGCGCTGCCAGGGTTCCAGGCGATACAGAAGACAGCCGGCGACAACCAGAATGGTAATCGGGCTGAGATCGGGACGGTACCAGCTGATGCCAAATATGATCATGAAGAGCAGCGACACGAACAGTCTGACCACGGGGGATTCGAAGTTATGGAGCCAGGAAGCGTCGCGTTCATCATCGGTGTCGCCCAGGGTGATGGGATTGTAGATACCGCGGGGCGCCTCCTTAGCGGGGCGATCAGGCCCCGTCGCCTTAGATGGATCGGGAGTGTTATTGGTCATGGTCATGCCTCCAAGTGAACCATCGGAGCCGGGGACGAGGGCGGCTCGGAAAAAAGACCGGCGTCGCCGAGCAGCGCGAAGAGAGAACCGCGAAACGGTTTCAGCAGTGGCGACTTCATCAGCGAGAGAAAACGCACCAGGAGCTGCAGCACGCCGTCGATGAGTTTGCGCGCACGCTGCTGCTGAGGTGAATCGTCGTAGATGTAGTAGAGAAGAACGACCAAGTGCAATGCCCATAGCGCCGAAGGCAGGATGGCGCGAATGTCATCGGGAAGACGTTCATCGCCTACGGCTAGAGTGAAAACCGAAATGCTCTGAGCGCGATTGACGTTTGTGCCGGGACCGAATACAGAAAGAGCATGTTCTGGTTCTCCGGCGTAGCGGAAAAGCGTGCCGAGGAGTTTGCGGTCACCTTGCAGGATGTCGAGTTTGCAGTGGAAGGCGATTCGAAGGCGGGTCAGGAGATCGTTCTTTGCAGACAATAGGGCCGCAGTGACGCGGGCGAGGTGCTCGGTCTGGACTTGGTCGTAATAAGCCTGGACGATGGCTTCTTTGCTGGGGAAATAGTAGTAGGCGGCGCCCAGAGCGACATCGGCAGATTTGGCGATGTCACGCATGGTGGCGGAGTCGAGACCGCGCCGCCGGAAGGTGTCGAGGGCGGTGGTCAGGATAAGGGAGCGGGTGGCTTGGTCGGTAGAGCGCGGTTTCACTGTGTTGAACATGTTCAAATTATAGGCGACGTGCAGCCCTCCGGTCAAGCAAAAAATGAACATGTTCAAATAATCGACTTAAGCGCCTTAAATACAATGAGATGTGCTTGACCCTAAACGCAATGCGTTCCACTAGACGCTGACGTGGTGGAAGCCGGTTGAACCGCGACCAGACGCGGTGAGCTTAGCCGAATCATGGCCGACGCCCATCCTTGAAGATGGAAACCACGTTTTCGATGTCAGAAATGTTTGCAGATGGATGCCCTTGACAAGTAGCGGGTCTGCATCCCTGCCCGAAGTCGTAGTTCCCATCCGGTCGGCTTCACCAAGAAATTGTGCGCCATTGGCTGTAGCGATGTCGATTGACTCCTAGGGCAGTGAAGCCTGCCTCGACCAACAACTCAACTTCGGATTGAACAGCAAAACCCGCTAGGTTGCCACCGTTGCCCGCGGGATCAACGCCAGTGAGAAGCGGTTCAGTAGCTTGACCGTGCCGATGAGGGCGGCTAGTATTTGCACGCGATGAACGAGGCGAATTCTCCGATAGGGCAGACGTTTTCCCAGTACAAAGTGACCCGCAGGATCGCCAGCGGCGGGATGGGTGTGGTGTATGAGGCCGAGGACTCGCGGCTGGGCCGGCGCGTGGCGGTGAAGTTCTTGCCGAGCGAAATGGCGAGCGACAGCCAGTTGCTGGAGCGATTTCAAAGGGAAGCGCGCGCTGCGTCGGCCCTGAATCATCCCAACATCTGCACGATCCACGCGATCGAACAACACGAGCGACAGCATTTTATTGTGATGGAACTGCTGGAAGGCCAGACGCTGGCGCAGCGGATGGGCGCGCAGACTTTTGAGCTGGAGAAACTGATACCGCTGGCGATTCAGATTGCGGATGCGCTGGAATCGGCGCACGCCAAGGGCATCGTTCACCGGGACATCAAACCGGCAAATATTTTTCTGACTGAACGCGGGCAGGTGAAGATTCTAGATTTTGGCCTGGCGAAAGTCGAAAAACTGAGCGTCGGCGGTGACAGCACGTCGCTGGCATTTTCTGACACCAGCGCAGAAACCAATGCGCTGACGTCGCCAGGTTCCGCGATTGGAACCATTATGTACATGTCGCCGGAGCAGGCGCGTGGCGGGCTGGTGGACGCACGAACGGATTTGTTTTCGTTAGGAACGGTGCTGTACCAGTTGGCCACCGGGAGCTTGCCGTTCTCTGGCGACACATCCGCGGTGATTTTTGACGCAATTTTGAATCGCGACCCCATACCCGTGGATATGGTGAATTCGGGATTGCCGCGCGAATTCGGGAGAATCATTGAAAAGACGCTGGAGAAAGATAGAAATTTGCGCTGCCAGTCGGCGACGGAATTGAAAACCGACTTGATCCGGCTGAAGCGGGATCTGGAATCGGGGAAGAAAGCGGCGGCTGCAGTGACGACGGATTCGAAGGCGGGCAGCGCAAAAAGCGGCCCCAAATCGATTGCGGTGCTGTATTTCGAGAATTTGAGCGGTGTAAAGGAAGACGAATACCTGCGCGATGGAATCACCGAAGACATCATTACGGAGCTTTCCAAGATACGCGGGCTGAATACGTATTCGCGGCCGACGGTGCTGGCATTTCGCGACAAGACCGTGACGCCGGTGCAGATTGGGCAACAGCTCAAAGCCAGTTATGTGCTGACGGGAACGCTGCGTCGGGCGGGAAACCGGCTGCGCATAACGACACAGCTGGTGGACACGCACACGGATTTTCCGTTGTGGTCGGAGCGGTATGACCGCGAAATGAAAGATGTTTTTGAAGTGCAGGACGAAATCGCGCGAAAAATTGCGGAAGCGCTGCGGGTGACACTGTCGCCGCAGGAACTGGAAGCGCTTGCGGTGAAGCCGACGGAAAATTTGCAGGCCTACGATCTGTATTTGCGCGGGAAGCGGTACGCGCGGCGGCAGACGCGGCAGGATCTGGAGTTTGCGTTGCAGATGTTTGAGAGTGCGGTGGCAATGGATCCGAGTTTCGCGCTGGCGTACGCGGCGTGTGCGAATGCGTGCGCGATGTTCTATTGCAACTATAGCCGCGACGAAGTGTGGGTCGAGCGCGCGCGGATGGCGTCGGGCCACGCGGTCAACCTGCGTTGGGATTTGCCGGATGTGCAGGTGAGCCAGGCATGGGTGCTCTACGCGACGGATTTGCACGACGAAGCAGTGCGCATGGTCCGCAAGGCCATCGAGCGCAAACGCGATTGCGAAGGAGCATTTTATCTTTTGTGCCGCGCATTGTTTTCTGCGGGGCGCTTTCAAGAAGTTGTGGACATCATGGAGACCGCGCTGGAAGCGAGCGGTGAAGACTACAACGTGTATGTGCCGATCGCGAATTCGCTTGGCGCGCTGGGGAAGCGCGAAGCGTATCTGAATTTGCTGCAGCGGCGGAAGAGCGCGCTGGAAAATCATTTGAAACATGTGCCAGAAGATGCGCGAGCACGGATTCTGCTGGGCAGCGACTATGCCGAAATCGGGCGGGAGGAAGATGCGCTCAAGGAATTGAATCTGGCGATGACTCTGCGGGCGAATGAAGCTTCGATTTTGTACAACGCGGCGTGCCTTTACGCGATGCTAAAGAGAAAAGAGGAAGCGCTGGGAGCGCTGAGGAAGGCATGGGAGGCCGGATTTCGCGATGTCAGCCACGCACGGCGCGATCCGGACCTAGCGATTCTGCATGGTGAGCCGGAATTCGAGCGAATGTATCCGGAAAAGGACATGGCCGGGTCGAATCTGCTGAGTTCTTAGCGATGCTGGATGCGGTTTACCAGGATGCGCGGAAAATTCTTGCGAAATATCTGCCACCGACGCGATTAGTTTCTACACAATCGCTGCGAAAATTTCCGGCACAGAATGTTTTCCTGAAACTTGAGAGCGAATTGCTTACTGGTTCGTTCAAAGTGCGCGGCGCGATTTACGCGTTGAACGTACACCAGCAAGCCGGTGGAGCGTGCGAAGTGGTGGCGTCCAGCACAGGGAACCATGGAGCGGCGGTGGCGTACGCTGCGAAATTGCTGGGATGGAAAGCCCGGGTTTTTCTGCCCGAGAAAAACAATCCCGTGAAACGCGCCAACATAGCGCGGCTAGGCGCGGAGATTGTCGAGAAAGGCTCGATAGATCTGGCAGAAGCGTTCTCGGCGGCTTCTCGCTACGCCGCGGAGACCGGGGCATTTTTGTTGAACGATGCAACCGACCCGGATTTGCCTGCAGGGCCTGCTACGATAGCTTGCGAAATCTTTGAGCAGCAACCTCAAACAGAGGCGATCTATGTGCCGATGGGCGACACCGCGCTGATTCGGGGAGTGGCTGCGGCGGCGAAGCAGATTTCGGGAACTGTGAAAATCGTCGGTGTGCAGGCAGAACGAGCGCCGTCGTATTTTCTGTCGTGGAAAGAAGGGCGCGCGATCGCAACGGAGACTTGCGATACGATCGCGGATGGTCTGGCCACGCGCACGCCGGATGCGACGAACGTCGAAGCGATCCACAAATTAGTAGATGAAGTGATGCTGGTCGGCGAAGACGAGATGCTCGCTGCGATTGCGAAACTTTTGCTGCAGGAGCATATCGTCGCCGAGCCGGCGGGTGCGGCGGCGACTGCGGCGTTCCTCAAATCGAGAGAAAGCGCGAGGCACGCGGTCTTGCTGGTCACCGGAGCGAACATTTCCAGGGAAGTACTACTGAAGGCGGTCGCCGGTTAAGAAGATGGCTGGCGCTATCTTGACAGCGACTCGTATTGCGGGTAGGTTCACGGCCACCTGCTTTGTCGGGAGTCCGTCCTAAGAGCAGTTCGGTCCATAAATTCCACGGTGAATTACAATGCGGAGGAGAAAGAATGAAAACGAAAGCGATTAGTCTATTGGTCTGCTTTGCTGCAAGCGCGTTGATGATGGCAGGCTCCGCGAAGGCGCAAAGCGCGCCCGCGGAAAAGCCGCCGGTGTACACCTATGTTTCAGAATGGACGGTGCCGCGTGCTATGTGGGCAGATTTCAAAAAAGAAGATGACGCAGATATAGAAAACATGAAGAAAGCGATGGCCGAGGGAACCCTGGTGTCCTTCGGATCTTTCGCCGTGTTGAACCACCAGGACGGGCAACCCACGCACGGCTCATGGTTTTCGGCGACCTCGATGGCGAATCTGATGAAAGTTCTGGAGGGGCTGCGCAACGCGCCGGGAGCGACTTCGCCGGTACTTGCGGCGTCCAAGCACTGGGACTACATCCTGAGCAGCACCAATTACAACGGACATTCGGGGACGTTTACCAACGGCTATCTTCGCGTAGCGCGCTGGCCGGCCAAAGCAGGTAGCAACGATCCGGACGGAAAGATCCTGAAAGCGACCATGGTTGCCATTCTGGAAAAACTGTTCGCGGAGGGCGCTCTGCACTCCTACACGATCGACCAGGAAAATGTTCATTCCGAGGATCCTGGCATGAGGTTCATGGTTTTCGTGGCGAACGGCGCCGAGGGTTTGGATAAATTCAACGCGGCGATTACCAGCATGGGGAAAAGCGATCCCGCGCTGGGAGCCGCCTACGGAACGCTGGTGGATGCGCACGGCCACCGGGACACGCTGGCGCGCGTGAGCACGATGACCTCGAAGTAGAGCACGGTGTTCTGCCCGGCGGACACGCGGTCGTTCGCCGGGCAGGATTGTTTTTGGAGTTCGAGAGTTTCGCAGCGCCGCCGGAATCCTGCCCGCTACCTTCCGACTTGATCGCTTCGCAAGCCAGTTTAGGGAGAACTGGGACTAGGAGAGGTGGCCGATAGATTCTTGCTCAGTTCAACGAGTCTGAGGATCAGCACTTGCCCATTGGAATGGAAGGTCCCGCCCGTGGCCGTTTTCGCCTGTCTCATGGGGTTGTCAGGAAGAAAGTGAGAAACTTCGGCGACCAAGCCGGTGCCGGTGAGAGTCTTCTCAACATAATCGCGTTCCAGATCGATGTCGGGATCGATTTTGTGAGTGATACCGTTGTTTCGCTGATCGCGTTCGAAGCCGATATCGTGAGTAGCGGCGCCCACCCACAGAGTTTCTCCGTTTACGGTGAACGGCGCTTTCCAGAGGCGCAGGTGATTACGAGTCTGAACCACGGTGATAGGTTCGGCGTGCGCCCAGCCATAGTCCTGTACGCGTTCAAAGAGGTAAAGGGGGCTCATGGGCATGGTGAGGTAGGACTCTTTAGAGAGGCTTTCGATCAGGCCGTGCAGTACGGTGCCCTTAACGTCGGAATCGACTTTGACCCAGCCGGCCGTGGTAAAGACTTGTTCCATCGTAGCTTGCGGGCCGAGGATCAAAAAATTGACCATGTCGCCCGGGTTGCCGACCTTATCGCCTATGCGACGAGGGATCTTTTTGAACAGGGAATTATCAATGCCCGGAAGGGTGTCGACAGATTTTACAACCGTAAACTTTGTGGCGGAATTGGCGTCGGCGGCGATCACGTCGATGTGCACCGTGTAGGAGCCGTCGCCGGTGTCGTTGGTGGATTGATTGATAGCGATGCTCAGGCGTCCGCCGACCGGTGGAGCGATATCGTGCGACGCACCGATCAAAAAAGCCTGGGCAATGTCTGCGTCGCCTACTCGACCGATCAAGGCGCCGCGACCGGCGGCGTTGAAGGGCAAAATGCGGATGAGATCCTTGAAGCCGCGGGAAAGTCCGTCGGGCCCATTGTCCTGTTTGGCATCCGCATAGCGCAGCGTCCCCGTCGCGGTGACCACCAGGCGTTCACCACGAGCGACGTCAATGCCGGTGTCCAGCCACGCGGAGTCGCCTTTCAGCGTGAAGTCCTTTGAGAGGCGCTTCTTTCCAGACGACGGCGGCGTCGTTGTTGAGGACGCAGGGTTCGCGGAACGCTGAGTGTTCGTTAGTTGCGACGAGGGCGGCGGAGGCGTATCGCCTTCCAGTTGCGCGCGGGCGGAAGCCGCGCCGAAAAGCGCCAGGCTCCCGACAATTATTGAAACGAAGCCAGATTTCCTAGGTGCGGTGGGCATGGTCGAGCCATCCTGCTGTCTAAGCTGGGCATCTTCACTTTAAGCAGATGCGCCCCCGGCTTTCAAGAGTTGCCGATCTGTTCGATTTGTTCGGCGCGGGGTGCAGGGGCCGTTTTCTTGACTCGAATGTGAGGCACTTGTAAATTGAAATACTGCGCGCGCGCAAGAGTTTTGCAAGAGAAATAGAACTGGTCAGGGGCGAATCTCGCGAACCGAATGAGAAAAATCCTCTCGATATCAGTCATTTTAGGGTGTGCAACGATGCTTTCGCAGGATTGCGCGCACGCTCAGAAACCGCAACTTCCAAAGATGCAGCCTGCTCCCATCACCACGGTTACCGTGGACGGAAGCGAAGCCATGTTCACCACCATGTGCGCGCTGCTTGCGTCGGGATTTGAAGCCGATATCAGCGCCGCGGACTGGTCGCCGATGCGCGCGCAACTCCGCGACAGGCTGCAGCAGCAGCAAGGACCGGCGGTGGACGTTCTGCGGAATTTTTATAAGCAGCATGAGCTGGCCGACCCTGGACAAATGCTCTCGCGTTACATCTGGTTCGGCTTGGTGAGCGGGGCGGCTCCCAAGTTCGAAGCGACTTTGCGGCGCGACGAGCTGCCGCCAGAAGTGATCGCCCTCGAAGGATTCCAGGAAATTCTTTCGAATTATTACAAGGAACAGAAAATCGGCGAACTTTGGCGGCAGGTTCAGCCAGTGTACAACCACGAAATCGAACAGATGCACGATTCCGTTGCGCAAGTGGTGTTCGTGGCCACCGGCTATTTGCGTGAGATTCTCGATCCCACCAGTCCGCGTTCCTTCACCATCATCGTGGAGCCGCTGGTAGGACGCATCACCAATGTACGCAATTTTGGCGATCACTATGCGCTGGTGGTGAGCGGCTCTGGGCAGGTTCCGCTGGATACGGTGCGCCACGCCTTTCTGCACTTCCTGTTGGATCCACTGCCGCTGCAGTATTCGCACGTAGTGGCTGTCAAATTGCCGCTATTTCTTGGCGCTGCCGGGGCGCCGATGCTGGAACCCGATTTGAAAGATGATTTTCCTTCCTATGTCGCGGAATGCACGGTGCGCGCGGTGGAAATAAAGCTCAAGCGAATGTCGCCCAGCGAACGCGAATCGGCGTTGGACATCGATGACGCGGACGGCTACGTGATGGTGCGTCCGTTGTTGGCGGCGCTGGCGAAATTCGAGCAGTCCGAACCCAACATGAAGCTGTATTTCCCGGACCTGATTCGTTCCGTCGATCTGGCGGCGGAACAAAAAAGAGTGGCCAGCATCAAGTTCGCGCCGCGCGGCGCCAAGAGCGATGTCAACAACGCAGAGGTGATCGCACGCCGCCGGGCCGCTGCACCTACCACGATCCCCAATGATGCCGAAGCCATTGCGGCGTTGACGGAAGGCGAGCGGCGAATTGCTGAGAAAAATCCGCGCGCCGCCGAAGCCTCCTTCCAAAGAGTGCTGGTGAAATACCCCGATCAACCGCGTGCTCTGTTTGGCCTAGGCGTGGTCGCGATGATGGACCAGGACGGCCCGCGAGCCAAAGAATACTTTGCACGGCTGACCAGCGGTGAACACGCCGCGACGCAGGATCCGCTGGTGCTGGCCTGGTCGCACGTGCATCTGGGGACCATTTATGACATCGAAGGGCAAACGGACCGGGCGAAGTCCGAATATCAAGCGGCGTTGGCCGTTGACGGAGCGCCGGAAAAGGCCAAGCAGGCCGCCAGCAAAGCGCTTGGCTCACTTGGCGGAGCGAAATCCCAGCAACGCCCGTAGGGCATTTGAAGAACTGCCCCCCCATCACAATGAAGTGTGTATCATGAATAGAAGACCAGCCGGAGGATTTCGAATTTCAGAGAAAGAGGAGAGAGTTCATGAGCAGTAAAAATCGAAACATGACGGCCATCCTGCTGGCTGGATGGTTTTCTGTGTTTGCAACCTCGGCATTCGCGCAGAGCAGCCAGAGTGGACAGGGAGGCCAGTCCGGACAGCAGCCAAACAAAGAGCAGAAGCCGGCGGAATCCGGCAGCACCTTGGAAATGCCCAGCTCCAAGCCGCCGGCGAACGCGGAAGAGGAAGCTGCAGCCAAGGCCTTCCAGGCGATGCCGAACACGGATATACCAAAGAAAATCGAGGCTGGCGAGCAATTTCTGAGAAAGTATCCCGACAGCCAGTATCGTCCGGTGATTTATTCGGCGCTTACGTTTGAATATATCCAAAGCGGAAAGGTCGATAAGGCTCTTGAAATCGGCGACAAGGAAGTCGCGTTGAAGCCCGATGACGTGCAGACCATGGCCATTTTGAGCCAGACCATCCCGCGAGCAATGAATTCCAGCACTCCGGAGCCGGAGAAACAGCTGGCGAAAGCGGAAACCTACGGCAAGCGCGCGATAGAGATCACTCCAACCATCAGCAAGCCGGAAGGATTGCCGGACCAGAACTTTGTTGCGGCGAAGAATGTAACGCTGGCCATGGCGCACAGCGGGCTGGGCCTGGTGTATTTCCGCCGCGGCAAATTTAACGATGCCATCCCCGAGCTGGAACAGTCCGTCAAGATCGATCCCAATCCAACTCCCGATCCGGTGAATTTGTATCTGCTGGGAATGGCCAATCAGAAGGCTTCGCATTATGACGAAGCCGCGTCCGCTTTCAATAAATGCGCGGCGATTGCCGGCAGCCTACAGAACGCTTGCAAAAACGGCGCCGAAGAAGCCAAGAAGCAGGGCTCGACACAACTCAGCGCGCCAAAATAAATTCTCGCCCGCATCGGCAGCAGGCAGCCATGACCTATAACGAAGACCGGCAGCGCCTCCAGGAGCGGCTGGGATACCATTTCCACGATCTCGATTTGCTGGCGACAGCGCTGACGCATAGTTCGGCCGTGCCAGATCTCCGCGCGGCCGCCGAAGCCGCCGGCAGCACCGCGGCGATGATTCGGGACAATGAGCGCCTGGAATTTCTGGGCGACGCGGTGCTCGATCTGCTGGCCAGCGAATATCTGGTGGAAAGGTTTCCCGACTGGAGCGAGGGCCAGTTATCGCGCAGTCGCTCGTATCTGGTGAACGCGCAGGCCCTGGTGGAAACGGCCCGCCGCCTGGGCATCGGAGAGTTCCTGCGATTGGGCCGGGGAGAAGAGAAAACCGGCGGCCGTGAAAAAGGCGCAATCATCGCGGACGCACTGGAAGCGATAGTGGCGGCGATCTTTCTGGATTCAGGGCTGGAAGCGGCGCGCGGCTTGCTCCGTCGCGTGCTGTTCGAACAGGCGCTGGAAGGAGGAGGCGAACGCATCGCTGACTCGGATCGCAAATCCGCGCTGCAGGAGTTCTTGCAGGCCCGCGGTCTTCCGCCTGCGGAGTACCGTCTGGCCCGCGAGGAAGGTCCGGATCACCAGAAGCTTTTCCACATCGAAGTGTGGTCGCTCGGCGAATGCCTGGCCGGCGGCGACGGAAGCACCAAGAAAGAAGCAGAGCAAAGAGCGGCGCGTGCCGCTCTGGAGCGCCTGGAAATGCCAGCACACGAGATTAATCCGGGATGACCGATCAGCGCGTACAAGAGCAGACGCAACCGCAACACAGGCATCGCGAGTCCACCACGATTTCCGAATATCTGGAATCGCTGTTGGTCACGGTGATCCTTGCGCTGTTTGGCACAAGTTTTATCGTGCAGGCGTTCAAGATTCCGTCGCCGTCCATGGAAAATACTCTGATGGTCGGCGACCACTTGCTGGTGAACAAATTTGTGTTCGGAGGTACGGGTGCTTGGTACGAAAAGCTGCTCCCCTATCGGCCGCTGAAGCGTGGCGATATTATCGTTTTCAAATTTCCTTATGCGGATCATCAGCATTTCGTGAAGCGCGTGATTGGCCTGCCCGGCGATCGCCTGAAACTCACCGATCAGCGGGTGTACATCAATGGAAAACTTTTGAACGAACCGTATGTGGTGCACGATCCTGGCGCCGGTTACGACCCGCTGAACTATTCGTTTCCCCCCGTTGGCAGTCCGCTTTATATCTCGCGTGTGCAGCCCGAGTGGGCGCGCGAAATCCGAAAGTATCTTCAAGGAGATGAACTTGTTGTTCCGCCTGGCCGCTATTTCGCCATGGGCGATAATCGCGATAACAGCTGGGACTGCCGCTACTGGGGCTTCGTTGACCACAACGCGATTATGGGTCGTCCGTTTCTAATCTATTGGTCCGTAAATGCGACCTCGGCGGACTATGCGCAATCGACTTTTTTGCAGCGCTTGCGGAGTTTGCTTGACACTCTGGAGCATCTACCAGCGCGCACGCGATGGAGCCGCATGCTCCACACGGTACATTAGCTGTCTCCCGCGGCGCTGATTGTGTCCTGGCCTCGCAGACGCTATCAATTTCCCGCGGAGTCTGCGAAAATTTTGCGGCATCGACCGGCCCTGCCGCGTCGGTAAGTTCCTCGTGAAAAGACTGAGCAAATGGTGGAAGCCGGGGCTCGTACTCCTGCTGGCGTTGGCAGCCATGCAGGCTGGTGTGTCGCTGCTGGTCCGAACCGCACCGGCACGGGCCTTTCTCACACGGCAATTGGAAACCTCATTTGGCCGTGAGGTGGACGTCCGTGAATATTCCGCCAGTCTTTTCCCCAGCCCGCAGCTGGATGCATTTGGCATCAGCGTTGGTGAAGATCCAGGGTTTGGTCACGAGTATTTCTTGCGGGCGGAAAAATTATCCGCAGGTTTGCGATGGATCGGTCTTCTGCACCGGCGTTTCGACTTGGGCACGCTGCGGATGGAGCGACCCAGCCTGATCTTTGCGCGCAATTCCGAGGGCCGGTGGAACCTGGAGCGGTGGCTGCCAGCGGTTACCGGCACGCAGGGCGGCACCGTCGCGCCAAATCTCGGCGTGCGTGCCACGCCGGCTCACCATCTGCAAAAAATGGAAATCAGCGAAGGCAGAATCAACTTTAAACTGAATGACGACAAGACGTCCGTTGCGTTCATTCAAGTCCAGGGAAGCGTCGAGCAAACCGCACCGGGACGCTGGCACTTGGACCTGCAGGCGGAACCGTGGCGAAGCGGCGTGCCGCTGCAACTTGCTGGAATAGTTCGAATGCGCGGTGATGTCGCCGGGACTTCTGCGCGGCTGCAGCCTGCGCACTTCCAGATGATTTGGGAAAAATGTTCGCTTGCCGATGTGTTTCGCCTGGTTGGAGGAAGGGATTTTGGGGTGCGCGGAGTATTTGCGGCGGAGGCCAGTGCGGAGAGCGGCGGACCAGCGGTCCCCGGGACCGAAAATGCCGAGCCCGGCGATTGGATTTTTTCCGTGCAGGCGCACGCCGCGGCGGTTCACCGTTGGGATTTGTCCGAGCGGGCCGACAATCCTCGGCTAGCAGTCCGAATCGGAGGGCGCTGGAATCCCGGTACCGGCAAAGCGAACGCTGACGAACTGGTCGTTGAGACGCCTCGTTCAAATTTGCGGGGTAGTGCTTCTTTGCAAAGCCTTGCGCAGGCGAGCCTGGACGTTCGTGTGGATTCAGCGGGCATTCAGGCGGCGGACTTCCTGGACTGGTATCGAGCTTTTTGGCCGGATGTCGCTGAGGAAATCCACGCGGAGCAGTACTTTACTGGCGCGGCAAGCTTTAGCGGTTGGCCGCTGCGCGTCATCGATGCAGCGTTCTCCAGCATGGGAGGACGCTGGGCACTCCCTGGATTCCCCGGTCCACTGGAAGTCCGGGCTTTTCACGGCGGTGCTCAGAAACAGAAGCTGGTGGTCGAGCATGTTGTCTTGAATCTTCCTGCGCGCAAGTCAAATTCATTACAGAGAACATCTCAGTCCGTAAGCGCCGGTAGTTCAGCCTCGAACTCTCCGACCGGCGCGAATGTTTCGCTGATTCACGATTTTGCTACGCGAACCGGGGAAGTGCATATTGAGGGTCAGACGGCGCGCCTGGAAGACATCATTAGCATTGCAGATACTTTCGGCCGGCATCTGCAAAATGGTTGGGAGTTAAAAGGGCGAGCTTACGGCGACTTGCGCTGGGACTGGAGCTCGGAAAAAACGCCGGCGTGGAGCGGACGCGCGGACATTTCACAAGCCGCGTTACAAGTCGCCGGGCTTAATGAACCGATTCAGATAGAAACTCTTCGCGCCGAATGGCGAACGACCGGGCGCAAGTTTACTTTTGCGAAGGTGGGAGCCTTCGGAGCCAGCTGGTCTGGTTTCGTGGAACAGCCAAAGACATTGCCGAGCGATTTTGGTGAGACCGAGGCCGCCGCATGGACCTTTCAATTACAAGCCGATCATCTGGAGGCCGCGGAGCTTGACCGCTGGATCGGTCCGCGCGCGCGACCCAGTTGGTTGCAGCGGTTGCTGCCGTCTGGCCTGGGCGGGGCGCCGGCGCCGGAACCGCCGAGCGTTGTGCTGCGCCGGATTCGCGCGTCCGGTGATCTGCACGTTGATGATCTGACGATTGAAAAGATCAAGCTGAAGCAATTTCACGCCGAGACCAAACTGGATAACCTGAAGTTGAGCTTGCGCGGCGTGCAGGCGCAATGGTCGGGCGGCGAAGTGCGAGGCGTTGTGGACGCCACGTTCTCAATTAAGCCGCGCTACGAGATTGCCGCTTCATTCGAGCGGATTTCCATTGTGCAAACGCCATGGCTTGGGCATCTTTCGAACCGTTTAGCAGGCACCGCCTCGGGAGATCTTGAACTTCACGCCACAGGAGTCGGGCGCGACGCCCTGCTCGACAGCCTGGCGGGCAAGGGCGCACTCCGCTTGGCGAATGTCGAATTCCGCGGGTGGGACATTGCCGGCACCATGGCCCTGGGCGAATGGAAGACCGGTACCTCGCGCTGGACTGCCGGCGCCGGAACTTTTCATTTGGGCGATGGCGGCTTCGATCTGAACGGCCTGCGTCTGACCTCGTCATCCGGTGAATTCTTGCTCAAAGGTAGCGTCAGCTTTTCCGAAGACACCGATCTGACTGCGGAGAGCCACGCGACGGGACGCAAGCCTCGCGCCGATGGAGCCGCGCGCTTCTTGCAGATTTCCGGACCGCTCGCCGAGCCAAGAGTTTCCCTGGAAAAAGCAACCGCACAACAGCCGGGAGATTGAAGGAACAGAGGAGAACGATGCCGACTCAGCCGCGCAACAAAAAACGGATCGCGACATTTGTTTACGGGATTTCGCCGCTGCTTCTGTTTCTGGTTCCGTCCGTGCAATCGCAGCAGTCTTTTACTTTGGAACAAGCTTTGAGCGCGCCTTTTCCTAGCGACTTGCGTGCGGCAAAAGGCGCGCCGCGGGTTGCCTGGGTGCTGAACGAACAGGGCAAACGCAACATCTATGTTGCCGAAGCACCCGACTTCAAACCGCGACGTCTCACTTCTTATTTGGAAGATGACGGTCAGGAGCTTTCATTGCTCCGGTTTTCCGCCGACGCCAACAGCGTTGTTTACACGCGCGGAGGCGGCAAGAATCGCACCGGCCAATCGCCCAATCCCACGAGCAATCCGACTGGAGCGGAGGAAACCGTCTATCAAATTTCCTGGAGCGGCGGAGCACCCCAGAAAATCGATGCTGGTCACGACGCGCAAATTTCCAGCAAAGGGATTTGCGCTTATTTGCGCGATGGCCAGATATGGCTGGCCAAGCTGGAAGGGAAAGAGAAGCCGGAGCAAGTTGTCGTCCGTGGCTCGAATTCACAACAGCGTTGGTCGCCCGACGGCGGCAAACTTGCTTTCGTTTCCGGACGCGACGATCACAGTTTTATCGGCGTCTACGACCTGACCTCGAAAACGGTTCGCTTCATCGCACCAACCGTGGATAGCGATTCAGACGTCGAATGGTCAGTGGACGGGAAAAATATTGCCTTCGTGCGCCGGCCAGCTGTTCCCCGCGATCAGCCCCAAGGCTATTTCATCGAACCGGACCGTTCGCATTCCTGGGCCGTGTGGGTGGCTGATACTTCAAATTGGAATGCAAAAGAAATTTGGCACAGTGGCAGGGAGCGGCAGGATTCTTTTCCCCGCATGGCGGGCGATACCGGTGGTGGTGTGATTCACTGGGCCGCGGACAATCGAGTCGTTTTCGCCAGTGAACAAGACGGCTGGCAGCATCTTTACAGCATGTCCGGCGATGGCGGCGCGGCAAAACTTCTGACCCCTGGTGACTGCGAAGTCGAACAATGGTCCTTTTCGCCTGATGCGAAAGACATCCTTTTCAACTCGAATTGCGGTGACGTCGATCGCCGCCATTTGTGGCACGCAACCATCGATGGAAAAACTTTTCAGCAGGTGACATCCGGAGGAGCGGCATCCGGAATCGAATGGAGTCCAATCTTCCTCAATAACGGAAACGATTTTTTCTACCTTGCTTCGAATGCTTCCAAGCCGGCCCAGCTTTTCCATTCCACACTTGCAGCGGACCGGCCAACTTTTCCAGTACCGGCGGAATCGCTTCCTCAGGACTTTCCGGCCGCTAAGCTGGTTGTTCCACAACAGGTCATTTTCAAGTCCCTCGATGGCCTCGATATTCACGGTCAGTTATTCTCGCCGAAGAAGCTCAATCCTGGCGAGAAGCGTCCCGCCATTCTCTTTTTCCACGGCGGCCCGATTCGGCAGATGTTACTAGGATGGCACTATATGTATTACTACTCAAACTGCTACGCTTTGAACCAGTATCTCGCCAGCCGAGGCTACCTGGTTCTTTCCGTCAATTATCGCAGCGGCATTGGCTATGGCCGCGCCTTTCGGGAAGCTCCCGGCCGCGCGGGACGCGGCGCCAGCGAATATCAGGACGTCGTCGCGGCGGGAAAGTATCTGCAATCGCGTGCAGACGTAAATCCTTCGCGCATCGGACTGTGGGGCGGCAGCTATGGCGGTTACCTCACCGCACTGGGTTTGGCTCGCAACTCCGATCTTTTCGCCGCAGGAGTTGATGTGCATGGCGTGCACGACTGGCCTACCGACAACTGGGACGGCAAGAACATCCCGCCAGAGCTCACCAAGCTGGCGCACGAATCTTCGCCGGTCGCGGCAGTCGATACCTGGAAGTCGCCTGTGCTATTCATGCATGGAGACGACGATCGCAACGTGTACTTCGCGCAAACCGTGGATCTCGTGGCGCGGTTGCGCGAACGCAACGTGCACATCGAACAGCTCATTTTTCCTGACGAGATCCACGATTTCCTGCTGCATCGCACGTGGCTCAAGGCTTATCACGCGGCCAGCGATTTTTTTGATCGCACGCTGGCCTCACCGGTAGCGCATTAGCGACCAGAATGAGGTTTTTTCTCGTCAGCCTAAGTGGCCTCCATTTCGTGGCGTTGTTTCTCGTGGTCATTCCTTGCGTAAACGCGCAACAGAAGCCGCTGATGCGCCATTTTGTTGCACCCAGCGAAGAGCACTACCAGTTGGCCCTTACTTTGAAAGCGGAATCGCATAGCGTAACTACGGAAACCGTGGCGGCGCAGACATACGTCACGCCAGTGATTCACTCGGCAGAAGCCAGTGTTCGGTGGCGCGTCACCCGCCGCATCCTTTCCGCTGAGAAAGATGGCAGCGCCGAAATCGAAGAAATGGTGGGGCCCCTGAGCGGGTCATGTGCGGAGGCAGCTCAGCCTGGCGAGAAAATCGATGAGCTGCAAGCCTCGCTGAAAGAGTTCTGCGCGTTCTGGTCAAAGCGCGTGACTGTTCGTTACAACGAAAATCAAAGAGGACTGCTGCACGAAACAGTCGTGACTCCATCCACGTTGGCGCCGCTCGGCGAAGGCCCTCCACAACTTCTGGCGTTGTGGTTGAGACGCGCCGCGCGTCCCAACGTGATATTCCCTGAACTGAGCTTTGAAGTCGGCGCCAAGTCGAAGCAATCCTTTCATCCCGCCGGCAATGTGTTGAAAAACGCGCAGGGCACGCAGACCGCCGAATGGCTGGACTCAGAAAGCGACCCGCCAGGCGCGACACTTCACACCGTCCAGCAACTCGTCTGGAATTCCTCAATCCCGCTTTCCGATCCGACGAGCACGGCAGGCCAATCGCCGCAAGTGGACGAGTCGTTTTTTGCAGATTCTCTTACCGCGGTAACCCTCGAAGACGGCAGCGTCCGGCGTGCCAGCCGCACGGCGTCCCGTACCGCGGCCCGGCGCGTGGATCCCGTTCCGGGCTTGCCGCAACCGCCGGACTTTTCGTCGAAGCTCACGCTCTCGGTAACAATTGAGCGCCTGCCATGATTCGCCGCTTCATTCTACCGCGCGCGACGCTCTTCTCTTTGTTCCTGGCTTTTGCGGCCCAGACAGCTTTCTCGCAGCGCCTTCCGCCAGCTCCGCGGCTGCATTCCGGCCAGATCCTGTATTACCGTATCGATTTCAACGGGATCCGTAACGCTACGAGCGAGAGCCGCATTGTTTCGCCGCGGACGCCAGAGCCGGAAATCATCAACGTCTCGGCGCTTCTGCAGGTAGAAATTGTGGAAGCCGGCGTCTCAGGGTTGCGCATGAAAACCTACTACTCGGAGCGCGATGTATCGCCGGGCTCGGCAGAGGCAGCACCTGGCATGAAAGCGCAGGCAGACCAACTGATAGAAGTAACCGTCTCGTCCGATGGCGGGGCGTCGCAAATACGCGGACTGGATCACCTCTCGCCTACACAACAATTTGCCTGGAACGACTGGCTGGGTCGGTTTACTTCTCCAATGACATTCTTGAAGCGCGGCGCACGAGTGGGCCAAAAATGGGTATCCATCGAGCCTGAAACAGCGTCCTCGCCGATCGCTTCCTTGTCCTGGTTGAAGAAATACGAGTATGTCCGCAACGAACCATGCGCCGCGGCTTCAGCTTCGCAACTCTGTGCGGTGGTCCTGGTTCGCGCTACGCTGCGGCAGAAATCCTCGGCAAAAAAAGCCACGCCGGAAGACTACAAGCAGCGCAACTTAAGTACCCGAGGAACCGCCAGCGGGCAGAACGAGACGGCCCTTTATATTTCTCGCTTGACCGGTCTTCTCATGCGCTCAATGGAAGACACCCAGCAATCCCTGGACGCGATCATCGCTCTCACCGACGGATCGAACCAAGTCCGCTACCGTCTCAATGCCAGAAGCCACTCTGAAATTCTGCTCCTTCCGGATTCGACCCCAGACGCGCACTGACTCGCAGAGCCGTTGCAGCGGTACCACCCGAACTAAGAACCGCTAATTTGCATCCCACGCTATAATGGAGGTTTGTGCAGCCC
>Ga0126381_100000646_pt1 | contig 38560 bp, 38 predicted proteins | sample PanSoiMetPlot_28_FD_96465 | JGI IMG/M metagenome (GOLD analysis project Ga0126381, IMG submission 96465) | Tropical forest soil microbial communities from Panama - MetaG Plot_28 | ecosystem: Environmental > Terrestrial > Soil > Tropical forest > Bulk soil | place: Panama | collected 2016-02-17 | reverse complement strand
TGCCGACGTGCGATTCCAGCACCAGGGGAATCTGGCTTTTCAGAGCGCGGATTTCGCTCAGCATACGCCGCTGCTGCGCTTCCGTTACACCGGGCTTCAATCGAAATGCAAACATGTGAATGAGCATGGAATCCGTCGCTTTCTTAGAGAAATAATTTAAAGATTTTTGGTGACGGCATCTGCTTGTGTCAATAAGAATAAACGGCGCCCTGTGGTTGAAGCGGCGCGCGACAGGGGAGACTGATGGGCGAGAAGAAAGAAATAACGCGGCGGGATTTTGTGAAAGACGCAGCCGTGACCGGAGCGGGGCTGACGATCATGCCGCAGCCAGCGGTTTTTTCGATTGTGCCGCGGCATGTTTTGGGAAAAGGGATGACGCCGCCGAGCGATTTGCTGAATATCGCGGGAGTGGGCATCGGCGGAATGGGCCGCAGCAATCTGATCAACCTCGCCAGCCAGAATATTGTGGCTCTTTGCGATGTGGACTGGGGCTACGCGGACAAGGGATTTTCTCAACTGGACAATTCGATTGCCCGTTTGAATGCACGAATCGCTGGTCCCGATCCGGAACCGCAACCCGGCAAACCACCGGCAAAATTCGACCGCGAGCAGGCGAAAGAACGGGTTGCCGGCCTGCAGCGGCTGAAAGATGTGCATTTGCCGAAAGCGAAACGCTACAGCGATTTTCGTGAAATGCTAGAAAAACAAAAAGACATTGAAGCTGTCTTAATCGCGACTCCGGACCACATGCACGCGCCGATCGCGGTGACGGCGATGGAATTGGGCAAACATGTGTACGTGCAGAAGCCGCTGACGTGGTGCGTCGCCGAAGCGAGGCAACTGGCGAAACTTGCGCGCGAAACAAAAGTGGCGACGCAGATGGGCAATCAAGGACATTCGCTGGACGATGCGCGCAAGACGGTGGAGTACGTGTGGGCCGGGGCGATCGGAGAAGTTCGCGAAGTGCAAGTGTGGACCAACCGGCCGCTGGGATTCTGGCCGCAGGGCGTGCCTCGCCCCGTGAGGCCTGGCGAAAACGTGGACGAAATGCGGTGGAACGGCACGGGAGTGGAAGCGAGACTGGCGGCTGCGATAGCCGGGAATTTTCCGGTGCCGGAAAAATTGAACTGGGGTCTTTTTCTCGGCGTGAGCCCGAAGATGGAGTATCACCCGATCTACCATCCGTTCAACTGGCGCGGCTGGGTGGACTGGGGAGTTGGTCCGATCGGCGATATGGGCGCGCATTTGATCGATCATTCAATGTGGGCGCTGGGCCTTACTTATCCAACTTCGGTTGAGACAAATTCGACGCCGTTCAATCATGCTTCGTATCCGAGCGCGACGATGACCGTCTATGAATTTCCGGCGCGTGAGCTGGATGGGAAGAAGCTGCCGCCGGTAAAACTGACCTGGTATGACGGAGGGCTGCTGCCGCCGAAGCCGGAGGAACTTGGCGAGGAAGAACTGGACAAGGGCGGCGGAGCGCTGCTGATCGGCAGCAAGGGAAAACTGCTGCACGAAACTTATGGTACGAATCCGCGGCTGTTGCCGAAGTCGCTGCACGACTCGTTTGGCGAGCCAGCGAAAAAATTGCCGCGCATTGCAAACCAGCAGCACGAACTGAATTGGGTGGCGGCGGCGCGGGGGAAAGCTCAGGCGTCCTGTCCTTTCGAGTACGCCGCGCGGCTGACGGAAACGATGCTGCTGGGAGTGGTGGCGCTGCACGCCGGGAAGAAGATCCAGTACGACGGCGCGAACATGCGGGTGACGAATGCGGCGGCGGCAAATGATTTCCTGAAGCGGGAGTACCGGACGGAGTGGTAGGAGACAAAGCAAGCCGGGCGATGGTGAGAGTTGTCACCATTTCCGTTTCTCAACCACTCTGACGTTAATCCCAGCGATGAGGATTTGAGTTCGGCCCAAGCCCCAGGTTCTGAAACGCGAATGGAGCACCCAGCCCGTCCATTCGCGTAGCGACACTTCGCTGATAGCCGACATGGCGCGTCGCAAACGTGCACTCGGCTCGGCGTGCTGAGCAAGAAATCAATTTGAGCAGAATATTTTCCGCTATCGGTGGATGTCGGAGAAGGCCAGGTAGGCGCCGAGGCCGATCATGCCGGCGCCGGAGGCGGTGCGTTGTCGCGCGCGAAACGTGGGGCTGGATTTGAGTTTGCGTTCAAGGGGCGCGGCCAGCGAGACGACCATGAGGTCAGCGGCGGTATTCAGAGAGACGGAGACGATACCGAGAATGGCGAATTGCAGGAAGATGTGGCCACGCTCGGGGGCGATGAATTGAGGAATGAAGGAGAGGAAGAACAGAGCGGTCTTGGGATTGAGGGCTTCGGTGAGCACGCCTTGACGGAAGGCGCTACCCTGCGGCGCTGACGTTTCCGTTGGGATGCCGGCGTCACGCGAGCGAATCATTTTGACACCCAGGAAGACGAGATAGGCGGCGCCGGCATACTTGACGGTGTGGAAAGCGACGGCCGAGGCAGCGAGGATCGCGGAGACGCCTAGAGCCGCGGCGAATACGTGAAAGAGTCCGCCAGAGAAGGTGCCTATGGAAGATTGAAAGCCATCGCGACGGCCACCGGCGAGAGTGCGGGCAAGGACGTAGAAGATGCCCGGGCCGGGAGTGACGGCGAGGAGAAACGCGGCGGCGAGGAAAAGAAGGAAACCATGAGAGTCAAACATAGGAAAGATTTTAGAGGAAATAAAGTAAGGAAGTAATGACGAAAAAGGGAGCAACATGCCAATTCAAGGGAAGCTGGTTGGATTTTTGTTGACAACAGATGATGAACGGGCATCGGGCGTTTTCCGAGGCAAGCTCTAGATTTGAATTTGTGCCAGTGGAAACAGCAGTGCAATGGGCTGGTTGGGCGCGGCGTGGCCTGCAAGAGATATCCGCGGCTGCGGGACAGAGAAAGCGGGATCCCGATCCGGACGACGCCGGGAGGAGATAAGCTCGCGCGGTTTACCGATCCTTTTTAGTGCGAAAAAATGTCAGAGAGACTTTCTATAGAGAACGCTGCGAGCGGTGACCGTGAAGCCGGAAGCTTCGTGAACGCGTTGCGAGAGGGTGTTGTCAATGTCGGCGTCGGAGGCCATTTCCCGGCAGCCCTGTTGGCGAGCCCAGTTTTCGGCGCCGCGCAAAAGGGCGCGGCCGACGCCTTGTCCTCGGCGGGCTTCGATCACATACCAGCCTTCGACATAGCCGACCGGGCACGAAACGTCGCAACCATCGGCAGTGGAGCGCAAAGCGGCTTCGAGGAAGCCAAGAATCGCATGGTCTTGCTCCGCGACGAAAACCACCACAGGCATAACGCTTTGGAATGTCCCGGCAAGAATTGCGTGGAGTTCGCTGGCGTGGTGGGTTGAGGGAGATTCGGGCCATAGAGCAGTGCGCAGCGAGACCAGGACGGCCACGTCGGATGGAACCGCAAGCCTGACGCGAAGATTATTTGTTTGGTCCATGCAATGGGGGCACAGGCTTAGTTCTTGCGACCTTTCTTGAGGGAGGCGAGCGCCAGGTCGGAAGGCGAGTAGTTGCGCCAAGCGGCCAGAATGGCTTCTTTAAGGGCGCGTTTGCTGGCCTTGGCGAGCAGGACGCTGGTGCAGCCTTTGCGGCCCCAGGCTCCATTGACGGGTTCAAAGGCGGCGGGATGTAGCTGAACGAATTCTTCCTGTTGCGCGGGAGTAAGTTTGACCATGCCGAATTGTTTGTTGGGATAGGCGAGTGTGGCGAAGATCTTCCCGGCGACGCGAAAATCGGGATGGTTCATGTGCTGGCGTTGTTCGGTTTGCGGCAGCGCGAGAGCGAGGCGGCGGAAGTCGGATGGCGTGCAAGGCATGGCGAACTCCTTGGTCAGGATATGAAAGCATGAGGCGTTAACTGCGACAAGGCTTTCCGAAAAGGCAGACGAACCTTTCGCCACAACGTTCACAGGGGATAGGGAGAGCCGGAAAGAGGAGGGACTGTATCGACTGGGAGCGCGACTTTAGCCTATGATGGCGCGCGCGGAGGGGTGGTCCTTTATGGAAGCAGAGCTGAGTCTGGAATTTTTGCGAGTGGTGGAGAACGCTGCGATTGCCGCCGCGCGTACCATGGGATTTGGCGACCGCCACAAGGCCGATGAAGTGGCGGTCGAGGCGATGCGCAAGACGATGGACTCGCTGCAGATGGACGGGACCATCGTGATCGGCGAAGGGGAACGCGATGAAGCGCCGATGCTGTACATCGGAGAAAAAGTTGGATTGGCGACACACGCGCCGAAAGCGAATTTTCCGGCGGTGGATATCGCGGTCGATCCGCTGGAAGGAACGAATTTGTGCGCCACGGGGGCGGCGAATTCGATTGCGGTGCTGGCGGCAAGCGAACGCGGCGGATTGCTGCACGCGCCGGACCTGTACATGGAAAAAATTGTGGTGGGGCCATCGTGCAAAGGCGCGGTGGATCTGGATGCCCCGGTGGCGGACAACTTGAAGGCCATTGCCAAACGCCTGGATCGCGACGTGGAGGACCTGGTGGTGATCGTGCTGGACCGGCCGCGGCACGAAAAACTGATTGAGGATATTCGGAAGGCGGGAGCGCGGATCCGGTTGATTGGGGATGGTGACCTGTCGGCGGGAATTTCTGCGGCGGTGGTGGGAACGGGTGTACATGCGGTGATGGGAACGGGCGGAGCACCGGAAGGGGTACTAACGGCGGCGGCGTTGCGGTGTCTAAACGGGCAGATATTGGGCCGGCTGGTGATTGCCAAACCGTTGGATGCAGAGCGGCTGGAAAAGATGGGCGTGAAAGACACCAAGCGGATTTACGACACCATGGATCTGGCTCCCGGGAAGAAAATGATTTTTGCTTGTACCGGCGTGACGGATGGAAATCTGTTGCGTGGGGTGCGATTTTTTGGAGAAGGGACTCGCACCCAGTCGATGATTTTGACGCTGGACGACCGGCAGGTGCGATTTATTGATTCGGTGCAGTTGGAGAAGCGGCCGGATGTGAAGGTGCGGTTCAATTAGAATCAGTTCTCAGTTGGCAGCAGAAGCGGTCGGAAATGAGCGGTGTGCTCCTACGGCTGCGCTTTGGAGGATTCGATGAGGGGATTTGCTAGGGGATGCGGTTTGTCGGTAGTGGCCCTCACGGTCATGAGCCTGGCGGCGGCGGAAATTGCGCGCGGTGGCTTTACTGGCGATCTGGCAGTAGCCCGGCTACGGCAGGACAAGCAGGACGCGGAGAAGAAAGAGGCGGAGAAGAGAGCAGCGGAAAAAGCTGCGAGCGCAGAACCTGCTCCAGCGGTTGCGCCACTGGCGGATCCCAAGGATGTAAAAAGCCTGGATGCCATGGTGGCGGCGATTTACGACGTAATTTCCGGGCCGCCGGGCGCGCGGAACTGGAACCGGTTCAATACGTTGTTCACCAAGGATGCGCGGCTGATTGCCGTACGCGTGCCGAAGGAAGGCAAGCCCAGCCTGCTGGTGATGACTCCTGCGGACTATGCGGAGCATGCCGGAAAATATTTCCTGGAGCATGGATTTTTTGAACATGAGTTGAGCCGCAAGACGGATTCGTTTGGGGCGATGACGCATATTTACACTACGTATGAATCGCGGGAAACAAAAGACGGCAAGCCGATCGATCGCGGAATTAATAGCATGGAGTTTTTCTTTGACGGCGAGCGGTGGTGGTGCGTGGAGATTTATTGGGATGCGGAGCGGCCGGGGAATCCGATTCCGGAGAAGTATTTGGGAAAATGACAGAGCGAGAGAAGTTTAGAAGTCTCTAAAGTTCAATGGTAAAAGCGGGCGGGCGCGGTGAGGCCCGCTCTTCTTATTGTTTTCGTGCACCAACGCCAACAGCCCGCATCTTTCAACAGGCGGGGAGAAGGCTACCAGGGTACACGGCGAAGCGCGATCCGACGCTACTTTTGCGCCGAGTTAGTAAGTGCGAGAAAGACGCGGTCGTCGACGGCGATGGTACGGGTGAAGAGTGTCGGAACGCCGGCGGTGGAAACGGCGATGGCTCCTGCGGAGCCGGAGATGGCCGGTCCGGCAGGTTTGCCTTGCAAGGAATTGGTATCACCCGGAACCAGAGAGATGCGCGTGGTGCTGGGAGTGCAGGGAGCCGACGCGCCGAAACACGTATCGCGCGCGAAGACCTGACGGACGCCGCTATTCGGAGCGCCAGACTTGGCCGGATATTTTGAAGGCGTGACCGAGAGAAACGCAACGAAGCGTCCAGAGGAACTGACGGAAGGAAGAAGATTATCGTTTCCGGAAAGCGAACCGGATTCGTCGATGGAGACAAGCGAAGTTTGCGGCGCGCATTGCGTGGTGGCGCCGGCGCAGGTGTCGCGCAAATAGATCTGGCGGCCCGCAGGCGGGCTGGCGACAAGGTTGGTTGCGGCAGAGCTGAAGGCGATGAAGCGACCGTCGGCGCTCATGGAGGGCGTGTTGCTGTCGGCGTTGCCCGGGGCGCCGTCGCCGGAGGCGGAGAGCAACGAGGTGTGCGGCTGGCAACCCGCGGTCGCGCCGCTGCAAGTGTCACGCAAGAAGATTTGCGCGTGGCCGTTTTGCGTGGCGGTATAGGCAACGTAACGGCCATCGAGTCCGAGCGCGGGAGTTTCCTCAACAAGGGCAAGCGCGGGAGCCTTGGCAGCGTTCGGCGTGGTTGGCGGACAAACAAAATTCGGATCGGTGCTTACCGAAAATCCTGGGGTGTTGGCGCTGGTGCCGCCGCCTCCGCTGAAGGGATTGCTGACGCCGCTGGGCGCCGGAGTGGCGATAGCGGGGGGGTTGAAAACGGAGACAATAGCGCAGGTTTGCGTTGCCAGGAGGGAAGCAGGAACGGCGGCGGTAATTTGCGTGGCGCTGACGCTGGAGGCGGCCAGAGTGGTCTGTGTTCCGTTAGCGTTCCAGTTCACCGTCGAACCGCCCGTGGGATCGGAAGTGGGAATAAAACTCTTGCCGGCGAGAGTCAACGTGAGGGCGGCGCTGCCAGGCGCGGCCGAGGTTGGCGAGACGGAGTCGAGTTCGGGAAGAGGATTCGGCGGAGGATTGATAACGAACGCGACGGGGTTGGAAAGGCCATTATTTCCGCTGCCGGAATGCGGGCTTAAGGTATTGACGGTCGCAAGACCAGGTTTGCTAACGAGCGATGCGGGAACAGCAGCGGTTAGGTACAGGATGTTCGAATTGGCGTCCAATACCGGGGTAGTAACCAGTTTGCTGCCGTTCCACTGCACTACCGTGTTGGTGATGAATCCGGAACCGAACAGGGTAATGGTGAAATTCGCAGAGCCGGCACCGGCATTTGAGGGCGACAAGGAAACGAGTCTGGCCCCGGTGTTGCCCTGAAAAGTGTTGCCATAGTCGTTGCACCCAGCGGCGAAGAAAATCGCCGCGAACGCGAGGATGCACACTGCCGCAAACCGCTTCATGAGAACTCCCTTTATTTCAATACACGTGTGACCGCGAAGCGGTCATCGGGCTTCGGCGGGATCCCGCTGAGCCAAACAATCTCCAGCGTGACCGCAGAGCGGCCAACTGCTGAGGTGAGATGCAAGAACGAACCGGCGCGTTGACCGCTTACGCTCAGTCCAGAATCTGCGACCGCGACGTGCCAACGCCGGACGAAATCGACGCCCAGCTACCCCGTACGCCACCTCTACACTGTGCTCCGCTATCATTTCATTTCCGCAGAGGAAAGGTCAATGCGGCCAGCAAATTGGCAGGTGGCAATAAGCGATAGGCCGACGGCCTGGAGAACCCATGGTGCGAGTCTAGCCTGGCGCAGACTTCCACCCTTTTTTGTCAAATCCACCCTGCAGGGGGCCGATCTCCATGCGATGCCGCGCGATTGCTTTGGCCAAGCAGATGCCGGCCCGAAAGGCCGGAGGAAATCAAGCCTAGCGACGATCAGGGGGACCAACTGCAGCCCTGAAGGCCTGCACGTTTTAGTGCCTTCAGGCGTTTTGCTCCTGGTTCAACTCACGCGTGCCCGCCAAGGCTTCAACTGCTATTCTCAACGGCGCGATGGGGACGGCAGAAAATCCGCAGTTGGAGCGCGGCCTGGGGCTTAAGGAAGCGGTCGCGCTGAACATGATTGAAATCGTGGGCATCGGCCCATTTGTGGTCAGCGGGCTGGTGATCCAGAAGATGGGCGGACCGCAAGCGTTGCTGGCGTGGATGGCCGGCGCGGTGCTGGCCGCGCTGGATGCGTTCGTTTGGTCGGAACTGGGCGCGGCGATGCCCAAAGCGGGTGGCACCTACGTTTTCTTGCGGGAAGCGTATGGCCCGTTGCGCTGGGGACGGCTGATGTCATTCCTGTTTGTGTGGCAGACCTTTGTGCAGGCGCCGTTATCGATCGCCTCCGCTTCGATCGGGTTTACACGCTACCTAGGTTACCTACACCCGCTTGCAAAATGGGAAGCGAAGGCGGCTTCCGGTGGGCTGGTGATCTTGCTGGTGATCCTGTTGTACCGCCGCATTACAACGATCGGGAAGATTTCCTTGTTGCTCTGGGCGGGAGTGGTGGCGACGTTGTTGTGGCTGATCTGGGGCGGCATGACGCATTTCAATTCCAAGATTGCGTTTGATTTTCCTCCCGGAGCGTTTTCGTTTTCTTCTTTGTGGTTCGCCGGATTGGGCGCGGCGATGGTGAACACCATTTACAGTTACTGGGGCTACTACAACATTTGCCATCTGGGCGGAGAAATTCGCGAGCCGGAAAAGAACATACCGCGCGGCATTTTTCTTTCTGTTTTGGGAATCGCCATCCTGTACCTGGCGATGCAGACGGCGATTCTCGGTGTATTGCCGTGGCGGGAGGCGGCGAATTCCAAAGTTATCGTAAGCACCTTCGTGGAACGCCTTTATGGCCATAGAGCGGCGACCGTGGCGACGGTCATGGTGTTGTGGATCGCGCTGGCATCGGTGTTTTCAGTCTTGCTGGGCTATTCGCGAGTGCCGTATTCCGCGGCGCTGGACGGGAATTTTTTTCCAATCTTTGGCAGGTTGCATCCGACCAAACATTTCCCTCATATCTCGCTGCTGGCGTTGGGAGCGCTGGCATTTTTCTTCAGCGTAAAGTTGGACCTGGAAACTTCGATTGCCGGTATTCTGGCGGTGCGGCTGATCGTGCAGTTCATCGGGCAAGCGGTCGGCGCGATGCTGCTGCGAAAACGATTGGGAACCGAGCGCCTGCCGTTCAAGATGTGGTTGTATCCATTGCCAGCGGTGCTGACCATGATTGGGTGGGCGTGGCTGTTCTGGCAGACCGGCGCGGCGCGCAAGTGGGGGCTGTTGGAGATATTGCTGGGCGTGCTGGCGTTCTTGGTCTGGACGGCCACCATGAAACAATGGCCATTCGAGAAGAATCAAACAACTGCAACGGCCGAAGCCGCGGCCACGTCGCAATCATAAGTCTCTCTAGTTTGAACGAATCGGGGAGGAAGCGTTGAAAATTCGTCGCGCCGTCGCTGTCGTCGTTGGGCTGGTAACGCTATGCTGTGCTGCGGTTCGGGCGCAGACTTCGCTGGCACCCGGAAGCGGCAGCGGTTTGCCGGAGACGGTCGATGCCATCGACAGCGCCCGCGTGGCCACGCGGATTTTGTATATCACGGCGCACCCAGACGACGAAAGCGGGGCGGTGCTTACTTATCTCGCGCGGGGACTGCATGCCGATGTGGCGTTGCTATCGTTGACGCGCGGCGAGGGCGGGCAGAACACGCTGGGACCGGAACAGGCGCCGCAGCTGGGCTTGATTCGTACACAGGAATTGCTTGCCGCAACGCGAGGCTATGGCGTGAAGTTGTATTTTACCAGCGTCCGGGATTTTGGATTTTCGAAGACCCCGGAAGAAACCGAAAAGGTGTGGGGCGATCAGGTTTTGGACGACATGGTGTACCGAATTCGGGAGTTTCGCCCGAACATCGTGATCAACAACTGGGGCGGAGTTCACTTCGGGCATGGGCACCACCAGGCGGCGGGGCTGCTGACGCCCAAGGCGATCGCGCTGGCGGCGAACGAATCTTATAAGACCAAAACGACCTGCGAAGATTGCGGGCCGTGGACCGTGTCACAAGTGCTGGATGTGGAGCGTGGCAGCGAGCACTCCAAAGGAACAATTTTGCCGCTGGATGAAATTTCGCAGCTCTACGGCCGCTCTTGGCGGCAATTGGGAATCGACGCATTTGCCAATCACCGCACTCAGGGAATCACCGGAATTCTGGCCTCGAGTTTTCTGCTTCGCCCAATTGCGTTGATCAGAGAAGATGGCCAGCCGCTGGACGTGAAATCGCTGGCAGTGGATATCGCCGAGAGATTCAAGGGCTGCACTCCGATCGAAATCGCAGATCGCGACCTGGAGAGCGCGCGGGCCGCTGTGTTGCAGCTGGCCTGGAAAAACGCGGGGGAAAAAGTCAGCCATGCTGCGGCGGTGCTGGAAGATGCGCCAAAGAAATGCGGGCCGACCCCGTACTCGCAAAAAGAAGAAGCCTGGGAGCAGTTGCTGGACCGCACCGCAGCGGCGGCACGCATCGGTAAAGCGGCCAAGCTGGTGGCCGGATTGGATGTCACGGCGATTGCAGATCGCAACAACATCACCGCGGGCGGAGAATTTCACGTGCTGGCGCACGCGCGGTGCCGTGCGGAGGCGGCCTGCAAAATCGGCGAATCGAGACTAGTGTCGGTTCACGCGATGAATCAAAGCAAGCGCGAAGGAGACTTGCAAAAAGGAGAAACCTTCACCATCCAGGTACAGGACGATGCCCAGCCGCCAGAAGGGTTAATCGGGAGTTTCGCATCGCCGGATTCGCAGTATCAGATGAATTCTGCACCCGCGCCACTGACAGAAGTGTGGGTGAGCTTCCAGTTGGCGGGACGTGAGTTTTTGGACCGCGCGCCAGTGCAGTTTCTTGACACCAACTCGACCCGAGCGGATCTGGAGCCCCTGCGAATCGTGCCTTCCTATACGCTGGCTGTCGAACCGCGACAAGCGGTGGAAATTCTGCCGGGTCAGGAAAAACCCTTCGATGTTTTGCTGCGAGTGCATTCGTATTCGACCAAAACAGAATCGGTGACCGTGGGATTGGATGTTCCGCAGTCATGGCGCACCAGCGGAACGGTGGAACTTAAGTTTGACGGCATCGGAGACCGCTACGCGAAGCTGCGAGTCACGCCTCCGGCCAGGGTGGCGGCAGGCAACGTGACCCTCACCGCGTACGCCAAGCGCGGCGAAGCCAAGTTTTCAACGTCGATTGAGCCGCTTCCTTCGATGCCCACGCTGCTGTGGGAGGAGCCGGCCGAATGCGCTGTGCATGCGTTCGAGATTCAGGTGCCGAAGAACTTGCGGGTGGGATACATCTCGGGTTCCAGCGAACCGGTTCCCGAATCGCTGAAGATGCTCGGCATTTCAGTGGATTTGCTCGATCCGGAGGCGGTGGCGTTTGCAAATCTGTCGCAGTATGACGCCATCGTGGTTGGCGTGCGGGCCTACGAATTGCGCAGCGATCTGCCTGGCGCCAACCAGCGCCTCCTGGATTACGTGTCGAATGGCGGAACTTTGCTAGTGCAATACGAGCGGGACTTTGCCTGGGAAGGAAAAAACTACCCGCCGTATCCCGCAAGAATCAGCAGCAGCACTCCGGGTCAGCCGTTGCCGCGCATCACCGACGAAACCGCTGCGGTCGCGTTTCTGAAGCCGGACGATGCTCTCCTCAATACTCCCAACAAAATCACGGCGAAGGATTTTGATGGTTGGGTGCAGGAACGCGGCCTCTATTTCTGGACGGAGTACGACGCGAAATATATCCCGCTGCTCTCCATGCATGATCCGGGCGAGAAGGATCTGAACGGCGGCCTGGTGTATACCAAGCTTGGCAAGGGAACTTACATTTACACGGGCCTGGCATTCTTCCGGCAATTGCCGGAGGGCGTTTCTGGCGCCTATCGCCTCTTTGTGAACCTACTTAGCGCTTCCCGCTCCGACTCACGCGCAATGAAGTAGGATGCTTGTGCGGAATCCAGACGTTGTCAAAAGTCATTTTCTGAGGTGAGTTTCATGAATCGCGTACAAGCGCGCATGGCGCTGCGGGTCCTGACCCTGTCCTTAGCGGTGGCCTTAGTTGGTATTTGGGCAGCGCCGTCCTATGGTCAGCAAAAGGACAAGAAGAAGAAAAAGGATCCGGCGTTGGTGGATAACAACAGCGCAAACCCGGTGATTCCACTGACCGATGAACAGCAGATCGACTACCTGATTTCCGAAGTTCTGGGCGCGTGGCAGATCGGCGATTCCGAGCGCATGCACAAGGATTATGCCGACGATGTTTCGGTGGTGCGCGGGGACTGGCAGCCGCCAGTGATCGGCTGGAGCAATTACCAGGCGATGTACAAACTACAACGCTCCAAGATGCAGCAGGTACGCATGGATCGCAGCAACACCTACATTAAGGTGAATGGGAATACCGCCTGGGCGTGCTTTCAATGGGATTTCGCGGCGGTCATCGACGGTAATCCGTCCGCGGCCCGTGGCCAAACAACTTACGTATTCGTTAAGCGCGACAATCACTGGCTGATCGCCCACGACCACACATCCGTGGTGCAGGCCGTCCAGCCGCAATCTCCAGAAGGCCAGAGCGCTCCGGCAAAACCTCCCAGCTGAACGCCCCCGTTTCAGAAATGCTTCAGGCCCTGATACACCCACATGCCTGCGATCAGCAGCAGCAGTCCCCCGGCGGCGATGCCGCTTCCCATGATTGGGCGGGAGAGGGTGTTAATTTTCGCAACGAGTTCTCGCTGCTCCTTGGCCATGTGTTCCTGGGCCGAATCGATGAAGATCTGATCGTCCTCGTGGCTTTCGAGCAAGCTCCGCCAGATGAGCAAGATCAGGAATATGGCGGTGATAATCCCCCAGGCGATCAGCAGATAAAAGATGGGCCCCTGAGTGAGCGATTCCGGCATGATGACCTCCCGTTGGAACCGAACCACGGTGGCAGATTTGGGCTAGTCCGAAGCTGCCAAGGGGTAAAACAGCTTTTCGGCTGGAGTATAGCACCTAGCATCAAAAATGGGAAACCTGATAGATCCGGGCCGCGACCCTCGCTGACGGGAACTTTCTGGCGCTGCCTACGGAATTCGGAATGGGGTAAAGATGGGCTTTTGTGTATCTAAATCAGTCTTTGCAGCTACGTCCGGCTTTGTGCTGGCGACCGTTTTGACGGTGCCGAGAGCAACCGCGCAGGCGCCCCCTGGGCCATTGCCGCAAACCGCTCCGCAAGATGGGTCTTCGGCCCCGCCTACGAGAGCCGCTGCAGCCAGCGTTCCCAGAACCAAGTGTCTGGCGGGCACCTGGCGTTTGAACACGGACGAAAGCGATGATCCGGGCAAGAAGTTGCAACAGGCGCGCGGTTCCGGCAATGGCGGCAGGCGAGGCGGCGGAGGAATGGGCGGTGGATGGCCGGGCGGGGGTGGCATGGGCGGACACGGAGGCTATGGTGGCCGGAGGCAAGAAGGCGGAGAAAGCGATTCGGACCGGCAGAAGATGCATCTTTTTCTGGAACCGTCGCGACGGCTGACGGTTTCTCAGAAGGATCCGGAGATCGACCTCAGCGATGACGATGACCGCAAGTTTGTATTTTTCACCGACGGCCGCAAAGTGGAAAAATCGAAAGATCCCAACCACCAGGACTTTGACGGCAAATGGGAAGAGTACCGGCTGGTAGCCGAGGGAAAAGATCCTCTCGGCAATAAGTACGAGCGTTGTTATGAAGTTCTGGAAGGCAACCAGAAGCTTCGCGAAACTTTGTACCTAAAAGTGGGAAGAAGTAGCACGGAAGTTTCCATCCGTTATATTTATGATCTGGTCTCGCCCGCCAAGACCAATGCAGCGCCGAGTTCGCACTGAGATCTTCGAAATCTTTACGCCGTCGGCGAATCCCCACAATTGCCACCCACAATTCCCACAATTGCCATGCGTTGACGGAACCAGGCTCGGATGCTAATCTTTTTCTTCCGAGTCGGCGGCTCAGAGCCCACTGTGCGCAGCTGGGGTGTGCACGGCGAGGCTGCCAGCCAAGGTCCAGGCTAATCAAATTTTTATGGCAATGGTTCACCAACTTGGCGAACTCTTCCTCGGGGCTGTGCCCACCGTTCTGCTCATCCTCATTTTTTATTTCGTCATGAAGTCGCTGTTTTTCAAGCCGCTACTGGCCGTGATGGCGGAACGCCAGGCCCGTTCCGTGGGAGCGCAAAAGGCTGCCGAAGCGGCAGAGAACGCGGCCGCCGAAAAGCTGAAGCAGTATCAAGAGGCGCTGAAGCAGGCGCGTGCCAAGCTGTACTCGGAGCAGCAAGCCGAGCGCAAGAAATTGCTCGACGAACGAGCGGCGGTGCTGAAGGACGCACGCGCGAAGACTGCCGGGGAGGTATCTTCCGCCAAAGAACGCGTGGCGGCAGAGCTTGCCGCTGCCCGCCGCGACGTGCAGGCCGGAATTTCTCAGCTTGCCGCGGAAATCGTGTCTCGAGTGCTGCAGCCTCCAGCAAGCCCCTCGCGAGAGGTTCGATGAGCCTGCGCAAGTCCATCGTTTCGCCGCTGTTCGTGTGCAGCGCCACGCTTTTTGCAGTTGCCGCGCAAGCCGCCGCCGCAGAAGGCGGTGCAAGCACTTCCGCTGCGCCGAACGAATTGTTCAAGTGGATCAACTTCGTCATTGTGGCCGGAGCGTTCATCTGGGTTTTTGGCAAGAAGCTGCCTCCCAGTTTTCGTTCCAGAGCAGAGAAAATCAGCTCTTCGATTAGCAAAGCCGCTGCAGCCAAGGCGGAAGCTGATCGACGGTTCAAGGACGCAGAGCAGCGTCTGGCGCGACTGGAAGAAGAAGTGCGCGGCTTGCGCGAAGAAGCGCAGAAGGAAGCAGTGGCGGAGGCCGAACGCATACGCGCACTGGCCAGGTCTGACGCGGAAAAGATTGCCATCGCCGCAAAGGCTGAAATCGAAGCAGCAGAGCACGCGGCGCGCGTGGAGTTGAAAGCGCTGGCTGCGCAACTGGCGGTGGATGGTGCTGAATCGCTGTTGGTCAAGCAATTAACGCCGCAGTCGCAGGAAGCGCTGATTGCCGGATTCGTGAAGACCCTGCAGGGGAGCCCGAATTGAAGTCCCCCAGCCTGCAATATGCCAACGCGCTTGCGGACATCGCGCTCGCCGAAGGAGCCTCGGCGCCGGCAGTCGAACAGTTTGCCGAATTCAACACAGCGTATTTGGCGTCGGCTGAGTTACGAAATGTGCTGGCAAGTCCCGCGGTTCCCAAAGAAGAGAAGCGCAGGGTGGCGGAGAAAATTGCAACCAGGCTCGGTGCCAGCAAAATCGTATGCAATTTTCTGTTCGTGGTGATCGATCACCGGCGCACGCATCTGCTCCCTGAAATTTTCGAGCAATTGCAAAACGTTTTGCGTGAGCGCCAGGGAGTTGCCGAAGCGGAGGTCTTTTCCGCCGTGGCGTTGAGTGACGATCAGAAAACAGTGATGACCCAGACGCTTCAGAAAGCCACCGGTAAGAAGATCGAGGCCAGGTTTTCGCTCGATGCGAATTTGCTGGGTGGCGCTCTGGTTCGCGTCGGCGACACGATTTACGATGGGTCGCTGCGCAACCGGCTGGATGGTTTGCGCGAGCGGTTGATGGCCGAATAGCAGTCGATTCCGTGCCCCGTTTTGCGGGGCCGCAGTGTAGGCATGAGCGGAGAGTTGGAGCAAGAATGGCAAATATCAAGGCAGACGAAATCAGCAAGATTCTGCGAGAGCAGATCGCGAACTACGAACAGACCGTAGCGGTCGAGGAAGTGGGCTCGGTCATCAGCGTCGGCGACGGCATCGCGCGCATTCATGGGCTGGAGAAAGCCATGTCCGGCGAAATGATCGCGTTTCCGCATGGCGTATTTGGCATCGCGCTCAACCTGGAAGAAGACGAAGTCGGGGCGGTACTACTCGGTGAGTACACGGCGATTAAAGAAGGCGACACCGTCAAACGCACCAACACGATTATGTCGGTGCCGGTCGGAGAAGCGCTCGTCGGCCGCGTTGTGAATCCGCTTGGCGAACCGCTGGATGACCAGGGTCCGATTGCTGCCACGCAGCGCAATCCGCTGGAACGCATCGCTCCCGGCGTACTGGACCGCCAGCCGGTGCGCGAACCGCTGCAAACCGGTATCAAAGCCATTGACGCGATGATTCCCATCGGGCGCGGACAGCGCGAGTTGATTATCGGCGACCGCCAGACCGGAAAAACCGCGGTCATTCTCGACACCATCATCAACCAGAAGGGCCAGGGAATGATCTGCATCTACTGCGCCATCGGGCAGAAACGCTCGACGGTTGCGCAGGTGGTGAAGGCCCTTACCGACGCAGGCGCGATGGAATACACCATCATCGTCGCCTCTTCGGCGGCTGAGCCCGCTTCATTGCAATATATTGCGCCATATGCAGCGTGTGCCATGGGCGAGTATTTTCGCGATAACAAGAAGCACGCGGTTACTTTTTACGACGACCTGTCGAAGCATGCGCAAGCCTATCGCGAGATTTCTCTCTTGCTGCGGCGTCCTCCTGGCCGCGAGGCGTTCCCGGGCGACGTTTTTTATCTGCACTCCCGCTTGCTGGAGCGTGCGGCAAAATTGAATGACCAGATGGGTGCGGGTTCGCTGACCTCGCTGCCGGTGATTGAAACGCAGGCCGGTGACGTTTCCGCCTACATTCCCACCAACGTGATTTCCATTACCGACGGACAGATTTATCTCGAAGCGGACCTTTTCAACGGCGGCATTCGCCCGGCCATCAATGTGGGCATTTCGGTCAGCCGCGTGGGCGGCAACGCGCAGATCAAGGCCATGCGGCAGGTGGCTGGCACGCTACGGCTGGACATGGCGCAATATCGCGAACTCGCGGCTTTTGCGCAGTTCGGCGCCGACCAGCTCGACAAAGTTACGCAGGCGCAACTCGCGCGTGGCCAGCGACTAACCGAGATTCTCAAGCAGAGTCAGTACGCTCCCTTGCCGATTGAAAAGCAGGTGCTCAGTCTGTTTGTGGCCACCAGCGGAGGGGTGGACGGCGTGCCCGTTGCTGACGTTGGACGGTTCGAGAGTGAATTCCTGCAATTCGTCGACACCAGTCATGCCGGGATTTTGAAGAACATCAGCGAAAAGAAGGTTCTCGACGATTCCATGAAGGCGGAAATCAAGAAGGCTCTGGAGGTTTTCAAGGAGCGCTTCACGCCGACGGCGAAGTAAACCGATGGCTTCCCTTCTCGATTTCCGACGACGCATCCGCTCGGTGAAAAACACCCAGCAGATTACTCGCGCCATGAAGTTTGTAGCGGCAGCCAGGTTACGCCGCGCGCAGGAAGCTGCACTGGCCGCGCGTCCGTACGCGAACGAACTTGCCCGCGTATTGCGTTCCACCATGGCGCGGATCGAGGAACCCCAGCATCCCTTGCTCGCAAGGCGTCCCGAAGCGCGGGTTCTTGCGATCATCCTCACCGGAGAGCGCGGACTTGCTGGCGCGTTCAATACGAATATTTTGCGCAAGGCCAATGAATTTCTGCGCGCCAACCGTGACAAGAAACTTTCCCTGATTGCTGTCGGCAAAAAGGGCCGGGATTCTCTGAAACGAGCGGGCTTTCAGTTTGCCGGCGAATATATCAATGTCCTGGCAAAGGTCGAATTCGCGACCGCACGCGAAATCGCCAAACTGGTGTCTGACTCTTACGCCAATGATGAGATCGATGCGGTTTATCTGATCTTCAGTGAGTTCAAGTCGGTGATGGCAGCGAATCTGAAGGTCGAGAAGCTGCTCCCCGTCGAGCCGCAAACAGAATCCGAAACAAAGGCGGGGCAAGCCCTTTCGCAGGTGGACTATATTTACGAGCAGCCGGAAGAAAAACTTCTTGGTGCGCTGCTTCCAAAGTACGTTGAGACCCAATTGCTCCGCGCCATGCTGGAATCTTCTGCGGCGGAATACGCCGCTCGCATGGCCGCGATGGAATCCGCCACGCGCAACGCCGGCGAGGTCATTCAGGCGTTGACGCTGCACATGAACAAGGTTCGCCAGGCGGCCATCACGAAAGAAATTATCGAAATTGTTAGCGGCGCCTCTCACGGCGCGTAGGGAGAAACCATGGCAGATCAAAAACCCGGTATCGGGCGAGTAGTTCAGGTTATTGGTCCCGTGCTTGACATTCAATTTGAAGAAGGCCACCTGCCGGCGATTTACAACGCCCTGCGTGTGACCAGCGAAGGCTACAACCTTCCTGAACCGCTCGACGTGACCGTGGAAGTGCAGCAGCACCTTGGCGAGGGCCGCGTTCGCGCCGTGGCTATGGAACCTACAGAAGGCATGGTTCGCGGCATGAAGGCGGTTGATTCCGGAGACTCGATCAAGGTTCCCGTCGGCCGCCAGACGCTCGGCCGCGTGATGAACGTCCTTGGAAAGCCGGTGGATCAACTCGGCCCCATCAATGCCGAAACTTATTTGCCGATTCACCGTCCGGCACCTGCTCTCGATGAGCAGTCCACCACGCTCGAAATGTTCGAGACCGGCATCAAGGTCGTGGACTTGATGGAACCATACGTTAAGGGCGGCAAGATCGGATTGTTCGGTGGCGCCGGTGTCGGCAAAACCGTTCTCATTCTAGAGCTGATTCACAACGTGGCCATGAAGCACGGCGGCCTCTCTGTTTTCGCAGGCGTCGGTGAGCGCACTCGCGAAGGCAACGACCTCTGGCTGGAAATGTCCGAAGGCGGAGTCATCACTCCTGGCAATACGGAAAAATCCCGCTGCGCGTTGGTGTATGGTCAGATGACCGAACCGCCTGGCTCGCGCCTTCGAGTCGGCCTCACCGGTCTCGCCGTCGCGGAATACTTCCGCGATCAAGAAAAGCTGGACGTGTTGCTTTTCATCGACAACATCTTCCGTTTCGTGCAGGCCGGTTCGGAAGTTTCCGCTCTTCTAGGCCGCATGCCCAGCGCCGTCGGCTACCAGCCAAACCTCAACACCGAAATCGGCGAACTGCAGGAACGCATCACATCCACCAGGTCCGGTTCCATCACTTCGGTGCAGGCGATTTACGTGCCTGCGGACGACTATACGGACCCGGCTCCGGCCGCGACCTTTACACACCTTGACGCTACAACCAACCTGTCGCGCCAGATTGTGGAACGCGGCATCTATCCTGCCGTCGATCCGCTGGCCAGTTACTCACGTATTCTGGATCCGCGCATCGTCGGCGCCGAGCATTACACCGTCGCGCGCTCCGTCAAATCCATTCTGCAGCGCTACAAGGATCTGCAGGACATTATCGCCATTCTCGGTATCGAAGAACTTTCCGACGATGACAAGCGTACGGTTGCTCGCGCCCGTAAAATCGAAAAGTTCCTCTCGCAACCCATGTTCGTGGCCGCGCAGTTTACCGGCCTCGAAGGCAAATACGTCAAGATTGAGGACACCGTGCGCAGTTTCCGCGAAATCGTCGAAGGCAAGTATGACGATGTACCGGAACAGGCGTTCTACATGGTCGGTACGATCGAAGAAGCGATCGCCAAGGCCGAGAAGATGAAGGCGGGTGTCTAGGAAGGGATTATGGCGGCCGATTCACTGCAGCTCGTCTTGGTCACTCCGGAGCGCCAGCTTCTCTCTGAAGCTGTCACTGAAGCGCAGCTTCCCGGTGCGGACGGCTACCTGGGCGTGCTGCCGGGCCACGCTCCGCTTATCACGGAGTTGGGAATCGGCGAACTGACCTATCGCACGACCGGCGGTCAGTCTGGGCTTCTCGCCGTGATTCGCGGCTTCGCCGCAGTGCTGCCCGATCGCATTTCCTTGCTTGCGGAAGTCGCAGAGCGCGCTGAGGACATCGATCTCAAGCGTGCCCAGCAAGCATTGAAGCGCGCGCAGGAACTCATCGCCAAGGGCGGCGAAAATGTGGATTGGGATCGCGCGTCGGCTGCTTTGCAACGCGCCCTGGTACGAATTCAGGTGGTTTCCAAGCATCAGGGCGTAAACATCGCCACCGTGCGCTAGCTCCGCGTCTATGCGCCCGCTCGATTGCGCCGCATCCAACCCATGAACGAAAATTCTATGCAACCCATCGTCATATACAGCACCACCTGGTGTCCGGACTGCCGTCGCGCAAAAAATTTCTTGAAAGAACGCGGAGTGGAATTTCGCGAGATAAATATTGAAGACGATCCGGACGCCGAGGATCTGGTCCTACGCGTCAACCACGGCCGTTGCAAAGTTCCAACGCTCCAGGTGGGCGACCGCTTCTTTGCCTGCAGCCCGTTTAGCGCAAGCAAGCTGGCATCCGAGCTCAAACTTCCGCTAAACCGCTAACCAGATCTTTTCTATTCCGAGCAGGTTTCCTTTTATTGCACCGATGTACCGCGCACCCACACCTTGACGATCTCCAAGCTATCATTAAGTAGCACAATGTCGGCGTCTGCTCCGGTGCGCAGGGCGCCTTTTTTGAACTCGATGCCTAGGAGCGTGGCGGGATTCAGTGTCAACATACCTACGGCGTCGGCGAGCGGAATCCCGAGCTTGACGATGTTGCGCAGCGCGCGGTCGAGGGTCAGCGTGCTGCCGGCAAGTTTTCCTTCGGAGTTTCGGCAGACGCCACCGCTTACGGTTACTTCCAGGCCGCCCAGCATGTACTTGCCGTCTGGCATCCCGGTGGCGGAAATTCCGTCGCTGATCAGAATCACGCCTTCCGCGCCCTTGGCCTGCAGCAGAACTTTCATCGCAATTTCGTCCACGTGTACGCCGTCGGCGATCAATTCCGCGGTAACTTCAGGAGTGGTGAGCACGGCGCCGATCACGCCAGGATCCCGGTGCGTAAACGGCCGCATGGCGTTGTACACGTGAGTCGCATGGTGAGCGCCGTGCGCAATCGCCACACGTGCCTGCTCGTAAGTGGCATCGGTGTGGCCGATCGACACCACCATGCCAAGGCTACGGGCGGCGTCGATGCATGGCATGGCGCCTAGCAGTTCCGGCGCAATCGTCAGAATGCGCGCACTGCCAGAAGCGGCTTGCAGGAATCGTTGCAGCAATTCCGCCGACGGCAGTTGCAGAAATTCCGTCGGATGAACACCGCGCCGCTCTTTACTGAGGAAGGGTCCCTCAAAATGAATCCCCAGAATTTCCGCACGTGCCTCATTCGTCTGATACTGGGTGGAAACGTATTTGGAGATTTCTTCGATCGCGCGACAGGTCTGGTCAGCGCCCGCGGTGACCGTCGTCGCCAGGAGCGAAGTGGTGCCGAACGCTGCCAGCCGTCCGGTGATGGTGCTCAACGCAGACTGGTCTCCTTCCATCACGTCGCGGCCACCGGCACCGTGAATGTGCACATCCACAAATCCGGGAATCGCGGTGCTGTCCGCGGCGGCCACTTCTTTCGCTCCGGCAGGCAATTCGACGCCGGAGCGCGGCCCCGCAAACTCAATGACGCCGTCGCGAACCAGAATGCCCGCGTTAGGAACTTCGCCCTTGGGAGTGATTGCCTTGCCGACGTGCAAGAGTGTGGTGGCCATGGACACTGGTTATCCTAGCTGAATATCAAAGGACTGCAAAAAACAAAACGGGCGGCCCGATTCGGACCGCCCGCAGCATTCTTTTAGAGTCTGCACCTACGGACTCTGAAACCGTAAAGTCGTTTTTACATGCCCTTTTCGGGTGCCATCTCGATGGCACTCAATTTGATGCTATCTCCTTCGGCGCTGCCCTTCACGGTGACGTGATGTCCGGCATGGGCGGCTACCTTGTCCTGATCGTCAATCGCGTAGACTTTCTTGTCGGAGTCATTCACGAACACGTACTTGGCGCCCTTTTCCTTCACGCATTTGCTGGTGCATTCGCCAGCTTTGGCGTTTGCTCCCTTGGCTCCGCACAGACTGTCGGAAATCCAGCCGGTCCAGCTGCCGTCTGCCGCCATGGTCATTGCTGAGGCGAAAAGTGTTACTGCTGCGATGGTTGCGATACGAAGTTTCATAAGCTCCCTCCCAAACTGCTGTGGCTTTAGACTCTGTCAGGGCCAGCAAGTTAGCTTGGCACAGGGCTCGAAAGGTGTCCATCGGGCGTGTCGTCATGGTCGGGCGGTGGGGCAACGGCCAAGAAAGCGGGGGACCCTTGCGAGTCCCCCGTTGGTGGGAACGCTCCCTCGGAAGGAACGTTGGTCTGCTTCCCTGCAGTAACTTTCTTACTGGCCGGAACCCGTATTGGACGTGGCAGTAGTTGCCGCACCCGGCTTTGGCACACTCAAGTAGCCGGTGGCCGTAGTCTTGCTGACCTTGTTGATTACCAGTTCTACCGCCTGACGCGTTCCGCCGGTGTAGAAGAAAATAGGCTCGTTAACCGAACGATTTTTCTTCTCAAAGCTCTTGTCGTCCGCCAGCACGTTAATGGTGAACTGGTTCTTCTTGGTGTTGGTGTCACGCAATTCGACCTGAATCGATCCGACTTTTTGCGCGCCCGCTTTGCGGGTTACGGTGAATTCATAGTAATCGCGCTGGCCCATGCGGCGCAGCTGATCGATCTCATCGTGATTCCGCGCGATCAACGTTCCCATTTCGCTGCGTGCCATCTGGATGCTACTCTTGGTTGCGTCGAGGTCGGTTTTCACGCCGCTGACGTCTCCGCCGAGCTTGTTCACATCGTCCGCACTGGCTTTACCGGCGAGTTGCGCATTCACATTGGTTCCCAGTTCATCCAGCTTCTTGCCGTAGGTGGCCGCGGCCAACTTGTTCTGCTTGCGCGCGGCTAGCAAATCCGCTTTTGTCACGTTTAATTTGTCGGTGACCACTTTCAAATCGCTTTGCAGTTGCTGATTGGTATCCTCGGCTTTCGTCAGACGCTGCCCCAGCGCGTCGTTCTGCGCCTTCAATGCCGTTTGCGTGGATTGCTCGACGCTGTTAGCGTGATTGATGGCACTCCATCCCACCCCCAATCCCAGAAGGGAAAGCGCAGCCAGCACTGCCACCGCCAGGCCGACCCACCGCGGCGTTCCGCTCGCCACGGTCGCGGGACTCGATTCCTGGTACTCGCTCATGAGCTCTATTCTCCTTGGAGGGCCCAGTGCCCTGCCTGTGCGGGATCGTGCACCCGCCACACCAAAAGATCGGCCACCCAGAAAGGAAGGATAACTGCAAGAGTGGGTTCGAGTTAGCAAGAGGAGAAAGACGCCTCACGGGGGTCCGGAAAGCGTACTAGTACTAGTAAACTTTACTTTCTTACAAGTTTCCCGGTAATTTTTGCTGAATTTGGCATCACGCTAGCCTGCAAATTCGCAGCGTTGAAAAACGTTTGTGGAAAACGCGCTACTTTCTCGTAAGGCTAGTCTTTAGAGCAGGTTGGCCAGTCGGGCTAGGCGGCTGGCCGCTCGGATTCTGAACGGCCAGGTTCAAAATATTGATCCAAAGTCGTGGTCGCGGCCTTCAGAACTAGTTGGCAGTCCGAGCAATCGTTAAGATGCTTTTCGATATCCTGCGACACCGAGGGCGATAGTTTTCCCTCTAAGTACCAACAAATCAGATGGATAGTGTCCTTGCAGCTCATGTACCCGTCCCTCAGCGGTCGGAATTCCGAGTCGCTCACTACGCTAAGCGGATGCATGTAGCGGGCCAAATATCGTCACCTTTCGAGCGTCCGTATCTAGCTGAAATAAAAAGAGAAAAAAAACAACGCTATAGCACCAATCGTTTCAATCGGCTAACTTTACCCGGGCCAACCACCCGTTGCAGATCGGCAATACTTACCCCGGTCGAGTGATCGTCATTCCGCGCAGCGCAGCAATCCGCTCCTCGAGTGGAGGATGGGTGCTAAACAGCGAAGCAAGAGATCCGCTCGAAAATGGCTTTACGATGCACAAGGCCGAGGTGGTCTGCGGCATGTTGCTCGGGATTCGCTGGTTGTACGCGCCCAGTTTTTCTAACGCGCTGATGAGGCCATACGGCTGGCCGACCATCCTCGCGCCGGTCTCATCAGCGGCATATTCCCGCTGACGCGAAATTCCCAACTGCAGCAGCATTGCGGCGAAGGGCGCCAGAAACAGCATGAGCAATGCGGTAAGACCGCCGCCTCCGCGATCATCGTCGCGCGAACTTCCATAGCCGAAGATCGCGGCGAAACGGCCCATGTACGCGAGATGAGTAATGGCGCCGGCGATGATGGCGGCGATTGAACTGATCAGGATGTCATAGTTGCGCACGTGCGAAAGTTCGTGCGCGATTACCCCTTCCAGCTCTTCGTCGTTCATCAGCTGCATCAGGCCTTCGGTAACCGCCACCGAAGCGTGGCCAGGGTTGCGGCCCGTGGCAAACGCATTCGGAGCGGCTTCCGGAATCAGGTAAAGCTTGGGCACCGGCAAATTAGCTTTCGCGGCCAGCCGTTCCATGACCTCATACAGGCGTGGCAACTGTTCCCGCGAAACCGGCTGCGCTCGGCTTGAATACAGCGCAATTTTATCGGAGAAAAAATAGGCGACGGCGTTGCCAATCACCGCAAAGGCCAGCGCGATGGTCATGCCATTCCGCCCGCCCAAGGCTTCGCCGATTGTCAGCAGCATAAGCGTCAAAGCAGTGAGAAGGAAAGCTGTGCGAAAAACCTTCATTGGTGTTTCACCCGTGAAAATCCTCCGATTCGGCTGCGCCGAACCCCTTCTACTTCATTAGATTCGAGCAGACGCGGCCGGTTGCTTTCTGCCCTTGGCGGACGCCGATCGCTCAAAGCGCATGGCGTCGTTCGTGCCGTCGCGATCCACGCGGACATGGTCGCCGGGAAGAATGTTCCCTTCCAGAATCTGCATTGCCAACGGATCCTGAATCAGTCTCTGAATGGTCCGCCGCAACGGCCGCGCACCGTAGGCCGGGTCATAACCCTCTTCGAGCAGCAGCGTGTATGCGGCAGGAGAAAGCTCCAGAGTAATCTTGCGCTCGTCTAGCAATTTTTCGACGCTCTTGAGGAGCAGCTTGACGATGCCTTGCAGCTGCGCCTTGCCCAGCGCATTGAAGATCACGATTTCATCGATGCGGTTGATGAACTCCGGCCGGAACGCGGCGCGCAGCGCTTCCATCGCTTCTTTCCGCGCGCGCTCGGGATTTTGCGATGACAATTCGAAAATCACCGTCGATCCCACGTTGCTGGTCATCACCAACACCGTGTTGCGAAAATCCACCGTCCGCCCCTTGCCGTCGGTCAACCTGCCGTCTTCCAGAATCTGCAGCAGCGCGTTGAACACGTCCGGATGTGCTTTTTCGATTTCATCAAACAGCACCACCGAATATGGATGACGGCGCACTTGTTCGGTCAGCTGACCGCCCTCTTCGTAGCCAACGTAGCCCGGGGGCGCGCCGATCAGCCGCGAGACGCTGTGCTTTTCCATGTACTCGCTCATGTCGATGCGGATCATCAGCTTTTCGTCGTCGAACAGGAATTCCGCCAGCGCGCGTGCTAGTTCGGTTTTGCCTACGCCCGTGGGCCCCAGAAAAATAAACGAGCCAATTGGGCGTTTGGTATCGGAAAGTCCGGCGCGGCTTCTGCGAACTGCATTGGAGACCCGGCCCAACGCTTCGTCCTGGCCGACCACCCGCTGCCGCAGGCGCTCTTCCATATGCACGAGCTTCCGGGCTTCGCCTTCGAGCAGGCGCCCGGCGGGAATGCCGGTCCACTTGCTCACCAGCTTCGCGATGTCTTCTTCGTCCACTTCTTCCTTGAGCATCGGAGCATCTTTTTGCATTGCGGAAAAGGCGTCTTGCGCTTTTTTCAACTCGGATTCAGCGGCGCTGATTTGGCCGTAGCGAATTTCGGCCACCTTAGCCAATTCGCCAGCGCGCTCATAGCGTTGCTCTTCCGCTTTCAATTGCTCGATCCGTTCTTTCAGCTTGCGGATCTTGCCGATGGCATCCTTTTCTGCCTGCCAGCGCGCCTTCTTCCCGCTCGACTGCTCCTTGAGCGCGCCCAGTTCCTTTTCGATCTGCGCGCGGCGCTCTTTTGAGTGCGCGTCGCTTTCCTTCAGCAGTGCTTGCCGTTCGATTTCCAGTTGCATGATACGCCGTTCGATTTCGTCAATTTCAAGGGGCAGGGAATCGATCTGCATGCGCAGGCTGGCGGCAGCCTCGTCCACCAGGTCTATGGCTTTGTCCGGCAGAAAGCGGTCGGAGATGTAGCGGTGGGAAAGCGTAGCCGCTGCGATGATTGCCGCGTCCTTAATGCGCACGCCGTGGTGCACTTCGTAACGATCTTTCAAGCCGCGCAAAATGGAGATAGTGTCTTCGACGCTCGGTTCGCTGACCAGCACCGGCTGAAAGCGGCGCTCCAGCGCCGGGTCTTTTTCGATGTACTTCTGGTATTCGTTGAGCGTGGTGGCCCCGATCGCGCGCAGCTCACCGCGAGCCAGAGCCGGCTTCAGCATGTTGGAAGCATCCATCGAGCCTTCCGCGGCGCCCGCGCCCACCAGCGTATGCAGTTCGTCGATGAACAGGATAATCTGCCCTTCCGATTGGGAAATTTCCTTCAAGACCGCCTTCAGGCGGTCCTCAAACTCGCCGCGGAATTTTGCGCCGGCCACCAGAGCGGCCAGATCCAGTGCCACCAATCGCTTGGTTTTCAGCACGTCCGGCACGTCACCGGATACGATGCGTTGCGCAAGTCCTTCGGCGATGGCCGTTTTCCCTACGCCCGGTTCGCCGATCAGCACCGGATTGTTCTTGGTGCGCCGCGCTAGAATCTGCATGACGCGGCGAATCTCTTCGTCACGACCAATCACCGGATCGAGCTTCGACTTTCGCGCGAGCTCGGTTAGATCGCGGGCGTATTTGTCGAGCGCTTCGTACGTGGCTTCCGGATTTTGCGAAGTCACGCGCTGCGTACCGCGTACCCCGGTCAGCGCTTGCAGAATCGCCTGGTGCGAAGCGCCGAGCCGCTTCAGGAGCTGTCCTGCCGGGTCGCGATCCGCGCCGGCAAGCGCCAGAAACAGATGTTCCGTCGAAACGTATTCGTCCCTGAAATTATCGGCTTCTTTGAATGCGCGCTCGAGGACATCATTCAGCGCGCGGCCCAGTCTTTGTTCCGAGACTCCCTGGACTTTGGGCAGCCGCCCAATCTCGCGGTCCACGTCGGTTCCAAGTGTTTCCTTGCGAATTCCGAGCCGAGCGAGCAGCGGCACTACCACGCCGTCGGCTTGGCTCGCCAGTGACGCTAGCAAATGCAGCGGCGCAATCTCCTGATTTTCGTGACGCGCCGCCACTTGGTGCGCGTCCTGCAGCGCTTCCTGCGCCTTCACCGTTAATTTTTCAAATCGCAGCATGATCCCCTGCTTCCTTGCTCTCTTGTTCCGCTCATTCTTAAGAAAAGGGGCTGGCTAGAGCGCCAGCCCCCATGCTACTCCACTCAGTCGTTGCTATTGAATTACCCGACGCTTAGCGGCCGGCAGCCATCGCTTGCGCGCCCACATTCACCTTGATCTGCTTAGGCTTGGCTTCCTCGCGCTTGGGAATGCTCAACGTCAGCACGCCGTCTTTGTAGTCAGCCTTGATGGCTTCGGTGTTCACCGTGTTGGCAAGCGAGAAGCTGCGGGCGAACGAGCCATAAGCGCGTTCCACGCGCAAGTAATTCTTCTCATCCACTTTCTTCTCGAACTTGCGTTCGCCGCGAATGGTCAGAATGTTGTTTTCGACCCGGATGTCCAACTCTTCCGGCTTGATGTCTGGCAGGTCGGCTTTTACGACGAGTTCTTGCTCAGCTTCGTAAATGTCCACTGCCGGTGCCCACGTAGTCAGGTTTTGTTCCTGCGTGGCGCGGCCGAAGAAATCGTTGAACAAACGATTCAACTGCGTGTCAGGAGAGATCCCGCGAAAGGTCTCCCAGCGATCCAAAGTAGCCATGAAACTGCACCTCCAAGAGAATTACAACATGCACATCATAAAATATGCGCGTTATATTGTCAACTATAAATTATTGAACTTGCCGTGCCTACGTAAGTAATTCAATTAAATGACGTTCCTAGCATTTTAAGAAGAGCAGGTGCGTGCTATTTGAACCATTTCAAGAGATCACCAAGGACTAAAAACGCCCCGGCTCCACGCTTTTCCTGTGTCCTCTAAATTTAGGCTACACTTTCACCTACCGTGCGTATTGAAGAGCTGGACTACCAACTTCCCTCCGATCAGATCGCCCGGCGTCCTCTGCCGTCACGGGACGCTTCCCGGTTGCTGCTGTTAGATCGTAGGGGTGGGGCGGTTACTGATTCTAGTTTTTCCGAGCTACCTCGATTGTTGCGGGGAGATGAATTGCTGGTGTTCAACAACGCGCGAGTCATTCCCGCGCGTCTGTTTGGCAAGCGGGCTGGGGTTTATTCCCAGCTGCCCTCCCGCTCGACGATCGGTGAGCACTTAAGCGGGACGGTGGAAGTACTTTTGACGCGAGAACTGCAGCACGATGTTTGGGAGGCCTTGGTCCGCCCCGGACGCAAGCTTCCGGTTGGCGAACGCATTATTTTCGGTAAAGGAGAACTGCAAGCCGAAATTCTCTCGCGCGGAGAGCTGGGAATTCGCACGCTGCGATTTGCAAGCCGCGACCAAGAAGCGGCTCAAGGGCACTTGGAGCGGCTGGGGCACGTCCCACTGCCTCCGTACATCGAGCGCGAGGATGAGCCTTCCGATCGCGAGCGCTACCAAACCGTCTTTGCGAAAAATCCCGGCGCCGTTGCAGCCCCTACGGCCGGGCTGCATTTTTCGCAAGAAGTGCTCGATCGAATTCATAAAAAAGGAATCGAGACCTGCGAGTTGACGCTGGACGTCGGGTTGGGGACATTTCAGCCGATTCACAGCGAGACTCTTGAAGAACATAAGATTCACGCGGAGTCCTACACCATTCCACACGAAACGGCGGCAAAAATTACCGCGGCGCACGCGGCTGGCCGAACGGTTCTGGCCATCGGAACCACCGTCGTACGCGCTCTCGAAGACAGCGCGCAACGCGCGGAAAAAGAAGCATGGAACAAGTTGTTGGAGGCAGGGCGATCGGAAGCGAAGATATTTATTACGCCCGGCCACATCTTTCGCGTGGCCGACGCGTTACTTACAAATTTTCATTTGCCGCGCTCAACGCTACTGGCATTAGTCTGTGCATTTGCCAGGCGCGAACACGTCCTGAATGCCTACCAGCACGCGGTACATGCTGGCTACCGTTTTTACAGTTACGGCGATTGCATGTTGATCCGCTGAAAGTCCGCCGATACGGAATCAGTTGAGCGTCCCTCGGGCCGCGCACCTCGACCCGAGAGACATTGCTTCTATTGGCGTTCGCGTTATCGCAGGAAAGCAATTCGTTATTCGCTGAAAACGAAAACTCTCTTCTCACCGGCGAAGCGCACTTCGCGCACTTGCCCATTTTCGCCAACCAGGAGGGATGTGTATGGCGATTTGGCGGCACGGTCTTCCCAGCGGCCTTCGCTCTCGGCGACCGTGTTCTTGCCCTTGTGAACGGTGGCTTTGTTTCCGTCGATCGAGAGTTGATATTCACCCGCCTGGACGGAGGCCTTACCGAATTTCGCGGTTTGTGAAATGCTGATGGTCTTGGTAAACGGTTTGGCGAATGCCGGCACCACCATCGCCAACGCAACAAACAGTGCCGCCATGCGATATCCTGACTTCAGTTTCATGCGTGTCACCTATTCCCTTTCGCTGAGCGCGGATTGCGCCGTAGGGGATGGGGTTCGAAGATAGTTGACACGCGATATCGCTGCGAGTAGTCTCGCCTCGACACCAAAGTTTCTGGACTAACCGCCCGGAAAAACGTGCGTGTCACATGCCCCGCGGCTGCCACCGCGGGGTTTTTCTGTCTCAAACTTGTACAGCCCCAATTTCGGCCGCACCGGTATAGACGAGTGACCCTATGCGAATGTTTCGCGCCTCTTGCAAACTTTCTGGTGAAAGTTGTTTTACTGCCGATAGAACGATTTTGTAACTCGCGCACACGCGCGATTCCCTCTGGGGAATCCGCCATTTCACATGAATTACTGCTAAATTTAGACCCTTTATGGAGGGCAAATTACGACACGGTGGGTCATACTTCTCTTGCCCATTTATACTTTGGTGCATCCCGGAAGGCCTTCCACTATACTCATGGGCGCTCTTTCGGACCTATTGAATGCGACTTCTGATTCTTAGCGATCTCCATGCCAATTTGACAGCCTTTGAAGCCGCTCTCGCGGCGGCTGCCGGAAAGTGGGACGCCGCGGTGTGCTTGGGCGACGTGGTGGGATACGGGCCAGATCCTTCCGCGGTGTCAGAAAAACTCCGCACCCATACGGAGGATGTAATTCGGGGAAACCACGACAAAGCCGTCGCCGGTATCATGAACTCCGACGATTTCAACCCCGTCGCAAGGCTGGCTGTCGATTGGACACAGTCTCAGCTATCCGCTGAACTCATGGCCTGGCTGGCCGCGCTTCCCCAAGGACCGAAAAAAGCCCAAGGCGTGGTGCTTATTCATGGCGCCTTTCAGGATGAAGACGAATACGTTTTTACTCCGGCACAGGCCATAGAGGGACTGCTCGATACCAGCACCACCCTGAGTTTCTTCGGTCACACGCATCATCAAGGCGGATTTTCATATCACCAAAGCGACATCGAAATTCTTCCGTTGCGCCCCAAGCAGCAGGAAGTTGTCTCCGCGCTGCATTTGGAACCCGGCTATAAATACCTGTTGAACCCCGGCTCCATCGGACAACCGCGCGACGGAGATCCGCGCGCGGCGTTCGCCATCGCCGATTTTGATCACCATATCGTCGAATTTTGGCGCGTCCCGTACGACATCCCCGCTGTACAATCGCGCATGTACGATGCCAACCTGCCGGAACCGCTCATCCACCGGCTTAGTTTGGGCCGCTGAGAACGGATCAAACATGCGGGACGGATTCGAATCGCCGCTGCCAGAGCCGGAAAAGCCGGAAGGCCTCATTCTGCGGCATCCTTTGGCCATCGCCGCAGCCACGCTCCTCGGTCTGGCCGCCATGTATCTACTTTTCTTTCGCGGGCCGGCTCCGCCTCCAAGTGTCAATCAGGCGCGACTTCCCTTTGGTCCTGCGGAACAGGCTTATGCACCCAAACTGCAATTCGGAAATTTTGCCATGAGTCGCGCAGAGAGCTTCCTGAACCAGGAAGTCACCTATCTTTCCGGCGATGTAGTGAATTCCGGCGACCGTACACTTACTGGAATCGAAGCGACCATAGAATTTCAGGATGACATGAAACAGATCGCGCTCCGCGAAACCCGGCCTGTACTTTTCGGGGCTTCGGCCATCCTTCCGCCTGGCAAGACGGCGCACTTCGAAGTCTCCTTCGACCACGTTCCGCCGTCCTGGAACATGCAGATGCCCACGGTCCAGGTGGCGGGTCTGCAATTCGCACGCTCAGACCGGTAGCATTTATCAAACACATCTGAGTGATCATGGCGCGGCGCAACTCTCATTCGAGTTGCAAGCTGGTTTGCGCAAATTCGCTGCCGCCGGGCCAGCGGAGTTGCGCGAAAAGGAGCCTGCGTCGCGCCGCGCTCTACACTGCGGGACTGGCGGAATCCTGCCGCACTGTGGCTCTGGATTTCCGGCAAATAATTTTTTGTTCACCACCTTTCGCATGCGCCAGGGTTATAATCCGTATGCGTTTTGAAAGGGTATTCCTCGTGAACTTCTCGGTAAGAATTCGCCACCTCGATCAGGTGGCGCTGGTTGACGTATCCGGACACCTCACTTTTTTCGAAGTAGGCGCGTTACGCGATTCCATCAAATCGCTGGTTCATCAGCAAAGGAAAAACATTTTGTTAAATCTGAGCGGGCTGCACTATTTGGACAGCTCCGGCATCGGCGAACTGGCGCGCATCTATGTGGCAGTTGTCAAACAAGGTGGCGCCATGAAGGTGATCGGCCTGACTCCGAAGGTCCAGGAAGTTCTCAAGGTTACGCACCTGTCGCAAGTATTTCAGGAATTTCCGGACGAGCAATCCGCAATGCGCAGTTTTTCCGCTGCCTAAAATTTCCGGTTCATCCGCAATAGAAACCGTTGTTCGAACGGTGCTTTTCTCTGTCTAGTAGATTTAGGCTATGCGCATCGATTGCGGAAAAGGCTCCCTAAAAGGAGAGAAGCAGTTAGGGTGTTTAACCCTAACTGCCTCCCGGGGTGTGTCCTCGAAGTGGTGTTATTGGGTTAGATGTAGCGCCGCGAAAAAGGTTTCCTTAATCATAAAAAATCTTATGCCCGGGATGGCGACGGCAAAATACTAATAAAACAGATACTTACGCCACCGTTCATCGCGGTGGCCAATCATTCGCATCAGCTGTCGTGAGGTATGCAGCGTGAACGGCCGCGGTCGGCGCGCCAATTTAAAGCCCGCTTCTTCCGGGGTCCGGTCACCCTTGCTGTTGTTGCAGCGGTAGCAGCAAGCTACCAGGTTTTCCCAGGACGAGCGTCCGCCACGCGAGCGGGGAACGACATGATCGAGCGTCAATTCGGAACTCGGGAACACGTTGCCGCAGAACTGACAGGTGTTGCGGTCACGAAGCAAAATATTTTTACGCGATAGCGCGCGGCTCTGCTGTGGAATGTGCCGGTATGCCAGCAGTCGAATCACCGATGGCACCTTGTGAGCGTTCGCCGCCGAATGCACTTCCGCGTTGTGCAGCTCTTCTGCCTGTGCCACTCCCTTCAGGAGCAGCACCATCGCGCGCCGTACAGCGGTCACGTTGATCGGCTCGTAGGTAGCATTCAGCACCAGCACCGGCTCTTGCATTAACGATGCACGCCGCCGGGCCGCCGGGCTGTGGAACCTACTGTCCGCTGGGGAATCGTTGCAAGGCAGCACAGAACTAGCCGCATCGGGAGCAGCGAATCGGCGGGAGTACACACCCTGTTTTCGCACTGTGCTCATCGCGCGTACCTCGGCCCAACCTGATACCGGCTCTACCTTCTGCCTGCGGATTCAAAATGGCGCGGCCACCATCGGCCCTGCCACAGAACTTGCACCCGCATGGTGCAACATCTTTCTACACGCATCCCACGCAGCGCCATTACATCATCTACCAGTAAGACGCGCCGGTTGTCAACTTAGCTGCCTGCGGGTGTGGCAAATTCGCCACGAACTGCCTTCGAGCTTTCATGTTCTGTTAACGCGTCGGCTTCCGCGGGCCGCCGAGGAGCACGCCGCCGTTTGTCGAAGTCAGCTTTTGCCACCGGTTTCCCCACAGCAAAAGCCTACACCGGCGGCTAGATGCATCAATGATTAATATCCTTTTAGAGTATCGAAGAACGGTTCGCTACAGCTGGCCCTTTTCGGCTTTCTCTTGGCAGCTGATGCAATGCTTGGCCCAGGGTACCGCCTCCAGGCGCTTCTGCTGCATCTCTTCTTGGCAGTTCGCACAGACACCGTATTCTTCCTTCTGGATGCGTTTCAGCGCCGCTTCGATCATATTGAGGATGTTGCGGTCGGTGTTGGTCATGCCAAACAAGAACTCCTTGGTGTAGGAGTTCGCTGCTTTGTCTGCCAGGTCCACCGTCGGGTCTTCGTCGGCCAATCGGCCTTCTTCCGCGGTGCGCGCGATGGTCTTCAGCAACTCGTCGCGCCGCGCCATCAACTTCTTTTTGTAGTAGTCGAGCCTTTTCTTGTCCATGTGAGTCCCGCCCCTCGGTCGAGAATTTGGGGGCATCTAAAAACTCCGTAGTCTAGGCTGCATTGACCGGGGTGTCAAGTAAGGCACGAAATGTACGGCCAATTGTTTAAGTACAGGAGGCCGACGCACCATAGATTCTGCGAACGAGTCATAGTCGTTAGGTCTTCTGAAGAGGGTCGCTACCGGTTTTTCGCTAGCTAGGTCTTCTCGCGAAATTCCTATATACTCCGCGCCGCCAAGGGACAGGCGGAGGACAGCAGAGTGGCCATAGTGATTCCGCACACGGCTCTGTCAATTTCTGCGCAGCTCGCGGATCGTACCCGCCGCCACACCGCGTTCCGGCTGCTGCCATTCCTCTTCGTCCTGTACATCGCGAATTACCTGGACCGTACCAGCGTGGCCTACGCCGCGATCGGCATGGCCCGCGACCTGGGCTTCAGCGCCCGCATCTTTGGATTGGGCGCGGGCATTTTCTTCATCGGCTACGTGGCTCTGCAGGTTCCCGGCGCTTTGCTGGTTGAGCACTGGAGTGCCCGACGCGTCATCTGCCTGTCCATGATTGCTTGGGGATCGATGACCACGCTCACTGCGTTGGTACACACGCCGGCACAGTTGTACCTGGCGCGCTTGGTACTCGGTGCGGCTGAAGCAGGTTTTTTTCCTGGCGTAATCGTCTATTTGAGCCATTGGTTCACCAGCGCTGATCGCGCCAAGGCCACTAGCAATTTCATGTCTGCGATTCCCTTGTCGTTTGTCATTGGATCACCGCTCGCCGGATGGATTCTCGGCCACAACTTCTTCGCGATTTCTGGATGGCGATGGCTTTTTGTTCTGGAAGGGCTGCCTGCGATCTTGCTGGGGGGCATCGCGTTTTTCTATCTCACGGATCTGCCGGGACAGGCAAAGTGGCTGGCACCAGAACAAAAGCAATGGCTGGAGGATCAGCTCAAGGAAGAGAAATCGCAAACGGTCCAGGCGACTCCTGCAATGCAATCTCTTCGCATCACCCTGCTGCTGGCCACGGTATGTTTCCTGAACTATTTTGGATATTACAGTTTTCTTTTTTCTCTACCCACCATGCTGAAGCGTTTGTCGGGATTTTCAGACTTGAACGTGGGGCTCCTGGGCGCATTGCCCTACGCCGCTCTTTTTGCTGCTATGCTTTTCAACGGATGGCACTCGGACAAATTCGCCGAGCGGCGCTGGCACTGTACCATTCCCTGCCTGATTGCCGCAGCCGGGTTATCCGGACTTGTGCTGCATCCCAATTCAATTCTTCTGTCGCTGCTGTTCATCAGTTTGGCTACTCTGGGCAATGCCTATCTGCCGGCAATGTGGGCCATGCCAACCGAGTTTCTTGGCAAATCGGCGGCCGCCGCCGCGGTCGGTGTGGTCAATGCCGTCGGCAGTATTGCAGGATTCGCTGGTCCTTATTTATTCGGTTACATCAACACGAAATCCGGATCGTTTACCGTGGGTCTGGCAATGCTGGCGACGACGACCGCGGCAGGCGCTTTCCTGGTACTGGCGCTTCCGAAAAGAATGCAACCCGACGCGGCTTAGAAACGGCGATCCATCCAAAGGCTCTCGTCCGAATGCCTCGATGATGTTCCGGCACCATCGCTAGTTCACGCCTTCCTTCGCGAAGGATGAATGAAACTCAAGGCACCACGGGCAAAAGCAGTGCCGAGGGATGTTCGCCGTCATGCAGCACCACGTTGGCTGCTTTTTCCATGCGCCGGGCGTGCGCTTGCTCCTCGCCGGTATTCAAGTTGCGATCGAAGCGCGGGAAATTGCTGCTGGAAATCTCTAATCGCACTTTGTGCCCAGCCAGAAAAACATTGCTAGTCGCCCACAAGTCCACTGTGACGCGGTAAATCTTACCCGGCACGGCCATTTCCGGTTTCTCCGGTGAATCGCGATAGCGCAAACGCAAAATCCCTTCGGTCAGATTTTGCGCGAATCCGTCCGGCCACACGTCCACCAGCTTCGCCGTAAAATCCGTGTCCGCTGCCGAGCTGGTCACGTAAAGCTCCGCGCTCACCGGCCCCGTCACTTCCAGATCGTGCTGCAGCGCCGGAGTCGTATAAACCAGCACATCCTTTCGCAGTTCCGCTTCCTTCTGATCGCGTGGCCCTGGCGCCAGCAGGTCACCGCGGCAACACAACGGCCCGCCAATGGTGGGCACCGGGTTTCCCGGATCATATTCAAACGCGTCTTTCGTTTCGGAAGCGGAAAGTTTTGCCGCTGGAGCCTCGACCCATAGCGTGCCATCGCCGGCCGACGAATTTGCATTGCCGCCCGAATGCAAAAAATATTTTGTGGATTTAGCGCGGGCCAGCGGCCAATCGTCCTCGTCGCGCCATTCGTTTCGTCCCATCACAAAAATGCGAACCGGTTTTCCTGAAAAAAACTCGTTGCGGAGGCCCTTGAAAATCGCGTCGTACCAATCGAGGACCACGCCCTCCTCGTCGAATGGAGCTTTCTCACCAAAATCCACGTCGCCAACTTTGCGCGCGTCCGAACCACCGGCGTGTCCCCCGATTGCCACGAGCAATCGCTGGCCCTTTCGCGCCGCCTCGTTTCCGCCTCGGCTTTTCAGAAGTTCATAGTTGCGCAACGACCCGCCAAGAAAAATGTCATACCACGCGGCAATATTGAAAACTGGCACGCCGATCTGCGAGTAGTGTTCCTCAATCGAAAGCGCCTTCCAATACTCGTCGTAGCTCGGATGCGCCAGCCAGTCCGTGTAATAGGTTGCCAGCGATCTTGCATCGGGCAGTTTGCGCAATGGGTAATCGACCAACGGCAGAACGTTTCGCCATTCAAGCGGCGTGGTTACTCGATTGGACGCCCGCCGCAACGTATCTTCGGTCAATCCGGTTGTCCAGTTTTCGTTGAACCACTGTTCGAACGCTCCGCCCTGATACGTCCATCCGTCGTGATAGTTGGAAGCTGTGACAACCGGCGCGATACCCGCAAGATGCGGCGGATCGGCGATGGCCGCCAAAAATTGCGTGGCGCCAACGTATGATCCGCCAAACATGCCGACTTTTCCGTCACAGTAAGGAAGCCCCGCCGCCCACTCTACCGAGTCGAAGCCGTCGTTCGATTCGTTCTTGAAGGTGTACCACTCGCCCTCGCTGGCGTAGCGCCCCCGCGTATCCTGTATTACCACTACATAGCCCCGCGCCGCCCCGCGCATTGCAAATTCCCGTTCGCCTCGCTTGTCATAGGGCGTGCGTTCCAACAGCACGGGGAATTTTCCGTCCGCCTTCGGCCTGTAAATATCGGCGCGCAGCGTCACCCCATCGCGCATCTTCGCCGCAACATCATGTTCCGTCGTGACTCCGTATTTTGTCGCCGGCTGCGCGGAGACCGCGGCTTGTGCGTGAGCCGCCGGTGTAGCCGCCCAAAAAATCTGTGCGATCGCGAAGACTTGCCGGCCCGCTTTAGCACGATTCATCTGTCCCTCCGAAACTGCGCATCCTATTTCCACACGGCCATCCGGTCAAGCGCCCCTCGCCTTTACCCTTCCGCCTGTAATGGATGCGCTGTATGCAGCGCAACCGCGCTTGTCGCAACATCCGAACGTTCAACCCCACCTGGCACTTTGCGGGCAAAAAAGGAGGAGTGCCATGATCAAGAAAGTGGCCGGCGGTTACCAGGTCCTTTCCGAAAAGGGAAAAAATCTCGGCGGTCCTTACAAAACAAAAAAACAAGCCGAAAAGCGGCTCCGCCAGGTGGAGTTTTTCAAACACCGGAAAGGCGGCTAGGGAATGCCGAAGAAAGGCCTAGGGCAACCGTGCGCGGAGCTTCGACCACCGGCGGATTTGCGCAGCCTGGAACGTCTCGCGCAGGGTCTCTCCAACCGTCCTCCCACCTCCGATAGCCGTCCGGCAACTCGCTCCACCGCTATCTTCGAGCTACAAATCTGAGTCGCAAAATCCTGTACCCTGGAGACTTCCCCTTAATTTATATCGTCCGATCTTTCGCCGCGCTAATTCTTGGCAAGGCATTTTTGGCCTGCCGTATCTATTTCAATCACTCGGCAATAAATCCTCGATAAATTCTGGCCTTCGGCGCGAACCTGCGTCCGTACCCTCACGTAATTCAATTCAAGAACAGTTTGGGCGCCTGCCGGAACCGCGGGCGAGTGAGCGGACCAAGAAAATCTCGGCGGGCTGTGGTGGAACGAGTGCCACAAGGAGCGCTTGATGCACACCACGAGCAGGAGTTTTCTGGTACTGGTCCTCGACCTATCCGCTTTGGCGTTTTTCCCCGGTGCTGCTGCTTCTCAGGTATTGTCTGGATCCGTTCTTCTCGCGGATTCTCCAGGCGGAAAATCCTGTCTTGCCGGGCGTCGTTCCGCGCTCATCACGGAAAATCCGGGCGACGGAGTTCCACGATCTTACGGTCGCGCCTTGGTGGGCGCGATTTCGGATTGTACAGACGATTTATCGGAAATTCGGCCGCCCGTTCCAGCCGCCAGGGGGGTACCGGGATCGGCGCGTTCTGTCTCCTCCTCTTCGAAATTGTCCGGCGAGCTTGTTCCCTATGCTGGGTCTGATCTACCGGATGGCGCCGCCGTTGATCTGCACATAGCGGCGGCTCGAGAAGCGGTCGTCGAACTGTTGGCATCGGAAAACGCCTGTTCCACCTGGTTCCGGCAAGCCGATCCGGATATCGCTTTCCGCAGTTGATATCCGATATCGGTGCGGTGATCGACAGCTTGGGGGTCGGCCGGGTTCATCTGCTGGCCCACGACTGGGGCTCGATTCAGGCGTGGGCCGCGGTCACCGACGAATCGGTGACGGGCAAAATCGCGTCGTTCACCTCGATCTCGGGACCGCACCTGCAATACGCCGGCAAGTT
>Ga0126381_100000643_pt1 | contig 38632 bp, 29 predicted proteins | sample PanSoiMetPlot_28_FD_96465 | JGI IMG/M metagenome (GOLD analysis project Ga0126381, IMG submission 96465) | Tropical forest soil microbial communities from Panama - MetaG Plot_28 | ecosystem: Environmental > Terrestrial > Soil > Tropical forest > Bulk soil | place: Panama | collected 2016-02-17 | reverse complement strand
GTAGCGCCCAACGAAAGACCGTGCGGCCGGTGCTTATCGGTTAAGCGGTTTTTCGAAAGAGCTTTTAACCGCAAAAGGGCGCAAAGAACAAACAACATCTCACCACGGAGACCCAGAGGCACAGAGAAGTCTGAGAAAGAGCACGTAACCGCAGAGGACGCGGAGAAAATCCGCAGAGTGCGCAGAGAAAACCAGCAAAGGGACGCAAAGGAACCCAATTCATCGCAAGAGATAACATCCCACGCAAAGACAAAAACCTTCTCGGCCACGTCAAGGTTGTTCCTCTGTGCCTCTGTGTCTCGGTGGTGAGGTTTTGCCTTAGGAATGTAAGTACTAAAGGTGGACGGAGAAAAGCGGAGAGCTCAGAATCCTGGTTTTCCGCGGAAGAGCATGACCAGTTCGATGATCAGGATGATGACCACCATTAATTCGAGGACGAAAGCGCGGCTCTGATTGAATTGGTCGACCATGAAGTTATAAAGCTCTTCGGCAGTGCGGAGTTTTTTCTGCACGAGATCTTTGTAGTCGGGCACACCGACTTTCGACGCGGCCAACTTGTAGAGACGAGCCGAAACATGTCGCTGAGGAACTTGATGGCGTTGTCGGCGTGCTCGGTGAGTTCGGCTACGTCGAGTAGCACGGTATGCAGTTTCGAGGCAGCGCGTGCGGTCCGCCAGCGAGACCAGAGGCCAGTCCTGCCCGTTTCGAGGAAGTCGTAAACGCTTTCCAACTCACGGGTGAGGAGCTCGTCGTAGTGGCGAAACTCGAGCAGCTGCGAGTTGGCGTACTCGAGAAGTTGAATCGCGGTTTCGGCGCCGGCGGCAGTGTCGTAGAGGAACGCGCCGTTCCAACCGATCACGGCGAGGTCATTCGGATAGTAAGAGATTCTGCCTTGCAGCACTTCTTGTCGTTCGCCCTCAGATAGAGGCGCGGTCTCGCCACGAACGATCTGCGCGATCTGGCCTCCGTGCTGGGTTAACAGTTCGCCCGCGGTCGGCTTCGAAGCCATCTCGCGCACGTGGAACATAAAGTAGTCTTCGTGCAGCCAGTTGTCGTAGCTCTTGATGAGCGCGGGACGAGCGCGCTCGAGCTTGCTCTTGACGATCTTCGAGGCGAGGCTGGTGAAGTCAGTGTCCCAAACCCAGCGGCTGGAAAGGCGAACCAGCGTGTCCCAGTCGCCGGAGAACGGAAGTTCAAAAACCACGCTGAGCACACCGTAGTCGTAATAGCGGATCTGCGCGTCGAGACGCTCGCCGCTGTCGAGGACCAGTGGTTCAATTGGCTCGACCACCGGGGGCCGCTGATATTGCACATAATTTGGTGCAGCGTGCTTGAAGCTGGCCTCGGCCCGGCGGGCGCCAAAGATCTTGCGTAGCTCGTCGAGGCGGATTTCTTCAGAGACATCGAACTGGATCAGGACGAGGACGGCACCGTGAAGGCCGACGTCGGCGGTGCGGACGGGTACGGTCTGGACTTGGACCGAGTCCGCTGCGATGCCCGGGATGGTCGTTTCGCGTTCCATGACTTTCACAAGACCCTGGCAGGACAGGGACCGGGGATACGGCTGAGCGCCTTAGGGCTGGAAGCGCTCTAAGAGTAGCAAAGACTATTGTCCCAGAAGCCCGGAGGCTTGGCGAGAGGGACGGGTTATCCCCGAGCCAACTATCATTAAGCTATTTAGAATCAGCGCCTTCTGGCCAATTGAGCAATGAGGGCAGCACTCGCCGCGGCCCCAACGAGGGCCAGGCTGGCCTGGCGCATGGAATCGCGAACGGCGGCCTTGCGTTGCCGGACGATGTGCTTCTCGGGGTAGGTTTCGGGCCCGCCAAGCGCTCCGTCGTGGATCGCCATCTGAAGAACCTCGGCCAGGTGCAGCGCTTCGCGGTCGGTTTCCTGGGCGATTTGTTCGCGGCAGCTGAAGCCGTTGGCGATAACGAGCCAGTCGGGTGGAGCCCGGCGGACGGCTGGGAGAAGTTCGAGTTCGCCGATGGCGATCGAGACGTCGTACTTGTCGTCCTCGAAGCCGAAGGATCCGGCCATCCCGCAGCAGCCGGGAGATGGCATTTTGACGTCGAGACCCATCCGGCGGAGGACGCTCTCTTCGGCGTTCATCTTCATGACGGACTTGTGATGGCAGTGGCCGTGGACGATCGCCTTGCGCTCGAAACGGGGCAGCGGGATGAGGTCTTTGTAGTTGTCAAGGAATTCGCTGAGCAGGAAGGTCTGACGCGAAAGCCGGCGAGCGCGTTCGTCGTGCGGAAACAGGTTCACGAGTTCGTCGCGGAAGACGGCCACGCAGCTGGGCTCGAGTCCGATAATCGGGATACCGGCTTCGATTTCGAGGGCGAGCGCGTCGAGGATGTCAAGCAGCAGGTTTTCGGCACGATCGAGCATGCCGAAGTCGTAGAGCGGGCGTCCGCAGCAGAGATTTCCCTGAGGCAACTCGACCCGGAAACCGACGTGCTCGAGGACGTCGACTGCGGCCGTGGCGGTGTGCGGCAGAAAATAGTTATTGAAGGTGTCGGGCCAGAGGACGACGAGCGGGCCATCGGGATGGAGCGGCTGGTGGCGCCTGAACCAGCTTTTGAAAGTCTGCGGAGCGAATGCGGGAATGCTCCGCTGCTTCGGAATTCCGGCGACGGCTTTTGCGATGTCGCGAAGGAACGGCAGCTGCGTCGTGAGATTCACGAGTCCCGGAGCGTTTGAGGCGAGGCGCGCCCAGAAATCGATGTTGCCGAATGCGTAATGATTGATCGGACGCAGGCGGCCTTCGTGATAGTGCGAGAGGAATTCGGCCTTGTAGGTAGCGAGATCAACCGAGACCGGACAATCGCTCTTGCATCCTTTGCAGGCGAGACACAGGTCGAGCGAGTGTTTGACTTCTTCGCTGCGCCAACCGTCCTGAATGATTTCGCCGTTGGCCATCTCCCAGAGCAGATGGGCGCGACCGCGGGTGGAGTGTTCTTCTTCGCGGGTGACGCGGAAGCTGGGACACATCACGCCGCCTTCGTGGTGACGGCACTTCCCTACACCGACGCAGCGCAGCGTGGCATGCGCCATGCTGCCGTGGTCGTGCGGGAACTTGAAATGAGTGGGCGGCTGCCAAGGATGGTAGTCGGGACCGTGGCGCAGGTTTTCATCCATGCGATAGGGCTCGACAACCTTGCCGGGATTCATCTTCCAGTCGGGATCCCAGGTTGACTTGAATTCGTTGAACGCCTGGATAAGTTCCGTGCCGAACATCTTCGGAAGCAGCTCGGCGCGAGCCTGGCCGTCTCCGTGTTCGCCGGAAAGCGAGCCGCCGTACCCGACGACAAGGTCCGCGGCTTCGTTCATGAATTCGCGGAAACGGGCGACGCCCTCTTCGGATTCGTAGTCAAAGTTGATTCGAGTGTGCACACAGGCGTGGCCGAAGTGTCCGTAGAGCACGCCGTGGTAGGCAAACTTGGCCATGAGTTGCTTGAAGTCACGGAGATAGTCGCCGAGTTTGTCGGGAGCGACTGCTGCATCCTCCCAACCCTCCCAACTCAAGGGCTCGCCGGGAACGTGGGAGATCACGCCGAGCGCCGACTCGCGAACGGTCCAGATGTGCTTCGCTTCGACCTTTGAGCACAGGTGCATGCTGGGGGGATTCGCGCCGCGGCTCAGGACGTTCATGAGGCCGGTAGCCTGGGCTTCGGCTTCAGCGGCAGTTTGTCCTCCGAACTCGGCGAGCAGCCAACCGCCTCCGGGCGGGAACAGAGCGAGGCCCTCTGCGTTGATGCCGCGGCGGCGCGTGTATTCGAGAAGCATCTCGTCGATACCCTCGAGACCGATCGGCTTGTGGGCCATGACTTCAGGGACGTGGTCGGCGGTCTGAAAGATGTCGGGATACCCGATGACGAGAAGTGCACGCTCCGGCGGACTTTCAACCAAGCGGCAGGTCGCTTCAAGAATCGAGACGCACGTGCCTTCCGTGCCCACGAGAGCGCGGGCGACGTGGAAGCCGTTCTCGGGGAGCAGGAAATTCAGGTTGTAACCGGAGACACGGCGCGGGATGTCAGGATAGCGCTGGCGAACGAGATCGCCATAAGTGTCTGCGATGGATTTCAGCTTGGCGTAAATTTCGCCACGACGGCCGCCTTCGCGAATGATACGGTCGAGCTCGTTGAGAGAGGTGGCGCCGACTTTCATGCGCAGACCGTCGTAGGTGAGAACGTCGAGGGCCTCGATGTTGTCATCGGTCTTGCCGGCCATCACCGAATGGACGCCGCACGAGTTGTTGCCGATCATGCCGCCGAGGGTGCAGCGGTCGTGTGTGGCGGGGTCGGGGGCGAACGTCAGGTGATGCTTCTCGGCAGCGGCGCGCAGGTGGTCGAGAATGACGCCGGGCTGAACGCGGGCGGTTTTGCGGACGGGATCGATCTCGAGAATCCCGGCCATGTACTTGGTGAAGTCGAGAACGACTGCCGTGTTGCAGCACTGTCCGGCGAGCGAGGTGCCGCCGCCGCGCGAAAGAACGGGGGCGCCGTATTCACGGCAGGTGGCGATGGTGGCGATGACGTCGTCAGCGTGACGTGGGATGACGACGCCGATCGGGACCTGGCGGTAGCTGGAGCCGTCGGTCGCGTAAAGTGCGCGGCTGGAGGTGTCGAAGCGGACTTCGCCCGCGACACGGGAGCGAAGCGAAGATTCGAGAGCGCGGGCGTCGACGCGCGCGATCTTCGAGGCATGTGCCCGTTCGGCAAATTGCTGGGACTGTTCCGGGGAGAGGATCGGCAGCGGATCGGACGGGGGCATGTCGATTCATCTTCAGGGAAAAGTGTGGCGTGACGCAAGGGGGGGCGCTGCACGGAAGTGAAAGCGATAACGGATTTTCGGCAAGGGTTTCGTCGACATTCGATCAAAAGCTCTTAACCGCAGAGAGCGCGGAGAACGGCCGCAGAGGGCGCAGAGAACAACTTGAGAAAAACCCGACGGTCTCGGTTGAATGACTCCACGGTGGCAGTAACTAGGATCTCACGGCTCGGTTGTGTTCGCCGTCACCGACTGACATCGAGATTTCCTCATAAATTAGCGACAGGATGCGAAGCAATGAGATAACGGAGCGGAGTATCGGGGCTGCCATCAAGGTTCATCGCCGACTGGACCGGGAGTTCTCGAGTCTGCCTACCAGGCTTGCCTTGCGCACGAACTCCGGAGAGTCGGGCTAGCCGTCGAAAGACAACGCGCCGTCCTCTCGTATATGACGATGTCAAACTCGACTGTGGCTTTCGTGCCGATTTGGTGGTGGAGGGAAAAGTGGTTGTCGAATTGAAATGCAAAGACGCTCTGCACCCAGTGGACGAAGCGCAATTACTTTCCCATCTTCGCTTGCTAAATATCTCCGTTCGCCTTCTTATTAACTTCCACGTGATGCTCTTGCGAGATGGCGTCCGCGGGATCGTAAACGACTATCGCGAGGAATCATCCCTTGAAGTCACCGTTCCTGAGAGAGTTGCAGAATGTTCGACGGGAGACAGAGGTTAAGAGAGATCTTCTGGGGTTTCTGAGCGGCTCTTCTCTGCGTTCTCTGCGCTTAAAGGCTTTTCCGCGTTGCAATAAGAACGTCGCTCTCCCTACGTCCACAACCTCGTCGAATAATCCGCCATGCTCAGGGCGAGCAGGATCAGGAAGAAAAAGATTCCGGCAATGATCACGAGCTTGGTCAGCTTCTCGTGAGCGTACTTCACGTGCATGAAGAAGAGAACCACGAGAATGGCTTTCGTGGTCGCGATCGCCAGGGCAACAATCGGGTTGAAGGGGCCCATGTCGACGAGGGCCGCGGCGACCGTCAGACCCGTGCCTACCAGAAGAGCGAGCCATATACCGATGTACAACTTCACTGAAGAAATGTGTTCAGACATGGCTACCTCACGGATGACGGTCGATCAGATAGAGCAACGGAAATAAGTAAATCCAGACAATGTCGACAAAGTGCCAGTACAACCCGCCATTCTCGAGTGGAGTGTAGTACTCGGGAGCGTAGCGTCCTTTCCATGCTTTGTAAGTCAGGTATGAGAACAAGCCGACGCCGATGATCATGTGCAAGGCGTGCATGCCGGTCATCGCGAAATAGAGCGAGAAATAAATCTGGGCATGCTGTTGGTTGACGGGTATATCGGCATGCCGCGGAATGTGGCCTTCAAGATGGAAATTCGCCCAGCCGGGGACGTGGTTCTCGTCGAACTTCTGCTTGTACTCGATACCTTTGATTCCCAAGAATGCCAAACCAAGAATGATCGTAAGAACGAGATAAACGACGATCGCTTTCTGCTTGCCAACCTGCGCGCAGCGAATCGCCATGGCAACGGTCAAGCTGGAACAGATCAGGACTGCGGTGTTCACCGTTCCAAGCGTGAGATCGATGCTCGAGCTGGCCGCTGCGAAGTCTCCGAAATACCAGTAGCGGTAGACGAGATAGGCGCAGAACATGCCGCCGAAGAACATGACTTCGGTGACCAGGAATAGCCACATGCCGAGGCTGGCGGCATCTTTCTGCTGTTGAGCCGTCGCGAAGTGATGCAGGAGGGCAGGATTCTCGTGTGCTTCGCCCTGTACCGTGGCTGCAGGACTAGTTTGCAACGGGGACCTCCTCCTTAATCTCGTCGTAGTTATAGGCTTCCCAGGTAACAACCGGCTGCTCTTCGAAATTGTAGGTGGTCGGCGGCGAAGGAATCGTCCATTCGAGGCCCGCCGCGTTCCATGGGTTGTCGGGCGCGGGCTTGCCGTATCGCATCGACCACAGGAAGTAAATCATCGGCAGCAGGTAGCCGACTGCCAGGATCGTCGCCCCGGCAGTCGAGAGCACATTCAGGATCTGGAATTCCGGCGAGTGCGAGTAGTCCCAGTAGCGGCGCGGCATCCCCATGTACCCGAGAACAAATTGCGGGAAGAACGTCAGGTTGAAGCCGACGAAGACCAGCAGCGCGGCCAGGCGGCCCCATCCTTCGGGATACATACGCCCGGAAATTTTGGGCCACCAGAAATGCATGCCGCCGAGGTAGGCCATCACCATGCCGCCAACCATGATGTAGTGGAAGTGGGCGATGACGAAATAGGTGTCCGTCACGTGCACGTCAATGCCGAGAGAGGCGAGAAACAGACCCGTCAGGCCGCCCATCGTAAAGAGGCCGATGAAACCAAATGCATACAGCATCGGGGTCTGATAGGTAATCGACCCCTTGTACATAGTGGAGGTCCAGTTGAAGACTTTAATCGCGGAGGGCACCGCGACGAAGTAGCTGAGCAATGAAAAGATAAGCGCGGCGTACAACGAGATGCCGGCGACGAACATGTGGTGCGCCCAGACCAGGAAGCCGACGACTGCGATTCCGAGGAGAGCCATCGCCATGGCCTTGTAACCGAAGATGCGCTTGCGCGAGAAGCAACAGACGATCTCGCTGATGATGCCCATCCCGGGCAGGATCATGATGTAGACGGCCGGGTGCGAGTAAAACCAGAACAGGTGCTGGAACAGCAGGGGATCGCCGCCGAGTGCGGGATTGAAGATTCCGAGATGCAGGGTGCGTTCGAGCGCCACCAGCACGATGGCGATCGCGACCACGGGCGTGCCCAGGACCTGGATGATGCTGGTTGCGTAATGCGCCCATACGAACAACGGCAGGCGGTTCCAGGTCATCCCCGGAGCGCGCATGCGATGGGTAGTAACGATGAAGTTCAGGCCTGTAAGGATTGACGAGAATCCGGAGACGAAGACCGCCAAGGCGGCGGTGACGACATTTGTCTTCAGGAACTCGGTGCTGAGCGGAGTGTAGAAGGTCCAGCCTGTGTCGACGCCGCCATTCAGGATCGTGATCAGCATCAACACGCCGCCGATCATGTAGATGTACCAGCTGAGCAGGTTAATGCGTGGGAAGGCCAGATCCTTGGCGCCGATCATAATCGGGATGAGGAAATTGCCGAGCACTGCGGGCACGGCGGGGATCAGGAAAAAGAAGACCATGATCTGGCCGTGCATGGTGAAGAGCTTGTTGTAGGTATCGGCCTGTACGAGGTCCCCGGCAGGCGTGAGCAGTTCCAGACGAATCAACAATGCGAAGAAACCGCCGATGAAGAAGAAGAACGTGATCCCCATCAGGTACAGCAAGGCGATGCGCTTGTGGTCCACGGTCAGGAGCCACGACTTGATGCCGTACTCGCCATTCAGATAGGTTTCGCGTTCGCCTGTTTCCAGTACTGCGGTTGCCATGCTGGTCACCTGTAGCTGCTACGGTTGCGGACTGGCCGCGGCCACGTTGCCGGTCTGTCCGGTGGGCTGCTGGCTTAACGACTTCACATAAGCCACCAGCGCATTGAGTTGCTCGTCGCTAATCTGTCCCTGAAACGTCGGCATGACCGGCTTGAATCCCTTTACGATCTTGGCTTCCGGCTGCAAGATCGATTCACGGACATAATTTTCGTCGGCGGTCACGGTGCGTCCGTCTTCGAGCATGACTGGCTTGCCGAAGACACCGACCAGATTGGGCCCGCGACCTTGCGTATCGGTGCGGTGGCAGGTCACGCAGCCGAGTTCGGAAAACAATTTTTCGCCAGTCGAGGCCAGCGGCTGGTTGCCGCCGCCGCTCATCCACGTTTCGTAGTCCTTGGGTTCCATCACGACGACCGAGCCGATCATGCCCGAGTGCATCGTCCCGCAATATTCCGCACAGAACAGGTGATAGGTGCCGGGCTTGGTGGCGTGGAACCAGGCCACGGTGTATCGGCCGGGCAGCACGTCCTGCTTAACGCGGAACGCCGGCACGAAGAAGCTGTGGATGACGTCTTGCGAGGTCATAATCATCTTCACGTTTCGTCCGGCGGGGACGTGCAACTCGTTGATCTCGCGCTGCCCTTCCATGTGCTCGAACTTCCACATCCACTGCTTGGCGACGGTGTAGACCTCGGCGGAGTCGGATGGGGGAGTACGTTCTTTGAAGTAGATCAACGCGCCCCACATAAAAAACGTCATGAACACACAGAAAGGAATGATGGACCAGGTGATTTCGAGCGCGTGTGAACCATCAATCTGCTCGGCACGACGGCCGGGCTGGCGGCGATACCGCACCGCGAAATAGATGACCATGGTGAAAATCAGAAGCGTCATCAACCCCGACACGACGAGCAGAAAGATGAACAGCGCGTCGACGTTGTTCGCCATGGTCGAAGCCCTTGCGGGCCAAAGGGGCATATTCTGAAACATAGTTAACTGGTCCGTTCCACTCCTGCTGCGCCGCGATCGGGGGTGTGGCGAATCATTACGAAAATCAGAGTTCCGAGGGACAACATCGTGGCCAGCCCGGCCAGTCGCAGTACTCGCAAGATGGTGGCGCTGTATTTTCCCTGCTCAGGATCGTAGTGATAGCAGTAGAGCAGCATTGCATCGACAATGTTGCCGATCTTGCCCTGGCCTGCCTCCACCAGTCCGAGACGAAGATCCTTCGGCGGATATTCGACACCGTAGTAGTACTGGGCAATTTTGCCATCGGGCGTCGCGATCATGATCGCGGCTGCATGCGCGAACTGCTGCGTGTTCGCGTTGTAGTCGTACTGAAAGCCGACCGCTTTTGTGAGCGCGTCGATGGCATCCTGCTTGCCCACAAGAAAGTGCCAGCCTTGTTCGGCACCGTTTCGCTTGTAGCGCTCCAGGAACTCGGATTTTTTCTTCGCTGCCATCTCCGGTGTGTCTTTCGGATCGAAGCTGACCGTGATGACTTCGAATTCCTTGCCAGCGTCGAAACTCATCATGTGAAGCGAGTGCTCGAGACCGCTCAGGACTTCGCCGCAGAGCATCGGGCAGTTGAAGTACACCAGGCTCAAGATGACCGGCTTCTTGCCGAAGTAGTCGCCGAGATGCACGTTGCGGCCAAGATCGTCGGTGAACGCGACATCAAGCGGCAGAGGCTGGTTCAGGTTCTGCTGAATGCCGACATTCTTCAGCCCGGGCGGACGCACGTTCGCGGGCGGCGACAGGATTCCATTGGTCATTCCCTGACCAAAAGCAGACGCTGTCGCGAGCGAAATGATCGCCGCGAGTGTCGCCACGAAGCCGAATATTTGATTCGTGCGCACGCGTTTCCCTTTCCAGCGCGCTGATGTCAGCACCGGCTGGAGCGGTGAATGCTTCTATTGAGCCGCGGCCCTTCTGGCTGCGGGCTTCGGTTGCGTTTCTTTGGCACCTGCGCTCCCGGCGGCAGCTTGTGCTCCTGCGCCCTGAGGCAGGACAGGCAATCCGCGCTGGGCTAGCAATTCCATTGCCTTGTCGATCGGAATGCGAACGATTCCCTGCTTCTGATCAACCCAGTCATAGCTGGCGAGTGTCTGATCTTGCTTCTCGACGACATTGTTGAATTGCTGTAGTTCACTATGCTCAAGTACTGGCTTGGGGAAGGTCTGGTCGATTTTCCCGACAGCTTCAGGAAACGGCATGGTTCCGCGCGGATCGATTCCCGTCTGCACGGACATTGGGTTGGGCGGGATCTGGTGTTTTCTGTCGTAAGCATCGAGGTAGCGGTACATGCCAACCACGATGAAATAGATCACCACGCCGACGACGGCGAGCCCGGCCATGAAATAGAAGATGCCCTGCGGGCTCAGATCTTCCTGCTCGAAGCGGTCGCGTCCATGCCCGTTGTGCAGGGTGTCATGCATGTTGATGCTCCGGTTCCAACACCTGTTTCGCGTAGACGTCGTATTGCGGAAGCAGCGGAAGCGAACTCAGGTTGCGGCAGAAGTAAGCGAGCCAGAGGCCGCCCATCGCGAACGGGATCACCAGATCGGCCCAGGTCACAGTGAAGGTCGCCGAGAATGACGGCTCGATGTGCCAGAACAGATCGACGTAGCGCATGAAGAGCATCCAGCAGGCAAGCCAGACCAGCTTCGTGACGTCGCGCTTGAAGGGCCGCGAAAGCAGGATTGCGAATGGCATGGCAAAGTGGAAGATCACGAGGAACAGCCCGACGAAACCCCAGCCTCCGCCGAGCCTGCGGATGTACCAGGTGATTTCTTCGGGCAGGTTACCGGCCCAGATGATCAGCCACTGCGAAAACGAGAAATAGGCCCACACCATAATGAAAGTGAGCATGAACTTTCCGTGGTCGTGCACGAAGTCAGGGCGCAGCAGCACAGACATCGGCTTGTACTTGTAGAGAATGCGCTCGACCACGACCGCGAAGGCCAATCCGGCAAGCAGTTCTCCAGCGACGAACAGCAAACCGTAGATGGTCGAGATCCAACTGGGGTCAAGCGACATCACCCAGTCGATCGCGGCGAAGGAAATCGTGAAAGCGAAGATGATGAGTCCGGGACCGCTTACCGCCTTGAAGCGCGCGCTGTTGTCGCGAATGGGCGGCTGGTTTTGCTCCGCGGACCACTTGCTGAGCAGGAAGACGATCAGGCCCCAGATGGCGAAGTAAACAATCCCTCGCATCACGAACCCGTGCCAGTTCAGATAACTCCGCACGAAATCGTGGTGCTCGAGATGGTCCCGGATCGTCGGATTGTGAATCGCGTCGAGCGGCATGGCCCACGGGTAGAGTCTCGGAACACCGAACCAAGCCAAAGGAATGAAGAGGACGAACATCAACGGCAGAGTCCGCATTGACGCGCCGAGCACACGACGAATGACCATGCCCCAACCGCCGCCAGTCAGGTGGCGGATCATCAGGATGGCCATCGAGCCGAGACAGACGCCGAGCCAGTCCATGTACGACAGCAGGTAGCCGCGGAAAAAGACCTGCGAATTCGCAAACCCGAGGCCGATTGCGATCACGCTGGCTACCACACCGATGACGAGCGAACGGCGACCGATCGTCTTGATGACGGCCGGGGTCGAGAGGTCCAGGTTGGTCGTGTGCGTGGTGCTCATTTGGACTCCTCGGCTTTCGGCTCGGCCGGCTTCACGCGTGGCAATGTCGCTCCTGTTCCTTCAACGAATTCCGGTGCTTGAGATGGTAGGGGGTGCCCTTGAGCGTCCGCGACAGTGGCATGCTGGCTTAACTGCAACGCGCGGATGTAGGCGACGATGCACCAGCGGTCGCGCGGTGGAATCTGCGACGAGTAGTCCTGCATGATTCCGAAGCCTTCGGTGATCACTCCGTAGATGTAGCCGACCGGCGCTTTTTGGAGACGCTCGATGTGATACGAGGGCGGCTTACGCGAGAATCCGCGCGACGGAATAAAGCCTTCGCCATCGCCCACGCGCGAATGACACGGAGCGCAATAGATGTTGTAGCGCTCGCGGCCTCGGTTCAGGACTTCGGCGGTCACGGGGAACGGCATGAAGTCACCGGGATTGTTGCCGATCTTGCCGGTGCGCAGGTAGGGGTTGTCGTCGTACTCGCCACGAGCCACAGTGCCTTCCACGCGCGGACGAGCGGAACGCTGATCCGCAAAGAAGTCGCTCTTCGACAACGGATTCTGGCGGGGCTGCACATGCATGTCGAGACGGCATCCTGCTGTCGCAAGAACAACCAGCACGAGACAAGGGAAGAATTTTCGGAGGCTTGCCATAGACCTAGCTTGGCACCTCCGAAATCGAACGCGGCTCCAGCGCCTGCAGAAATTGACGCGTGCCCGAGGGATCGTATTTGGGATCGGTCGAGAAGATGATCAAAAAGAAGCGATCTTTGCTGGCCATCGCGAAACGCGGCACGTTGAACACCGGGTGATACGGCATCGGCAGGCCGTTGAGCGCGAGCATTCCAAGCACGGCGGAGATTCCGCCGAAAAGAATCGTGAGTTCGAAGGTAATCACGATGAACGACGGCCACGAATGATACGGACGCCCACCGATGTTGGTCGGATAGCTTACGGCTGCCATCCAGTACTGCATGAGGTATCCGGAGAGGCCGCCGATGGCAGCGCCAATCAACGTGACCAGTGCCACGCGGTTCGTGTGGAAATCAATCGCCTCGGCCAGTTCTTCCACCGGGAATGGACTGTACGCGTCGATTTTTTGGTAACCGGCCTGGTGTGTCTTGCGGGCGGCTTCAACCAAAGCGGTGGCCGAATCGAATTCCGCCATCATGCCGTAGATCGGGGTGGTCTTCATTCCTTCACCTCCGCCTCAGGCAAGAGCGTACGCATTTCGAAGATCGAGATCATCGGCAGAATTCGGACGAACAGGAACATTGCGGCCAGGAACATGCCGATGGTTCCGACGTAAGTCATCCAGTCCCAGCGCGTCGGGTAGTACATCCCCCACGAAGAGGGCAGGAAGTCGCGGTGCAGGCTCATCACCACGATCACGAAACGCTCGAGCCACATGCCAACCAGGATGACAGTTGAGATCAGGAACAGGCCGAGCGGACTGGTACGCAGTTTGCGAATCCAGAGAAGCTGCGGAATAAAGATGTTGCAGATCAGTAGCATCCAGTAGAAGAACGCGTAGGGGCCGTGCAGACGATTCCACAGCGTGAAGTGCTCGTAGCGATTCCCGCTGTACCAGCCCATGAACGCTTCCAGCCCGTAACCGTAGGCGACGATCCATCCGGTAGCGAGCATGACCTTGGCCGAGTTCTGCAGGTGGCGGTCGGTAATGAAGCCTTCGAGGCCGTAAAGCTTGCGGATCGGAATCGCCAGCATCAGCACCATGGCGAAGCCGGAGTAGATCGCGCCCGCAACAAAGTAGGGCGGGAAGATCGTGGTGTGCCACCCGGGCACAATGGCGATCGCAAAGTCGAAGCTGACCACGGTGTGTACGGAGAGAACCAGCGGCGTCGCAAGTCCGGCGAGCAGCAGGTAGGCCGACTCGTAGCGATGCCAGTGGCGCGCCGAACCGCGCCATCCGAGCGCGAGCATTCCGTAGATGATCTTCGCCCAGCGATTCTCGGAGCGGTCACGCAGAGTCGCGAGGTCGGGAACCAGTCCGATGAACCAGAACAACAATGAAATCGTGAAGTAGGTCGAGACCGCGAACACGTCCCATAGCAGAGGGCTGCGGAACTGCGGCCAGTACTGCATCGTGTTGGGATACGGGAAGAGCCAATACGCCAGCCAGGGACGCCCGGTGTGCACCAATGGAAAGATGCCGGCGCAGGCGACGGCAAACAGAGTCATGGCTTCGGCGAAGCGGTTAATCGAGTTGCGCCATGATTGCCGCAACAAAAGAAGAATCGCGGAGATAAGCGTTCCAGCATGGCCGATTCCGATCCACCACACGAAGTTGACGATCGCGAAGCCCCAGCCGATCGGGATGTTGATACCCCAGATCCCGGTGCCTTTTACAAACAGGTATCCGAGCGCGAACAACAACATCATGGTGACCAGGAAGGCCACGCCGAAGCCCACGAACCATCCCGTCGAGGTCGGGCGCGTCAGGACGATGGAGCTGATCTTGTCGGTAACCGTGCCGAAGGTATGTCCAGGCTCGATGACCGGCGCTGGCGGGTTCGTGGCGATTTCTTCCGTGTGATCTGCCATGACTTAACTGCGCTCCGCCTGGTGCTCGAGTTCCGGGTTCGGGTTGCGGACTTCCGCCAGGTACGTGGTCCGCGGACGCGTGTTGAGATCGGCCAGCACACCGTAGTTGCGGTCTTGCGCCTTCAACTTCGCGACGCGGCTATTCGGATCATTGATATCGCCGAAGATGATGGCGTTCGCCGGGCACGACTGCTGGCACGCGGTCTGCAGAGTACCGTCTTCGATCTTCTTTTCGGCCCGCTCGGCGTCGATGCGATGCTCGGTGATGCGCTGGATGCAGTACGTGCACTTCTCCATGACGCCGCGACTCCGCACGGTAACGTCGGGGTTGCGCATCATCTTGTATTGCTGCGTGTCCCAGTCCTGGAAGAGCAGGAAATTAAAGCGGCGAACTTTGTATGGGCAGTTGTTCGAGCAGTAGCGCGTGCCCACGCACCGGTTGTAGACCATGTCGTTCAGGCCTTCGGTGCTGTGCAACGTGGCGCCGACCGGGCACACCAGTTCGCAGGGCGCGTTTTCGCACTGCATGCACGGAACCGGCTGGAAGTAGGCCTTGGGATTGTCGCGATCGCCCTGGTAGTACGCATCGACGCGAATCCAGTGCATGTGACGCCCCCGAACAACCTGCTCTTTGCCGACGACGGCGATATTGTTCTCCGACTGGCAGGCGACCATGCAGTTGTTACAACCGACACAAGCGTTCATGTCGATCGCCATGCCCCACGCGTAACCCTTCGAGTAGTCGTAGTTCGGATACAGCGTGAGCTCGCGCGGCGACTGCTCTTCCTGAGCAAACTTTGGATCTTCCTTGTATTTCGCCAGGGAAGCTTCGCGGAGGATGGGACGCGTGTTGCCATCGGGCGTGTCCATCGTTTGATAGCCCTGTGTGGAAGCGAGCTTGTAAGTCTCACCGGTCTTCGTCAGCTTCGCGCCCGTCGCGAACCACGGTGCGGCTGTAGTGCGCAGGGGATAGGCGTTGAAGCCTGTTCCGGTTCCCGCCTTGCCTGCTCGCGTGCGACCGTAACCGAGATAGACGGTGATCGAATGATCGGGATGTCCAGCCTGGATCCATACGGGCGCGGTCATCTGGCGACCGTTAAGTTCAATCGTCACCATGTCCTCGGTCGCCAGACCTTCCCGCGCAGCCATCTTTGGCCCCACCAACACGGCGTTGTCCCAGGTCAACTTCGACATCGGTTTAGGCAATTCCTGCAGCCAGCCGTTGTTGGCAAATTGCCCGTCGTAGATCGAGGGGTCGCGGCGGAAGTTGACTTCGAGGGTGTTGGGATCGGCGGACGCGGCATTCGAAGCGCCACCTTGGAACGCGGGGATCGCCGTCTTAATGGGGATCATTACTGACTTCGGCGCGTAGGTGGTTCCTTCGATCCAACCGTCGTTCAGCGATTTCCGCCAGAAAGCTTCGAAGTCAGATCCGTTGTGCTGTTTCTGCCAGTAGGCGCGGACGAGATCGTATCCCTTCACGTCGGAAATCCCCGACAGCGCGGAGACGAACTCGTTGGCGGTCTTGCCGCCATAGAGAGGGGCGATCAGCGGCTGCACGATTGACACGGTGCCGTCGTAAGCGCGCGTGTCGCCCCACGATTCGAGGTAATGCGCTTCGTTGACGTGCCAGTGGCAGTATTCCGCGGTTTCGTTCCGATAAAGACCGTAATGCACGCGCAGCGCGACGTTCGAACTCTTAAGAGCATCTTGGAAACCAAGATCAGCGGGTGCATCGTAGGCGGGATTTCCGCCCATGATGATCAGCATGTCGACTTTGCCCGCGCGCATGTCGCTGACGAGATCACGCAGGGATTGGATTTGGTTGACAGGGTTCGCGTCGACCGGATCGGTGTAGAAGACGGTCTTGCCGACGTTGCCGAGGGCGGTGTTTAGTGCGTGCGCGAAAGCATGGACTGCGGGCGGTTGGTGCTCGCCGGCAACGACCACACTGACGCCACGGTGTTCACTCAAATCTCGATACGCGGTCGCTGCAAATCTCTTCGTTTCTTCTGTGAGGTTGGCGACAACACCTGACGGTGGGTTGCTGTTCATAGGAACGGTGAACATGTACTGGGCAATACGCTCGACCTCCGCTGCCCTCACCGGCAGCCGATGATCCGCCTTCGCTCCCGTTGATGCCGGCGTGCTCTCGATCGCATAAAAGCGGCTCATGTTGCCGTCGGGATTGCGACGGGACGCAAAATCGCGGATGTAGCGCGTGTTCCCCGGGAATCCTGCGTAGAGAAAATCGGCGTCGAATGAAACGATGACGTCGGCCTTCGAGAAGTCGTAGCGCGTTTCGACCGGCTGGCCGAATGCGAGCTGCGCGCCTTCAAGTACGTTGTCGCGGTTCACCGGCTCGTACACATGCCACTTCGCTTGCGGGTACATCTTCAAGAACGCACGCAACTGATCGGCAACGCTGGGCGACGAGATCGTTTGCGTCAGGATGCGAATGCCGGCGCCGCCCAGGCCTTTCTGCACTGCCAGCGGCCCCTTGACCTGCTTCACAAACTCCGACCAGGAGTTGACATCACCAAGATGCATGATGGTCTGTGAGCGGTCAGGGTCGTACATTCCGAGAATCGAAGCCTGCGTAAAGATGTCGGTGCCGCCCAGACTCGCGGGATGGCGGTCGTTGCCTTCGATCTTCGTTGGCCGGCCGAGATGACTCTCGACGAGCACCGGGCTTCCATAGCCACTCAACGTGGCAGCCGACGCGAAAAACATGGGACGGCCCGGAATCACGTCTTCCGGCTGCCGCACGTAAGGAACGATTGGCTCGAGCGGCATCTTGGTGCATCCGGTCATGCCGGCCAGCGCGAGCGACGCTCCCATCAATTGTAGAAATCCGCGACGCGAGAACGTGTCGAGCCACTCGGAGGCGCCCTTCGGAAATTCGCGGTGCAGCATCTCCTGAAACTCAGGCGATCCTGCAAGTTCTTCGAGGCTGCGCCAATACTCAGGTCCGCGGGTGCGCGCGAGGTGTGCTTCCACGGTGGCGCGATCGAGTTTCTTGCTGGGGCAAACTTCTACGCGTTTCGTTTTGTGGCTTGCGTCCATCTTCACTTCCGGCGGCTTCGTTCGCCGCGGGTCGAGTCTCCGCTATCGATGACAGGTATCGCAGCTAGTAATGTCCTTCACGCTGCGCAGTTTATGTTGCTCGACGAGCGCCTTGCCGAGAGAAATTTGGTCGGTGTGATCCTGCCCTTGCTCGTCCTGCACTGGGGCATCCGCCGTCGGCTGCTGGTAGCGCATATTGAAAACTTCGCTGCGAGGTCGTAGATATTTTTCGGGCGCGCGATGGCAGTCGAGACACCATTCCATCTGCAGCGATGCGTACTGGTACATCAGGGGCATCTGGTCGATGGGACCATGGCAAGTGTTGCAGCCCACGCCCTTGTTGATATGAATGCTGTGATTAAAGAACACGAAATCCGGCAATTGATTGACACGCGTCCATTGCAACGACTGGCCGCTGCGATAGCTGGCGCGCACCGGCTCGAGCATCGGCGCATTGATCCAGATCTGCGAGTGGCAGTTCATACAGGTCTTGGTGGGCGGAATCCCCGCGAAGCTCGATTGCTCGACCGAGGTATGACAATAGCGGCAGTCAATGCCAAGCCCGGTCACGTGGTGTTGATGGCTGAACGGCACCGGCTGCGGCTTCACGACGCCGGCGTATGTGATGTACGGGGAACGCTGGAGCTCGTTCAACGCCCAGCCCAGGCCCGCAACAATAAACACTGCGCCATAAATTGACGCCCGAGCGATGGTATTCGTGCTGCGATGAAAGATCTGCATCGAAAGATTTTTTCAACGTAGCGGGAGCCTTCGCAGACGTCCCGGAAAGGACTGCAGTGCCGCTTCCGTTGCTACAGGAAGCTGTGATGACCATCACGGAAACCCGTGATTATAACAGCAAGCTCCCGTTTGTCTCGCGAACGACGTGACTGTTCTGAAAATTTTTTGGAAATTGAGTGCCGAGAAAAAGCAACGCTACGTTTTTCAACAGCACCGGGAACGGAGACGTCGAGGTCTCCGCAGTTTTCCGATAGAGGTTCGGCCCCTTTTCGACTAGGAATGATCTGACTTTCGCGCGACGATTGCAACTGTCATCGACTGCAAGTGGTATTGCAACCGGCTGCGGCGCGAAAAAGAGGCGTTCACATCCTCAGCGCAAGTTCATCACGAGCAGTTTGGGTTCGGTCATTTCTTCGATGGCATAGCGAAGACCTTCGCGACCAAGCCCAGAATCCTTTACGCCGCCGTAGGGCATGTGATCGATGCGGAAGCTGGGAACGTCACCAGCAACGAGGCCGCCGACTTCGAGTTCTTCGTACGCCTGGAACATCAACTTCGCATCGCGGGTGAAAATGCCAGCCTGCAGCCCATAGGCGGAGTGATTCACCTGCTTCAAAGCCTCGTTGAAATTGGTGTAGGGCTCCACGCTGACGACGGGCGCGAAAATTTCCTGGCAGTTGACCTTCATATCAGGTTTCGTGCCTGTGAGTACGGTGGGCTCCATGATGGAGCCGTTGCGCTGGCCGCCGCAAAGGAGACGCGCACCACCGCGCACCGCTTCCTGCACCCATTCAGTGGCGCGAATTGCGTCACTTTCGCGGATGAGCGGGCCGACGTCGGTGGTGTCTTCAGATGGATCGCCCGTCTTCAGGTTCTTCACGCCCGCAAGGAACAGGTCGGTGAATTTGCCGTACACCGATTGCTCGACCAGGATGCGCTGTACCGAAATGCAGGTCTGGCCCGCGTAGCCGAATCCGCCCGCGATGCAGCGATCAGCGGCATAGGCAACGTCAGCATCACCGTGCACGATCACGCCAGCGTTTCCGCCGAGTTCAAGGATGACTTTTTTCTTCCCGGCATTTTTTTTGATTTGCCAACCGACGGCCGCGCTTCCGGTGAAGCTGATCATCTTGAGACGATCGTCGGTGACCAGCAGGGATGCGTCGTCGTTCGAGAGCGGCAAAACGTTCAGCCCGCCATCGGGCCAGCCAGCCTGCTGCACCACCTCAGCCAGCAGCAAAGAACACAGTGGAGTCTGCGGGGCCGGCTTCAAGATCATCGGACAACCGGCGGCGATCGCAGGAGCGACTTTGTGCGCTACAAGATTCAAAGGGAAGTTGAACGGCGTGATGCCGGCGATCGGCCCGAGGGGAAAGCGGCGTACGATGCCCCAGCGGCCGGCGGTGAACTCCTGCCAATCGAGGGGCAGATACTCGCCGTAGATGCGCGTGCTCTCTTCGGCCGCGACGTTGAAAGTGAATATGGCGCGATCGACTTCGGTGCGAGCCGCCTTGATAGGCTTCCCGGCTTCCTGCGAAAGGGTGCGCGCGAACACTTCCTTGCGTTGCGTGATTCCCTCGGAGACGCGGCGCAGAACACGCTGGCGCTCGAAGGCCGGCAAACGGCGGGTGGTTCCGAATGCTTTTACGGAAGCAGCGATGGCCGCTTCGGCGTGCTGGCGGCGTCCCTGAAAAATACGGCCGATGACCGTACCGTCAAAGGGTGACTTTACCTCGACTACATCGCCATCTTCCGCCCAATGACCATCGACGAGAAAACCGTGCGTGGCGACATCTGCTACCGTCATCTGTGCCATGATGGGTTCCGACCTCCCCACATCTGTTGCCCGTTAGATTATAGGCCTTACGCGGTGGAATCGAGAGACGCTCGAGATTTGTTCCGCTGGGCCAGCAGCTTTGATGAACATGGATACGATTCTCGAACTCAGCGAAGCTGTTCGCCAGTGTCAAGTCTCGCCAGTCGAACTAACCCGTAATTGCCTAGCACGCATCGAGAAGCTCAATCCAGTTCTGAATGCGTACATCCAGGTGACGATGGAAGCCGCGCTCGAACAGGCACAACGAGCCGAAGAGGAGATCGCGCACGGCAAATGGCGCGGACCGCTGCACGGCATCCCGATCGGGCTCAAGGACCTCATCGACACGGCTGGAATTCCTACTACCGCCGCCAGCGAATTATATAAGCATCGTATTGCGATACAAGACGCACCGGTGGTGCGGAAACTGAACGCCGCCGGTGCCGTGCTTCTCGGCAAGCAAAATCTTCATGAGTTCGCCTACGGTGGCAGTTCGATGATCAGCTGCTTTGGTGAGGTGCGGAATCCGTGGGATGTGGGCCGTATTTCTGGAGGATCGTCGGGCGGATCGGCAAGCGCGGTGGCCGCGGGATTGGGGTACGGAGCAATCGGAACTGACACCGCCGGATCGATCCGCGAACCGGCGTCGCTGTGTGGGGTGGTGGGACTGAAACCGACCTATGGCCTGGTGAGCACGCAAGGAGTGATTCCGCTTTCGGAGTCGCTCGATCACGTCGGTCCGATCACGCGCAGCGTTGCGGACGCTGTGGTGATGCTGCAGGCAATCGCGGAAGAGCCGTGGAGAGATGAGTTGCCGACGGATTTCGAGCAGGCATGGCGAAGGGACAAACTGAACCTGCGGGTCGGTGTGCCGCGTATGTATTTTTACGATGAGCTCGATGAGGATGTTGGACGTGCGGTCGACGAGTCATTAAGGATGTTTCGTCAGGCGGGGTGCGAGGAACGAGAAATCCGCCTCGAAGTAAGCACCGATCGCACCTTGCAGGCTGCCGAGGCGTACGCGTTCCACTGGGAGGCCGTGACCAAGACGCCGGAACTCTATCAGGCAGAGACAGTGCGCAGGATTCTCACCGGAGCGAATATCACGCCCGAGCAACTCGAGAAGGCGCGGGGTGAGTTGAAGAAGGCGCGGCTCGAGATCGCTAAGGTCTTTGAAGAAGTAGATTTGATCGTCACGCTGACCACGCCGATTCCAGCGCCGTCAATTGAAGAACTGAAGAAGCATCCGGAACAGTTACGTCCGCACGAATTGGTTCTGCTGCGCAATACGCGGCCGTTCAATGTGTGGGCAATTCCGGCGATCTCGGTACCATGCGGATTTACGCGGTCAGGTCTTCCGATTGGCTTGCAGATTGCCGCTGCTCGTGGTCGAGATGATTTGCTGTTGCGGGCGGCGTACGCTTATGAGCAGGCGACGGAATGGCATAGACGAAGGCCCGGGGTGTAGCGAAGCCTTGTTTTCGACGGGCGAGACGCCCGTCGCTCCATCGTTTTTTGCAGGCGCCTCGGACATTCGGCGGGCGCCGGCCTACTGACTGCGGAGCTTCGCTCCGTCGGGCGGACGAGGCGTCCGCCCCCACGTGAGCAGTGGAGCAGCTCCGCTTTTGCTGGCCTCGACCTCAGACCTGACGCCGGCCACACGGCTCTTCCTGCTAGTCGATTGTTCGCACATCATCCGGCAGCATCAGCACATACGTGCACTGCGAGCTAGCCTGTGAGCAGGACAGAACGCCGCGGCGAAGGATCTTTGTCGGCGTGTCGTCGGGGAAGTTCATCGCGAACTTCACGTGGCGCAACGTGTCGTCGAGGCCGCGCAACTTCTCTTCGCCGCTGACGAATTTCACGCCGTCCACGGCTGCCCCGCCGCCGGTGCCTTCTCCGAGAAGAACGAAGGACTCGGCGTTCCCAGTGAGCGTCGGATGGTCTTTCAAAGTAAGGGTTCGGTTCGCTTCCAGTTCAGCTTTATGCGTTTTTACGACTGCGTCGACCTTGTCGTCGCCGCCGAGCAAATGCGCGAGCCGGCCGCGCGTCTCGGGCGTCGGGCGCAGAGCGCTCAAAGACAACGCGTAGGTGTGGATGGCTTTGTCTTTTTCGCCGCGCTTCTCGTAAATCTGCCCTAGATGATCGCCAACTTCGCCGTGCTGCCCGAGCGACCAAGCCGCGTTGACGTACTTCTCAGCCTTGTCGAGATTTCCTTCGGCAAAGTAGACCCAGCCCAGCGTGTCCCAATACGCGATCAGCGACGGCACAAGGGCGAGGTCACGCTGGCTCAGCTGATCGAGCGACAAGTTCCGAAGTGCCGCTGCGGTCGCGGCCACCGCAGACTCGGCGTATTGCTGCGCCCTGTCGAGATGGGCCTTCTTTAGCGAAAGCTGGTAGGCAATGTTGTTCCATACGACGGGCGTAGCCGAGATTTGCACGGCACGATCGAAGGCTGCGAGCGCCTTGTCATCCTGACCGAGATTTAAATACGCGTCTCCGAGACTGACCTGCAGACCGGGATCTTCCGGCGTAAGCTGCGCGGCTTTCTCAAGCTCCGGCGCAGCTTCGTCGTACTTATGCCATTCGGCGTACATGCTGCCGAGGTTGCCGTGGGCAAACTTGTCGAGCGGATTGATCTCTAATTGCTTGCGGAAGGAGCTTGCCGCCTCTTCATACTTGCGCTGTTGCCAGTAGGCGCGGCCCATGTTGTTGAAGGCGAATTCGTCGTAGGGATTCACGTCCACCGCCTTCTGGAAGGCGGCGATCGCATCGTTGTCCTGACGCATGGCAAGGTAGGCGAGGCCGAGATTGTTCCACGCGTACTTGTGCTTCGGGTCGACTTCAACAGCTTTTTTCAGCAGCTCAACCGCGAGCGGAAAGTTGCCATTCTGCATCGCGGCACGCGCGCTCTCGTCCAATTCATCAGCCTTCATCCCGGGCGGAGGTGCGGGCGCGCCGGCCACCGTATTCTCGAGCGAGAGGTGCTGGCCGAGATCAGAGAGAACGGCGCGGCGGAAGGCAAGATAGTCGCTAGTACGGGGCGCAGGCAACTCACGCTCGCGCATGATCATGACGCGCTCAGCGGTGAACGTGGAGCCTTCGATTTTGTAGCTGGCTGTGTATTCGCCGTAATCGCGTTTCAAAGAAAATGGAAGCGGTGCATGCGCGACGAATTTCGCCGGCAGTTCCAGCTTGACGCGGTACGTGAATTCTCCAGGCGGACCGAACTTGATGGGCTCGGAATCGGCAGCAGTTTCGTCTTCGTCGGCGTCGGCGAGACTGAATTGAGCCATCGGCAGGTCGAGGTCCGTCTTCTTTTTCGACCAGTCGAGGAAGTTCGGCTTGGAGATGTCGTAGGAGAACTGGAAGGGTTCTCTCGTTGCGGCCGGATCGCTGACCTTCAAGTTTGTGATCTCGCCGTCGAGTCCACCCATGGCATTGATGTTCTCCACCAGATGTTGCCATTGCGCATTGGGCACGCGGCGGAACACGAGCCGCATCAGGAGTTCCGTATCGCCGCGGACTACGTAACTGATTTTGGCATTCAGCTTCCCGAGTTCGTTGATCGAGCCCTCGATCGTCTGCAGCTGCGTGCTCGGCATCGGCGTGTCTGCAGGCGTTTCTTCCAAGTGTGGCGTTCCACTTACTGGAATGACGAGTCCCTGCTTCTTGCGAATGTTGAAGGAGAGAAGCCGGAAGGGCGCGACCTCAGTAGTCGTGTCCATCCAGACTTCCTGACCGTTGAGCGGCAGCAGGGTGATGACGTGGTCGAACTGCGATGGCGACGGAATGTCGGGATCAAGTTTGCGGCTCGAGTTGATCAGTACCGAGGACGCGTGCAATCCTTCGGCTTCGAGCAACGACGAAAGCAAGGTGTGCTTGTCTTTGCAGTCGCCGTATTGGTTGTGCAGCACATCGGCGGCGGCATGCGGTTGATAGCGCCCCACGCCGAGCGAGAGGCTGACGTATCGGAAATTCTTGGCGACATAGTCGTACAGAGCTTCGACCTTTTCTAGATCGGTATTCAATCCCTTGGTAAGTTCCTCGGCCTTGGCGCGAATTTCCGGCGTCGGCTGGCGGCGGTCGTGATCGAGTCCAGCGTACCACCGGCCGATGTCTTCCCAGCTGGCGAAGGTTGAAAGCTGCACGGCTGGGACTTCGTCATCGGGGCGCCGTTTCTTTTTCTTCTTTTTGTCTTTGTCCTTGTCGTTGTCTTCGCGCTCGAGGTGAGAACTGGTCCAGCGGTAGATACGGCGGTCGCCTTCTTCGGTAATTTTCGGATCGAAGCCTGGCTTCGTCTTCAGCTTGAGCGCGCGATCGCGCGGAACGCTCACTTCGAGCTGTTCGTCAAGAACGATGTTGTTCTTGTCGAAGTCGTATTCGGTCCAGAACTGGTTGGGCGCGAGCGGGGTGTGGATGACCGTTGCGACGTCGTATTCCAGAACTTCTCCCGGACGAAGTCCGGGCACGGTGATGTGCTTCTGTCGGTAGTCGGTGTAAACGGGCGCTTCACGCTCGACGGGCGCGGTCAGATCTTGAACGGAATCGGGAGGCGCCGTCATCACGCTGCCGTCTTTTTTCCGTACGCGAACGTAGGGAATCTCGACTTTCTCGTTGGCGGAGTTGTAGCCAACTAGAACCTGTCCCCACTGCTCCACGCCGGCCTCGCTTTGCACGCGCACTCGAGCGATGGTCTCTTTACGGCCGGTGCCATCTTTTTCGAAGCGGTACAGGGTGCGCACCTGCTCGATGACAAATCCCTCTTCGGAATAGTCCTTTTTATCGATGTTGGCTTTCCCAGGGATGGTAGGAATTCCGGAATCGGATGGTTTCGGCTGTGCCTGCGGCGTATCGGGTAGCTGTTGTTCCCGCGTTTGGGCGGGCGCAGGGAAAGAGAAGCTGAAGATCAGTAAAACAAGGACTACCAAACGGCTCATAGAGGGTATCGTTCCTTGGCCGTTTGTACCGTATGCCGGAGGCGTGCGCAAGAAAAACCGGCCCACCCCAATAACCGCGGCTACCAGCACAAAGGCAAGACGTTTGAGCTGTCTACCGACAGCCCCACACCCAATAAATTCTACACATTCAACTCGGCCCGGACCGTCCCCTCGTCGAGATCTGCCTCCATGCGGAAACCCAGCTTTTCGCAGATCGCGCGCATTTCGCGGTTTTCGCTGAGGATCGTCGAAACCACACGCTTTATCTTTTCGGCGCGCGCGACCGAGATAAGCCGCCGATAGAGCTCAGTGCCCAGGCCCTGACCCTGGTAGCGGTCGTCGACCAGCACAGCCAGTTCTGCCTCATTCGCTCCGCCGCGCGTTTTGCTCAGGCGCCCTACGGCAATAATTTGGGGCCGATCGTCTTCACTCTTACGCTCGACTCCGAGTACCATCTCGCGGTCGTAGTCGACAAAGCAGATTCGTGTGAGGCGCTCGTGCGACGTGCGCGTGCTCAGCTTCATGGGCTGGAAGTAGCGAAGATAGACCGTCCTCTCCGAGAGCCCCTTGTGAAGGTCGATCACCAGCGGTTCATCTTCCGGCCGGATCGGACGAATCATGACGGTGATGTCGTTTTTGGTGGTCCACGGCTTCACGTACTGCACCGGATAGGGTCGAACGGCGGGACGCGGTAAGTCATTCTCGCGAACGTCGTGGCCGTGCAAAACAATGCGGGCGTCGAGCGCTGTGATCTTATCTGGCGACACTACCAGAGGATTGATGTCGATCTCCTTGATCCAAGGTTGCTCGACGACGAGATGGCTGAAGCGCACCAGAAATTCTTCGAGCGCCGCGAGATCGACGGCTGGGCGTCCGCGCACACCCTGAAGAGCCTTGAAGACTTTCGTCTGCTCCATCATTCGCCGCGCCAGTGTAGTGTTGAGCGGAGGCAGGGCGAGCGCGCGGTCTTTGAAGACTTCGACCAATTGTCCGCCTGCGCCGAACAAGAGCACCGGGCCAAACTGCAAATCGATACTGCTGCCGATGATCAGTTCGTAGCCATCGAGCTTCACCATCGGCTGAACCGTCACTCCCAAGAAGTGGCCCTCTCCTGCTTTTTGGTGCACCGCGGCGCGGATGCTTCGATACGCGGCGCGAACGGTGTCGGCATCGCGAAGATTTAGCGCGACGCCGCCGACGTCGGTCTTGTGGGTAATCGTCTCGGAAAATAATTTGAGAACGACCGGGAAGCCGATTGTGTTGGCGATCCCAACAGCGTCGTCTTCGGTACGAGCGACTTCAGTGCGGACTGCCGGCAAACCGTACGCCGCCAGCAACTGTTTGGACTCGACCTCGGTCAGCAAGGTTCGATCCGAATTGCGAACTTGCTCAATGCTGCGCTGCACACTGGCGCGATCGACAGCTTGATCGCCATCGCCGCGTAAGAGCGGGGTTTCATACAAACCACGCAGTGCATAGGTGTAGCGCCACATGTAGCAAAAGACCTTGGCCGCGGTGTCGGGGAATGGAAAAGCCGGAATTCCGGCTTGGTTCAAGATTTCCGTGCCGGGCGCAACGGCTTTGCCGCCCATCCAACTGGCGAGCACGGGCTTGCCGGTGGAATGGGCATAAGGCTTGAGGTGCTCGGCGGTGACCGTAGGTTCGGACATTCCCTGTGGGCAGGTGATCGCGAGCAGGCCATCGATGTCTGGATCTTTCGCCGCAATTTCCAGAACTTTCGCGTAACGGTCGGGCAGCGCGTCGCCAAGCACATCGATTGGGTTGTTGTGGCTCCAGTGGGGCGGAAGAAACGCGTTCAGAGCCTGCATAGTCTCCGCAGACAATTTCGCGAGTTCGCCGCCGTTCGAGAGCAAGCCGTCGGCGGCCAGCACGCCAGGCCCGCCTGCATTGGTGACGATGGCTAAACGCGGACCCTTTGGCCGCGGCTGCTTGGCCAAGACTTCCGCCATATAAAAGAGGTCGGCGATTGTCTGGACGCGGAGAACGCCGCACCGGCGGAACGCTGCGTCGAGAACTTCGTCGCTTCCTGCAAGCGCGCCGGTGTGTGAGGCAGCGGCCTGGGCGGCAGCATCGGTACGTCCGGCCTTGATCACAATCACGGGCTTGTTCAGGGAGACTTCACGCGCCGCGGAGAGGAATGATCGCGCATCGCCGACCGACTCCATGTACATCACGATGCTCTGGGTCCGCGGATCATTGCCGAGATAGTCGATCAGGTCGCCCCAATCCACATCAAGCATCGATCCCACGGAGACGAAGGCGCTGAAACCGACCATCTCTTTTTCAGCCCAATCGAGAATTGCAGTGCACAACGCGCCGCTCTGGCTGATGAACGCGACGTTTCCGGCACGCGCGATATGGGAGGCGAAGGTTGCGTTAAGCCCGGCGATCGGGTTCATCACGCCCAGGCAATTGGGACCGATCAACCGCATGCCCGTACCTTGAATACGTTCGAGAATCTGACGCTCAAGTTCTTTGCCTTTCTCGCCGTGTTCCTTGAAACCGGCAGAGATGACGATGGCGCCCGGCGCGCCGGCTTCGACACATTCGCCGATGATGGCCGGCACCGTGGCTGCGGGGGTTACCACAACTGCAAGGTCGACGGGTTCCGGGATGTCGGCGATGCGTTTGTACGCTTTGATCCCCAGTACGCTGGCGCGCTTTTCGCTGACCGGATAGACGGTGCCGCCGAACGGGCTGCTGACGAGACTCCACAAGACAGCGCGTCCAACGCTGTTCGCGCGATCGGTGGCACCGATCACGGCCACGCTGCGCGGCGCAAAGATGGCGTCGAGTGGATGGCCTTCCGATCGCCAGATATCGTGCGCGAGGTCGGTCGCCCCTGGTTTCGATTTACGGACTTTATTGACCTTGCCGGATCGCATCGTAGCCATGGCGGGACAAGTCTACCGCCCCGGCGAGAATGGGGATGTGATCCACAAACTCTGCGTTCGAGCAGGATTAGCAATTTAGTTAATGCTGACTCTGCACATATATATGGAGCCAGCCACCATCCGGGTGTTCAGAAAATAGGACCGTCGTGATCATGGCTGGCCGGCACACGAGAAATCCGCGCCAAATACGCGGGGAAAAGCCCCTCCGGGGTTTCTTGTAAGTGAAAAATTGACAATTTCCGGGCAAAAACCATAGTAAAATTCGTCGCAGATAAGGCTCTCAGCCCACGTCGGCTGGGATGTGGGTAAATCACCGTGGGTACGTCTCTGTCACGGTGATTCCCGGCAGGAGGGTTTCATGGATTCTCGGGCCCCCGAAAGCAGTTCCCCCACAGCTTCATCCGCCAGCAACGCAAAAGTTCATCCCCAAGAAGGACGCAATTTCTGGGTCCTGACTGCTTATGGCATTTCAGGTCTCGCGTTGTTCGGCGTGCTGGCGTATTACTTCAGCGACTTCGTTTCACACTAGTTTGCCCTGCTTTACCGCGCGTATTCGCCGCGCAAGATAGCGCGGGAGTGTATCCGTTCTCGCGTATCCAGCTTCCAGCGAGTAGCCCCTCGCCGCAGGCCCTTCGCTGCGTGCTACAATGACCCGCGTTTCAGCGTGCTTCCGAGGTATAAGTCAGCCGGCAGCTCCCCACATTTGTCATACAGCATTCATTAAGACGGACCGATTCAGTGGCTCAAGACTCCTCCAAGCCCGCCATTACGTACGCCGATGCAGGCGTAAACATCGATCGAGCTAACCGGACCAAGCAGCGCATCAAGTACCTGGCGCATAAAACCTTCACCAAGGGCGTGCTCAGTGAGATCGGCGGCTTCGGTGGCCTGTTCTCTATCGCCAAAACCTATATCGATCCGGTGCTGGTTTCGAGCGTGGATGGTGTTGGGACCAAGCTGAAGGTGGCCTTCGATATGAAGGTGCACCATACCGTCGGTGGCGATCTGGTCAATCACTGTGTGAACGACATCGTCGTGCAGGGCGCGGCTCCGCTGTTTTTCATGGACTACCTCGCAACCGGGACACTCGAGCCGGAAGTCGCTGAAAAAATCGTGGAAGGCATCGCGGAAGCCTGCAAGCATAACGGTTGCGCCCTGATTGGTGGCGAGACAGCCGAGATGCCAGGCTTTTATCCGCAGGGTGAATACGATCTGGCCGGATTCATTCTCGGCGTGGTCGAGAAGGAACGGATCATCACGGGCAAGAAGGTGGAGATCGGCGACATCATTCTCGGCTTGCCTTCGAACGGCCTGCATACCAACGGGTACTCACTCGCACGCAAGTTGCTGTTTGAAGTTGGCAAGTACTCGCCGGAAACGTATGTGAACGAGATCAAGAACAAGGTCGGCAGCGAATTGATGCGCCCTCACAAAAGCTACTGGCCCGCGCTCAAAAAGATGCTGGATGCCGAGTGCATTTCTGCGATGGCGCACATCACCGGTGGTGGCATTACGGAAAACCTGCCGCGCGTGCTGCCCCGGGGCATGGGCGCCGTCATTGAAATGGGCAGTTGGCCGGTGCTGCCGATTTTTGAGCACCTGCAGGTTCTCGGCAATGTTCCGCCCGACGAGATGCTGCGAACCTTCAATATGGGCCTGGGAATGTTGCTGGTCGTGAATCCAAAAAAGTTTAAGAAGGCGCAGACACTGCTAGAGCGCGTCGGAGAAAAGTTCTACAACGTCGGCCGCATCGTGAAGGGCGACCGCAAGGTGATGTACACGTAGTCTTGCCGCTGTATCGCGCCGCCCGCCGAGACTTGTGACCGCGATTTCTGATTCCTGAAACCGTCGTCGATCCCGCAGTGCAAACCTGCTAGCCTGACGATTGGTCCACGAAAACACGAACCCATGCATAACCTCGGCATTCTTCTCTCCGGACGTGGCTCGAACTTCGAAGCGATCGCCAAGAACGTAGCCGCGGGAAAGATTCCGGACGCGAGGATAGCGATCGTCATCTCTAACAAGCCTGGCGCCGGAGGCCGGGAGACCGCAAAGCGCCTGGGTCTAACGGCCCTCACGATTCCTTCGAAAGGCGTTCCTCGCGAAGATCACGATCGCTCTGTGGTGGCAGCTCTGCGCGAACACAAGGTCGACTTGATTTGTCTTGCGGGATACATGCGTTTGCTTTCGCCGTGGTTCGTGCAGCAGTTTCCGCGGAGGATTCTGAACATTCATCCGTCGCTGCTGCCGGCCTTCCCTGGACTTGAGGCGCAGGAGCAGGCGTTCGCATACGGAGTAAAAGTTTCTGGTTGCACGGTGCATTTCGTGGACGAGGAACTCGATCACGGCGCCATCATCGTGCAGAAAGCGGTGCAGGTGCTCGACGGCGACGATGAGCACACGCTCGCCGCGCGCATCCTGGAGCAGGAACACCTCGCATATACCGAGGCGATTAATCTGGTACTGGCGGGGAAATATGAGGTGGTAGGGAGGAGGCTGGTGAGTCGTTGATCGGGCCGAACGGCCACGCGGTTTCAAACGCTATCTCGTACCGGAAACAGCGCGGACCTTCTTGATCTTCCTGCCGATCTGCAACGTGAATGGCTTGCTGACATCGATTACGGCGAGGGGCGTGATTACTGATTCACCATTTACCTTTACCGATTTCTGCTTTAGCTTGCGGACCGCGTCGCTCACCGACTCGGCGAGGCCTACCTTGGCCAGCAACTTGTCTAACCGGACTTTACCGTCGGGCGTCAGTTCAACGGCGGTTTCTACTTCTTCGATGCCGTCGGGAACTTCATTCTTCTGAAACTGTTTCGTCCAGTCCTCCCCGGCTTTCGTGGCTGCATCAGCTGAATGGAAATCGGCGACGATGCGGCGTGCCAGATCTTTTTTCAGCGTCATGGGATGCGCCGCGCCTAAGGCTGCGTCCCGCTTCATCTTGTCGATCTCGGGTAGCTGCACGTCGGTCAGCAGCTCGTAGTAGCGCCACATCATCTCGTCGGAGATCGACATGATTTTGCCGTACATCTCAAGCGGCGGCTCGTAAATGCCAACGGCGTTGCCCAGAGATTTCGACATCTTGTTCACGCCATCGAGCCCTTCCAAGATTGGCGTGGTTAATACGATCTGCGATTCCTGCCCATAGGCACGCTGCAGCTCGCGGCCGACAAGCAGATTGAATTTTTGGTCAGTTCCCCCGAGTTCTACATCGGCTTCGAGCGCGACCGAGTCGTATCCCTGCGCCAGCGGGTAGAGCAGCTCGTGCACGGCGATCGGCTTCTCTTCCAGAAAGCGCTTATGGAAGTCTTCGCGCTCGAGCATCTGCGAAACGGTGTATTTTGCCGTCAGGCGGATGAAATCTTCGGCGGAGAATTTCGAAAACCAGCGACTGTTAAAGTCGACGACGGTCTGGACCGGGTCAAGAATCTTGAATACCTGCGCCTTGTACGTCTCGGCGTTCTGATCAATCTGCTCACGAGTCAAAGGTGGCCGGGTGGCGGAGCGGCCCGTCGGATCGCCGATCATGCCAGTGAAGTCGCCGATCAGGAAGATGATCGTGTGACCAAGATCCTGAAAATGTTTGAGCTTGCGCAGAACCACTGTGTGGCCGAGGTGCAGGTCGGGCGCGGTCGGATCCATGCCGAGTTTGACGCGCAGCGGCTTACCGGTGGTGCGCGAGCGTTCGAGTTTGGCTCGCAGATCGGACTCGCGGATGATTTCCGCCGAACCTTTCTTGATGTAGGCGATTTGTTCGTCGACGGGAGCGAAGTTGGGCATGTATTTCGATTATAACGAGGGCGCTGCAGGTGTCAGGTGACGGGTCTCAGGTGTCGGGAATTCTCGCCGTGAAGCGTTGCCGTCCGCTGTCAGCCGTCTGATATCCGCTATGAGCGATTACCATCGACGCCAGGCGGCCAACACTTCAGGCATACTGCTAATCCCGTCGGCGAATTATCTGTTAGGCTCGGGCGGCGAAAATGCGCGCGGCGGCAATCCTCGGGCTCGGCTCATCTGCACATGACCTTCGTCCTTTTCAGGAAGCGGCCGGCGTCGAGTGGGAGATCGGCCTACCCGCATCGCGCGAGCAACTCGACGCCATTCTGATTTTTGGCGGCGACGGCACGGTCCACCGTCATCTTGGTTCGCTAGTGAAGCTGGAGTTGCCTGTTCTGGTGGTGCCGGCGGGAAGCGGCAACGACTTCGCACGCGCACTCGGCCTCCTGGGAGTTTCAGATTCTCTTGCGGCATGGCGAAAGTTTGTTGCCGGACAATCGGTGGCGCGATCCGTCGATCTTGGCACGATCAACCCCCTCACCACGCCGGCTTCGGTGTTGCCCGGAACGCTGGCCGCAGAACGAAAGTATTTTTCTTGCGCTGCGGGAGTTGGCCTGGATGGAGAGATTGCGCGTCGGGCGAACACGCTTCCGCGATGGATGCGTGCCCACGGCGGCTATGCGCTCAGTCTTCCCGGGGCGCTGATCGGTTTTCAACCGTTCAATCTGGGACTCAGCGCTTCATCGACGACGAATGCGGACGCGCCCAACGCACAAAACGAGCAACGCGTGGTCGCTGCCGTGTTTGCGAACACTCCTTACTACGGTGGCGGAATGAAAATCGCACCGAGAGCGCAGATGGACGACGGAGAACTTGATGTCTGCCTCATCCGCGAAATTTCGAAGCGCAAGCTGTTGGGAGTGTTTCCCAGTGTGTATTTCGGGAAACATCTGGGCCTGCGTGAGGTGGAATATTTCTCGGCTTCGTCTGTGCGAATCGAGACCGACCGTCCACTCGACGTCTATGCAGACGGAGAGTATGTAACCCGCACTCCAATCGAATTGGGAGTAGAGCCGAAGGCATTGAAAATCATCGCACCTTCATTCCATTCACTTTAGAAACTCCGCTACTCTCTGCGCCTGGCTGCGTGCTGATTGAATTGTCCACTCGCTCTCGATGTTGTCTTTCTGGCGTTCGGTAAGGTGCCACGAAAGCGGCGGATCGACCGCTTGTTCCAGCTTCGTCGGATCCTCGATCGGCGGCTGGCTCGAGAGCTGCTGCGGTTGATCGGCATGGGCCGCAGCCGTACCTTTTAGCGCTTTCTTCAGAGCATCCGGGCTTACCTGTTCCGTGGGGTCGTGAGTGCCGAACTCAAAGAGCACATGCTGAATCTTGCCGTCCCATTTTTGTTTCATCAAAGCCAAGTCAACCTGGTTGTGCGAACGCTGCCCGGCCGTGCGCACGGAGAACAGAGTCACGAGCGGCGCATACGTCTGGAAGAACCACGAGCGTTTCTGGCGGACCCTCGGCGGCACCAACCGGTGCGGGTCCGGCGCCTCATGAATCTCGACGATCATCACCTGCAGCTTCGCGAACCGGTCTTTCTTTGCGGGATCGCTCTGCAATTCGGTAAGGCCGACGTCGAGCCATTCCAGCAGCGTGTCCATGCCGTAGTTATCGAAGTATCCGCCGTCAACCACGTGAAGCTGCGCCTTGTCAGGGCCACCGTCATCGGGACGAGCCGCAGGCGTGACGTACGGAAACGTCGCAGACATACGTGCAGCTGTGACGACAGCAACATCCAGAGTTTGGGTCTTCGCGTCGTTCAGATGAAGCTCGTGGAAGTCCCATCGTGCGGGAGGAGTGGACGGCTGCCCGACCGGAAGGTAAGTTGTCGAAAATAGCAAGCGGTCGCCAGTTTCGACCAGCGTTGCGTTGAAGATATTTGCCGGACGCACTCCCGCTCGCACGCCCGCAAACCAATCGGACAGTTTCGCGGCGAGTAGTTGTTGCAGCTTGGGCGTGTGCATCCAGGCACGTTCGAGGGCGCGACCTCGGCCGCCGAACTTCCAAAAGATCGCGGGAAAGAGAACGCGCAAGAGATCCGGATATGCCAGGCCCCACGACACATCTTCGAGGCTGGAAGTCTTCGCGTCGCTCACGACATCGGGCAATTCAGCCACGCCGCCGTTGTCTTGGTACCGGCTGGAAAAGTAGAGCGAGCCCACTGATCCGCCGGAAACCGAACTGAGCAATCTCACTGCGTGCGCAAACTTTCCAGAATTCTGTTGTTCCAGACCCGTGAGCACGCGCGCGGTCCAAGCGGCAGCCTGAATACCACCGCCGCTCGCGGCTACCAGCACCACCTTGCCATCCTCTGGAAACACCAAAACTTCTGCCGGGTTTGGCGCGCAGTTGCTCGCCGGGCCCGGCCTGCAGGGCGCATACGGAATGGAGAAGGTGTCAAAGAAATGATCGGACTTCGGAGATCTCGAGATCACTACCAACCACGCGATCAGCAGCAGTAGGACGGGAACATGGAATGGATCGAGTGCAAAAGACAGTGCAGGAAGCGTCCAGGTGGCGAGCATCAACAGCAACAAGACATAGACAAGTGTTGGAATGCCCGTGGGCTCCCCACGGCGCGACCGCTTGAAGAGTCCAAGGATCGCGTACACCAACAGTGCCAGAACAAAAAGCGCCAACGCGATCAAGTGCTCCGGATAGATTCTGCCTTGGGCGTCCACATAACCGGGCCTGCCGAGCGCTTGGGAGAACCAGGCCATGCCGTCAGAGAGCAGGCTCCATTGTCCAAACAATTGGGCCACGGGTGTCATAACGGCGAGGAAAGCTGCGCTGACTGCTATGCCGCCGAATGCGCCAATCCACAAACCATTTGCCTTGCGGGACGGATTCTGCTTTGGCGAGTACGAAAAAATTCCCGACACGCAAATCAAGCCGAGAATGGCAACCGGCGCAAAGGTCCACGTTGGCGGTGGCCCAAGCGATGACCATCGGCCGATCCAGAATCGCTCAGGTCCGTGGGAGTAAATCGTCCACCCGGTCAGGAAGATGCTCCAGGAACAAAGCAGCGCGGTCAGCGTGACCAGAAATGTCCCCGGTCCGTCGACGTCATAGAGGTTCGCCAGCAGATCAGGCTTCAGGCGCAGGGCGATCCAGCGGAATCCCACCAGCAACAACATGCAAAGAATCGGAGAGCGCAAAAGGAACACGTAAACGACAGGGATTTTGATCCACACCAGCAGCCAATGGAGATGTTCCATGGGCACCTCAGGTAAGGACACGGCGGTCCTGCATTCAGGGAGAAGAAAAAAAGGGGAATGAGGTAGCCGGAGTGTAGGACGGGATCAAGGCCGTGTCAAGAAATCAGGCAGCCTCGTCAACGATCAACTTCGTACTCTTTAATCAGGCTAGCGCCGATCCTTTTCGGCAGAAGCTTCCGTCCAATCGGAGGGAGGCAGAGGAACGCCCCAGATATTTTGCGGTTGGTCGAGTTCGATGCCGCAGCGCGTCGGCTCTTTCGGATCTACATAGGCCACACGCGCCTTGGAACGCTTACCGGTGAGATAGACCTGAATCGAGATTTGCATCCCCTTCGCGAGAGGCACTGCAGTGAGGAGGAGAGCGCCATGCAGGTTGACGACAATCGTCTCGCCTTCGCAGGTTAGGTTGTCGGCGCCACCTTCGACGCTGATCACAACCTTTAGAGGCACGCGCGTGCTTCTGCGGGATTCCCGGAAAGTGGCGTGAGGGGAGGGATCTTTCATTTCGTTCGGACCCTATCCTGCTACCTGCACGCGTCAATTGGCAACCCAAATGTCGTATTGGACGACATCAAAAAGAGATATCGTTACTGTGTCTCAAAGTCAATTTCAATGGCGTCCATTAGTGGACGCAGGAATGCGAGTACTTTCTGGTGCGCAGAGTGGTCGCCGTAGGCGTCGAGGGCGGCCCGATCGGCGAACTGCATCACGCCGCCGAGTTCGTATCCTTGGGAGCGTGGAGAAATGTTTTCGCCAACCCACGTGTGCAAGAGCCCAGGAATCTGACCTTGCAGTGCACGAATGATCTTGATCGATTCAGCGCGTTGCGCGGCAGTCACGCCCGGCTTCCAACGGAATCCAAAGGTGTGAATGATCAATTGTCCTCCTGCGACACCGGATATCTACCTGCGAACGCCGCAACTCTAAGACGCTTGCGGCGTTCTCTCCGTCACCATTTCTACGAGCGCCTCCGTAACTGGCACCGGAATTCCATGACGTTTACCCGCGCGCAAAATCGGACCGCCAATCGCGTCCACTTCGATGGGATTCCCCTGCTCAAGATCTTTCTGCATGGAACTTCGCATCGCGTACGGCAATTTGCCGATCAGTCCCAGGCAAACATCTGCATTCACATGAGCGCGTTCTGCAATCGCGACCGTGCAGGCCTCGCGCACGCAACTCTCAAGTCGCGGACGCCATTCTGGGCTCGAGGCGATCTCGCCGATCGGCGCTCCAGCGGCGGATGTAACCAGCGCAAGGGGCGCCAGAATCACTAGCTTGCTCCAAAGCAGAGTTGCCTCGTCGTCGATGAAATCGACCATGAACCCGAACTGGCGAAATTGTTCGAGCGTGCCGGTGAGTAGTGGACGCGCACCACCGATCAACTGCAGCCGTGCGAACGGCGACCGGTGCGCGATGTGTCCGGCTGCGACGCGTTCAGACTCTCCCGCGAAGGTTCCGGGAAAAACCCGTTCAGCACCGTAACGCCGCTGCAGCATGCCAGCGTGATCGATGCCGTTCTGCAAGGGAACAATTCCCCGCGTTGGTGTGTCTGAAGAAAAAGATGCGAGTGCGGTCTCAAGCTGAGTGGTTTTGACCGCGATCCACACGACGTCGCATGCGGGAACGCTAGCTGAGACTTTGATTGGTGCAGTGAAGTTTCCGAGTGTGCTTTCGACGGTGAGCTGGTGCGGATATTTTTCGGCAGCCTCAGGCCGGACGACCATCGTCACATCTTCGCCGAACTTTGCCAGGCATCCGCCGATGAGTCCGCCCACGCCGCCGGGACCTACAATGGCATGGTGCATCCGTGCATTATGCATCGGCGCACGCGTCTCCGTCGCTTTGGCCTACGGTGATAAACTTTTGTGATATGGCTGAAGAAAAGCGTTCGCGGGCATTTCTTTGGATCGTGATCGGCGGCGGAGTGTTTTTTCTATTTGTGCTGGCCGTATTCTCACTCGTCTACATCACGCTGCACGTCGGTAAAGACGCGTCGATCACCGCCTTCGGCGACAAGATCGGCGTCGTCGATCTCGATGGCGTCATCTTCAGTCCCAATCCGGTCGTTCAACAGCTGAAGAAGTTCGCTGACGACGACTCGATCAAGGCCATCATCCTGCACGTGAATTCGCCCGGCGGAGGAGTGGCGGCTTCGGAAGAGATCTATCGCGAAGTAAAACGCATCCGCGACCAGAAGAAGAAGCGTATCGTGTCGTCGATCGAGACAGTGGGCGCGAGCGGCGCGTACTACGTTTCTTCCGCGACCAACAAGATCTACGCGGATAACGGCAGCATCGTGGGCTCGATCGGCGTGATCGCCGAGTGGGTGAACTACGGCGAACTGCTGCAGTGGGCGAAGTTGAAGCAGATCACGATGAAGGCCGGGGAGTTCAAAGATACGGGCTCACCTGTCCGCGACCTCACGCCATCCGAGCGCGAGTATCTGCAGAGCATGATCGACAACATGCATACCCAGTTCATCCAAGCCGTCGCCGATGGCCGCAAGCTCAAGTTCGAAGATGTGAAGTCGATCGCGAACGGCAAGGTGTGGACCGGGCAGCAAGCCGTCCCCATGAAGCTGGTCGATCAGGTCGCAGATTTTCAGGCGGCCGTCGAAGATACCGCCAAGTCCGTTGGAATCAAAGGCGAACCGGTTCTTGTGCGTCCCGAGAAGGACAAAAAGACACTTGCCGATCTGCTCTTCGGAGACTTGTCGGACTATCTCCCTTCACGCGAAAAGATCATGGACCAACACGTCGGGTTCTACTACATGTGGAAATAGGCTTCTAGGCTAGTACCTCGGCGGCAAAGTTCTCGCGTCAGCGGCAATACCGTAAGTTGTGAATCGCGCCTTCGCTGTGGGGCTTCGCCTGGTAGATCTGCGCTACCGTCCAGAGTTTCACCTTTCAGATGTGCACGTTGTATTTCTTGAGGAAGTAGCTTGTCACAACGGACGCCGCATACGTACCTCCCATAACCGCGGCAACGCACGCTGGCGGCGCCTTTTCGCCATAGAGTCCCGGCGAACCGATCTCATCGGGCGTAATCGCGCCATCGGCGGCGGTGAGGGACCAGAAGTTCTTATCGGCCACGCGGGTAGACGAGGGAGCGTCGGGGAGGGATTGCGACCAGGAAAGCGGAACCAGCAAGAGCAACAGCATCGCACATCGGACCATTGCGCCTCCAAAGCACCGCAGCGTGTTGTGGGGAGGGCAGTAAGTTCGGGTGGATGAGTCCTTTCTGGGCGCGAACTACGCCTTAATCTGCCTATCGGCAGCAAAGGCTGATGGCTTTAATCGGGGTCATGGCCTTCGGTTACGAATGAAATGGGAATAGGTGACCGCGGGACTTGCCCCTTCGGCCCCGTACTGCGCCAAATGGGTCGTTTCAACGGACACTTGCGCGAAGTACCTGAAATTTGAGAAGGTTATGCAGGCCCCGATAGAGGGTCCCGGTCGCCAGCGGCCACTGATCAATCTTTTTCACGGAGCCAAGAGGCCTATGACTAAAGCCGATCTGATCGACGAAGTCTCTCGTCTGGCAGAACTCACCCGCAAAGACAGCGAAGTGATTGTAGAGACGATCTTTGACAGCATCGTGCGCTCCCTGCGAGTGGGCGACAAAATCGAGATCCGCGGCTTTGGCAGT
>Ga0126381_100000642_pt1 | contig 38633 bp, 27 predicted proteins | sample PanSoiMetPlot_28_FD_96465 | JGI IMG/M metagenome (GOLD analysis project Ga0126381, IMG submission 96465) | Tropical forest soil microbial communities from Panama - MetaG Plot_28 | ecosystem: Environmental > Terrestrial > Soil > Tropical forest > Bulk soil | place: Panama | collected 2016-02-17 | reverse complement strand
CCGGGCTCAAGCCCCATGACGTGGTGCCGCTGGTGCCGATCATCGTCGGAGCAGGCGGCGTGATCACCAGCTGGGAGAACGGGCCGCCGAATGCGGGCGGCCGGATCATCGCGGCGGGCGATCCCCGCGTGCATGCGGCCGCCATGGCGCTCCTCTCCGGCTGATGCGTGCGCTGCTCGGGTCCCGGGCTTGATCCGGGACCGTGCCAAATGAGGCGCCTGTTTTGGAGCGATCCCGGATCGCGCTGCGCGCGTCCGGGAAACCGTCACTCAAACATCGGCGTTCCGGGCACGAACGCGTCGAAAGCGGCGAGCACCTGGGCACGGAAACGGTCCTGCTCCATCAGGAGCTCGTGCCGGCTTCCGGGCACGATCAGATGCGCGCCCGCGCGCAGCCGGATGGCGAATTCGTCGATCGCGGGCGTCGATACGATCTGGTCGTGCCCGGCCGCGATGATCAGCAGTGGCTGTCGGATGCGGGAAGGAAAGCTCGGCTCGGCCAATTGCCGCATCATCCTGAACGCAGCGTCGGTCCAGGCAACGGTCGGCCAGCCGATCGCCAGCGACGGCTCCGCTTCGAGCACCGCCACGTTGCGGGCGTAGCGGACCGGATCGGAGGTCAGAAGGTTGCCGATGAAGGGCCGCTGCATCATCACGGTGGCGTCGCCGCCCGGAACATAGGCGGCGCCGAGGCCCATGAGCCGCAGCATCTTGACCCCGATGCGGGTCACGCGCGACCGGCGCATGCCGGGGAGCCCTACCAGCGGGGCGAGCAGCACCATGCGGTCGAACCAGCGATGCCCCTGGTAGGCGGCGCGCAGCAGGATCGTGGCGCCCATCGAATGCGCGAGCGCAAACACCGGCGGCGGGCAGTCGGGCAGCACGATCTCGCGCACGAATGTCTCGAGATCGATGTCGTACTTGGAGAAGTCGCGCACGTAGCCCTTGTGCGGATTGTGCAGCGCCCGCTCGGAAAGCCCCTGCCCGCGCCAATCCAGCGTCGCGACCGCAAAGCCGCGGGCGCGCAGGTCGCGCACGGTCTCGAAATATTTCTCGATGAACTCGGCACGGCCCTGAAACAGACAAACGGTCCCCTTGCGGCCCGGGGGCGGCGCCCAGCGCGCGAACCGCAGCGATACGCCGTCGGGCGTCTTCAGGTTGCCGGTCACCACGTCCTCGGGGACCGGATTGGCGGGGATCGAGACGAGAGTCATGGGTTGGTTGAGTCGCGGGAAACCGACTATATCAGCCTCTGCGGCAACTCAAACTTTCCTTCACCGTGCCGCGGGCGGGTCCGGCCCCCTTGAGAAATCGGCACCGGCCTCCCACATGGAGTGTGCAGGCCCCTCGGGGCTGCACAGACGGAACCGGTCCGGCCCACTCGGGCGGACCAACGCATCTCGCTCATTGGAGGATATGCCATGCGAACTTTCGATCTCACCCCCTTCTATCGTTCGACCGTCGGCTTCGATCGGCTCTTCTCGCTGCTCGATCAGTCATCCGGCGTTGATGCCTCTCCCGGGTACCCGCCCTACAACATCGAGCGGACCGGCGAGAACGCCTACCGCATCAGCGTTGCGGTCGCCGGCTTCTCCGAGCCCGAGCTTTCGATCGTGGCCAAGGAGAACACGCTCACCATCCGCGGTGAGAAACAGACCAAGACCGACGAGAAGAAGGGCGACGTGCTCTATCAGGGCATCGCGGCGCGCACCTTCGAGCGGGCGTTCCAGCTGGCCGACCATGTGGAGGTCAAGGGCGCTCATCTCGAGAACGGCTTGCTGCATGTCGACTTGGCGCGCGAGGTCCCGGAGGCCATGAAGCCGCGCCAGATACCGATCAATGGCCGCGCCAAGGTGCTCGACGCCAAGGCTGCCTAAGCCAGGGCTGCCCGGCCGATTTGACCGAACGCCCCGGAGCGATCCGGGGCGTTTTTGTTTCATTCGATCTCACCGGCCGTCTCCTTGTGGGGCTGGCTGGCGGCCGGCACCCCCGGGGGCCGCGGCTTTGCGGCAGCATCGGGAGAAGTTTCCGGGGCCGTTTCGGCTGCTGTCAGCTTCGGGCGGGGGCGCGGCAGCGGCGGAGGCGGGGGAAGTGGCGGCAGATTTGGCTGCACGGCTGCCGAACGGCCTGGCGGCGGCGCAGCTGATGGCATTGCCGCAGCCGGATCGGAATTGGCAGGAACAGGGGCGGGAACAGGCGCCGCTGCACCGACGCCTGAATTGGGAACATTGGGAATGGGTCGGGGCGGGAGCACTCCGCCGACCGTGGCCGGCGGCGGCGAGGTGGCGGCCGCGATCGGCGGCCCGTAAGGCTCGCCGCGAATGGGCGCGCGAAGGCCCACGATATCCCCCAGCCGGGCGTCCACCTCGATCCGCATTTCCTGGCCGGATTTATCCGTTGCCAGCAGCACGTAATTCCGGCCACGCCGGACCGGGCGGGTCACGGGCGTCAGCCCATGGGAGCTGACGACCCGCATAATTTCGTAGGCCGGCAAGGCGGGATTTGGAAACCCTGGCGGCCGCAGATAGACGGCTTGGCCAGCAGCCGGCCCAGCGGTCCCCAAACCAAGCAGCAACAGCCCGGCGGAAATGCCGATGTATTGTCTCACGGAAGGCCTCCCCGCGTTGACCCCCGCGAGCCTAGGCGCCGCTCGCGACCAAAATCGGGCAGGCCTGTGAACCTTCGCACCACGCGGACGCTTGTCTCGATGGCGGAAATTTGGCAAGCTAGGTAGGACAGCGTTGCTGTCCCAGTCGGCACCCCCTTGCCGCTGCAGCCGACGGGCTCCAGCGGGGGCCTTGTCCGGGGTGCCGGAACGGGGCGGGTGTCCGGCATCGCTGAGCCGGCGGCATGGGCGGCCACGCGCTTAATGCGAAAAGCGGCGGCGACAAGGCAGCCAATGAGCGGCGGTCGCTCGCGCCGCGGCGCCAGATGGGCGCCGCGGAACGTGCAAGGTGCGCGCGAGGATCGGGATGGGCGTGAGCAGGGCGAGTGGAGCAGAAGGCGGGGCCGGCGGATGGACGGCGCCGCAGGGGCTTTATGATCCCGCGCTCGGCAAGGGCTCGTGCGGGGTCGGCTTCATCGCCAACATCAAGGGCCACAAGTCGCACCAGATCATCGACGACGCGCTGTCGATCCTGTGCAACCTCGAGCATCGCGGGGCGGTAGGCGCCGATCCGCGCGCCGGCGACGGCGCCGGCATCTTGGTGCAGATCCCGCATGACTTCTTCGCGGCCGAAGCGCGCCGGCTCGGCTTCACGCTGCCGGCGGCGGGCCAATACGGCGTGGGCGCGCTGTTCATGCCGCGCGATCCCGACTGGCGGCGGGTGATCCGCGACATCTACGCGGATGTGATCCGCCGCGAAGGCATGACGCTCTTGGGCTGGCGCGACGTGCCGACCGACAATTCGACCCTTGGCGAAACCGTCAAGCCGACCGAGCCGGTGCATCAGCAGGTGTTCATCGGCCGCGGCAGGAAGATCAAGGACGAGGCCGAGTTCGAGCGGCGCCTTTATCTGCTGCGCAAGCAGATCTCGAACGCGATCTATCAGCGGCGCGAGCGGCGGTTTGCCGGCTATTACCCGGTCTCGCTCTCCTGCCGCACCGTGATCTACAAGGGCATGTTCCTCGCCGACCAGCTCGTCACCTATTATCCGGACCTGCACGATCCCAAGTTTGCGAGCGCGCTGGCGCTGGTGCATCAGCGCTTCTCCACCAACACCTTCCCGACCTGGTCGCTGGCGCATCCCTACCGGATGATCGCCCACAACGGCGAGATCAACACGCTGCGCGGCAATCTCAATTGGATGGCGGCGCGCCAGGCCTCGGTTTCCTCGCCGCTGTTCGGGGAGGACATCGAGAAGCTCTGGCCGATCTCCTACGAGGGCCAGTCCGATACGGCCTGCTTCGACAACGCGCTCGAGTTCCTGGTGCAGGGCGGCTACGACCTCGCCCACGCCGTGATGATCATGATCCCGGAGGCGTGGGCCGGCAATCCGCTGATGGACGAGGAGCGGCGCGCCTTCTACGAATACCATGCCGCCCTGATGGAGCCCTGGGACGGCCCCGCCGCCATCGCGTTCACCAATGGGCGCCAGATCGGGGCGACGCTCGACCGCAATGGGCTGCGACCCGCGCGCTATTTCCTGACCCGCGACGATCGCATCATCATGGCCTCCGAGATGGGCGTGCTGCCGATCCCGGAGCGCGACATCGTCACCAAGTGGCGGCTGCAGCCCGGCAAGATGCTGCTGGTCGACCTCGACCAGGGCCGACTCATTCCGGACGAGGAGCTCAAGGCCACGCTGTCGCGCAAAAACCCCTACCGCGACTGGCTCGACCGCAATCAGATCGTGCTCGAGGACTTGCCGGCCGTGGCGCATGGGGGCGCGCTCTCGAACCTGGCGCTGCTCGATCGCCAGCAGGCCTTCGGCTACACCCAGGAGGATTTACGCATCCTGATGGCCCCGATGGCGGCGCTCGGGGAGGAAGCCGTCGGCTCGATGGGCAACGATTCGCCGATCTCGGCGCTGTCGAGCAAGGCGAAGCTCCTGTTCACCTATTTCAAGCAGAACTTCGCGCAGGTCACCAACCCGCCGATCGATCCGATCCGCGAGGAGCTGGTGATGAGCCTCGTCTCGATCATCGGGCCGCGGCCGAACCTGTTCGCGCTGGAAGACGCCCCCATGGCCAAGCGCCTGGAAGTGCGCCAGCCGATCCTCACGAACGAGGATCTCGAAAAGATCCGGGCGATCTCCGAGATCGGCGACGGCCATTTCAAATCGCGCACGCTCGACACGACCTGGGCGGCGGAGAGCGGCGCCGCCGGCCTCAAGGACGCGCTCGACGGGCTCTGCGCACGCGCCGAGGCCGCGGTGCGCGAGGGCATCAACATCATCATTCTGTCGGACCGCCGCGCCGGCGCCGACAATATCCCGATCCCGTCGCTGCTCGCCTGCGCGGCCGCGCACCATCATCTGATCCGGCAGGGCCTGCGCACCTCGGTCGGCCTGGTGCTGGAGACCGGGGAGCCGCGCGAGGTGCATCACTTCTGCTGTCTCGCCGGCTACGGCGCCGAGGCGATCAATCCCTATCTCGCCTTCGAGACGCTGATCGCCATGAACGAGGAGCTGGCGCAGAAGCTCGAGGAGAAGGACGTCGTCAAGCGCTACATCAAGTCGATCGACAAGGGCATCCTCAAGGTGATGTCCAAGATGGGCATCTCCACCTATCAGTCCTATTGCGGGGCGCAGATTTTCGACGCGGTCGGCCTCAAGTCAGACTTCGTGGCCGAATATTTCACCGGCACCGCGACCCGCATCGAAGGCGTGGGCCTCGCACAGATCGCCGAGGAAAGCGTGCGGCGGCACCGGGACGCCTTCGGGAATGCGCCGATCTATCGCACGGCGCTCGACGTGGGCGGCGATTACCAGGTGCGCCTGCGCGGCGAGGATCACGCGTGGACGTCCACCACCGTCTCGGCCCTTCAGCATGCGGTGCGCGGCAATTCCTACGACAAGTTTCGCGCCTTCGCGAAGATCGTGAACGAGCAGTCGGAAACGCTCCTGACCATCCGCGGCCTGTTCCGGATCAAGGATGCGGCCGAGGACGGCCGCAAGCCCGTGCCGATCGAGGAGGTCGAACCGGCGCAATCAATCGTGCGGCGCTTTGCGACCGGTGCCATGTCATTCGGGTCGATCTCGCGCGAAGCCCATACCACGCTGGCAATCGCCATGAACCGGATCGGCGGCCGTTCCAACACCGGCGAGGGCGGCGAGGAGGCTGACCGCTTCAAGCCGATGCCCAACGGCGATTCCATGCGCTCCTCGATCAAGCAGGTGGCCTCGGGCCGCTTCGGGGTGACGACCGAATATCTCGTCAACTCCGACATGATGCAGATCAAGATGGCGCAAGGAGCGAAGCCCGGCGAAGGCGGCCAGCTGCCGGGGCACAAGGTCGACAAGATCATCGCCCGGGTGCGCCATTCGACGCCTGGCGTGGGTCTCATCTCGCCACCGCCGCACCACGACATCTATTCGATCGAGGATCTCGCTCAGCTCATCTTCGATCTCAAGAACGTCAATCCGGACGGCCTCGTCTCCGTGAAGCTCGTGTCCGAGGTGGGCGTCGGCACGGTTGCGGCCGGCGTCTCCAAGGCGCGCGCTGATCATGTGACCATTGCGGGGTTCGAAGGCGGCACCGGCGCCTCGCCGCTCACCTCGATCAAGCATGCGGGCTCGCCCTGGGAGATCGGGCTGGCGGAGACCCATCAGACGCTGGTCGCCAACCGGCTGCGCGGGCGCATCTCGGTGCAGGTCGACGGCGGCATCCGCACCGGGCGCGACGTGGTGGTGGGGGCACTTCTGGGCGCCGACGAGTTCGGCTTCTCGACCGCCCCGCTGATCGCGGCGGGCTGCATCATGATGCGCAAGTGCCACCTCAATACCTGTCCGGTCGGGGTGGCGACCCAGGACCCGGTGCTGCGCAAGAAGTTCAAAGGCCAGCCCGAGCACGTCATCAATTTCTTCTTCTTCGTCGCCGAGGAGGTGCGCGAGCTGATGGCCGCCATGGGCTTCCGCACCTTCAACGAGATGATCGGGCAGATGCAGATGCTCGACAAGCGCCAGGTGATCGAGCACTGGAAGGCAAAGGGTCTCGATTTCTCGAAGCTGTTCTTCAAGCCGCAGGCCGGAAAAGGCGTCGCCATCCACCGCCGCGAGGAACAGGATCACAGGATCCGCGACATCCTCGACCGGCGCCTGATCGCGGATGCGCAACCGGCCCTTGACCGCGGCACGCCCGTCGAACTCGTCACCACGATCAAGAACACCGATCGCACCGCCGGCGCGATGCTCTCGGGCGAGATCGCCAAGCGTTACGGCCATGCGGGCCTGCCGGCCGACACCATCCGCGTCAAGCTCACGGGCACCGCCGGGCAGAGCTTCGGGGCCTGGCTCGCGCGCGGCGTCACCTTCGAGCTCGAGGGCGACGCCAACGATTACGTCGGCAAAGGCCTCTCCGGCGGCCGCATCGTCGTGCGCCCGACCGCCGATGCCGGCATCGTGCCGGAGGAATCGATCATCGTCGGCAATACCGTGCTCTATGGGGCAATCGAGGGCGAATGCTACTTCCGCGGCATCGCGGGCGAGCGGTTCGCGGTGCGCAATTCGGGTGCGATCGCGGTGGTCGAGGGCGCGGGCGACCATTGCTGCGAATACATGACCGGCGGCATCGTGGTGGTGCTCGGCCGCACCGGGCGCAACTTCGCGGCCGGCATGTCGGGCGGCATCGCCTATGCGCTGGACGAGGACGGCAGCTTCGCGTCGCGCTGCAATCTCGCCATGGTCGAGCTCGAGCCGCTGCCGGAGGAGGAGGAGCTCAACGCGCAGATCTTCCACCACAGCCATGACCTCGAGTCGCATGGTCGCGTCGAGGTCATGGCCGACATGACCCAGTTCGATGCGCAGCGGCTGCATCTGTTGATCACGCGGCATGCGCGCTTCACCGGCTCGGCGCGCGCGGCCGCGATTTTGGCCGACTGGAACCGGTATCGCGGCAAATTCCGCAAGGTGATGCCGCTCGAATACCGGCGCGCGCTCGCCGAGATGGCGAAGGCGGGCGCCATGCAGGCAGCCGAGTAGCATGGCTTCCTGATGGGCAAGGTCACCGGCTTCCTGGAATTCGAGCGCAACGACCGCGACTACGAGCCGGTCGAGGAGCGCATCCGGCATTGGCGCGAGTTCGTGCTGCCGCTCTCCGAGCAGGAGAACCGCACGCAGGCGGCGCGCTGCATGGATTGCGGCATTCCGTACTGTCACACCGGCTGCCCGGTGAACAATCAGATCCCCGACTGGAACGATCTGGTCTATCGCGGCAACTGGCAGGAAGCGGCGCGCAACCTGCACTCCACCAACAATTTTCCGGAATTCACCGGGCGTGTGTGCCCGGCGCCCTGCGAAGCCTCCTGCACGCTCAACCTCGAGGACAATCCGGTCACCATCAAGACCATCGAATGCGCGATCGTCGACCGGGCCTTCGAGCAGGGCTGGGTGGTGCCGGAGCCGGCTGCAGCGCGGACCGGCAAGCGGGTCGCAGTCATCGGCTCGGGTCCGGCGGGACTTGCCTGCGCGCAGCAGCTCGCGCGCGCCGGCCACGAGGTGCATGTCTTCGAGAAGCACGCCAAGGCCGGCGGCCTCCTGCGTTACGGCATTCCCGACTTCAAGATGGAAAAGCACCACGTCGATCGCCGCATCCACCAGATGATGGCGGAAGGCGTGGTGTTTCATTATGGCGCCCATGTCGGGGTGAACGTCTCGGCCACCAGAATCGTGGCAGATCACGATGCGGTGGTGCTGGCGGGCGGGGCCGAGAAGGCGCGCGACCTGCCGATGCCCGGCCGCGAGCTTGCCGGCATCCATTTCGCGATGGATTTCCTGCCCCAGCAGAACCGGCGCGTGTCCAACGAGCCGCAGAACGGCGCCGCGCCGATTCTGGCGGGCGGCAAGCATGTGGTGGTGATCGGCGGCGGCGATACCGGCTCCGACTGCATTGGCACCTCGATCCGCCAGGGCGCGCGCTCGGTAACCAATTTCGAGATCATGCCGCAGCCGCCGGGCCAAGAGAACAAGATGATGACCTGGCCGGACTGGCCGCTGAAGCTGCGCACCTCATCGAGCCACGAGGAAGGCGTCGCGCGCGATTTCGCGGTCATGACTCAGAAATTCTCCGGCGCCAACGGCGCCGTGCAGAAGCTGCACTGCGTGCGGGTGGACGCCAAGATGAAGCCGGTTGCCGGCAGCGAGTTCGACCTCCCGGCCGATCTCGTCCTGCTTGCCATGGGCTTTGTGCATCCGGTGCACGAGGGCCTGATCGCAGAGCTTGCGCTCGCGCTCGATCCGCGTGGCAATGTCAAGGCCGACACGCTCGCCTATCAGAGCTCGAACCCGAAGGTGTTTGCCGCCGGCGACATGCGCCGCGGCCAATCGTTGGTGGTCTGGGCGATCCGCGAAGGCCGCCAAGCCGCGCATGCGGTCGACAAGTTCCTGATGGGCTCGACAATGCTGCCGCGTTAGCTGGCAGCGGGCAACGTCCCCAGCACTGCGCAGCAAGTGTCGACAAGCATTCATTGTTGCGCCCCGGACCCGGATTGCTCGGGCCTGTCGCGCAAACCTGGAATGCCCTTATAGCGGCGGTCAATTGACATACCCAAGTTCATTGACATGGAGAAATGACCCTTATCATCGAGCAGACCCATGCGCATCGCGGCCCTTTCCGGCTGGACAAGCGAGCAGAAGCACGTGGTCACCGCGACCTTTCTCGGATGGACGCTGGATGCTTTCGACTTTTTCCTGATGGTGTTCGTGCTCAAGGACATCGCGCAGGAGTTCGGCACCGACATCACCGACGTGACGTTCGCCATTCTGCTGACGCTCGCGATGCGGCCGGTCGGCGCCTACCTGTTCGGCCGCGCCGCCGACCGCTGGGGTCGCCGCCCGACCTTGATGGTGAACGTGCTGCTGTACGCCTTTATCGAGTTTGCTTCGGGCTTTGCCCCAAGCCTCACCGTGCTGCTCGTGCTGCGCGCCCTCTTTGGCATCGCGATGGGCGGGGAATGGGGTGTCGGAGCCTCGCTCACCATGGAGTCCATACCGCCGCACGCCAGGGGCTTCGTCTCAGGCCTGCTGCAATCGGGCTATCCAACCGGATATTTTCTGGCGTCGATCGTGTACGGCCTTTTCTTCCAGTACATCGGCTGGCGCGGCATGTTCATGGTCGGAGTCCTTCCGGCTCTGCTGGTCTTCTATATCCGCCGCAAGGTGCCGGAATCGCCGAGCTGGCGACCGACGACCGCACAGAGCAATACGCTCGCGATCATTCGATCACATTGGCGTCTTGGCCTCTATGCCGTCCTGCTCATGACTGCCTTCAATTTCTTCAGTCACGGGACGCAGGACCTCTATCCGACTTTCCTGCAGGTCCAGCACGGGTTTTCCCCGCACGAGGTCGGCTTGGTCGCGGCCATCTATAACGTCGGCGCCATCATCGGGGGCGTGTCGTTCGGCTCGCTGTCCGAGCGCTTTGGCAGACGGCGCATCATCATTGTCGCCGCGATGCTTTCGCTTCTCGTGCTGCCGCTTTGGGCTTTTTCGACCGGCATCGTATGGCTCGCGACGGGCGCCTTCCTGATGCAGGTGATGGTGCAAGGCGCGTGGGGCGTGATCCCGGTCCATTTGAATGAATTGTCGCCGGATGACGCCCGCGGCACCTTCCCGGGATTCGTATATCAGCTCGGCAATCTTATCGCGTCCGTCAATGCGACGCTCCAGGCCGATATCGCGGCCCGCTATGACAACGATTATGCCCTGGCGCTCGCCGCGGTTGCCGGTACCGTCGCGGTCGTGATCGTCGTCCTGACGGCGCTGGGCACCGAGGCCAAGGGTGTGAAGTTCGGAACCGCCGTCGCGCCTGGCCCGGGTGTCGCGGTGAGTCCGGTAACCTGAAAAAGCGCAATTCCGAGGCGCACGGGCAGCCGTCAAAGCTGCGGCAACCGCCGGTCAGAATCACGGCTGCGCCTCAAAACCCCGCCTCATAAGGCCCCTCCGGATCGGCCAGCACGGACAGTCGCAGCGCGGCAGCGCGGGCGAAGGCGAGCAGCAGGCATTTGCGGGTCGCGGCATGCAGGCGATGCTCGGGGGCCTCGCAGGTGATCGCGGCGCCGAATGCGTCGGCGACGATGAGGCCCGTATCAGGCGGGAAGATCTCGCACGGCACATCGAGGGTGGTGGCGAAGAACAGCCGGTCGCAATGGAGCCGGTAATCCATCCATTTCTGATCGGCGCGAAAGTCCGCGACCGACGACTTGATCTCGATGATCCACAGATCGCCCGATCCCCCGAGCGCCACCAGATCGGCGCGGCGGCCTGAGGGCAGCGGCAACTCGGTCACCACCGAGAAGCCGAGCGAGTGCAGGAGCCGCGTGGTGCCGCGCGCAACTGCAAGCGCGGTCGCCGATTGGCGGCCGTCGGGCGGCAACAGGGAGGCGATCTCGTCCATGCTTACGGTCTTGGTTTTGCGCCACCACGCTCCGGGAAAGCGGCGGACAACGCGGTCGCGTTTGGCGCAATCACGCCGCGCTCGGTGATGAGCCCGGTGACAAGCCGCGCCGGCGTCACGTCGAAGGCATAGTTCGCGGCCGACGAGCCGTCCGGCAGGACTTGCACGGTGTCGATTCGCCCGTCAGCGGTGCGGCCCGTGATCACAGCGACCTCATCGGGCGAGCGCTGTTCGATCGGAATCTCGGCAAGCCCGTCGCGCACCGAGAAGTCGATGGTGGGCGAAGGCAGCGCCACATAGAACGGAACGCCGTTGTCTTTGGCGGCCAGCGCCTTCAGATAGGTGCCGATCTTGTTGCAGACGTCGCCTTGCGCGGTGACCCGGTCGGTGCCGACGATCGCCAGATCGACCATGCCGTGCTGCATCAGATGGCCGCCGGTATTGTCGGCGACCACGGTGTGCGGCACGCCGTGATGGCCGAGCTCCCAGGCGGTGAGCGAAGCGCCTTGATTCCGCGGCCGCGTCTCGTCGACCCAGACATGGACGGGAATGCCGCGGTCATGCGCCAGATAGATCGGCGCGGTCGCGGTGCCGACATCGACCGTTGCAAGCCAGCCCGCATTGCAATGGGTGAGCACATTCACCTGCGCGCCGGCCTTGCGGGCTGCGATCGCCTCGATCAGCGGCAGCCCATGGCGGCCGATCGCCTGGTTGATCGCAACATCGTCATCACAGATTTCCGCTGCCCGCCGATAGGCTGCCGCGACACGCTCGGCGCGCGGCAGATTGCGCACCGCCGCCGCCATCTCGTCGAGCGCCCATTTGAGATTGATGGCTGTCGGGCGGGTGGCGACGAGGAGGGCACACACGCGCTCGAGCATCTCGTCGGAGGCATCCTGGCGCAGCGCGAGGCAGACCCCATAGGCCGCCGCCACCCCGATCAGCGGCGCCCCGCGCACCTGCATGGCGCGGATCGCATGGGCAACCGCGTCAAGCGAGGTGAGGCGCGCAGTGACAAACCGATGCGGCAACATCGTCTGATCGACGATTCCGACCGACCAGCCGTCGGCCTCGACCCAGATGCTGCGGAACGGCTTGCCGTCGACTTTCATGGAACGGTCATAACGCTGTTTGAGGCGGGTGCAAAACTACAATCCGCGTCGTTCCTGCGCGTAGCCCGCGAAGACGGGCGTAAACGCCCTTTAGAGCAGGGACCCATACTGCGCGGCTTATCGAGAGGACACGGTGTATGGGTCCCCGCTTTCGCGGGGACGACCCGGAAAGCTATGAGAACGCCTGAATCCCCGTGATCGCGCGTCCCAGGATCAGGGCATGGATATCGTGGGTGCCTTCGTAGGTGTTCACGGTCTCGAGATTGGCCAGCACGCGCATGACATGGAACTCGTCGGTGATGCCGTTGCCGCCATGCATGTCTCGGGCAAGCCGCGCGATCTCCAGCGCCTTGCCGCAATTGTTGCGCTTCATGAGCGAGATCGCGGGCGGCGCCGCGCGCCCGGCTTCGAGCAACCGGCCGAGCCGCAGCGCGCCGGCGACCCCGAGTGCGATCTCGGTCTGCATGTCGGCGAGCTTCTTCTGGATCAGCTGGTTGGCGGCAAGCGGCCGCCCGAACTGCTTGCGGGCGAGCACATAATCGCGCGCGCGCTGCCAGCAGAACTCGGCCGCCCCCATGCTGCCCCAGACAATCCCGTAGCGAGCGCTGTTGAGGCAGCCGAACGGCCCGGCGAGGCCCTCGGCGTTGGGCAGGAGATTCTCCGGCGGCACTACGACGCCGTCGAGCACGAGCTCCCCGGTGAGCGATGTGCGCAGCGACAACTTGCCTTCGATTGCGGGCGTGGAAAATCCCTCGGCGCCGCGCTCGACCAGAAAGCCGCGGATCACGCCATCGAGCTTCGCCCACACCACCGCGACATCGGCAATCGGCGCATTGGAGATCCAGGTCTTGGTGCCGGTGAGGCGATAGCCGTCCGCGAGGCGCTCGGCGCGCGTTACCATCGAGCCCGGGTCGGAGCCATGGTCGGGTTCGGTCAGGCCGAAGCAGCCGACGAGCTCGCCCGTCGCGAGCCCTGGCAGATATTTGCGCCGCTGCGCCTCGGTCCCATAGGCATGGATCGGCAGCATCACCAGCGAGGACTGCACCGAAAGCACCGAGCGGTAGCCGGAATCGACCCGCTCGATCTCGCGCGCGATGAGCCCACAGGCGACATGGCCCAGCCCCGAGCCGCCATGCTCCTGCGGCAATGTTGCGCCGAGCAGCCCGAGCGCCCCCATCTCCCGCATGATCTCGCGGTCGAAGCGCTCCTCCCGAAAGGCCGTCAGCACGCGGGGAAACAGCTTCTCCTGCGCATAGGCGCGCGCGCTGTCGCGCACCATCCGCTCCTCCTCGGTGAGCTCGCCTTCGAGGTCGAGCGGGTCCTGCCAATCGAAGGCAGCCTCGGAACGGGACGCGGGCGTCGGCGCGGGCTTGGCGGCAGGCGGCATGATGCGGGTCTCGGTCATTGCAGCCCAGTATATAGGATGCCGGCCAAGCCGGGCGAAAGCATTACCCGTTCCGGCCGGAGCGCCACCACATGCGGCGTTGCCGCTGGCAGCCGGTTGCGCTATTTAAGTCCGCCAAGCGCCCGTAGCTCAGCTGGATAGAGCGTTGCCCTCCGAAGGCAAAGGTCGTGTGTTCGAATCACGCCGGGCGCGCCACTTGGTACTCATCCGCGAACACCCAAGCTGATTGCTTTGACTCGCCAGAACAGCCCTTTCGAGCAGGTCCTTCCCGCCCTCCGGATCTGCGCGTGACACCGCCGGCGGCAAGGCGCAGCTCCCGGATGGCATCGTCACAGGCCGCGCGAGTTCGACGCGGTGCCGGGCAGGCAGCGCAGGAGGGAATGGCTGCTTATTAAACAAAATGTCGCGGTACCACAGCGGCGGTGGGCAAACGCCTGACTCCGCTGCTCTTATCCCGACTACGCGTTTTTGGCCTTCTTGCACCAGGCAGGAAGCTGGCTTTCTGCCCGGCCCTCATCAACAATCGTAGCCTAGATCTTCCAGATAGCCTCGATCTTGAAATAGTTCCTCGGGTCTCTCGCCATAGCGAAGCCTGCAAGCATTTAGTGGCGGCATGGAATACCTCCGGCCGCCAGCGAAGGGCCCTTGCGTCCCCGCCGCGTACGCTCCGCGAGCCCGATCAGGCACATAGACATGATGAGGCGCCTTAGCCACGACATGATGAGGCGCCTTAGCCACGACCGCAGAAGCGCTGCTGAGCATCAGGGTGGCTGTGAGGATGGCTGATAGTTTGGTCGCAATATTCATGGTCTTCTCCTGTCGGAGTGTGCTGGTATGTTCCTGCCTGATCTCCACAACCCTGAATATGCGCTTACGTCATGTTTATCTATTGTACCTGATGTTCTGCTGTTGATACCAAGGTGTGACTTGCCACTGACAATTAATCACACGTAGTCAATTTGGTGGTAGTCACCCCGGAGCGGCCGGCGTGCCCAGCCAGGCCCCCCTCGAGCTCACGGTTGAGCGACTGGTCGCCCCGCCGCCGTCAAGCGCAGATTTTCCGGATCTCCGTTGCGACTTGTCGATGCAAAGCAGATGGGCCTTCCGATTACTGACAACCATCATGCAAAGAGTTTAAAAACACCAATCTTTGGGCCGACAAATCCTCGGACGCAGCATCGCTTCTTTGCCGGCAGAGACCGAATCTCCTGCTCCGGTCGGAAGGCGACGCGAGCAATTTGCGTGTCCATCCAAAGGTCTCGGGCCTTCTCCACCTAAGGTCTAATCTCATTGCCACGTACCTCGGAGCTGTTGAATCGCGAGTTGAATTGAGCGCTTGGGTACGGCATCGCAGACTGACGTCGTCGTTCGTACCAAGGGTCTGGCGTGCTGCTGCCACCTGCCCCGGAGCCCGAAGCAGATTGCTGAAGCTCAACGAGGGTACGGAGAACGCAGCAAGGGGTTTCGGGATCGTTGAACAGAATCGGGAATCGAGGGCGCAAGTGTAGCCGCTGATCGCACGGTAGCCCGGCTCCCACTCAAGCACGAATAGGAGAGGGCAATGGCCGACAGCCGCCCGCCACATCCAACTTCAAGGCTGCAAGACACGATCGATCAAGTACGCTCGGGCGACGGCTTTCGGAGCGCTCGCGACCCACGACAAATCCGTAGAGACTTGCCACAAACGTCCTCAACGCCAGCACGGCTTGCAATCTATCCGGCTCAGGATGGCTGTGATGCGCAGCCCGATCCTTATCTACCTTGCACGTCCGACGGGGACAGAGCAGCGGACCCTGTCCATCCCATGGTCGAAATCTCTCCTCCAGAGGTGGTGAGACGCCGCGCGGTAACGGGGCATGGTATGGCGGCTGAATCCATCCAATCCAATAACATAAGCAAAATCCAATATCGGTTTTGCGCGCCGATGCATCTGCTCATTATGCACGAGAAGGGGGGACGCCGCAGCGGAGAGACATTTGTCGAAGGCCTGCCACCGTCGACCCTCCGCAACCTCGAACGGAAGCTGACGCTTGTGCCGGCCGATCACGAATATCACGAATGGCGCGAGCCACACGGGCAGTCGCGGCTCATGCATTTCTATTTTGACCCGGCAAAGATCAACAATCGTTCGGGGCTGGGCATGCCCGGTACATCCGTCGCTCCACGGATACTCTTCGAAGATGCAACCCTATGGGACACTGCACTCAAGCTGAAGATGTTGGTAGAGGGTCCAGCGGGAGACCCGCTCTATTTCGAAGCGCTTGGTACTTTGCTCGTATACGAACTCGTGCGCTTCAATAGCGGAGCGCCCAAGGCTCAACCTGTGGTCCGAGGCGGCCTCGCGCCCTGGCAGCAGCGCGCCGCCATTGCCTATATCGAGGAACATACTAATGAGCGGATCTCGCTCGCCACGCTGGCGAACCTCGTCCGTCTGAGCAGCCCGTATTATTTCTGCCGGTTATTCAAACAATCTTTTGGAATGCCACCGCATCGCTACCAGACCCGCCGCCGCATGGAACACGCGAAGCTGCTGCTGGCAAGGCGAGCAGTCTCGGTGACGGATATCGGCCTGACGGTGGGGTTCGGCAGCTCGAACGCGTTCACGACGGCGTTCCGAAAGATGACAGGTTTTACCCCAACCGAATATCGCCGAAGTTTGGCTCTCGGCACCGACACTATAGGCTGTTCGGTCAATCGCATCGTGTTCGATCAGTGCGCGTCGGACAGGGATGGACGTCTCCGATGAGTTGCCAGTCCGGAACCGCCGCCAGGTTGCATGGCGGGCGTTGAGTTCGGAAGCGGATTTCGTATCAAGCGATTCTTGAATCTCCATAGCCGAGGCAATATTTCTGCCTCGCGGGCGTGTACCAGGAGACTGCGTCGTGGCGCGGCATGCTGGCCAGACGAGCGCAACAACAGAAGAGCCTACCGTTCTCCTTGTTGACGACGACGAGCAGTTCCGTGAGTCGATGGCAGCCCTGTTCAACTCGGTGGGCTTCAATGTCAAGTTGTTCGGTTCAGCCGCGGAATTGCTGGAAAGCAAGCTGCCGAACGCAGTGAGCTGCATCGTGCTCGACGTCAGATTGCCCAGACACAGTGGCCTGGACCTTCATACCGACCTGGCAAAGGCAAACATTTCGATTCCGGTCATCTTCGTGACCGGCCACGGCGACATCCCAATGACGGTCCGTGCGATGAAGGCTGGCGCGGTGGACTTTCTTGCCAAGCCGGTCCGCGAACAAGACCTGCTGGATGCAGTGACGAAAGGTTTCGAGCGCGATCGCATGCGGCGTGAAGCCGAGCGGCGCCTTGCGGATCTGAGGTCTCGCTTCCAGGCTCTGACCCGACGAGAGCGGGAGGTGATGGCTCTCGTGACGACTGGCTTGATGAATAAGCAGATCGCCTCCCAACTGGATGTAACCGAGGTCACCGTGAAGACACACCGCGGGCAGGCGATGCGGAAGATGGGAGCGCGATCTCTGGCGGATCTGGTCAAAATGGCAGAAGCGCTCGAGATGAAGCCACCCTCCTAGCGTGTTCCGTGTGGTGGCCTTCCGCAGGGAAAGCTTTCACGCGGTTGCAGACCCTTGTCTCATTCGTGCCGATGCTCTGGCCATTCCGCGAGCAGGACATGGACTTGCTGGATCGCGGTCTGCGTCCTGATGGAAGGATCAGAGGCCCAGCGGAACTGGGGTCGCTTGTTGGGAGGGCGCCCTTCGGACCTGCTTCAGGCATATCCACACGAGGAAAGGCAATCCGGGTTCGTCACGTTCATGGCGCAAGGAGGTGCAGAAGCTTTGGGTCTTTGCGCACGGCCGACGAGCGACCTTGCAGGACGATCCGTCCCCGATCCAGGACATAGGCATAGTCCGCCAAGCCGAGAGCAAGCTCGAGATGTTGCTCGACGATGACGACGGTGATGGTTTTGACGAGTTCTCGCAGCCGTTCAGATATCTCATCTATGACGCCGATCCACACGCCTTCGGTCGGTTCATCGAGTAGCAGGAGCTTGGGATTGGACAGGACCGCCCGGCCGACCGCCAGCATTTTGCGCTCACCCCCTGAAAGTGTTCCCGCTGGCTGGTCGAGGCGTTGAGCGAGGTTCGGGAACCAGGCGAGCGCCTGATCGATAGACGACTGGCCTCGGTAGGAGAGCGCCCCCACCTCAAGATTCTCGCGCACGGTTAGTCGCTCAAAGACGGAATGCTCCTGCGGCACGTAAGCAAGGCCCAAACGGACCCGACGCTCTGTTGGCAGCCGCGTGATATCGTAACGATCGAAGGCAACGCTGCCGCTGTCGACGGCGAGTTCGCCGATAATCGTTTTTAGCAAAGTCGTTTTCCCGGCGCCGTTTCGGCCGAGCACCGCGACGGCGCCAAGCTTTGACGCTGCTAAAGTAACATCGAACAGAACCTGACTATCGCCGTATGAGGCGCAAATCTCGCGGGCCTGAAAGTACACTGGCTCACACACGAGCGATATATGCCTCCTGCACCTTGGGGCTGCTCTGGACATGCTTGACCGTGTCGCCGTCCAGCAGCTTACCCTGGTTAAGGACGGTGATCAGGCCGCAAATATCGCGGACGAAATCTAGGTCGTGCTCGACGATCACCAGCGAGCAGCGGCTTTTGATCGGAGCCAGCAGTTCGCGGGTAATGCGTCGCTCTTCGAGGCTCATCCCGGCGGTGGGTTCGTCGAGCAAGAGCAGCCGCGGCTCGGACGCGAGAGCCATCGCTATCTCGAGCCATTGCTGCTCGGCGTGGGACAGCGCGGTCGCTTGGTCCGCCAACCGGTGGATGAGGCGAAACTGCGTAAGCATGCGCATGACTTGCTCGTGGAGCGTCTCGCGCGTGCGTGAGAGGATCAGGCTGACGACCGGGCTACGCGCCTGCAGTGCCAGCAGCACGTTGTCATAGACTGTGAGCGCCGGCAGCACACTGGTGATCTGGAACTTCAGGCTGAGGCCGGCGCGAGCCCGCTCAGCTGGCGCGGCCGTGGTCATGTCGCGGCCGGCGAAGAGGATGGTCCCGTCGGTCGGCAGCTCGGCGCCGGCGATGCATTTCATCAGCGTGCTCTTGCCGGAGCCGTTGGGTCCGATGAGACCATGGAATTCGTTTTCCCCAACAGTCAGGTCGACCCCATCGAGGGCTGCCAGTCGTCCAAAGACCTTGGTGAGTCCGCGCACTTCAAGCAGCGGCATCGTCCGCTCCTTCATCGGCATGGCGATACGGCAAAGGAGAGCGACCAAAACGGCCAACACGTTCGCGCGGGGACACTACGAGCCCGATCAGCCCGGTAGGCGAAAATAAAACTACGAGAAGCAGCAGCAGCCCGAGGATCATGGGCCAGAGCCGCGGAAACCCGTCCGCGAGCCAAAAGCCCAGAATTTCGATCACGATGACACCGATGACGGGGCCGATCAGCGTGCCGACGCCGCCCAACAGGGCATAGAGTGCGATTTGTGTCGATAGCGCCGCACCCAGGATATCGGGCCACACGAAGCCCTCATGGAACGCATAGAGGCCGCCAGCCAGTCCGGCTATCGCACCTGCCAGAGAGAACACGATCAGCTTCAGCTGCTGCACTTTGTAGCCGAAGAAAGCCATGCGCGCCTCGTGTTCGCGCACGCCCGCGAGCGCGAGCCCGAACTGTGAGCGCACGACGAAGCGACAAACGAGGTAGAGGATCGCAAGTACGCTCAAGGTGAGATAGTAATAAACGCGCCCCTCGGCAAATACGTAGCCACCCGCGGTCATCGGCGGGATCGAGGGGATGCCATTCTGCCCGCCGAGATAGTACCAGTCGCGCGCCAGCCGGTCTGCCACGTAGGAGCCGGTGAGGGTACCCAACGCGACGAAGATCGTGGCCGGCGGACTGCGCCCGAGCAGCAAGAACGTGCCGATAGCAAGTGACAAAGTCAGGCCGATAGCGAGCGCAGCCGGCAAGACGATGAAAATGGATGTAATTTCGAGATCGCGAGCCAGAAGGGCGACACCGTATCCCGCCCCGCCAAAGAACAGCGCCTGCCCGAAGCTCATGATCCCGGAATACCCCCAGACGAGATCGAAGCTGAGTGCAAGCAGCGCCAGGATGAGGACGCGCGTGACGAAGATGGTGAGGTAGTCCGGGAGCATCATCGGCGCCGCCGCAAACACGGCAAGCAGCGCAATCTCCAGCATCGGAATCACCCGCGGGCGACCGCGGTGCAGTCGCGTGATACGCGACGCTGCCGTATTATCGGTCGTTGTTTCAGCACTCCCTCGGATCGACGAGACCTGTGCTGCGCGCAACAATCTCGAAATCTCCATTCTTGACGACCGCCGTATACATGTTCATCCTGCAGTGGCGCCTGCCTGGGACCATTTCAGCCGACCCTCCGGGTCCCTCGCTGATCTCAGCGTGGTCGAGCGCTGCGGCGACATACTCACGGTCCAGATTGCCCGCCTCTTTCACCGCCACTTCCCACAGTTTCAGGCCGCGATACATGCCCGTCGCAGCGCCCGAAAAGAGGATTTTGCCTGGGAATTGCTTATCGTATTCCGTCTGGATCCGAGCACTGCCTGCATCCTGGGCCGTCACGGCGCGGTAGTAGTCGAGGCAGCTGGCCAGCCCTTCAATCTCGTTGGGTGCGTTGAGGTTCAGTGCGTTCTCGTCATAATAGACGCAGGCCAGCCGCCCGCGGCGCTTGCCGAAGCCAGCCTGGTGGAGCCGCTTGAAGAAGGGGCCTACACCCGGTGCAATAATGGTGTTAAACACCACTTCGACGTGGTTGGTCATGATATTGTTGACAGTAGCGCTGTATTCTACCTGGTCCAGTGGATAATACTCCTCGAAAATCACCTCGCCGCCATTCTTCTCGATCAACTCGCGGGCGTACTTGTTGAGTACGCGCGGCCAAACGTAATTCGCGGACGGGAGCGCAAAGCGCTTGCCGCCATTCTTGATCAGCCAGGGGATGATCTGGTCGCATTGCTGCGCCGGGGTCGGTCCGGTGCAAAAGAGGTAGGGAGTGCATTCCTTCCCCTCATATTGCTCTGGATATATGTAGAGCGTCTTCCCGCGCGTGACGATGACGTCCTTGATGGCGTTGCGCATCGAACTGGTGATACCGCCCAGCACGACGTCAACCATGTCGCGCTGAATGAGCCTGCGGACATTGGCCACGGCGACCGATTCGGTGGAGGCCGTGTCTACGATGAAAAGTTGAATCGGGCGACCCAGAATGCCTCCGGCACCGTTGATGTCCTTCGCCACCATGTTGGCGACGTTGGCGGTGGCGTTGCCTACGTACGCGATGGGGCCGGTAAGGTCGGTGGCGATACCGACCTTGATCGCTGCCGCCGCAGAATTCGCCCACTTGGGGCCGATGATCCAGCTGCCGAGACCGGTTGCAACTGCTCCGCTCATCCAGGCGGCACCCTGCAGAAAGCGCCGTCGGCCCGCCATGAGAGAGGTGCGTTTGTCCTTCATCTCTTCGTGCATGGTTCATAATCTCCTTCCCGCGATCAGTCCTCTGGGCTGGAACTTCACGAACACGATGGCCAGCACGAAAATCATTACGTCGGCCAGCACCGGTGGTAGTGCCCACGGCAGGGCCGCGCTCAATACCCCGACCGCGCCCGCGCCAGCCACTGATCCCTGGAAGGTGCCGATCCCGCCTACCATGATCGCGAGGAAGCCCAGAATGAGGAAGCGGATGCCGAGATCGGCAAAGAGCGAGAACACCGGTACTATCAATGCGCCGGCAAGCCCCCCAAGGGCCGCGCCGAAGGTGAAGGTCGCGGCATAGATGGCGTTCGTCGAGATGCCGGATACGCGGGCGAGGGACGGATTCTCGAGCGCCGCCCGCACACGCAGCCCGAAGGAAGTCCTGGTGAGCAGCAGATAGCTCGCGAGCATTACCGCTGTGGTGATGATGACGATAGCCAACCGCCAACAGGAGAGTTGCGCGCCCCCGACCGTGAGCGAGCCGCCGATCGGCTCCGGCACCGAGAGATAGCGACCGCCGATGAGGCTGCGCACGCCCTCCCGAATAATAAGGCCGAGCGCGTAGGTTCCGAGCATGGCAACGACGGGGACAGCATAGAAGCGTCGGATAACAAGTCGCTCGAGAACCAGGCCGACGGCCGCCACCGCGAACGGTGCCGCGACCATGCCGAGCCAAACAGGGAGCCCGAGACTGTATACGAGATACGTGGAGTACGCGCCGAGCAGCACGAACTCGCCGTGGGCGAGATTGAAGATGCCCATCATGCCGGCGATGATGCCGAGTCCCAGCACCACGAGGACAACGATGGCCGCGAAACTCAGGACTTCGAATGTGGCGTTCAGCGCGCTATCCATACCCCGTCGCCAACCGGGAGAGCCGCTCGCGAATAGGCCTTAGTGTTCCCGCCCGGTATTGATCCTTGTCAATGACGGCGACCCCGCGGTGACCGTGACTCAAAAAATGACGCCAGTCTTTGCGGGATTAGGCATCCTGATACCGCCCTTGCGCGGTAAAATTCTGTTGAAACTTGCTTCGGTCTGCGGTCCGCCAATCGTATGGAACCTTGTCCGCCCAAAGGGCACACCGGTCTGTTAGAGGAGTCCGGTAGGTGAACCCATCCTTCTGGTTGGGGGTTAGTGGGGCTGACAGCGTTGAAGAGGTGTTATGGCGGGACGACGAACGTGTCGTCTGCAGAAGACGGCGTGATTTTGCCGATGGCGCCCCTCACACTGTCCTGGTTGTGCGTCCGGTCGTGGAGCACCCGACACCTGATAGCCTCAACCGTCTCACACACGAATATGAGCTCAGGGACGGCCTGGACGATGCATGGGCGGCACGACCGTTGGAGCTCGTGCGCGAGCGCGGGCAGACCATGCTCGTGCTCAAGGACCCCGGGGGGGAGCCGCTTGACCGCTTGATCGGCCCGCCCCTGGAAATTGGAAACTTTCTGCGCCTCGCGATCGGCTTGTCGGCCGCGCTTGGCCGGTTGCACGAACGTGGTTTCGTTCACAAGGACATCAAGCCGACCAATGTCCTTGCCAATTCTGAGACTGGCCAGGCTTGGCTGACCGGCCTTGGAATCGTTTCGCGCATTTTACGCGAGCGTCAGCGGCCCGAACCTCCTGAATTCATCGCCGGAACACTGGCCTACATGTCGCCGGAACAGACCGGGCGCATGAACCGTTCGGTCGATTCCCGGAGTGACCTCTACTCGCTTGGGGTCACGTTCTACCAGATGCTGACCGGCAGCCTTCCGTTCACCGCTTCGGACCCGATGGAGTTGGTTCACTGCCACGTAGCCAGGGAGCCGATGCCGCCACACGAGCGCATAAAAAATGTCCCGGCTCCTGTCTCCGCAATCATCCTGAAGCTGCTCGCCAAGACGGCTGAGGAACGCTACCAGACGGCGGTCGGAGTCGAGAATGATCTGCGTCGCTGCCTTGTCGAAGGGGAAACTCGGAGCCGTATCGAGGAATTTCCGCTTGGCGAGCAAGACACGCCGGACCGGCTGTTGATTCCCGAGAAACTGTACGGGCGGCAATCCGAAATCGAGACCCTGCTTGCGTCGTTCGACCGGGTCGTAGCGAGCGGCATGCCGGAATTGATGCTCGTTTCTGGTTATTCCGGGGTTGGCAAGTCTTCTGTCGTTAATGAACTCCATAAGCCGCTTGTTCCACCGCGCGGCCTTTTTGCGTCGGGCAAGTTCGATCAATATAAGCGCGACATTCCTTATGCCACCTTGGCGCAGGCCTTTCAAAGCCTTGTTCGTTCGCTCCTGACCAAGAGCGAAGCGGAGCTGCGCAGCTGGCGCGACGACCTTCGTGAAGCTTTAGGTCCGAACGCACTGCTCATCGTGGACCTGGTACCGGAATTGACACATATCCTCGGAGAGCAACCGCCGATCCCCGTTCTTGCCCCACAGGAAGCTCAACGGCGTTTCCAGCTTGTCTTCAGGCGATTTATCCGCGTATTCGCACGGCCAGAACATCCGCTTGCTCTATTCCTCGATGATTTGCAATGGCTCGATACTGCGACACTGGATTTCCTTGAGGATCTTTTGACTCAGCCGGACGTACGCCACTTGATGTTGATCGGCGCCTACCGAAACAATGAAGTCAATTCCGCCCATCCACTGATGCGAAAGCTCGAAGGGATCCGCCAAACCGGAGCGAGAGTGCAAGAGATCATACTTGCTCCCCTCTCCCACGACGATTTGGGGCAGCTGATCGCTCATTCTCTTCATTGCGAGCCCGAGCGCGCCGCCTCGCTGGCACAGCTGGTGCACGAAAAGACGGCTGGCAACCCTTTTTTTGCGATTCAATTCGTTTCATCGCTTGCGGAAGAGGGGTTGCTCACCTTCGATCACCCCAGTGCGCAATGGTGCTGGGACCTGAATCGGATTCACGCGAAGGGTTACACGGACAATGTGGTGGACCTCATGGTGAGGAAGTTGAGCCGCCTGCCCGCCGAAACCCATACCGCTCTGCAGCAGCTTGCCTGTCTGGGCAACAGCGCGGATTTTGCCCTGCTTATGAAGGTTTACCAGGACTCAAAGGAGGAAATGCATCGCAAGCTTTGGGAAGCGGTCCGAACGGGCCTCATCTTCCGTTCGGAGGATTCCTATAAGTTCCTGCACGACCGCGTTCAGGAAGCAGCCTATTCATTGATCCCGGAAGAGTTCCGCGCCGAGGCTCATCTCCGAATAGGAAGGCTGCTCGCCGCGCATACCCCCCCGGAGCACAGGGCGGAGGCGATTTTCGACATTGTCAATCAGCTCAATCGGGGATCCGACCTGATCACCCCGCGAGACGAACGAGAGCACCTGGCCGAGCTCAACCTGATTGCGGGCAAGCGCGCCAAGGCCTCTACGGCCTACAATTCGGCGCTTAAATATCTCATCGCCGGTGCAGCACTGTTGGGGGAAGGCTCTTGGGAGCGCCGACGTGAGCTCATATTCCAGCTGGAACTGCACCGTGCCGAATGCGAGTTCCTGACCGGCCTTTCGGCGGCCGCCGAAGAGCGCTTGAGTATGCTTTCATCGCGCACAGCGAACACGGTCGAATTAGCGACCGTCACCTGCTTGCGCGTCGATCTATACACGGCCCTCGATCAGAGCGATCGCGCGGTTGCCGTCTGCCTCGACTACCTGCGACATCTGGGCGTTGAGTGGTCGTTGCATCCGACAGACCAGGAAGCAAAACGAGAATACGAGCGGATCTGGTCCCAGCTGGGAAGTCGCAATATCGAGGAGCTCATCGAGCTGCCCTTGATGAGCGATCCTGCGTCCCTGGGGACGCTGGATGTTCTGGTCAAGGCTTTTCCACCGGCATTGTTTACGGATGCAAACCTTCATTCCCTGATCACCTGCAAGGCGGTCAATCTCAGCCTCGAGCGCGGCAACAGCGACGGTTCCTGTGTCGCGTATGTGTACCTTGCGATGATAGCCGGACCCCGCTTCGGCGACTACAAGGCTGGCTCTCGATTCGGCCGACTCGGCTATGACCTGGTCGAAAAGCGCGGATTGAAGCGCTTTCGGGCTCGAGCGTATATGGCCTTTGGAGATAACGTCACGCCATGGACACGACATGTCCAGGCGCGCCGCGATCTGATCCGTCGCGCCTTCGACGCTGCGAACGAAATCGGTGACCTGACCTATGCAGCTTACAGCTGCAACCACCTGATTACGAACCTTCTTGCGGCCGGAGATCAGCTCGCGGAGGTGCAACGTGAAGCCGAGAATGGTCTTGAATTTGCGCACGAGACTCGGTTCGGCCTCGTCATTGGCCAAGTCACGGCACAACTCAGACTCGTCCGGATGCTTCGCGGGTTGACCCCGGAATTTGGCTCGTTCAACGATGAGGGATTCAATGAGCTTAGATTCGAGCGTGATCTGGCAAAAAACCCCGCTTTGGCGGAGGTCGTGTGTTGGTACTCGATCCGTAAGCTGCAAGGCCGCTTCTTTGCCGGGGATTATGCTTCGGCCGTCGATGCCTCATCGAGGGCGCAACGAGTACTCTGGACATCACCATCACAATTCGAAACGGCAGAGTTTCATTTCTACGGTGCGCTCTCCCGCGCGGCATCCTGGGACTCCGCAGCTCCCGACCAGCGAGAGCAGCATTTCGAGGCTTTGACAGCCCACCAGAGGCAGCTCGAAGTATGGGCGGAGAACTGCCCTGAGAACTTTGAAAATCGTGCCGCTCTGGTCGGCGCGGAGATCGCGCGGATCGAAGGCCGCGAGCTCGATGCCGAGCGGCTCTATGAGCGGGCTATCCGTTCCGCTCGAGCCAACGGCTTTGTTCACAACGAAGCGATCGCCTATGAGCGCGCTTCCGCTTTTTACCGTACTCGCGGGCTGGAGCAATTTGCCGAACTCTATCTGCGAAAGGCCCGGTACGGGTATCTGTGTTGGGGCGCGGACGGCAAGGTGCGGCAGCTCGATGAAATGTACCCCCAACTCACGAATGCAGAGCGAACAGCCTCTCCAACGAGCACGATCGGGGCGCCGGTCGAGCATCTGGACCTTGCCATCGTGATCAAGGTGTCGCAAGCGGTATCAAGCGAGATCGTGCTGGAAAGGATGCTCGACACCATCATGCGCACCGCGATCGAGCACGCGGGCGCAGAGCGCGGCCTCTTGGTTCTTTCACAAGGCGCCGAGCATGCGATCGCCGCGGAAGCAACGACCGGCGGCGACGCGGTTGCCGTGCGGCTGGGCGGCGAGGCGCTCACCACAGCCGCGCTGCCGGAATCGGTTCTCCAGTATGTTCTACACACTCAAGACAGCGTAATCCTTGACGATGCCGTGACCCAGAGCCCGTTTGCCGGCGATCCTTACATGCGGCGACATCGCGCCCGTTCCGTCCTCTGCCTGCCTCTGCTGAACCAGGCCAAGCTCATCGGGGTGCTCTATCTCGAGAACAACCTGGCCCCTCGCGTGTTCGTGCCAAGGCGAATCGCGGTGCTGAAGCTGCTGGCGTCCCAGGCGGCGATCTCGCTGGAGAATACCCGTCTGTACCGCGATCTTGCAGAACGGGAAGCGAAAATCCGGCGGCTGGTCGACGCCAATATCATTGGAATCTTCATCTTTACTCTCGAAGGTCAGATCATCGAGGCCAACGACGCGTTTCTCCGCATGGTAGCTTATGACCGTGAGAGCCTGGTCTCGGGTCACCTTCGCTGGACCGACCTGACCCCGCCGGAATGGCTAGATCGGGACTTTCGCCAATGGGTGCCAGAGCTCAAGAGGACAGGGATCTTGCCGCCCATTGAGAAGGAGTATTTTCGCAAAGACGGCAGCCGCCTGCCGGCGCTCATGGGCGCAGCGATCTTCGAAGAAAGCAGCCAGCAAGGTGTCGCTTTCGTTCTCGATTTGACCGAGCGCAAGGAGACTGAGGAGAGCCTGCGGGAAAGCGAGCAGCGCTACTACGACGCACAGCTGGAGTTGGCACATGCAAACCGCGTCGCGACGCTGGGACAATTGTCGGCTTCGATTGCCCATGAGGTCAACCAGCCGATATCGGCGGTCGTCAATAATGCCTCTGCTGCGTTGCGCTGGCTGGGCAGAGAACCGCCGGAAATGGAAAAAGTCCGGCAGGCGCTTGGTCGTATCATCGCAAACGGTAATCGCGCTGGCGGAGTCATTGGCCGGATGCGCGCACTTCTCAAAAAAGCACCTCTCCAGAGGGAAGACGTGGACATCAATGAAACGATCCTGGAGGTCATCGGCCTGACCCGTGAGGAAGTTATGAAAAATGGCATTTCAGTGCGGACGGATTTTGCGCAGCGCCTGCCGCTCGTTCAAGGAGATCGGGTGCAACTGCAACAAGTAATCCTCAATCTGATCATCAATGGAGTCGAAGCGTTGAGTTCAGTCCGCGAGGGGCGGCGAGAATTGACAATCAGCACTGATAGGACACCGTCTGAAGGAGCACTGGTCCTGATCAGCGACTCGGGTCCAGGTCTACCACCCGGTGCCGCAGAGCGCGTCTTTGACGCGTTCTACACTACAAAGCCAGGCGGCTTGGGGATGGGGCTTTCGATCTGCCGCTCCATCATTGAGGCGCATGGCGGAAGATTGTGGGCCGGCGCGAACATACCCGGAGGGGTAACCTTTCAATTCACCTTGCCCGCGTACCCAGAGAGTATCGAACGGGAGAACTGATGCGGCGGGCCGCCAAACAAGGTGGAACTGAGCATAGCTTCGCTCAATGGCTTTATGAGCACACAGCCTTGCCAGGCAGTGGTGCTGAATTTGCGATTCACGATCCTGTATCCTTTCATCCAAGACTCTCCAGATGACCCCAAACGGCCATCAATGTCCGCGTTTTCCCGGGTATTCATGTCACCCTGCCTGTCAGTTGCGCGCATCGATTGCTGGCAGGCTCCAGAGTTCGCCCATCGGGATTCCTCCTATACAAAGCCATCGCTGCCCTCGTCACAGGGTTCGCGCAGCTTCCAGAATTACCTCGATCACAACCGCCGGTTCTGAATACATGCACGTGTGCGCGTTTGCGTTACGAGCTTTGCTGCGATCGAACGAAGCTTGCGCTAATGCGATTAGAGGACGCGCCCATTTCGTAAGCTCCAGAAACAACCGCGCAGCTTCCGCGCTTAAGTCGGCAGGGGGCTCTTCAAAAGCAGGAGCCAGCATCATGGTCGATCATGAGGTACTTGACGGTCAGCTCAAGACAGATCGCTTCCCCTTCCCCAGCGAGGGCGACATCACGCTGAGGGTCCGCAATGCGAATTACACGCTGGGGCCAGTAATGTTGCACATCGATATGAAGCCCGGCGCGGTGATTCCGGCACATCTTCACAAAGGCCTGGCCGAGGCGCTCTATATCGTCGAGGGCGACTTCACGAACGAGGGCAAGCAGTACCGGGCCGGCACTTCGTTGCATTTCAAGGCCGGCAAGGTACACGGCCCGCACACCACTAAGAATGGATGCAGACTACTCGTCCTCTGGACGGAACGCTCGTCGAAAGAGGCTGCTGATCTCAGCGACTTCACCCTGGCAACCCAAAGGGCAGCCTAGCGGCAACCACGAGGCTGGCGTAGCGCGCCCGACGCTGGCCCAGCGCTGACCCCCGGATTGAGCATTTCGATTTCAATGATCGCTCAGTGGGCCGATCTCGCGCTGCCCTATGCGGGCGCTCTTTGCTGTGGCGCATGAGTCCGGTTCTGGCCCGGTTCACCGTGCCAGCCGGGCTGCCATCCCGGACGCTAAAGCCCAGCCACTGCCGCGGCGAAGCGGTTTCTCGCCGTGGCATCATGGGCCTTCCTCGTCAACACTGGCTGAGAGAGATGGCGGCTTAGGAGGATTGCGGACTGTCAAGTCGGAGCGCAACACACGATCATGGCATTTCTTGAATAGGCATCGTGAAGGTGCTATCTATCGTATCGCACTGACACGCACCCGGGGGTCGTACCGGAGAGTGTCTCGTGGCGCAACACACTGTCCATACGCGTACGGTAAGCGAGGAACCAACCGTCTTCCTCGTGGATGACGATCGCGACTTCCGGGAGTCGCTGGCGGCTCTGTTCGACTCTGTCGGATTCAAGGTCAAAACGTTTGGTTCGGCCGCGGAATTGCTGGCAACTAAGTTGCCCGACGTAGTGAGCTGCCTTGTGCTGGATGTCAGATTGCCAAAACTGAGTGGTCTTGATCTTCAGGCCGAACTGGCGAGGGCGAATATTTCCATACCCATCATCTTCGTGACTGGCCATGGCGACATTCCAATGTCGGTGGGCGCGATGAAGGCAGGAGCTGTGGATTTTCTGACCAAGCCGTTCCGCGAACAAGACATACTGGATGCGGTCACGAGGGCTCTTGATCGCGATCGTAAGCGGCGCCAAGCCGAGTGGCGACTCGCCGATCTAAGGTCCCGTCTGGGAACTCTGACCCACCGCGAGCGAGAGGTGATGGCGTTCGTGACCGCGGGCTTTATGAACAAGCAGATCGCTGACCGTCTCGACATAGCTGAGGTCACCATTAAAGCGCATCGCGGCCAAGTGATGCGGAAGATGGGCGCGCGGTCACTGGCAGATCTCGTCAAGATAGCGGAAGCGCTTGAAATCACATCGCCGACCTGAAAGCGTTGTGTTCTACCAAGGTCTAGTGTTTTCTGCCGATAGTATAATCGCTCGAAGTCTGTCCCTGTAGCATCATCCTCAGAGGTGCCAGGCCGCGCCGCGGGTACGACGATTTGATCGCCGTGCGATACTCTCGAGACGGACGCGGGAGGCCCAGAATTTGCCTACAAACCCTTTAATTTCGATCATCGATGATGATGAGGACGCTCGAACGTCTTTGGCGGATCTTATGGAAGCGATGGGATTCACGGTCGAGGTTTTCGCATCCGCGGCGGAATTTTTGACCTCTCCCAATGTCAGCCATACTTCCTGTTTGATCGCTGATGTTCACATGCCGCGTATGACGGGGACTGAATTGCATAGCCGGCTGGTCGACTCGGGCCATATCATTCCAACGATCCTGGTCACGGCTTACCCTGATGAAGGCGCGCGGACTTTGGCTCTGCGACAAGGCGTCCTTTCCTACCTGAGCAAACCGCTCGACGAGGATGTGCTGCTCGGATGCGTCCGCTCAGCCCTGCGGCGCGGCGAGCCGAACGAAAAGCCGGAATGACTGCCCTGAAGCGATTACGCGCTGCGGGCTTGTGGATTCGAAGCTTTCCATCGGTTGAAGTTGTGGGGTTCGACACCGGGAAGCAGCCTGAAACGGTGGGCTGACGGCTGCGTCCTGCATCATCGTACGAGCGCATTGGACGCGGCGATCGTCGGGCGTCTTGCACAGTTCGTGCACCAAGTTGAATTTCTGCCAACGCGTAGACCGGCCGTAAGGAGCGCAATCACCGCGCGACGAGGCCGGGGAAAGTAACGGTACTCCGTCTCAGGCTGCAGCAAAGGGCAGGATGAATTGGAATACCGCGCCTCTCGGCGTATTTTCGGCAACCCATAATCGTCCGTCGTGGGCCTCGATGATAGAGCGGCAGATCGACAGGCCCATTCCCATGCCGCCCGATTTCGTCGTGAACAGCGGGTTGAAGATCCGATCGACATCCTGCGAGGCGATGCCCTTGCCGCTGTCCGCAACTGCTACCATGACGCCGCTATCCAAAACCTCAGACTTAACGGATAGGATGCGATGTTCGTCCTCGCCTGCCATCGAATCGATCGCATTCGCGATCAGATTCAACAGCACCTGCTGGAGCTGGATACGGTCCCCTGTTACCCGTCGCACCTGCCGGTTCGTGCCGGTTTGCACAGATATCATGTGCTTCTGTAGATCACTGCGTAGCATATTGATGGTTTCATTGATAAGCTCGTCGATGTCGAGCGAGGCTCTGTTTCGGGCGTCGCTCTTGAACATCGCTCGAATGCTCCCGATCACCGCGCCCGCGCGTTGTCCATTAGCGGCAATTCTCGTGATCGCCGCCTTTGCTTTATCGATATCGGGCATCGAATGATCAAGCCAGCACTTGGCCGCATTGGCATTCGTTATCATCGCGGACAACGGCTGCTTGATCTCGTGCGCCATTGCGGCCGCTATCGTATCTCCGGTCATTAGCCGCGCCTCGCGCTCGCGCCGTTGGGCGAGGTTTGCACGCAACAGTTGCCCATAGAGCGCCGTTATCTCGTACAGCAGAGCGAAAAGCAGGAGACTGCCAGAGATCAGGCCGTAGGTGCGGCCGGCGTACCAGCCTATGCTGAAGCGGACCGGGACTGGAAAAACGACCACACAGACCTCGATAGCGTACGCGCACATCACCACGATCAGCCACAAGTCGAGCACCGAACGCAGCCTCACCCAGAGCACAATCAGCGCAGCAACGCTCAACCCGATTTGAAAGCCGCCAATATAAAGACGGAGGGTAGAAGCATGGACGGGGTCAAGCATGGTGCGGGGCAATAGCGCATGCCCCGCTGTGACAAGAAGTGTCGCTGCACATACCAGCGCGGCGGTCAGTGCCACACCTGAAAGAATGCCTGCAGCCACGGAACCCTGCCATAGCCGCTTGGTTGGATCAGCCTCCTTCAAAAGGGCATAGGCGATGACGAACAGCGGAAAGCCGATCTCCCGCAGGTTGTAAAGCCACTGCGCGCTATACTGACCGGCCCCAGGCAGCTCACCGGGCGCGAACGCGCCCGGAAAGGTCAGCATCCACGGGATCACGATCAGCGCTGCGAACAGATATCCAGTTGCCAACACAGCGAGGGCACGCGACCGCACGATGGAGAACTGGGCAGACAGCAGCACAGCCGTAATCAAATCGGTCACGAACAGCGCCGTGGCATAAGCCGGAACGAAGGCGTCGGTCCGCGCCGGTTGGAAGGTCGAGAGCGGCCCAACCGTGATGAGAGCGGCGAGGATCAAGACAATCATAACGGCAAAGGCCAGACGCCTCTGCGCTCGGCTTGGCGGCAAGGCCGAGAGGACGAAACGCTGTTCCTCTGCGACGGTAGGCGCCGGATGCTCCATTGGACGGAACTCAGGCATGGAACGCACGGAATCAGCCTCGGGGCTGTTCACATGATACCAGTCAGACTGATTTTACCTCTTGGAGCGGCAGGCGCCAACGCGTCACGAGCGCGGTTGCGGTTGCGACACGCTATCCTTCCTGCCGAATTTACAGCCTTCGGTTTGCGCCGGACCTGCGCTCTACCCGCAATTGGCTCATAGGAAAGCTGCCCAGTCTAACCGACCCGTATTCCGTCGCGGTCGGCGGGACCTGAGCCTTGCGCAGATCGATCTGCGCCTTTTCGGCTCTGCAAACCGAGGAAGCCCGACGCGTCAACGAAACCCCCGTTGAAGCTGACCAGTGCCGGAAGGCCGAGGCGCAACGCAGAAAGATGAGCATAGAACCTCTGACGAGCATGCGGCGGTCACAGGCGACGTTTGGACACGCCCCGCCGATCCACTGCCCTGCACAACCGCAGTGCCATTACCCGGGGCAGCATCCTGCCAAGCTGGGAGCTTGCCGCCAGTGCCGGTGCCAAGGAAAAGGACTTCAATTGCGTCGGTTTAGGCATTGCTTTCTCCCATGTATGCTTGAAGGAGGCGCCCACTCTCCGGACGACTTTGCGTTCGTGCTGCGATCTAGGGAGACCACGCCCCACACCGACCAACGAGCGACTTCGACAGAGTAGGTCGGTTTCCGCCCCGACGTGGAGCTCGACGGAAAATTCTACAAAGGTGGGATGGAATAAGGTTTTGAAAATGCTTCTGCGAGGCCCGAGGGGTGCGCAGTTCGAGTTCACCCCGGCGGCGATTGCCCAGAACCTGAGGCGGCTCAGCAAGCTCGTGGCTCGCCCTCCGCCGATTTGTTCCATCGCGCCTCTTCTGCGTGAGCTTTGCAGTGGTGCGTCGCGTCTAGCCCCAACCTCGCCAGGGGCAAGCGGCAAGACGGCCGTATCCTGACACAGGCCCTCAAAGTCCCCGCAAAATCGGACGTCTGCAACAAATCGGTCAAAAGCAGAGATAACGAAAACCAAGTTCCCGATAATAGCAAGTGCGGCGTCAGGCCTTCAAAGCCGCTCCGGGCCGTCGGCCGAAATGCAGGGCGACGTGAGTAGCGCCGCAGCAAAACCGTGGGTCGTGTCCCGCACGTTCCACGGGCGGCAAGTGATGCGGCAAGGGTCTCGCTAGCCGGGAATAGCCTTGCGGTCTATCTATAGTGATGCGGTATGTCGCGCCCAGCGTCGCTATTTGGCGGAGCAACGGACATGTCCAAGCCTCGTCGCGCACTATGGTCAGAGCTGCCTGCGAGCTCGCGCTATCCTATTGCTGTTTTGTCGGTTGCAATAGCGATAGCTGGTGCGGAAATTCTAACAAGGTTGCTGCACACTGAACCCATCGCATCATCATTGCTTTGCGCGGTCATATTCGCTGCATGGCTTGGCCTCGGTCCGGGATTGTTGGCGCTCGCACTCTCCCTTCTTGCTTTTCATTACTATTTGTCGCCTCCAATCAATTCATTTGGGTTTAAGTATAACTTATTCGCCGTGGACATTGCAGAGTTGCCGCGTTTGGCTCTGTTTTCAATTACATCCCTTTTTGTTACCTTCATCAGCTCGGCGCAAAGAAGCGCAAAGGAAGCAGCGCTCCAGGCCGAAGCAAATGCCGCACGAGCGGAAAGGGAGATTCGGCTCGTCACCGACACAATTCCTGCGCTTGTCTGGCGCGCCTTTCCCGATGGCGCTGTTGAGTACTTCAATCAGCGTTGGCTGGCCTACACGGGACTAACTTTGGAACAGGCGCGCGGTTGGGGCTTTATCGATGCATACCATCCTGAGGATCGAGCTTCCATCAGAAATCTTACCTCTCTTTCAACGCCGCACGGGGCCTCTGCGAGCGACCTGAAAACAGAAGTGCGCCTGCGCGGCGTTGACGGGAAATATCGTTGGTTCCTGGGACGCGCCGTGGCGCTGCGCGACGAGGTCGGCAACGTCGTGAGATGGTATGGAACGAGCATTGACATCGAGGATCGAAAGCGCGCGGAAGATGCCCTGCGACGAAACGAGGCTTATTTGGCCGAGGCTCAACGGCTCAGTGTCACGGGGAGCTTTGGGTGGAGGGTCAGCAATGGCGACATCGTCTGGTCGGACGAAACCCATCGGATATTTGGACTCGACCGGGAGGTCAAGCCCACGATGGACCTGGTGCTTCAACGCATTCATCCCGACGACCGCGAACTCGTACGGCATGAAATTAATCGCGTGGCGGAAGGCAACAGCGACTTCGACTTCGAGCACCGTCTGCTAATGCCGAATGGGCTCGTGAAATACGTTCACGTTCGATCTCATCGCGTGGAAGGCGAGTCCGGCGATGAGGAAATTTTCGGGGCGGTGATGGACATAACTTCAGCCAGAGGCGCGCAAGAGGCATTGCACGCTGCACAGGCGGAACTCGCCCGCGTCACGCGTTTAACCACCCTCGGTGAGATCGGCGCCTCTATTGCACACGAAGTGAATCAGCCGCTCGGCGCGATCGTCAATAATGCCTCTGCTGCGCTACGTTGGCTGAGCAGACAACCCCCCAACACGGAAAAAGTGCGGCGGGCGCTTACCCGTATCATCGACAATGGCAATCGAGCGGGCGAGGTGATCCGCAGCATCCGTGCTCTATCGAACAAGGCCGATCCTCGCAGGGAGCCGCTTGATATCAATGAGGTGATCAATGAGGTCATTGCCTTGGTGCGGCGTGAGCTGTTGAGCCACCGAATATCGCTGCGGACGGAACTCGCGCCGGCTCTGCCTGCGGTTTTCGCCGATCGTGTCCAGATGCAGCAGGTGATCATCAATCTGGTGATCAACGGCATCGAAGCCATGGAAGCAGTCATGGATCGGCCGCACGAGCTGGTTATCCGCTCATGCCAGGACGAGTCGGACCAAGTATCGATAACGGTAAAGGACAGCGGTGTCGGGATCGCCGCCGAAACCGCAGACCGGCTTTTTGGCGCCTTCGTCACTACCAAATCCAATGGAATGGGGATGGGATTGTCGATCTGCCGTTCGATCATCCAAGCTCACGGCGGACGCATATGGATTGAACCGAATTTGAGGGAAGGCGCGGCCCTTCACTTCACCCTTCCTCTGCATCCTGACGGGTCAAACACAGTGGTGGAGGTTCCGTCATCTAGTCATATCCGGCATGCCCGTTCGTGTTCGGCGCCGCGAAGCTCAGCTCCAGCGAGACCTCGCCGCCCTCTCGCCTGGCATCGATGAGCGGAGCTTTTCCGGAACCATCAATTCATTTAGTTTCGTCTGCAGATATGGGCGGGCTGCCATCGCGGGATCTGCTTTGCCGTCACGCATAACGACCAGCATCCAATCGAGTGGCAGGATGCCCGTCGCCTTGGCTGCAGCACGAGCTTCCTCGCTCGCGCGGTTGCGCGCTCCCCTTTGCCGCCCACCCGGTTTTGCGTGGGCTTCCACGGATAGCTTTTCGGGGCATGCAGCGTGTCGCTGCGCAGGACTACTCTGTGACGGGAGCGAGCGCGCTCTCGATCTCAATTCTCGATGTCAGGGTGCGATGAACCGGGCACATGTCCGCGATCTCGAGCAACCGGGCTCGCTGCGTGTCGTCGAGCGCCCCGATCAACTCGACCTTCGTGTGGATGCGATGAATCATGGCGCTCTTATCCTCGCAGTTGGCGCAGTCGCGGGCGTGAGCGCGCTCCTGGGATAGCGTCACCACCACCTGGTCCAGTGGCCATTTTTTGCCTGCGGCATACAGGTGGACCGTCATCGACGTGCAGCTGCCAAGCGCCATCAGAAGTAGCTCGTATGGGCTAGGCCCTGTGTCGTTGCCGCCCGCCGCAACTGGCTCGTCTGCGCAAAGAGCGTGGCGGCCGTCCAGCATGACCTGCTGGAACATGCCCGTGCCGGTCGAGGCCACAACCACAGTGCCGGCAGCAATGGAGGACTGAAGCAAATCGGTATTGCGTCGATGTGCCGGTTTCGCCATTTCGGTTCTCTCGTTTGCCTAAGGTTGGACTCCCAACCTTGTCAGTCGATCAATTCCATAAGGACGCAACCGTTCCCGGGCCGCCATCCGTGCAAATGCCGATGATGGCACGGCTGCCCCTGGGGAGCCTGCGAGCTCCTTGACGGCTCGACTCAATATTCGCGCGCCAGTGGACGCTAAAGGGTGACCGAGCGCAACGAAGGGGCCTTCATTGGGTGTTGCGGTCTAGTGCCCGTCCGCCATTGTTCAGCTTATCGTCGACGGTATTGGGTGCCCTATACGCTGGTCCCAACCGCGTGTCCCCACGTCCGAACTGCATGTCCCCACGTACACTTGGACTAAGCGTCCGCCGAGACCACCATAGCCGTGAAAGGAACTGGCGCGTAGCGCTCTTCGGATATCGGCCTGATCTACTGCGACAGTGGGCATTTTGCAGGAGGTTCAGATGAAGGCCACCCTTCGCCTGAGTTTGCTCTGGCTACTGCTATGTGTTCCTGCGCTCGCCCAGGACCAAAATCGCATTGAGCAGCACGACGTCGAAGTCGGCGACGTCTTGGTCTGTGACACCCAGGAACAGGTGGAGCGCTATGTCGCGCTCTATCACGGAGATAAAGAGGCCGCTGTTCATGCCGTCAATCGCGAGCAGAACGATCCGAGCGCCTGCGGACTTGCCACCGCGGCTTTCGTGAGGGGCCCGCAGATGGCGACTGCAAGAGCGGAAAACATCGCGTTTGAGATCGTTCGTATCCTTGTGCTTGGCGTCGACGGCGATGACGGTTTTCGTCCGGTGCAGCCGGCTCCTTACTTTGCCGCTTTCGGAGTTACCGAATACCGCGTCTGAAACGATTCATCCAGCCAAGAACTGAGGGGTAGTTGGCTCAATCTGTTCGCGGGGACTTGGCAACAGCTTGGAAGGAAGGTGTCATGAAATGCTCGAATCCTGACTGCAATCGCGGAATCGGCCTTGTTTCTCACCGGCGGGGCTGGTTTGACAGGCGGCGCTATTGCTCGAAGCGCTGCTGCGAGGCCGTCTCCTCACAGGCCACCGAGCGTCGCTCATCCCATCAACCGCGCAACACGAGTTATGTCGACTGGCTCTTCTCACAGGCGACCAGGAGACCACAGCCGAGGCGGGTCCAGCCTGGACGCCGTGCGACGCCCTTCTTCGCGGGATGAAGCTGCACGGCAGCGGAAAGAGCAATCTTTGGTCTATTCAGCGAGGCACCGCTTCCCGTCACTCTCCTTACGATCGCATCCAGGTCCTTGACACTCGACTCGGGACACGAGCGTGAGGTGATTGCAATCCTGACTCGGTTGCCGATGGGGGAGGCTTGTCCAAAGTATAGGCTCCCTTACTCTTAGTATAGTGGCCGACCTGCTGTCGCTGCAGCACCATCGGTCGAGGGCATGTGCCAGTTCGTTCACCAGACCGATGATTTCGATCGCGGGCGGGTGCTGATTTCAGGCATGAGCGGGAGACCGGGCTTGTCTACCGACACCCTAATTTCGATTGTCGACGATGATAAGGACTTTCGCATGTCGTTAACGGATCTCATTGAGGCGATGGGTTTCATAGTCGAGGCCTTTCCATCCGCGGAGGAGTTTTTAGCCTCTCCCAATGTCCGCCATACCGCTTGTCTGATCGCCGATGTCCATATGCCGCCTGTGAGCGGGACTGAATTGCATCGTCGCTTGCTGGAATCGGGGTATGCCATTCCAACGATCCTGGTCACGGCTTACCCGGATGAGAGCGTGCGGGTTCGGGCTCTGGACCAAGGTGTCATGTGCTACCTGAGCAAGCCGCTTGACGAGTATGCGCTGGTCGGATGCGTACGCTCTGCTCTGATGCGCGCCACGCCGGATGCGTCAGGGCGGCTGGCCTGACGGTCGAATGCCCGCGATCTGAAAGGCTCAGCTCCACCCAAGGTCGGAGGCGTCCTCCACCAAAGGTCTGATCTCTTTGCTACTTCCCTCTGAGCCATCCTGACACGTGTCGAATTGAGCGGCCGCCCCGGCTTAGCGCAAGGTCCTCTGGGGTCCGGTACCCGGGCCGATTCGGGTCGGCTGCCGAAGTCGCCGTGCGCGAGAATCATGGAGACCGACCCCAGACATCGTCGGGCTCGTCGTGACGGCAACAAACCTATGAGCAACACGCGAGGACTGGATCATGAATATAATCAACCCCTCAACCACTCGTCCTGCAGCAGAACTGAACAAGACCTCCGCGGCATTTCCGTACCAAAAGCAGCGGCGGCGGGTTCTCGACAGCGAAATGGCGTACGTGGAGGCGGGAGAGGGTGACCCCATCGTGCTGCTGCACGGCAATCCCACCTCTTCGTACCTCTGGCGCAACGTGTTGCCGCACCTGCAGCCACGAGGCCGCTGCATCGCCCCCGACCTGATCGGCATGGGCGCCTCCGATAAGCTGCCCGGCAGCGGCCCGGGCTCGTATCGCTTCGTCGAGCATCGCAACTACCTGGACGCCCTGCTCGAGACCCTGGGCGTGCGCGAGCGGGTGACCTTAGTCGTCCATGACTGGGGCTCCGCCCTCGGCTTCGACTGGGCCAACCGCCACCGCGAAGCCGT
>Ga0126381_100000641_pt1 | contig 38648 bp, 27 predicted proteins | sample PanSoiMetPlot_28_FD_96465 | JGI IMG/M metagenome (GOLD analysis project Ga0126381, IMG submission 96465) | Tropical forest soil microbial communities from Panama - MetaG Plot_28 | ecosystem: Environmental > Terrestrial > Soil > Tropical forest > Bulk soil | place: Panama | collected 2016-02-17 | reverse complement strand
CCGTTGGGAGGATTCGGGGTGTCCTTGGTGATGTGGGCGAGTTCGAGAGCTTTGGAATTGTCCCAATACGCGTGGCCATCGTAACCCTCCAGAAAGGCTGGACGATCGAGGAAAACCTCATCAAGAATTTTCTTGTCGGGTAGGGAACTGGGAAACATCGCGTAGTTCCAGCCGCGGCCGAGAATCCACCCCTCGCCGGGATGTGCGACGCCATATTTACGCAAGCGCCATTGAATATCCGCAGCGTCCTTCGCTCCCTCGAGGTTCACGCGCCCCAAGCTGAACGAGCCGTCAATAAAATGGACGTGGCAATCGGTGAAGCCCGGCAGTACCAACCGGCCTTTGGCGTCGATGACTTGGGTATTCTCGGACTGCAGCTTTGCCATTTCCGCATCGGAAACTACTGCGACGATGCGATCGCCGCGAATTGCAAGGGCTTCGGCCCACGGCTGTTTGGAACTCGCCGTGTAGATCTTTCCATGTAGGACCAGTGTTTCGGCGTAGCTGTTTTTTTTCTGCGCCTGCGTCTTGCCCGCGGCCAGGACGATCGCGAACAGCACAGCTGCCACAACTCGAGAACAGAGTTTCATGAACGCCGTCACTCCCTGATCTGAACTAAAGTATCTAGAAAGTCGGTGGTGTATTAATCCACAACAACCAGGATTCCGTTTTCCCCGGATTTTTCCAGCGATGCGGCGTCGAACTCTGGAAATAGAGACTGTCGCCGGGCTCGAGCACGTAGTGTTCGTCCTGGTTGAGCCAGATCTCGAATTTGCCGCGCAGAATGTGAAGAAACTCTTCGCCTTCATGGGTGTAAGATTCGCCGCTGCTGCCGCCAGGCTTGATGCGGAAAAGATGTGGTTCCATCGCGGTGTTGCCCCAGGCGAGAAGCTCCATGCGCACGCCTTTGGTGGTTTCCAGGATTTTGCGTTCGCTGGGTTTCACAACTCGCGAGTTTTCTTTTGCTGGCTCAAAAAACGAAAGGATATTGGTGCGGTAATATCGGGCGATGCGCCGCAGCGTTGCAATGGAGGCGCTCATCTGACCACGTTCGAGCGCGCTCAGGAATCCTACGGAAACTCCGGTGGCTTTCGCCACCTGGGCAAGAGAAAGTCCGCGTCGCTGCCGTAACCGGCGAAAACGCACCCCGGGCAAAACCGAATTTTCTGCTGGCACAGAAACGACGCCTTGCCGTTTCAAAATGTGAACGATCGCCGCAGGATTAAGCCCGCGTGCCCTCCGCAAAAAAAGGGCCCGCTGCAATAGGCGCACGTCCTCTTCTTTGTACAGGCGGTAGCGGCTTTGTGTCCGCCGCGGAGTAAGCAATCCCAGTGCTTCCCAAGCGCGCAAAGCGGATGACGAAATACCAACGCGTTCGGCTACTTCGCTTATGCGCAGTACACCGATCGCGGAGCCGGAAACCGATTCTTTTGATGAATTCTTTCCGCTTGACATCCCTGCTGGCTTTCCCTAAGTTTACAGGATTATAGTAAAGTTTACCGGGTACATTCAACCTCGAAGTCACGGTGCAAATTCTGAACTTCGGGGTTCAGGGGTGAGTTCAATGAAATCGAACCGGTCTTTCCACACCTCGTGGTGGAACAGGATTCTGCACCTGTCCGTCCTCGCCTTCGTCGCTATCCTTTTCTCTCCGGCTCTCTTTGCGCAAAGCACTGGCGGCCGCATCCGCGGCACGGTAACAGATCCGAGCGGCGGTGCGGTGGCGAGCGCGACCGTGCAATTGATTAATGAAGCTACTCACGCCATCCGGGAAGTGCAATCTTCCTCGAATGGCGACTACGTTTTTATAGAGGTTCCCATCGGTAGCTACGAAATCGACGCGGCGGTGCAAGGGTTCAAAAAGTATGTGCATAAGGGAATTGCGCTGGATCTGAACCAGGTGCTTACGGTGGACGTCGCGCTGCAGCTAGGTGGTTCGACGGATGTGATCGAGGTCACAGGTGCGCCTCCGGTGGTGGATACAACCTCCACGCAATTGGGCGCTGTGGTGAATGAGCGCTCTTCCACGCAACTGCCGCTGAACCAGCGGGACGTATATCAACTGTTGCAGCTGCAACCTGGCGTGCAATCGCAATTGGGTAATGATTTATTTTACGGTTCGGACAAAGCCGGGGTTGTTACTGTCAACGGCGGTCGAGGTCGCTCCAACAATTACACCGTCAACGGAGGTGACGGCAACGACCTCTTCGCGAATTTGCCGGCCGTCGAACCGTCGCCAGACAGCATCGAAGAGTTTCGCGTAATTTCCAACTCTTTTGATGCGGAATATGGACGAAATTCCGGCGCAGTAGTCAACGTCGTAACCAAGTCCGGCACCAACGATCTGCACGGCAGCTTTTATGAATTTTTCCGCAACGACGTTTTGAATTCTCACCCTTTTACGTTTATCGAGTCTCCTAAGCCAGCCTTTAAGCAGAACCAGTTCGGCGGTACGCTGGGCGGACCGATCCACAAGGACAAAACTTTCTTCTTCGGGTCCTACGAAGGGCGCCGCATCGTACAGGGCATGGTTTCCCAGCCCGTCAGCGTACCCACCGGGGCCCAGGAAAGTGGCGATTTTTCCAGCGGCGCGACATTTACCGGATCGCTGTTTGATCCGACTGTGGCTGGTATGTTGCAAGACCGCTGTGGAACCGGCTCAGCGCTGCCAGCGAATCAGAAACTTTCGCCTGCCGCGCAGACGTTGGTTGCCAGCGTCGCCGGCGGCGGTGCGGCTGTCCCTTACAACACAATCTTCCCGGGCAATCAGATTCCGACCGGGTGTTTCGATCCCGTAGCGGTCAGCTTGCTGCAATATGTGCCGGGCGCGGGAGGAAGCGCCTCTCAGGTGCTGACGGTTCCGAAAAAGAGAGATCGGGGCGACCAGTTCCAGATCAAAGTGGATCACTCCTTCAACAACAAGCAAAAGACGGCCGCTTATTACTATTTTGACGACGACAACTTCATCGATCCCTTCGCGAAATTCCAGGCGGAAGGCGCGCCGCTCGGCAACTTCCCGGGGATTTATGCCACTCGCACCCAGCAGGTCAACGTAACCCACACCTCGACGATCGGCGCAACCGCGGTAAACGAGGCTAGGTTTACCTTCTTCCGCGAGGCACAGATGAAGTTTGACACTCCGCAGATCACCAACAAGATTCAGGACTCCTGTGGCGCCGGCGTGGCGGCCGCGTTTTGCTTTACCGGTACCAGCGATTCCGCAACTATCAATGCGGCGTGCGCCGCTGGGGCGGCCAATCCTGCGGACTGCGGCATCCATTCAGGGCTGCCGAACCCCGAGAAGCTCGAAGGCGTGCCTTTTGTCCAATTGAATGGCGGATTCTCCATTGGCAACAATTTCGGCGGCCAGCTGCCCCAGGTCGGCAACACCTTTCAGTTCAGCGACAACTTCAGCAAGATCGTGGGAAATCACAATTTCAAATTCGGTGGCGACGTACGGCGCCAGAAGTTTGACCAGTTGCTTTATTTCGACATCAACGGCCAGATCGTATTTAATAGCGATTCCAACATCTGCGGTCCGGCGAATCCCACTCCGGCGCCAAATTGTACTCCGGTATCCGGAAGCGATGTCGGTTCTGACAGCATCTATCCTGACTATTTTCTGGGATTGGCCAACAGCTACATCCAGGGTTCCGCGCAACACGAACTGGTGCGCAGTACTTCGCTCTATCTGTTCGCCCAGGACAGCTGGAAGGTCAAACCGAATCTGACGCTGAATTACGGCTTGCGCTGGGAGATGAACACCCCGCTGACAGACATCGGCCAGAAGGTGCAGACTTTCCGTCCAGGGGAACGCTCAACGATTTATCCTTGCAGCCTGGATCCCACTAACCCGCTCTTTGCCACCTTTGGACCCGGAGAAGCTGGCTGCGATGCCGCGGGAGTTACGCCGATCGGATTGGTGTTCCCCGGCGACAAGGGTGTGCCCAGCGGGTTGACGAACACCTATTACAAATCTTTCGCTCCGCGTCTCGGACTCAACTGGAGTCCGGGCGCTCACGATGGTTGGCTGGCCAAGCTCACCGGGGGGCCGGGCAAGACCAGTATCAGCATGGGTTTTGGAATTTTCTATAATCCCATTGAGCAGTTAGTGCTCGAACAGTTCAGTGCCGAACCTCCCTTTGGCGGCAGCAACTTTATCGGCTCGCCTTTCCTAGGAACTCCGTTTGTGGATCAAACGGGCGCAGTGTTTGCGAATCCGTTTAACGGCTTTCTGAATCCGAAACGCGGCACGCCAATCGATTGGTCCAACTTCGCCAGCAGTGTCTATTTCGGACAATTTCAGCCCAACATGCGCACGCAGTATCAGGATCAGTACAATCTAACGCTCAAGCGCGAACTGCCGGGCAATATGCTGTTGCAACTGGCATACGTTGGTTCGCAGGGCCATCGGTTGCTGGCCACTTATGAGGTCAACCCAGGCAATCCGAGCACCTGCAACGACTTGGCAGCGTTGGGACAGGGTTGCGGACCGTTTGGTGAAGACTCCTTCTACAGCTTTACTTTGCCGCCCGGGCAAACCCTCCATTTGCCGTACGTCGGCGGCGGGCCCGGCGGACAAAACATCCCTTGCTCGATCCTGAATCCTTCTTCAGCATGCGTTATTACTGGAGCTCCCGTAACCGGCACGCCGGTCACGCTTTCCGGAACCCGAATCTACTCTTCGCCACTGTGCGATCCTTTTTCCGGCAACGGGTGTCCTGCTGTACCCGTGTTCTCCGGTATTTTCAGCGAGGACACGATTGCTCGCTCGAACTACAATTCGTTTCAGGCACTTTTCGAGAAGCGTTTTTCGCACGGTCTGCAGTTCCAGGCCGCCTACACTTTCAGCAAGTCGCTCGACAATGCCTCCAGCTTTGAAAGTGCGCTGAATCCCTTGGACTTCAATGCTACCTACGGGCTTTCCAACTACGATGCACGCCACCGCTTCGTATTCAACTACGTCTGGGATTTGCCGATCCCCAAGTACGATGGCTTCAAGGGCGTTCTGCTGAACGGCTGGGAGGCTTCGGGAATCCTTAGCTTCCAGAGCGGCTTCCCGATTCGCATCACTTCGCAGGACGATGTCGAGCAGCTAGACACGACCTTCGACTTCGAAGCTCCCGGGCAGCCGAACTACAACACCGATGCCGGGTTCACGCCAGGTCACTTCGTCAAGCAAGACATACGGAAGAACGGCGGTTTTGCCTTCGACCCCAACGAGTTCACAAACGCCACCGTGCCTGCGGGTACGATCGGTAATGCGCCGCGGTCTATTTGCTGCGGACCGGGCATCAACAATTGGGATATGAGCTTTTCGAAATCGACGCCGATTAAGGAGCGGATGAGGATGGAATTCCGCCTCGACATTTTTAACATTTGGAACCATGCTCAGTTTTATACAGTGGACGGCAACATTTCGAACCAGGGTTCGACGTTCGGGCAGGTTCTACATATTCGCGATCCGCGGCTTTTGCAGTTCGCGTTGAAATTCAAGTTCTAGCGGCCCCGGAAAAAACAAAACGAGAAGCGAGGCTGAAAGGGTCTCGCTTCAGAGTTTTGCAGCACACTGACTGCAGGGAAAGAGACCTGCAAAGAGCCTTCCTTGTCCCAGCCAGGTTGACTCAGGTTCGGAGAAATACCATGTCGTACCAAGCACTCGAAAAAGAGCTGGCGCTATACCAAAAGCGTACGCGCAAATCGGCCGTCGCGCACGATCGCGCCGAGCAGCGCATTCCGCTCGGCGTGGCCAGCAACTACCGCCATTACGAGCCTTATCCGATTTTTGTGAAGGATGGGAAAGGCAGCAAGATCCACGACATCGACGGCAACGAATACCTTGACCACAACCTTTGTTTCGGCGCGCTCATGGCTGGCCACTGCCATCCAGCAGTAGTCAAAGCGGTTAAGCAAAAACTCGACGAAGGCACAACCTTCGGCATGCCGCACGACGAGGAATGGGAGCTCGCTGAAGAGATCTGCGCGCGCTACCCGGTAGAAATGGTTCGCTTCGGTTCCAGCGGCACGGAAGTAACCATGCATGCTTGCCGCATCGCTCGCGCAGCGACCAATCGCGACAAGATCATCAAATTCGAAGGCTCCTACCACGGCCTGCATGACACCGCTCTGGTCAGTGTGAAACCGAAGGAAAGCGAGTACGGCGATGAGAATGCGCCGAATTCTGTTCCTGGTGGCGGTGGAGTACCCAAAGCTGCCGTGGACAACGTGGTAGTGGCGAGCTTCAACAGCTTGAAGAGCGTCGAAAATCGCTTCAAGCAGTATCCCGGGCAAATTGCCGCAATCATCCTGGAACCGATTTTGATGAATGTGGGCTTGTGCATTCCGCAACCGGGATTTTTAGAGGGGCTGCGCAACCTTTGCGAGGCGAACGGCGCGCTGCTGATTTTCGACGAAGTGAAAACCGGCGCAAAACTTGCCTGGGGCGGCGCAAGCGATTACTTCGGCGTGAAGCCCGACATGATTTGCCTGGCCAAATCCATTGGCGGCGGATTGCCCCTGGGCGCGTTCGGCGCCAGCAAGAAAACGATGGGCTTAATCTCCGATCACAAGGTGTTCCACGGCGGCACCTACAACACCAACCGCGTCGCCATGTCGGCCGGTCTGGCGACGTTTCGCGAAGTGCTGACGCGTGAAAATTATGCGCACGTCGGGAAGTTGAGCAAGAAACTGACGGATGGCTACCGCGCGATCGTCGGTAAGACGGGACTGAAGGCTTATGTGGCCAGCGCCGGGGTGAACGGCGCGCTGATGCTCTATCCGCAGGAGATTAAGAACTACCGTGACTGGACGAAAATTGACGTGGACCTATGGCGACACTACTGGTTCGCGATGGTCAATCGCGGTGTGCTGGCTCAGCCCTATTGGTGGGACGAGCAGTGGACCATTTCCGTGCAGCACACGGAAACGGACATAGATAAGCACCTCGCAGTATTCGAAGAAGTTGCGCCAAATCTGGCCAAGGCGCAAGCCGAACGCGGCCTGGTAACCGTTGCAGCTGGACACTGAAGGCGCGGGCCCTAAGGCATTTGTCATTCTGCGTCGCCCGGAATGACGACTTTATTGAACATGCAGTAAGTATTTTTCCGCGGAGACTTTCGGAGAAGAGCGGTGACGCAAGAGGCGAATGCCGAGGATGACCAGCCGCATCTGAAACGAGTTCTCGGCCAACGAGATCTGGTGTTGCTGTTTGTCGTGGCGGTTTTCAATTTGAATGTCTTGCCGTCGATTGCGGCAAACGGCGGCGTGACCATTTGGTTGTGGATTATTTCGCTGCTGCTTTTTTTCTGGCCGCAGGGAATCGCGGTGATTGAGCTGGCGCAGCGCTATCCCGGAGAGGGTGGAGTTTATCTCTGGGCCAAGGAAGTGTTTGGCGCCTTCCATGGATTTCTTTCCGGCTGGTGCTACTGGACCAACAACATGATGTACGTCCCCACGGTTTTGCTGTATTTCGTCGGCGTGTCGGTTTTTTCGCTGGGGGCGGGGCACGAGCAGCTAGCCGATAACAAGGTATTCGCGCTTACCGCGTGCCTGGTATTGCTGGCGGTGCTGGCGGTGCTGAATATTGTGGGGTTGGGCGTGGGCAAGTGGATTAACAACATTGGCGGTATCGGGACATTTGTCGCCGCAGGGCTGCTGATGGGGCTGGGCTTGATCGTCTGGCTGCGATTTGGAACAGACGTCACTTGGGCGGATTTTCAGATTCCCGCCAATCCTCGTTTCGTTCTGAATTCGTTTGGCGTGATTTGTTTCGGGCTGGTTGGTTTGGAGCTGGCCTCCATTATGGGCGATGAAATCCAGAATCCGGAGAAAACGCTGCCTCGGGCGGTTGCCTGGGGAGGCGCGCTGTCCGGTGCGCTTTATATTGGTGCGACATTAACTTTGTTGATCGCCGTCAGCAAACAGGACATCAGCGTACTGCAGGGTATCGTACAGGCGGTAACGCATATGGCGGCGCGCGTTGGAGTGCCGTGGATTGTTGCCCCGTTTGCATTTCTTTTGAGCTTGTCGATTGCAGGGATCGGATCGGCCTGGCTGGGCGGTTCCGCGCGGATTCCATTTGTCGCCGGACTCGATTCGTACATGCCGCGCTGGCTGGGCAGCATCCATGCAAAGTACCGCACGCCGTATGCCGCACTGCTGGTTCACGCAGGAGTTTCTTTTGCGCTGGTGCTGATGAATTTCTGGGGTTCGGGAGTGCAAGAATCTTTTCAGCGATTGCTGTCACTGGCGGTCGTGCTGCAACTGGTTCCGTTTCTTTATATGTTCGGAGCGCTGCTGAAGATCGCGCTGGCACCGAACTTCCGTCAGGCTCGGTATAGCAAGACAAAACTCATTCTTGCCGGGGCCAGCGGGTTGCTGACCACCGCGCTGGGAATAGGTTTGGCGTTTTTCCCGGCGCAACAGATCAGCTCGCTATTGTCCTATGAAGTATGGATGTGGGGAGGCACAGTGCTGTTCATCGGTGCGGCAGCGTTTTTCTTTTTTGTGTACGGGCGGCGCAAAGCCGCGTTAAAAGCAGTGGCATAAGATTCGGCGGATTGCGCGGGAGGTCGAAATGTCGAGCAGTGCAACAGCGGGAGTACGCAGCTACCAGAATTTTGTAAACGGCAAATGGGAAGGAGCCGCCTCTGGCAAGACTTTTCCGGTTTATGACCCTTCCTCCGAAGAGATCATCGCGCACGTTGCCGCGGCCGGCGCCGCGGACGTGGACCGCGCCGTAAAAGCTGCTCGCGCGGCATTTGATTCTGGCCCCTGGCCACAAACCACCGCGCAGGACCGTGGGCGAATTCTTTTCAAGTTGGCCGAGAGAACCCGGCAAAACTCGGCTGCGCTGGCGGAACTGGAATGCCGCAACACCGGCAAACCGATTGTCGAAGCGGAATACGACATCGCGGACGTGGCGACGTGTTTTGAATATTACGGCGGCTTAGCAAACAAAGTTACCGGGCATGTCAATCCGGTTCCGGCCAACGCGTTGAGCTTCACCATGCGCGAACCGGTGGGCGTCGCCGGCCAGATTATTCCGTGGAACTATCCGCTGTTGATGGCCGCATGGAAGCTGGCGCCGGCGATCGCCGCTGGCTGCGCTTGTGTGCTGAAACCGGCGGAACAAACCCCGCTGACCGCACTCGAATTTGCGAATTATTTCGAAGAAGCGGGATTGCCGGCGGGCGTCGTCAACATCGTCAATGGATTTGGTGAAACCGCCGGGTCGGCGCTGGTGGCGCATCCTGGGGTGGATAAGATCGCTTTCACCGGAAGCGCCGCCGTCGGAAAAATCATCGTCAAGAGCGCTGCCGATACGCTTAAGCGTGTCACGCTCGAACTCGGTGGGAAATCACCAAACGTATTTTTTGCCGACGCGGATTGGGAAGCGGCTGTCGATGGCGCACTGTTTGGCGTGTTCATTAATCAGGGCGAAGTCTGCTCGGCCGGAAGCCGCATCTTGGTCGAAAAGAAAATCTACTCGAAATTTGTCGAAGCCATGACCGAAAAGGCCAAGCGCATCAAGCTCGGCCCGCCGATGGAACGTGAGACAAAAATGGGTCCGCTGGTCAGCAAGGAACAGTACGATCGTGTCAGCTCTTACCTGGAAGTTGGCAAGAAAGAAGCCAAGACCGCGACCGGCGGCGGCCGCCCGAAACAATTTGGCAAAGGCTTTTACGTCGAACCGACAATTTTCTACGACGTGGACAACAGCGCCTGTATCTCGCGCGAGGAAATTTTTGGTCCGGTGGCTTCCGTCATTCCGTTTGAGGGCGAACCCGAGGCCATTCGAATCGCCAACGACACGCCTTACGGACTCGCGGGCGCCGTCTGGACCCGCGACATCTATAAGGCGTTTCGCGTCGTGAAATCAATGCGCGCGGGAATTATCTGGGTCAATCACATGCAGCCCACTTACGTGGAAGCGCCGTGGGGCGGCTACAAGCAATCCGGTTTTGGACGTGAACTCGGGCCCTGGGGACTCGAAGAATATTTGGAGACCAAGCAAGTTTTCGTGAATCTGGATGAAACACCTATCGGCTGGTACTAAGCCGCGACTCGAAAATTCTAGGTTGAGAGAAAACGCCATGAAAGCCATTCAGCTGCGGACAGAGATCCCTGGGCCCAATTCCAAGGCGCTGATGAAGCGGCGCGAAGCGGAGGTTCCGCGCGGGCCGTATCATGCCACCCCGATTTTTGCGGCGCGCTCCGAAGAGGCGATTATCGAAGACGTGGACGGCAACAGGTTTCTCGACTTTGCCGGCGGCATCGGCTGCCTGAACACCGGCCATCGCCCGGGGCAGATCGAAAACGCCATTCGCCAGCAACTCGAGAAATATCTGCATTTGTGTTTCAGCGTAACGCCGTATGAAGGGTATGTGGCCGTCGCAGAGAAACTGAATTCATTGATGCCGGGAAAATTCGCCAAAAAAACTTTATTGGTCAACAGCGGCGCGGAAGCTGTCGAGAATGCAGTAAAAATAGCGCGTGCCTATACCGAGCGCCCAGCGGTCATTGCTTTCAACGACGCGTTTCATGGGCGCACCATGATGGCGCTCTCTCTGACCAGCAAGACGCATCCGTACAAAGCCGGGTTTGCGCCATTTCCCGGTGATGTGTATCGCCTGCCATATGCTTACTGTTATCGCTGTTCGTATGGTCTTACCTATCCGAGCTGCAAACTCGCTTGCGCCACGGCCCTGGAGGACGCATTCAAGCGCGTTGTATCGGCCGAATCGGTCGCGGCGGTCATCGCTGAACCGGTTCTCGGTGAAGGTGGTTTCGTCGCTCCGCCGAAAGAGTTTTACTCCACACTGCAAGAAATCTGCCGCAAGCACGGCATCCTGTTCATTGCTGATGAGGTGCAGTCGGGGATCGGCCGCACTGGAAAATTCTTTGCGATTGAACACTATGGCGTCGAGCCGGACATCATCACCTCCGCTAAATCGTTGGGCGGAGGATTGCCGCTCGCCGCAGTCACCGGTCGCGCGGAAATCATGGATGCTCCGGGGATCGGCGGGCTGGGCGGAACCTTCGGCGGGAATCCTCTTGCTTGTGCTGCCGCCCTTGCGGCGATCGATCTCATCGAAAAAGACGGCCTGCTCGCGCGCTCTAGGCAACTGGGCCGCCAATTTGCGGAGCGCGGCAAGCAATGGGAGAAGCAATTCCAGATTGTCGGTGAGGTTCGCGGCCTGGGCGGCATGTGCGCGATCGAGCTGGTCAAAAACCCCGCTACTCGCCAACCGGCCAGCGAAGAAACCAAGAAAATCGCGCAATATTGCTACCAGCACGGACTGATCACCATCACCGCCGGAACTTACGGCAACGTGATGCGCATTCTGGTGCCGCTGATCGTGACCGACGCACAATTTGCAGAAGGGCTGGACGTGCTCGAAGCCGCGCTTTCCAGCGTCTCTATGCCCGTACCGGAAAAACAGCTGGTAACATCGAATTTGTAGGAGATGTGTTATGCCGCAGAGCGTAGTTCAACCCCTCGCAGCTGGAGTCGGGCTTAAGGATTCGCGCCTGTTTCGGGAGGCTTGCTATGTCGATGGCGCCTGGATCACTTCTGCTGCCGGCGCGACCACAAAGGTGGATAACCCCGCTACGGGTGAAGTTCTCGGTGCCATTCCAAAACTCGGCGCTGCGGAAACGCGCATTGCAATCGAAGCCGCCAACAAAGCATTTCCCGCTTGGAGAAAAAAGACCGGCAAGGAACGCGCCCTGATCCTGCGCCGCTGGTGTGATTTGATGAACGAGAATCAAGACGATCTGGCGCGGTTGATGACGCTTGAACAGGGCAAGCCGCTCACTGAATCGCGCGGCGAAGTCGCCTACGCCGCGGCCTTCCTTGAATGGTTCGGCGAAGAAGCCAAGCGCGTTTATGGCGACACCATTCCCGGCCATCAGCATGACAAGCGAATTGTCGTCATTAAGCAGCCGATCGGCGTCGTTGCTTGCATCACCCCGTGGAATTTTCCTTTAGCGATGATTACCCGCAAAGCCGGACCAGCGATAGCTGCGGGTTGCACTGTAGTGTTGAAGCCTGCCGGCCAAACTCCGTATTCCGCGCTGGCGCTGGCGGAATTGGCCGAGCGTGCCGGCGTTCCCAAAGGGGTGTTCAACGTCATTACCGGTTCGGCGAAAGAAATTGGTGGCGAGCTTACTTCGAATCCGATCGTCAAGAAACTTTCTTTTACCGGCTCCACGGAGGTTGGAAAAGTCCTGATGGAACAGTGCGCCGGCACCATCAAAAAACTTTCGCTCGAACTCGGTGGCAACGCGCCTTTTATCGTTTTTGACGACGCGGACCTCGATGCCGCGGTCGAGGGCGCCGTCGCCTCCAAGTACCGCAACACCGGCCAGACCTGTGTCTGCACCAACCGATTACTGGTGCAGGACAAGGTTTACGACGCGTTCGCGGAAAAATTGGCCAAGGCCGTGAATGCGCTGAAACCCGCTCCCGGACTGCAAGCCGGCGCGACGCAAGGACCGTTGATCGACGATGCGGCAGTGGCCAAGGTCGAAAGCCACATTCAAGACGCGACGGAGAAAGGCGCAAAGATTTTGCTCGGCGGAAAGCGCCATGCGCTGGGCGGCAGATTCTTCGAACCCACTATCCTGACTGACGTCACGCCTACAATGGCCGTGGCCCGTGAGGAAACTTTCGGTCCAGTCGCGGCGCTGTTCCGCTTCAGGACGGAAGCGGAAGCGGTGGCGCTTGCCAACGACACGGAGTTCGGTCTGGCATCCTATTTTTACGGCAAGGACCTCGCCCAGGTCTGGCGGGTCGCCGAAGCTCTCGAATATGGAATTGTCGGAATCAACACCGGCCTGATTTCCACGGAAGTGGCGCCATTCGGGGGCGTGAAAGAATCTGGCCTCGGCCGCGAAGGTTCGAAGTACGGCATGGAAGAATTTCTGGAAATCAAATATCTCTGCTTCGGCGGTATTTGCTGACCACCGGCAACCTCTTGCCGCCCGCGCCGCCTCCGTGAATTAATTCACCTCAGCTTTGGCCGCCGATAATGGTGCAAACGATTTACGGTACCGCCAGAACAGGATCGCCCAGCAGGCTGGCCTCCAGGGGTGGCGTTGGCAAAACTTAAGAAACGGGTTCAGTCCCAACCCAAAAAACATCAGCCCAAGAAGGATTCTGGCGATAGTGGTCACCATTTTCATGCATGCCCACCCCGTGCGCAGTTCGATTCGCGAACCTGCCGGTTCGCCGCAGGCCTCACCCTCCGGCGATCGCTCCGATCACCAGCAGCGGCTCTTTTCCGTTGGCCACTTCCGCGGGCAACGGCCGATCCATCGGATCGTGTGACAAGTCCTCCCCGCACGCAAAAAATCGCAGAAATGGCCGCCGCTGCTGTGTTGCGTGATCCCGGATCGTGCCGCCCAGCATCGGGTAACGCGCTTCCAGCGCATCCAGCACCGAGAGCACGGAGACTACACCCTCGACTTCCAACGTCACCTCGCCTTTCACCTGCGCCAACGCCCGCAAATGCGACGGCAATTCCACCCGGATCATACTAGCGCCTCTAATTACCACATTCGCTTACGACCCTTGCAATTACAAGGTTTGAACTTCTACCGAATATACCGCTGGCAGATCGCGCACAACCGGGGCCCAGGTGTCCCCCGAGTCCGGCGAGCAGTACACTTGCCCGCCCGTCGTGCCGAAATAAATACCGCACTTGTCCAGCGAGTCCACCGCCATCGCGTCGCGCAGCACATTCACATAACAATCTTTCTCCGGCAGTCCCTTCGACAATTCCTGCCATTCATTACCGCCGGTCTTGCTGCGATACACTCGCAACTTCCCGTCCAACGGGTAATGTTCCCCGTCGCTTTTGATCGGCACCACGTAAACTGTCTCCGGATCGTGCGCATGCACGTCGATCACGAATCCGAAATCCGTCGGCAAATTTCCGCTCACTTCCGTCCAGGTCTCTCCCGCATCGAGCGAGCGCATCACGTCCCAGTGTTTCTGCATGTACAGCAAATTGGGCTTGGCCTTCGCCTGCGCGATGCGATGCACGCAATGTCCTACTTCGGCCTCGGGTTCTGGAATATACTGCGACCGCAACCCTTTATTGATCGGCTTCCACGTTTTTCCGCTGTCATCGCTGCGGAACGCTCCCGCCGCGGAGATCGCGATAAAGATGCGCCCGGCGTTTTTCGGGTCCAGCACGATGGTGTGCAGGCACATTCCGCCAGCGCCGGGCTGCCATTTCGGTCCGGTACCATGTCCGCGCAAGCCGGAGAGCTCTTCCCAGGTCTTGCCGCCGTTGGCCGTTTTGAAAAGAGCCGCGTCCTCTACTCCCGCGTACACCGTATCCGGATCGGTCAGCGACGGCTCCAGATGCCACACCCGCTTGAACTCCCATGGATGCTGCGTCCCGTCATAAAATTGATGGGTAGTCAGCGGCTTGCCGGTTTCCGCCGAAGTGTCGTACACAAATTTGTTGCTTTCGCCCTTTGGTGCTCCACCTGGGCCGGTTGTTTCACCCGGCGGTGTGCCCGGCTGAAACCAGGTCCTCCCACCATCGTCCGAGCGTTGGATAATTTGTCCAAACCATCCGCTGGTCTGCGATGCATAGATCCGGTTAGGGTCGGACGGAGCTCCCTTCAGGTGATACATTTCCCAGCCCGCGAAATGCGGCCCGCTTATGTCCCACTTTTCGCGCTTGCCGTCCGACGTCAAGATGAACGCGCCCTTCTTCGTTCCCACCAGCACCCGCACTCCGCTCATGGTTCTTCTCCGTTCCGCAGAATCTTTTACTCCCTTACTTCTCTTACGAAAGCTCACCCCAGTTTCGCCAAACTCACTTGCAAAAAGCAAGCGAAACTTGCTATCCTGCCAAAATGGCAGGGAAAAAGCGCTCCCGCCGCCGTTCCGGCTGCCCGTTAAATGCCTCCGTCGAAATGCTCGGCGACCGCTGGTCCTTGCTCATCATCCGCGACATGATGCTGCTCGGCTACCGCTCCTTCAAGCAGTTCCTCAATTCCCACGAGCGCATCGCTTCCAACATTCTCACCGATCGTCTACGCCGCCTGGAAGCCTACGGCATCATCTCGTCCGCACCCGATCCCACCGACGGCCGCAAACTCACCTACTCGCTCACTCAAAAAGGCATTGACCTCGCGCCCGTGCTCACCGAAATGGTTCTGTGGGCCGCCGCTCACGAAGACACTGGCAACCAGCCTCTGGTGCGCCTCATCAAGAAGGACAAAGCGAAGTTCAACGCCGAAGTCCGCAAACGTTGGCTGGCTTCTTTTTAGGGGCCCGGCATGCCGCACCCGTTTTTGTCTGGTAGGCCCGCGTTTCTCTTGAACGCCAAACGGCCCAACTCCTGGGTCTAAAATACCCCAATGCCGAATGTCACTGGTCCTTCTCGCATTCAATCGATCGACGCCCTGCGCGGCGCCATCATCATCATTATGGCCCTGGACCATGTCCGCGACTACACCAGCTTTGCCGCCATGTCGTTTTCTCCCACCGATCTTTCCCGCAGCACCACCACCCTTTTCCTTACGCGCTGGGTCACCCACATCTGTGCGCCGGTGTTCGCCGTGACTGCCGGCATGGGCGCCTTTTTCTGGTATCGCCATGGCCGCACACTCGCGCAGCTTTCCCGCTTTCTCGTCACCCGCGGCCTGTGGCTCATGCTTCTTGAAATCACTGCCCTGCGTTTCATTATGCTTTTTCAATGGCGGTTCCACGGTGTGTTGATCTTCCTCACCGTGTTCTGGATGCTCGGTCTGAGCATGGTGGTGCTCGCCGCGCTGGTTCATCTGCCGCCTAAACTCTTAGTAGCGCTTAGCCTGCTGGTCATCGCCGGGCATAACCTGCTCGATCCCATCGATCCCGCGCGCTTCGGTCGTCTCGCTCCGCTATGGGACATTCTGCACCAGCCAGCCGCGATTCCATTTCACGGCGCCATCGTCCTGGTTGCCTATCCGCTGGTTCCCTGGGTTGCCGTAATGGCCCTGGGCTTTTGCTTTGGCTCCATCTTTTTCTGGGATCCTCCTCGCCGCCAGCAATTCCTCCTGCGTACTGGCCTTTCGCTTTGCGGCGCATTCGTCGTTCTTCGCGCCTGGAATCATTACGGCGACCCCGCGCCGTGGTCTCACCAGTCGGCCACCCTTTTCACTTTTCTCTCCTTCCTCAACACCACCAAATATCCTCCCTCTCTCCTCTTTCTTCTGATGACGCTGGGCCCCGCTGTGATCGCGCTTGCTTTTTTCGAACGCGCTACCTTTTCGTCCAACAACCCGCTCATCGTCTTCGGCCGCGTCCCCTTCTTTTTCTTTCTATACCATTTTTCTGTGGCCCATTTCATGGCCATCGTTCTCGGCGCCATACGCTACGGCCCGCGTCATTTCCTGCTGCTGCCCGCTCCTTCGATCGGCGGCCCGCGCGAGCTCTTTCCTCAGAACTACGGTTTCGGCCTTCCGGCCGTCTATTTGGTCTGGCTAGCCGTCATCGTCGCCAGCTATCCTGTCTGCCGTTGGTATGCCCAGCTCAAACAGCGCCGCCGCGACCTCTGGTGGCTCAGCTATCTGTAGAGCTCCGGCCGCAGGAGCCAATTCTGTCGGGTAGAGCCCAGCCCTACCGATTCATCAGCCACATTCCATGCAAGTTATTCATTATAAGCGCTTTAATCTGATTAAGACGAATGCTGACAGACGACGCTCACAAGATCAGGAGTGCACGAAGTGCCCCTGCCGGCACCCTTCCAGCCACTTGCAGCGATCTTTGCTGACTTTCTCTGGACTCTGGCCGCTGCTTCCCCGCCGCGCTATAGTCGTCCTCCAGGTCGCTGCATCGAAAGAACATCGTGCCAAAACTTCCCGGAAGTCCAACCACTCGAATCGGGGGCGAAAGAACCCACTCGCGCGGGGCCGCTCCTGCCGCTTCGCTTGCCAGCACGGCAAGCAGACCCAAAAAGTCCGCCGCTGAAACCTGGAAAGCGCTGCCAGAAATTCTCGCGCTGCTCAAACCGCGCAAAGGACTGCTGATTCTTGGCTTTGCCTTGATGGCCGTCAACCGGGTGGCCGGCCTGGCACTGCCTTTCTCGCCGAGATATTTTTTTGACGGCGTCATTGCCCAGCACAAAACGCAAATGCTATTGCCTTTGGTTCTGGTGGTCATTGGCGCAACCATCGTGCAAGGCATCACCTCGTTTTCACTGACGCAACTGCTGTCCAAGTCCGCGCAGCGCATGATCACCGACATGCGCAAACGCATCCAGGCCCACATCGGCCGCCTGTCGGTCACGTATTACGACTCTCATAAGACCGGCGAACTGGTTTCCCGCATCATGAGCGACGTCGAGGGCATTCGCAGTCTGATCGGCACTGGGTTGGTGGAATTTCTCGGTGGCTTGATGACCGCGGCTATCGCCTTTGTCATTTTGCTGAAGACCAGCGCTGTCATGACACTCCTGGCGTTCTTGATCCTGGTGACGTTTGGCACGCTTATCAACAAAGCGTTCGCTACCATCCGGCCGATTTTTCGCGCGCGCCCAAAAATCAACGCCGAGGTAACCGGCCGGCTCACTGAATCGCTCGGCGGCGTTCGCGTGGTCAAGGGGTATCACGCGGAAGAGCGCGAAGAAAAAGTCTTTGCCGGCGGCGTGCAACGCCTGCTCGACAACGTGTTGAAAACCCTGACGGCAACTTCGCTGATGAGTTTGTCCGGCGTGGTGCTGATGGGAATGGTCAGCGCCATGATCATGTTTCTCGGCGCGCGCCAGATTCTTGCCGGGCATATGACCCCAGGCACGCTGGTCAGCTATATGGCGTTTTTGGCCATGCTGGTCGCGCCGGTTTTCCAGATTGTCGCCATCGGCACGCAGCTTACCGAGGCCATCACTGGTCTCGAGCGCACCCGCGAGATTCTCAACGAAAGAGCGGAAGACGAAGATACCGGCCGCACCCGAACCATCGAGCGCATCGACGGGGAAGTTATTTTTGAAAATGTCGATTTTTCCTATGACACCGGTAAGCAGGTGCTCTTCGATATCAGTTTCCAATCACAGCCAGGAACCGTCACCGCGCTTGTCGGTCCTTCCGGCGCAGGCAAGTCCACGATCATCGGATTGATCGCGGCCTTCTACAAACCGGAGCGCGGCCGTGTTCTGGTGGACGGCATCGATCTCGCGACTGTGAAACTACGCAGCTACCGCACACAGCTCGGCGTCGTCTTGCAGGACACTTTCCTTTTTGACGGAACTATTCGTGAAAATGTGGCCTTCGCGCGCCCTGATGCCAGCGAAGAAGAAATTCTCAGCGCCTGCCGCATCGCTCGGGTGGATGAATTTGCGGAAAACTTCGAAAACAAATACGACACTATCGTCGGCGAACGCGGCGTGCGACTCTCCGGCGGGCAAAAGCAGCGCGTGTCCATCGCCCGCGCCATTCTCGCCGATCCGCGCATTCTGATTCTCGACGAAGCCACTTCCAGCCTGGACTCCGAATCCGAAGCTCTCATCCAGGAAGGTTTGCGTTACCTGATGCGCGGCCGCACAACGTTTGTCATTGCGCACCGCCTTTCCACGATTCGCCGCGCTGAGCAAATCCTCGTCGTCGAAGCCGGCCGCATCATCGAACGCGGCACTCATCAATCGCTCTACGATATCGGTGGCCGTTACTACGACCTGTACACCCGCCAGCACGGCCTGGAAGCGAATCTGTTTCTCGCCCCCGGCGAGGGCGAGGGGTCGCGCATCGAGGATTCCGCCACCGCCGAATCCAACGGCCGTTCTCGCGATGCTGCGGCCGACCCTCTGAAATTACTCCGCGGTTCTACTTAATTTCGATCCGCTTCTGATTTTGTATAGCGAAGGGTTTATCCCCCCTGTCCGACGCTCCAATAAATGTTGAAGAAGCACAGCAGAGCACCGAACGCATGGAGCGACTGGCCAACTGGGTTTGCTCTACCGACCCAGAAAATCCCGAGTGTCAGGTGACTCATTAAAAAGGAGCAGATGCGATCTGCCCCCTTTCTCTCTTTTCCTGTCTTGTCAGCATTAAGATTTGAGTGTCGGCGAAGCCTTCTGCAGACGTGAAATCAACTTGTGAGCGGCTTCTGGCGCCTGAAATTTAGACTCGGTGATGATTTCAGCAGCGGAAGCGTCGCGTCCATACAACTTGCGGTTGCCGTCACCGTCCGGACGAAGCGTCGAACCTTCCAGCGAAATGCCGGCGAAGACGCCGCGTGCACGCGAGTAGCTGAGCATTTCCGACCTCATATATGCGTCGGTGTCGGCTTGCGCGTCACGGCCCTTTGGTCCTGCGGCGACTGCCGCGTCCGCGCCGAGTTTCACTTTACTCTTCAGCAAGCTGGAAGCGCCGCGATCGTTCATCACCAAGATCACGAAGTCCGTAGCCTCTCCGCCGATCTGCAAGCCAATGCTGCCGCCTTCGAGCGCGTACATCGCGGGCGCTCCCCACGGACCACGATAGTGTTCGCCCGTGCGGCATACCAACACACCGCGGCCGTAGCTCCCACCTACCACAAACGCCGCCTTGAGCACCGAAGGCAGGACAACCACGCAGCGCGCTTTGTCCAGTAGATCCTGCGGAATATCATCCGGCACGTTGAGAATTTCCTCCATCACCGTGCCAGCGTTCTCAATCCGATTCACTTCGTCCTTGTCTTTGTCCTTGGCGGACCCGGGGGGCGCTGCAAAGGTGGCCGGAGAAATAAGAAGCAAAGCCGCGGCCAAGTATTTTGAGAGTTTCATTTTATGTTCCTCCATTTGGTTGCCGATTCTTACTCAGTGCTGCGGGCGCCGTGCAACGTGGCCCAACAAAGAAAGCGCCAGCAAGATGACGAAAATGAAGAAAAGAATCTTCGCCACACCGGCCGCAGCCATGGCGATCCCGGTGAACCCAAGAATCGCGGCAATCAACGCAACCACAAAGAAAATTAACGCCCAACGCAACATGATGCGACTCTCCACATTGCCGTATTCCTTAGAATCCAGTAGCGAACGGAAGCGCCATCGTTCCCGCAACCGATGCGCACTTCAACGAACACCCAATTACGGGCATGCTACGCTCCATTGGCCATACAGCAGACAGCCTATCCCGCGAAGGATTACGAGCACCCGGGAGACAACGGCAAGAAAACACGGCAGAACCTTGAAACTGGCTGCGCACGGGACGCGCCAGGGAGCGTCCGGGCGGGGCACAAAACAAAGCAAAGCGCGCGCGAAGCGCCTCGGCCGCGGAGGAAATTTCCGTTGCCTATGTAAAAACTTCAGCGAATGATTCACCAAATTCGGCCAGTACCGGGACTTCTAAAACTATCTAAAGTCTTTTCCTACAGCGATCTAGCCGCCAGATTAGATTTGGCTGGCTTCTTGCCACCACGCTGGTGCGCCTCGAAATTGGCAAGAATTTTCGACGAGTCATGGATGTTAGCCACGGTTTGTGAGACTCTGACACCCCCGGGGAGGAAGTTTTGTTGACAGCATTTCAGCGGATTGCGCAGCCCAATTTGATTCCCGATGTTCAGACGCGGAAGGAGATGGAAATCGAGCTAAGCCGCGGCCGCGAGGCGGAAGCCCAGCTGCGTCGCGCGTACCAGGCTTTGGAAAAACAGTTGGGGGAACGCGTCGCGAAGCTGGCGCGCGTCAACCGCGAATTGCATGGACAAATCACACGCCGCAAAGCTGCCGAAGCGCATTGGCATGGCATCAGTGAAGCGGTTCCGTTCGGAGCGTGGGTTTATAAGCTGGATGGAACCGCGGAGCAGGTCAGCAAGCTGTATCTGTCTTTTATCGGAACCACCGATGAGTGCGCGAAAAAGACGCCGTGGTTTTCTTTCCTGCACCCGGAGGACAAGACGAGAGTGCAGTATCGCTGGCAAGAAGTCGTCAGACAATCGCAAGCCTGGGACTGCGAGTTCCGGGTGAGAAGCCGGGATGGCGAGATCCGGCACCTGCTCAGCCGAGGCGCGCCTGTGGAAGACTCCGAAGGGGATGTGCGTTTTTATGCCGGATTTCAGTTCGATGTAACGGAACGCGTGAAACTGTACAACGAAATGGTGCGTCTGAAAGAGGAGCTGAAAGAACAGGTAGAAGCAAAGACCGTGGAGCTGCGAGAAGCCAACCGCATCTTGCTGCTGGATCTGGCGGACCGCAGGAAAGCCGAAGTCGCCTTGCGCGACGGTGAAGAACAATTACGGGCGCTGTTTGAGAACGCCCACGACTCCATGCTGGTGCTGGACGATGAGCGAAAAATTCTGAATGCCAACGAATCCGCGCTGCAGCTCTTCCAGTATTCGTTGCCAGAAATGCGCGGATTGCGGTGGGACGATGTGGTTTCCCCGGACCGCATGCCGCGAATGGAGGAACGCTGGAAGGCGTTGCTACAGGGAGGGGCGAAAAGAGAAGAGATCGAGGTGCGGCGCGCAAGCGGTGATCCTCGACTGGTTACTTTTTCTTGCCGCGCTCATATTCGACCCGGCCGCCACCTGATGACCCTCCGCGACGTCACCGAGCATCGGGAGGCCGAGGATTCGCTGCGTTTGCTCTCGCAGAGATTGATGTGGCTGCAGGACGAAGAGCGCCGGCGAATCGCTCGCGAGCTGCATGACAGCACCGGGCAGTGCTTGGCGGCCTTGGGGATGCATCTGGACGCCATCGTAGTTTCCGGCCCGGCTCTCCCGGAGCGCGCGCGAAAGTCGGCCAGCGAAGCTCTGGAAATCTGCAAGAGCTGCGCCGCCGACATTCGAACGATTTCCTACCTGCTGCATCCGCCGCTGCTCGACGAAGCGGGCTTATTGCCAGCGGTGGACTGGTACGTTTCCGGCTTCAGCGAACGCAGCGGCATCGAGGTCAGCCAGGAAATCCAGGAACCGCGCAGACCGTTGACGAAGGAGTTGAATACTGCGCTGTTCCGGATCATTCAGGAAGCGCTGGCAAATATCCACAAACATTCGGGCAGTAAAAAGGCCACGATTCGCCTGAATTGCGATCACCAAAAGATCGTATTGGAGATCGGCGATTCCGGTAGCGGCATAAATCCGGTTCGGCTAAAGAAGGAGCGGCGCGGTGCCAAGGGGCTGGGCGTAGGAATTACGGGCATGCGCGAGCGTGTCCGGCAATTGGGCGGTACACTCGAGATCGAGCCTGCCAACCCTGGGACTTTGATTCGAGCGACGTTTCAACACATAGAGGAGAACAATCATGGGAACACTCAGAGTGCTGGTAGCTGACGATCACGAAATCGTGCGGAAAGGATTGCGATCCATTGTCGAAGAGCAGCCCGGCTGGGAGGTGGCCGGCGAAGCATGCGACGGCCGGGAAGCCGTGGACAAGGCACGTACTCTAAAACCGGATGTGACGGTGGTTGACGTGAGCATGCCGGGATTGAATGGATTGGAAGCCACGCGGCAAATGCTGCGCAACAATGCCGAGTCCAAGGTTTTGATCCTGACCATGCATGAATCCGATCCGCTGATTCGCGAGGTCCTCGACGCCGGCGCGCGCGGCTATCTGCTCAAATCTGACGCCAGCCGCGATCTGGTGAACGCGGTTGAAGCCATCCGGCGCAATAAGACTTACTTCACCTCGCGGGTCGCGCAGATGGTGCTGGACGGTTATCTGGACAAGAAACCGCGCTCCGCAACCGAGTCGGATTTGCCGGCCACGCGGCTTACTCCGCGACAGCGCGAAATCGTGCAACTGCTGGCGGAAGGAAAAAGCAGCAAGGAAGTCGCCGTGGCGCTGGGACTGAGCGTCAAGACCGCGGAAACGCATCGCGCCAACATCATGCGGCGGCTAGATTGCCATTCAGTGAGCGAACTGGTGCGCTACGCGATTCGCAACAACATCATTCAGGCCTAACGATAGCTGGCGCTGAAACTGGAGTTTCAGCGGTAAGGCTGGCTGGCACCCGTCAGCCTGACGTAGCGGCATGGGCTTGGGAATGCCAGAGTTAAACGGAACTGGAAGTCACACGCCTGATACATTTACAGGATCGCAAAACACGGATCGTGTTGGCCACCCTTCATGAATTCCCCGCTCTTGTTGATGAAGCTCGCAGCGTCTGCGCTTGCGGATGTTTTTTCAAATCCGAATCAAGAAAGCACTGATTCACGCGGTGCGAGTCGCGGCGCCAGGAAAGGAATGTTCGGCGCCGGACGACTTGGAATCGATCGATTCGCCTTAACAGTGCGAGGCCGCAATCTGCATTTCCCGCCTAAGCATTCTGTTCTTCTCCGTACATCTTGATTCCCACTACTGCCGGGGCTTTCCGGTATTCACCCCTCATCGAGCCTCGTGTTCTGCTGGATTCGTCAAAAGCTGACCTGCAGGCGGCCGGCGCGCCGCCCAAAATCAAGAATCGGGAGACTGTTATGAATTGGGAACAAGTGGAAGGCAAATGGAAACAATACTCAGGCAAGGTGAGGGAAAAGTGGGGAAAGCTGACTGATAGCGATCTCCAAGTAATTCGCGGCAATCGCGACCAACTCATAGGGAAGATCCAGGAGCGCTACGGAATCGCCAAGCAAGAAGCGCAGCGGCAGGTGGACGAGTACATCAGCTCGCTGCCGGTGGAGTCGACGGACCGTAGCGACAAGGCGCGTGGCGCAGGCCGGTCCTAGACAATCCCGGATAACAGGAGTTGAGCAACAAAAGCAGGGCTCTTCGAAGAAGAGCCCCGCAAGAATCATTTTGAAAATCGGAGGACAAGACCTTGTTGTGGACAATCTTTGTAATTCTACTGGTGTTGTGGCTGTTGGGAATGATTTCGTCTTACACCATGGGCGGATTCATTCACCTCTTGCTGGTGTTGGCGATTGTGGTGGTGCTGATTCGCGTCATTCAGGGGCGAAAGCCGATTGCTTGATACCTGAGTGCGGCGCTTTGCGGAAGAGCTCTGCCTCGGCTGTTTGCTAAGGCCATCCAACTGGGCGATCGTAGCCGGTCATTTCCAGGTATCCGGAGCCGCGGAGCGCCTCATGATGCTTTGTTCCGGTCAGCAAGATAGCTCCTTCCCAGTAATTTGGCGCGAGCTTGGAATCGCCCGTCAATTCTTGCGATGGAAGCTGGGTGGATGCCTGAAGATCGATACCCAGCGATGGGACGCTTATCTTCCAGGCAACCGGATATCTCGCGGCGGTTACTGAACTTGTCCAGCTATCTCCCCCGGGTTCCAAGCGGAATTCAGCGGAAGTGAGGTGACGCGCTTGTCCCTGCGCATCCACAAAAGTGCCTGCCGAAAAGGGATCGACCGTTCCGTCTGCCCTTCGAATGCGAAACAACATCAATTCCGTGTTGTCGTCCAGTTGCAGGCTCAGCCAATCCCATCCGGCCTGATGCTCTTCCAGTTGGTTCGTGAAAAATTCGTGATCCATCCAGGCCAGTCCGGCGACCTCGTATTTCGCTGACCCGATTTGCATGGTCCCGGCGGCTTTTAGGCGGGTCTCCGAAAAATAGTGTGAAGCTCGGCCTGTTCCCGTCGACTTTTGGCTGACTCCGTTTTCGCCGTGAATCACCGGCGCTTTCTGCGATTGCAACGATAAGCGAATGGCAAATTGATCCGCGATTGCTGTCAGATTTTCCTCTCCGCCCTTCCAAACGACGCTCCAATTTCCGTTCCAGACTCTTTGCAGTGTGGCATCCGCACCGGCGATTCCCGGGCCAGTTCGGTTGGTTCGTTCTGTGTGAAGGAATTTCTTGCTGTCCAAGTCGCTGACCGCGAAATGGGCGAGATAGAGATCGCGAATGTCCCAAGAGGAAGACTTCGCAGGGCCCCGGCTGACGCCTCGACGGAAAAATGTAAGTTCGAATCCAAACCTATGGCCGTCGGAGCCATGCAGATTTCCGGTGTAATACCACCACTCGGTCTGGTATTCCGGATGATTGAAATAATCGCGCGGGAATTCGTAGCGATAGCCGGGCAGCGCGGTTTTGAATTGCCCCGGGCCCGGCTGAAACGCGACGTACAATGACAGCGCGGTAGCCATGAGAGATTTGCTATTCCTCATGGACCACCTCAATCGGATTCAAAGCGACGGCGATGCGCGCGGGATAGGTACCGGCGAGAAGCGTCGCGACGCAAACCACCGTCGTTCCGCCGAGAAGTACCGCCAGCGGCCAATGCAGGCGGATCGTCCATCCAAAGGATTGCTTGTTGATAACGAAAATCAGGATTAGGGACAGGAAAAATCCCAGGACCATGCCGGAAACATTTGCCAGCAGACCGAGGAGTCCGGCTTCGCTCAGGATCAATCTGCGCAGTTGCGCGCTGGATGCGCCAAGATAGCGCAGCAAACCTAGTTCGCGGCGGCGGTCGATTACCAGTGCGAGCAAGGCTCCGGCCACACCCATGACCGCAACGAGTACGGCGATCGCTTCGAGCGCATAGGTAATGGTGAACGTGCGGTCGAAAATCTGCACGGCCTGACTTCGCAGATCGCCATTGGCAAAAATCAGGACTCGATAGTTTGCTGCGGCGGCCTCGATCTGTTTACGAACGGCGGCAACGTCCGCGCCCGGCGCCACGAATACCGCAATGTTGGAAGGCGCGGGATCCGGCAGATACTTCAGCATGACGCTGCGGTCCATCAGGATTACTCCCCGTTCGCTGGAATAGTCGGAATAGACGTCTGCGATATGAAAGGCTTGGCGCGAGTTGCCGAGAGGGAGTTGCAAAGTGTCGCCGGCCTTGACGTGATGCTTGTAGGCGAAAGGCTCGCTGACGATGACGCTGCAGGCGCCGCGCAGTTCCGCGAAGACGGCTTTGCTAGGGCGACCGGAGAGAAAATCGGAGGCGCGGTAAAATGGCCGGTTTTCGAGATCGATCGAACCAAGAGCCGCGGGCAGTCCTTCGTAACTGATTTCGTAGGTTCGCAGACGTTGCACGACGGCGACGCCGGGAAGCTTGCCGATCATGTCGGAAAGTTCGGGTGAAATCGTTGGATGCTGGTCCGCGGCAGGACTTCCGGCGGGACGCAGATAGAGATCGGCGGGAAGTTCAGAGTCCATCCAAGTAACCACGGTTTGCCGGAAACTGCCAACCATAATGCCAACAGCGGTCATCATGGCGACGGCGGTACACAGCGCTGCCACCAGTACCGACGTGCGGCGGAGAGAACCGGATAGGCTCCGCCCTGCGAGAAGAGCTTCCACACCCAGGATTTTTTTCAGGAGTTGTGACGCTGCCCGCATCGTCGCGTCAACGAACGCCGGGATAGCCAAGACTCCCGCGCAGATCGCCAACAGGGCCGCGAGATAGCCGAAGACCGGCTTACCTCCGATCGGCGGGATACGCGAAACCGCCGCGGCGATGAGAGCGGCGATGAGGGAAAATCCGAGATTAGCACTCTTAGCCACACGGACTTCGAACTCGCGCCGGCTGCGAGCCATGGCTTCGACAGGTGCGATGAGCGCAGCCTCGCGCGCAGGCGACCATGCGGAAAGCAGAGTGACGCCCGCACCAACAAGCAGAGCCAGCGCCGCGGAGCGCGCTGTGAATGCGATGCTGCCCGGCCGGCTGGTGACGTATAGCATGCTGACGGTGGCGCCCATCAGCTTTACCGCGGCTTGCGCCAGCAACCTTCCCAATGGGATTCCAAGTAGCGCGCCAGTCAAGCCGATGAAACCCGCTTCGCCTAGAAATGCGCTGAGAACCTGGCGGCGGCTTGCGCCCAACGCACGGGCGATTCCGATATCGGCGCGCCGCCGCACGACGGACACGGAAATGGTGTTGTAAATGAGAAATGCCCCGACAACCAGAGCGATGTAGCTGAGCAGGCGAAGGTTCCAACGAAACGCAGCCAGCATCTTGCGATTCTCGCTGGTGGAAGCTCCCGCGGCTCGGATCTGTACACCCTCGGGAAGAACTTGCTGTGCGCGCCGCTGCCATTCGTCGAGCGTTACGGAGCTGTCGTTCGATGGAATGCGAAGGTAGATACGATCCACACGGCCGCTGCGTTCGAGTGCGAATTGCGCGGTGGCGATGTCCATCACGATCGCCGACTCCGTGCCGTTTGCATCAGGATAGGCGCCGCGGATGGTGTAAGTGCCGGATCGATCGTTAATCAGCAGTTGCAGCGTTTCGCCCGGGCGCTTTCCCAGCGATTCGCCCACCCAAATTGAGTCGCGGGCCGCTAGCGCCTCGATCGATGATCCCAGGTTGGCCGCGCCGGAGGAGCCCGTTCCAGATTTTTCCAGAGAGAATCGATCAGACTCGGCAATCAAGTCGAGCCCAATCAGTGGAATCGTCTTCCGCGCGGCGATCAGCACTGCGAAGTCTTCCATGCGCGCAGTGACTCGCCAGTCGTAGGGAAGCGAAACGAGTTTGCCGGCAAGTTCTTCAGGAACGCCACCCGTCGCCGTAATCTCCAAATTCTGCTCGCCGGACAGCGCTTCCAATGAAGAGTGAAATGATCCGGTGGCGGCTGTGCTGGCAAGGTCCATGGCCAATACCACCGCGACGCCAAGAGTGACTGCGAAAATCGTTAGCGCGGCACGAACGGGTTCGGCCCCGAGCGGTTTTACCATTAGGCGGCAGAAGAGATTGAGGCGTGCGTTCATCGGCGAGGCTCGCTGCGCTGCAAAACATAGGGCGCACTTGTGTTTTCAGAATTCATCTGCGATTTACGGCCGCGATCTTGCCATCGCGCAGAGTGATCACTACATCCGCAATCGCCGCCGCTTCCGCACTGTGAGTGGCCATCAACGTGGCGGTGCATTGTTCACGAGTGAGGCGGACAAGCAGTTCAAGGATGGCGTTGCCGGTCGCGGTGTCCAGATTGCCGGTGGGTTCGTCGGCTAACAACACTCTTGGCGAGTGAACCACCGCCCGCGCGATGGCCACGCGCTGCATCTGTCCGCCAGAGAGCTGATGAGGCAAGCGCTGTGCGAGTCCGTCCAAATCCACCGCCCGCAATCGCTCCAGCGCAATCTCCCGCGCGTTGGCGCGGGAGGCAAGAAGAAGGGGCAATTCGATATTTTCGATGGCCGACAAGGTGTGCAATAACTGGAATGACTGAAAGATGAAGCCCACTTTGTCGCGGCGCAGTTGGGTTAACTGTGTGTCCGACGCTCCAGAAGTGGCGCGGCCATCCAGGAGCACTTCGCCGGAAGTCGGAAAATCCATGGCCCCGGCAAGATTTAGCAGAGTGGACTTTCCGCAACCGCTACGGCCAACCAGCGCAACAAGTTCTCCGGGCGCGACGGAGAGGGAAACGCCGTCGAGTGCGCGTACCTTTTGCCCATCGCTTACATAGTCTCTCGCGACATTTCGCAGTTCAACCAATGCCATTGAGTCGTTTCCCGCCCTCCTGCAGTTCTACCCTGATTCGCTAGTTGCAGCAAATTGACTATTTCCCGCTGGCAGGCGAAAAGCGGCGTTCGCGAATCGACATTGAGCGCAAAAGAGCGCTGATATACACTCCGCAGGGTATTTTCACTGTAGCGCTACCGGAATCTCACGGCCAAGTGTGGACAGGAGCAGGCATTTCGGCGATTGGCTACAGGATTTTTGTCTCCGAGTCACGGCGCAAGTAATGCGTCACAGTCCGATTCTCACAGGGGGCCCGCATGGTCTTCGCAGTAAGCGGTTTGGCTGTTTTGTTTCAGGCGGGGACTCCGGCTCATCGCCCGCTCGCCAATCTCGACCTGGCCATCATTGCTGCATATTTTCTGGTGGTGTTCGGGATCGGATTTTACTTCTCCCGTAAGGAACGCACGTCCGAGGAGTATTTTCTCGCGGGACGCGATGTGGGCTGGTTCTTCATCGGTGCGTCTCTTTTTGTTTCGAACATTTCTACCGAACATTTTATCGGACTCTCCGGCACCGGCGCTTCCTCCGGTCTAGCGGTTGGACATTTTGAGTGGCTGGCTTGCCTGATCCTGCTGATTCTCGGTTGGGTGTTTGTTCCGTTCTATTTGCGCAGCAACGTGTTCACCATGCCGCAATTTTTGGAGCGCCGATTCAGCCGCCAGTGCGCGGTCTATCTGGCGGCCATCTCGATCATCGCCTACATCTTCACAAAAATATCCGTTCAGCTTTATGCCGCTAGCGTGGTTCTCGAACGGGTTGCCGGATGGCCTCTATGGAAAACGGCTGTGGTGCTGGTCATCGCCACCGGGATCTACACCATCGCGGGCGGATTGGCCGCGGTGATTTACACCGATACGGTGCAGACTCTCATTCTGATTGCCGGGGCATTGGCCTTGACGATCATCGGCCTGCATCGCGTCGGTGGCCTGGAACACCTGCGAACCATGGTGCCGCCAAGTTATTTCCACATGATCAAACCAGCTTCCGATTCGCAGTTCCCGTGGACGGGAATTTTTCTTGGAGCGCCGATTCTCGGCATCTGGTATTGGTGTACCGACCAGGTGATCGTGCAGCGCGTGCTTTCCGCGCGCGATGAGGGCCACGCCAAGGCGGGCACAATCTTCGCCGGTTTTCTGAAGATTCTTCCGGTGTTCTTGCTGGTGCTACCCGGCATCATCGCCTATGCTCTGTTCCCCGAACAAGTCGTGAAACCGGACTACGCGTATCCGACTCTGGTTCTGAACCTTCTGCCAATCGGGCTGGTTGGACTGGTGATGGCGGCGTTGTTGGCGGCGGTGATGGGAGCCATGAGCTCGGTCTTCAACTCCGCTTCAACGCTGGTCACCCTCGATTTCTACAAGAAGATTCGTCCCCAAGCGTCCGAGCGCCAACTGGTGGCCTTCGGCAGAATCGCCACGGGCGGCATGGTTTTTCTGGGGCTGCTTTGGGTTCCCTTCATTCACAAGCTCAGCGCGGAGCTATACATCTATTTGCAAAGCGTGCAGGCCTACATCAGCCCACCCATCGCGGTGTGCTTCATCTTTGGAATATTGTGGACGCGCCTAAACGGGCAGGGCGCAATCAGCTCGTTGCTGGCGGGATTCGTGCTCGGCGCGGCGCGTTTCATTCTTGAAGTTCTCGATAAGTCACGGCACTACGATTCCGGCGCCATCCGCTGGCTGGTGGACATGAACTTCCTGCACTACGCGATTTTTATGTTCGTGGTGTGCACGGCGGTGCTGGTTGGCGTCAGCCTGGTGTATCCCGCCCCGGACCGCAAAAAGCTAGCCGGACTGACTTTTGCCACGGTCGGCGAAAAAATGGACATCGAGGGCGTCGGCAGGCCGGAGCTGGCGCCCGAAACCCGCGCCGAACATGTGATGAACGTGGCGTTCACCCTGCTATTGCTGGTGGTAGTGATTGGGTTGTGGATCTATTTCCGCTAAGGTGAGTTGCTGATCATGGAAGGCAAAGCCATCCGAAGTCTGCGCCCAAATGTGACGCGCGAGGAAGCGATCCGCGAATTCACCACGCCCGGTCCGGCTTCTCTCTATTGGAAATTGCGCAGCGGTTCGCTGCAACGAATCGCCGACGCTTACATTCCGTTTCGCATCTATCGCGTGAACTTTCCGGTCCGCGGCGTGCAACGGACGCATCATTTTGCCCTGGATGCCGTGGACGGCTCCCTGGACCTTTTTGAATTTCCTGCGCCTCCCTCCGATTCCCAAATGATTTTTGTTTCCACGCGAAATCACCCAGCGCCTGCGTTATCTCTAGCGCGCTCCGAACAACTATTGCGCGACAAGATCTTACGACTGATTTTCCAGCAGGGGTTTTTCAAGGTCCGCGAAATTGCGTTGCGCACCGAAATACTCCCCGGCGAACTGCATCTGCCTTATTGGCTGGGATTTTACGGCACGCCGGACAGTTTGCGGTGCCGTGTGCTCGATGCCGTTCGCCGTCGAATTGAGGGCGCGAGAGCCACGGCGCTGTTCGAGCAATGGCTGGCTGCCTGAATTTATCCCGCCGAGCCGCCCAGTATTGGCGAAAGTTCCGGAGGACAGATGATGCCACCTAGATTGCAGCCATTACTTCTGCCTGTCTCTTTTGCGTTGCTGGCGCCAGCCGGCCTGTTTGCTCAGGGCTGGCAACACGTTGGCGGCGTGCAGAAGGTCGAAAAGCTTCCCGAAGGCGTTGAATTAACCGCCGGCAAAGCCAAAGTACGGATTACCGCCTTCCGGGAAGGAATCTTTCGCGTGCGCGTCGCTCCCTCTGGCGCCTTCCCTAAGGATTTTTCCTGGGCGGTCATCGAATCGCCGGAGCCGCCTGCAATCAAAATCGATGACAGCAAGGACGAAGTCCGAGTCAGTTCCGGCAACGTGGTGGCAAGAATCAAAAAGTCGCCGCTACTGATCGATTTTCTGCGCGATGTGGGCGATGTGTTGGTGGCAGACGATTCCGACTTACCGATGGGCTGGGAGAACGGTCGGATACGCGTCTGGAAGAAGATGCCGGAAGAAGAAGGCTACTACGGTCTTGGAGATAAGGCCGGTCCGATGAATCGCCGCGACCGGGCGTTCACCATGTGGAACACGGACGCCTACGCCTGGCGCGAATCGACGGATCCGCTTTATAAGACCATTCCATTTTTTATCGGTCTGCGCAAGGGGCTGGCTTACGGAATTTTCTTCGATAACACCTGGCGGAGCGGTTTCGACTTCGGCAAGGAAAGCCACGATTTCTATTCCTTCGGCGCGGAAGGCGGCGAGATTAACTACTACTTTTTCGCTGGCCCCACGCCGGCCAGAATCATTCAAGACTTCACGGCGCTGGTTGGACACACCAAGTTGCCGCCGCTCTGGACACTGGGCTTTCAACAATCGCGATACAGCTACGAACCGGAAGAGCGCGTTTACGAGGTCGCCAAAACGTTCCGTGACAAAAAAATTCCTGCCGACGCGATTTACCTGGACATCGACTATCAGGACAGGAAACGGCCTTTCACCGTGAACCGCACCGAGTTCCCAACTTTCGAAAAAATGATCGGAGACCTCAGTGCCGAGGGATTTCACACTGTGCTGATCACCGACCTGCACATCAAGAAGGAACCGGGATACGCACCCTACGACGGCGGCGTCAAAGACGATGTTTTCGTGAAGCGGGCCGACGGCACCACCTATGTCGGCGCGGTGTGGCCCGGAGACAGCGTGTTCGGCGATTTCACCATGACGCGCGCCCGAGAATGGTGGGGCGGCCTTTACCAGAATTTTGTGGATATGGGGGCCTCGGGATTCTGGAATGACATGAACGAACCGTCGGTGTTCTTGACGGCCACGAAAACCATGCCGCTCGACGTCCGACATCGTATGGACGACGGAACCACTCTGCCGCACCTGGCGATTCACAATGTCTTCGGAATGGAGAATGTGCGCGCAACGGAAGAAGGACTGCTGAAGCTGCGGCCGAACGAACGCCCGTTTGTGTTGACCCGCGCGGCCTTCGCGGGCACGCAGCGCTACGCAGCTACATGGACTGGCGATAACGTCAGCGTCTGGAACCATCTTGGCATGAGCACGCCGATGCTGCTGAGCATGGGCATTTCCGGCTTCGGAATGGTCGGCGACGATATCGGCGGATTCGCGGGCACGCCAACGCCGAACCTGCTTACACGATGGATCGAAGCTGGCGCATTCAATCCGATCTACCGCGATCACACCGGGAAAGGGACGGGAGATCAAGAGCCCTGGGTGCATGGGGCAGAGCACGAAGCCATCCGAAAACATTTCATCGAAGAGCGCTACCGCTTGTTGCCTTACATTTACACCAGTGTGGAGGAAATGAGCCGCACTGGAATTCCCTTGATGCGCCCTTTGTTGCTCGAATACCCGCAATCACCCGAATTCTTCGACGACGATCACGAATTTCTGTTCGGTCACGATCTTTTTGTTTCGCCGGTCACTAACGAACTGCTGGACAGCCAAGCGATCCAGCTGCCGCCAGGGACCTGGTACGACTACTGGAGCGGGGAAAAGACCACCGACGGGGAATTGAAAAAACTAAATCCCGCGCTGGACCAGGTGCCGGTTTACGTGCGCGCCGGCGCGATTATTCCCCGGCAACCTGTGGTGCAGAACACCGGAGAAACTCCGAAAGGCCTGCTCGAACTACGGGTCTATCCCGGTCCGGACTGCAAAGGTTCTCTCTATCAGGACGACGGGCATTCGTTGAATTATGAAAAAGGCGAGTTCCTGCGTGTGAATTATTCCTGTCAGCTGGGCGCGGAAGCCATCAAAGTCTCCAGTGCAGTCGAAAAGGACGGCTACCAACCGTGGTGGAACGCGGCCGAGATCTCAATTTTTGGCATCGATAAAGTGCCGAAAGCCGTGCGGGTGGGTGACGCTACCATTCACGAATGGCATTTTGACTCTGCCCAGCATGCGGTGGTGTTTCCAGTGCCACAGGCCAGGAACAACTGGACCGCCGAAATTGTTTTCTAGCGGAATTAGTGCAGAGAAAAAATCGAGACCGATTGCGCCGGTGCGTCGACCTTCATCTCTTTTCCATTAGTTTGCGCGGCTGCTTGGCCATAGATCGGAGTGATGCGCAGAACGTCGGCAAGCGGAGTATCCGCCTGCAGCATGCTCAATGATTTCGATCTCTTGGAATTGTTGAATACCACCAGCAGGCGCTCGTCTTCGGTCTTTCTTACAAACGCATAGGATTCATGGTCGGAGAAAACATGAAACAATGTTCCCGTGCGCAACGCCTGGTGCTGCCTGCGCAGCAGCAAGAGTGTTTGCACACCAGTGAAGATTTTCTGTTGCTCGGGAGTCCGGCCATCCTGATGAAACGCGTTTTTGGCATCCTCCAGCCAGCCGCCAGGAAAATCGCGACGGTTGTCGGGATCGTTGCCACCCGCCATCGCGATTTCGTCGCCGTAATAAAGTTCAGGAATTCCCCGCAGCGTCAGCACCAGCCCAAACGCGCAAAGCAATTTTTCCGGCGAGCTCCCCGGTTCGCTGGCCATGCGCGACACATCGTGATTCGCAAAGAAGGGCACCAGCCACTCTGAATGCGGATATAACGCGTCCTGGCGCAATACATCGGCGATGCGCCCGGCTGGAGCGCCACCCAGCAAAACATCGCGAATGGCAAAAAACAAAGGAAAATCAAAAACCGTGCTCAGCCCGGTGTCGATTCCGTCCCACTCTCTTTTCCCGCCAACAAAGAAAGAAGTCACAGTGGGATCCGGATGAAAAACTTCGCCGATGGTAGTGAGATTCGGATAAATCCGGCGCAGTCCCGCGTGCCACTGTTGCCAGAACGCCCGCGAAACGTAGGGAAACGTGTCCACGCGCAATCCATCCAGCCCCGCCGATTCCACCCACCAGATGGAATTCTGAAGCAAGTATTTTGCTACCGTCGGATTCTCCGTGTTCATGTCCGGCAGCATTCCGAAAAACCATCCTTCCGTGAGATTGCGCCGCATCGCCGTAGTAGCGTGGGGATCGGCAATCGTCTCAAAAAGATCGTTTGACATTCCTATGGGAGCAGCCTTGCCATAAAAAGGATTCTTTACTGGCGAGTAAGCATCGAGGTGATTCTTCGCCGTGCCGTGAAACCAATCCGGCAGCGGTGGCTTCGCCACCCACGGGTGGCGGGGGGCGACGTGATTGGGCACCGTGTCAAAGAAAAGTTTCATGCGCTGCTGCCGCAAATCCGCCGCCAGGGCCTTGTATTCGTCCATGCCGCCGAGATGTGGATCAACCGCGTACAAGTCCACCGCTCCGTAACCGTGATAATCCTGCTCCGCGCCGTTCTTAACGATCGGCGTGAGCCACAGCGCATTGACTCCCAATTCCTTCAAATACGAAATATTTTCGCGAATACCACGCAAGTCGCCACCATGCCACGAACGCGGTTTGCTGCGGTCGTGAGAACCCGGAAATTCCGCGGGTGTATCGTTTGTTGGATCTCCATTTGCAAAACGGTCCGGCATGATCAGGTACAACACATCGTCGGAATTCAATCCGTGAAAGCGCCGTGCAGTTGGTTCGCGGTTGGAAACCGGCAATTCAAACGAAGTTTCTCCGTCGTTTGTTGCCAGATGGCAGACAATGGTGCCGGAGCGAAGGTGCGCGCCAAACTTCAGCCACACAAACAAATAGTCTCCACCTTGCGTTGCTTCTGTACGTTCCACCACTACGTCCGGCAGGTTGCAGGTCGCCTTCGTGACTTCCAGGCCGTGTCCGGACAGCAGTACCATCAGATCAGGCGTGAGCCCGATCCACCAGTTCGGAGGCTCAACTTTTGTGACCTTGGGCGCGCCGGCTGCGGGCGCCTGCTGCTCCGCCGACAGAGCCGGAGCTTGCATGAGTAGAGCGGCGACAGCCAAGGCAAAAGGAAATATCCGCCGAAAAGATCGAGCGTCCATTGGAGAACAAGAATAAAGAAAAATGCTACGTAATTGATAGCGGAACTGCTTCTGGTGACGGGGCATGAATGTTTGAATTAGCCGTAAGAGAGTCTTTCAGGCTTTTTGGAATCGCAAAACGCCAAATGCCTCCGGTACGTGGAAATTGGGCTGCGGCGTATGGGTTGGCTGCCACGCAGAATAGAAGCGCGGCTCACACTGGCCTTCCACTCGGAAAAAATTCACGCGCCAATCCCCGCTGGGATCAAAGACTTCGGTGAGCTCCCGCGTCGGCACAGCAATCGTCGCCATCCAAAGCTTTTCCGAGTTATCGACGATGACCCGCGATTTCATGCCGCTTTGCGGATTACGTTTTCCGGCTGGGGAAATATCCAGATCGATCCACATCCCGTTCGGAGCAATTTCAAACTCCCAATATCGTCGCGGCTGGCCCGGCTCCGGCTGCAGAAAAACCTCCGCCACGTCGCGGTCCCAAAGCTGATCCCTGCGGCCGCCGGGGTCGCTGTCGTCAAAAACAGTCAGCGAGCGGTAGCGACAGCGAAACTGAAGCCATAACATTACCGGCGTCCACAAGATGCAAACCTCAGTCTCGCGGCCGGTGTCCTCATTCTTGCCTTGCCAGTCTTTTGCGAAACGAATTGGCGGCGCAATTTGCCAGCTTTCCGCGGCCGGGAATCCGGCGGCATCGCATTCATCGCGCAATTCTTGCGCAATCGCCGCGGCGGGTGTTCGGCTGTTATGGTCCATACACAACACAGCATAACGGAAAATTCCGCGACCTAAAGACTCTTTGCGCACCTTCGTTTTACGCATCTGCAAGCCGGCGGAAGCCGCCATGCTAGCATCAGCAAGTACAAGAATTACGGAAATGCTGCAGTCTTCCCGGCGTATCGCGCGGAGGTATCCATGGTTGAAGCCGTCAATCCAGAAGAATTTACTACGCAAGCACAGAAGAAAAAAATCGAAGACTACGAATTTGTGGAAGTGCGCCTGGACCGCGGCGTGGCCTACATGACGTTGAACCGGCCCGAGCACAACCTGCTCAACGAAACCATGTTGCGCGAATTGGCGGAGGGCATCGAATACGTCGGCTCGCGCGAGGACATCAAAATCATCCTGCTCGCTTCGGCATGCAAAGTCTTCTGCGGCGGGATCGAAATTGGCGAATACACCTCGCAGCGCGTCTTTCAAATGCTGGACGCCTTCCACGCCGCCTTCGCGGCCATGGTGGACGTTGCCAAACCGGTGATCTGCGTGGTAAATGGCCCGGCAATCGGCGGCGGTGCGGAGCTCGCCGCCTTTGGCGACCTGGTTATCGCTACGCCGAAAGCGCGCTTCGCGCAGCCGGAAATCACCATCGGGATGTTTCCGCCGCTCGCCTCCACCATTCTTCCCTACCTCGTCGGCCCAAAGACAGCGTTGGAGTTGGTTCTCACGGGTGAACCGGTCACCGCCGAGCGTGCATTGGATCTAGGTTTGGTCAACCGACTGGTTCCCGAAGCACAGCTGGAAACGACGGTAAAGGATCTCGTATCGCGCATGACCGGACATTCCGGCCCGGTCCTGACGATGGCGAAAAAAGCCATTCTCGGTGGTATGGGTCTCTCGCTGCGCGACGGCCTGAAGCATTCCATGAATATTTTTCTGAACGAACTCTATCGTCTCGAAGACTCGCAGGAAGGTTTGCACGCCCTGGTCGAAAAACGCAAACCCAACTGGAAAAATCGCTGAAAAATTCCTTAACGCATCATTCCTAGGTCCGCCAAAGGCGGGTGAGGAATCTGCTTTTTCTGGCTCGGCACGAAAACAGTTCCTCGCTCCCGTCCCGGTTGACGTGCATTGCGCACAGGGCATACACTCATTTCACAATTTGCAGGCAAGGGCAGCGGGGAAGGCCGTGCGATTCGGCCGCGGTCCCGCCACTGTAATCGGCTCACAAGCCGTAAGCCAGGCTACCCTCCCATGCCGCGGTTTGCGGAGCTCCTCGCGAGAGGGAGTTGCGCTTGGCCCCACGAACCTCGCGGGGCGTTTTTGTTTTCGTATGTCTCGCAAAAGGGGAACTGGGCTCCATCCGGAGAGCCGCTTCATTTTGAAAAATCGCGCCTCAATTTTGTTTCTTCGCTGCGCCACGCTGGCGTCGCTGCTGTGCGTCGCACTGGCCTCGACGCATTCGCGCGCAGAACAATCTGCCGGCGTACCGGCTGGCCAGCCATCCTTCAAAACCGTTTACGATGAAACCCGCCGCGCGGTACGAATTCCGATTCCGGTCCGCCGCGTCGTTTCGCTCTCGCCCAGTTCGACCGAAACTCTCTATGCTCTCGGCTTGGATAATCTTCTCATCGGGGACACGGACTATTGTGACTACCCACCCGATGCCATGAAAAAGCGCAAAGTGGGCGGAGCCACTAATCCCAGTATTGAAGAAATCGCCGCGCTGCGACCAGACCTGGTGCTGGTCACCAAGCTAAATCGCATGGAAACAGTGCAGGAACTGGAGCGACTCGGCATCCCCGCTTACGCCACCGATCCGCACAACGTGGACGAAATTCGTACCTCTGTTCATAGGCTGGCCGACGTACTGGGCAATGCCGAAGCAGGCCAAGCACTCGACAACCAACTGTTGCAAGAAGAATCAAGATTGCGGCAACGCCTCGGGAATATTCCGCCAAAGCGCGTGCTCTTTGTCGTCTGGACCGATCCGCTTATTTCCGTCGGAAAGAACACCTTCATAGCGGACGCGCTTTCCCGAGCAGGCGCCGTTTCCGTCGTCGATTCGTGGCGAGACTGGCCGCAGATTAGTCTTGAGGAAATGGTGCGCTTGCAGCCGGAATTTCTCGTTTTCGCCTCCGGCCATTCGGAAACCGTTTCGCGCGACATGGATGCGCTGGCCAGACGTCCGGGCTGGGATTCCCTCGACGCCGTCAAACACCGCCGCTTCGCCGTCATCAGTGACGCCATCAACCGTCCCGCGCCGCGCCTGCTTTCTGCCGTCGAGGATCTCGCTCGTCAACTCCATCCGGAAGCCTTTGTCGGTGAACCCGGCGCGGCAAAGCCCGCAGCGCCGCCGGAGAAGAATTGATGCGCCCGCTCACCGTCGGCCGGCTCCTGTCGCAATGTCTGATCCTCGCGGGCTTTCTTTTTTGCGTGATGGTTGTCGCCCTCAAGTTTGGCGCCATTCATGTCTCTCTTTACGGTCTAGGCCGCGATCTGCTCCGCTATTTCATGGGCAAAAGCACCGAAATTTCTAGCGAATACAGTCTGATCCTCAATCTTCGTCTCCCGCGAATTTTTCTCGGCGTCTTTGTAGGCGCTTCGCTCGCCGTCGCCGGCACCAGTTTTCAAGCACTGCTGCGCAATCCGCTTGCCGATCCTTACGTCCTCGGCGTTTCCT
>Ga0126381_100000640_pt1 | contig 38668 bp, 43 predicted proteins | sample PanSoiMetPlot_28_FD_96465 | JGI IMG/M metagenome (GOLD analysis project Ga0126381, IMG submission 96465) | Tropical forest soil microbial communities from Panama - MetaG Plot_28 | ecosystem: Environmental > Terrestrial > Soil > Tropical forest > Bulk soil | place: Panama | collected 2016-02-17 | reverse complement strand
GCGCAGTCCTCGCACGCCCAGCCGCTCACGTAGGTCGCGGGTGGCTCGTCGTCCATGCTCACGCCCTGCCGGAAGCAGGCGAGGCAGATCGGCAGGCGCTCAGACTCGGCTGCGGAAACGGTCGGCGTCGGGACAGGTCGCATGGTGGTCCAGGCGCAGATCCATCTGGCGCTGACGCGCGCGCTCCAGCCCGTCGCCGGACAGGACGATGCTGAGCAGGTCGCCCCAGCCGGACGGTTGGAGCACGAGAATGTTGCCCTCGGCGCTCGGGCGGTAGTCCACGACCTGCCTGCGTCCCTGCGGCGTGACGGCGAACAACATGAACGCGCCGCACGCCTCACACTCACGAAGCACCGTCGTCACCTCCCGGTGGCAGCGCAAGCAGCGAGCCGGGCATCAGGCCGTCGGTGTACGCCGTCTCGATCTGCGGGCCGAGCCAGTCGCCCACCGTCTGGTTGTCCGGCAGCACGACGTAGGCCATGAACTCCTGCTCCACGGTCGAGATGCCGGACTCGACGGCTTCGAGCTTGGCCTTGACCACGAGCACCAGCGCCCGCCAGCGCTGCCGCTCCTCCTGCGCGTTCATCGGCACGTCCATCGCGATCCGGACGTAGCGCCCGGCGACTCGGAAGCTCACGACGGCCTTGCCCTGATCCCAGCCGTACCCGAACGCGTCAGCGCCGTAGCGGGACAGGGTGCGCTCCAGTTCGTCGCGGCTGCGGCTGACCGGCACCTTGGTCTTCTCGGCGTACGGCATCAGACCTTCACCCCGCGCCGGTCGATCTCGCGGGCGATCAGGATCGCTGCGCCGTCGCCCATCAGCGTCGGGCTGTTCCGGCAGTCGGACAGTTCCTTGAGCAGCGTCTTGTCGCTGGCCTTCTCCAGCCACTTCTCGGCCAGGTACTGGCGTCCGAGCTTCAGCATCTGCGCGTGGTAGTTCGTGCTGTCGCTCATCCTTGCCCGTGCGGTCCGGCGTTGGGGATGAAGTCGAGGCTCATGCCGTTGGCCTCAGCGAGCACCTGGACGTGGCCGAGCAGGTTCACGAACGCTTCGCGGCCCTCGTCCTCGTTGTAGCCGCCGTGAGCGACCATGCCGGTCTTCTCGCCGTCGTCCAGCATGAGGATCGCGCGGTCACCCTCGCGGCTCTCTGGGTGGTCCTCAGCGGCCTGGAGCATGGCTGCGGCGATCCGGCCCAGCCGGTCAGTCGGCTCACCCTCGGCCTTGCCGGTCATGCGTGCGAGCCTGCTCACCGGTCCTGCCGTCCCTTCGGTCGCGGGTCAGGCGGGCGCTGCGCGATGCGGATCTCCTGCTCCTCCAGCGCCTTGAGGTACTCCTCCTCGGGCTGCCCGGCGATGTGCGCGTTGCGCCGCCGGAAGAACTCCTGGCGCTGGCGCGGGTCCTCGGGCGCTGCGGGGTATGGGTCGAGACGGGTGTAGTCCCGCTTGCCGTCCGGGCGCGGGGCCTGCCGCTTCTGTGGCATCAGGTCTCCTTGGTTGAGGTTCGCTTCCAGCCCTTGTACGGGACCTTCTCCGCGAGCTTGCGGTCCGCCAGGCCGTACAGCGATGCGGTCACTCCGGCGGCGCTGCGGTCAAGCGTGCGGGCCAGGTCAACGGGGCGCTGTAACTCGTCGGTGAGCAGCAGCAGCACCTCGGCTTGGGCTGCGGTCAGCGGCAGGCCCGGTGCGCTGCGCTCGCGGGTGCTGCGCGTGATGCCCTTGCGGACCTTGCGGTAGTTGCCCGGCCACGAGATCACCGTGTCCGGGTTGAAGCTGCCAGGCTCGGAGCGGTGATGCTGACGCCGCGTTGTACGCGGTCGCTGCCGACGGCCGGGCATCAGTGCGCTGCCCTCCTCGCCTGGTCGGCTGCCTCGTGGTGACGCTTGCACAGCCACCGGACCTCCAGCGGCTTCGAGTAGTCGTCGTGGTGGGCCTGGACCTTCCCCTCGCAGTCCCCTCCCACCTCACATGGTCCCTTCCTGAGCTTGCCGTCTCGTATCGCGTTGCCGAGCGCCACGTGCGCCGCTCGCTTCTCGGGATTCCTCGTCTGCCAGGCGCGCTTGTAGCCGTTGACCGCATCCTTGTGTTCAGCGTGGTAGCGCTTCGCCCACGCTGCCTTGTTGGCAGGATCGGCGTACGGCATCGCGGCAGCCTAGCACACGATGTGGCCTAAAACGGGATGTCGTCGCTGTCCCCCGCTATTGCTGCGTCCTGCGCTCCGACGGGCGGCAGGTCGGCGGTGTCGATGGGGATGTCCGCGTCGGAGTCTTCGTACCCGCCGCGTCCACCTCCTCCGCCTCTCCCGTCACGGGTGATCGGCACGATGTCGTTCGCGACGATGTCGATCCCCTGGCGTTTTGAGCCGTCGTCGGCTTCCCATTCGCGCCAGCGGAGCCGTCCGTGGACGACGATGCCGTCGCCCTTCTTGAGGTTCGAGCCGAGCCATTCGCCCAGGCCCTTCCAGACGGTCACGTCGTAGTAGCCGGGGCGGTCGGCCCACTCGCCGGTGTCGTTGTTCTTGTAGCGCTCGTTGCTGGCTAGGCGCAGCTTGCAGACGGTGGTGCCGCTGGCGGGGATGGTACGGACCTCTGGGTCGCGCGTGAGGTTCCCGGACAGCGTCACGTCGTTGATCGTGAACCCGCTCATGTGTCTCCTCGGTCTCGGTCGGTGATGTGTCGGCTCAGGATGGCAGACGTGAGCGGCGCTGCGTTCTGCCGTGCCTGCCATTCGGTGATGCGGGGCAGGCGTGTGCGCCGGGCGTGGATCAGGACAGCCCAGGCGACGGCGATCACGACGGCAACCATGACTCCGGCGGCGATCATCCGAGCTTGGCCTCGGCTAGCTCGTCCAGGAGTTCGAGGATGTCGGCTTGGGTGCGTGCCTCGTCCTCGTTCCAGTGGATCAGGGCGGTGGTGCCTGCGCTGCCGTGTGAGACGTAGCGGGCTGCGGCTTCGGCGGGCAGCCGAATCTCGTCCTCCTCCATCCGTTCGCGGCTAGCCATGAAGATCGCGATGAGGAGGCAGACCTTGCCGTCTGGGGTGATGCCGCCGTGGTGGCACCAGCCGTCTGTGCGGATCCGGCGGGCAGCTAGTCGGTATACGTCGGCGTAGGGGTTCACGGGGGCCTCCAGGAGCCGCTGCGGCGGGGTGCGTGGGGGTTTACGCCATCTCATCGTTTCGGGGCGTTAGAAGGGCTCTACGTGCGTTCTCCCGCGCGCGCGCAGATCAACCTCGCCATACCAGGCCTTGGCGGATTCTGGAGACGTGTCCCTGGGTGACGCCGTAGGTGCGAGCGAGCGCGCTGCTGCTGGCTGAGGACGCCCGGATCGTCTCGACATCGGTCGCCGTGAGTCGGGTGCGGGCTGCTCGGCGCTGGTTCTCTGCGTGAGTCACGGGTTCGAGGTGGCTCGGGCGGACGCAGTGGCGGACTCGGCAGAGGTGGTCAAGCTCCAGGCCAGTCGGGATGTCGCCGTATTCGTCCTCCCAGGCGACTCGATGCGCGAGGCAGGTGCGGTCCTGAAGCCCGACCATGCCGTAGCCGGTCTGTTTGTTGACGTGGCCCTGCCAGAGCAGACATGGCCCTAGCTCGGGTCGGTGCTCGGGGACGGGTCCTTCGACGGTCGAGGCCCAGAACGCGTCTCGGACGGCGCGGCTGTAGCTGAGCTTGGCTCGGGGATCGACTCGCCGCCAGCCGCAGACCGAGCAGCGCCGTCGCCACAAAACCCCCTTCTCACAAGACGGACAAAGCTCCACGGGCTGTTCGGGCAGGTCTGGGTTGGCGAGCGGGATAGCGAGATATTCAGCGAGCGCCTGCTCCACGATTGATGTCATCGACCGGCCTTCGGTCAGTGCCTGTTCCCTGAGTCGGAGGTACAGGCCGTTGTCGATCTGCTGCTGGTGCCTTTCCTTGTGGCCGAACTGGACGCGCTGTTTAGCCATCAGCCCGCTTCTCCGGCACTGGCGATCTCCTCGTGCTTCTCGACTTCGATCTCGCCGTCCTTGCCGACGATGACCAGGTCGTGCATGCGTGGTGCGCCTGCCTTGATCGCTTCGCAGCGTTCGCAGGTGACGACTTCCCAGTGTGGGGTGACGAACCGGCCGCGCTCGTCGCGGCGGATCTCGACGTAGTTCTCCTCGAACATGAAGTGGCTGAAGCTGTTCGGGTCGCGCTCGACGGTTTTGCTCGCTGTCGCTCGGCAGCCCGTGCAGGCGAACGTGCTCACGTAGTAGTGGCAGAAGTCCAGGTGGGCGGTCATCTGCCAGCGGTGGTGGTGCTTGGGCATTGGGTCGTTGTCGCTCACGTAGGTCATTCACCGGCCTGCTCGCGCAGGGATCGGCCTAGCTCGATCTGCATGGCTTGCCAGCGTTCCTTGACGGCGTAGCGGAGCGCTTCGAGTTCGCCCTCGAACACGACGACATCGAAGTTGCCCTCGTTGGTCTTGCCCCAGGCCATCCACAGTGGGGCGGGCGCGAACGGGGCGCGCTCGATCCGGCCGGGCTGGTCCACGAATGCGTGGGTGGCTTGGCTGGGGACGCCGTGCGGGCCGGTGGGGCCGTGGTAGTCGGGGTTCAGCGAGCCGTCGGGGAGTCGCATGCCCTGCTCCTCCATGACGCGCCGGACGGCGACGGAGCGGACCATCGCGTCGGGGTGCTCGTGCCACTGTGGGTGCGCGGGGTGGTTGGGTGAGACCTCGCCTTCCTCGGCTATGGGGCCGTCGTACCCGGACTCGTCGTTGGGGTTGTCCAGGTCGGGGATTGGGTCCTCGCCTTCAGCGAGTCGGGGCGCGCCGATGGACAGCGCGTAGGAGCAGTCGGGTGCGTGGCGTTCGAGCGCGTCAGCTACGCCGCAGGATGCGCAGGGTTCGGGCACGGCGCAGAGCCTACTCCGAGCGCCTGACGTGTGCTACCAGAACTTCCCGCTATTTGCGGGTTTCCGGGACGGCTCGCTCACGTCGTGTGCTATGCTGCGCGGACCTCGGGTTCCCTGGTATGCAGGCAGGCCTCCTAGCCCGTAGCGGGGCGGGACAGCGACCCGTCAGGGGAGAATGAGCACAGCAGGAAAGCGCCCCGACGCCGCGCGCGAGGCGAGCGGATTCCGGCGTGAGTAGGCCAAGAGAGTTCGACCCTCCGCCTGAGGACACTTTTCACCAGCTTTCGCCAACTTCTGGAGCGCCTTGGCGTTGAATGGGGCGAGGAAGTGCTCCTCCGTCCCGTCACTGCCGCTTCCCGGCTTGGGATCAGGCCGCTCACGCTGGCCACGTGGTCGGAGAAGTTCGGCTATCCCCGGCGGATCGGAGTGCTGTACCGGGAGCGCGACGTGGAGGCTCTGCGCGAGGCTCTCCCGAAGGCCGTGTCGGTCAGCGAGGCGGTCCAGATCGCTCGGGGGCGGCGTGTAGCCTCGGATGGGTGACGGGCACTGCCGCCGCCGTGATCCTGGTGGCGTGCGCGGGCTACTGGCTCGTGCGCGCTGGCTGGGGTGCGTGGGTCGAGCATCGGCGCTGGCAGCGGATGCCGGTCCTCTCGGAGGAGGACTGCCTGGAGCGCTGCTACCGGGCTCGGCCTGGCAGGCCGATGGTGACGCCGGTCGAGGAGCTACCCGCCGAGTTCGCTGCCCGGCGGGCCGGGCGCGGGGGTCTCGTGCTGGCCGGTGACGGGCGTGACCTGCGTCCGGATCCCCAGCGCTGAGACGACCGGCGCGACGATCCCGACGATCACGCTGGCGTCCCAGTTCGTGCCGGTCACGACCGCGAGGACCGCGAGCGCGATGGTGGTGATCAGGCCGATGGCGACCGCAGGTTCGCGCCACACTCGGTTCGCGATCTCTTTCATACGCGCTCCTTTCGCCGCCGGTAGGCTCGCCGCGCTCCGTCGGCCCTGCATCTGCGACAGGCTCGGCTGCCGTCGCGATGGATGTACGTGTTGGCCTCGTTGTAGCGGTGACCCTGCGGGCAGTGGGTCTCGTGGCCATGGCCGCAGGCTCGCCGTCCACGCCGTAGGTTCTCGCCGCGAGTGACTGGCTCTAGGTGCAGCGGATTGACGCAGAGCGTCTCGCGGCACAGATGGTCAAGCTGGGTTCCCGCCGGGATCGGCCCCACACATAGCTCGTAGGCCACCACGTGCGCCTTGAGCATGCGACTGCCGATCCTGAAGGTGCCGTAGCCGTCCGACGCGCCGCCCGTCCACATCCAGCAGCCTGCGGGCGAGTTGCCTACGTCCACCTTGGCGAAGAATCGCGGCTCGACCGGGACCGCATCCGAGCCATGGCCAAGCCGGTCTTTCATCACTTCCCCAGGCTCTGCCAGCCCGCACGCTGCCCTGGCTTGGAGCCAGACCAGCCGCCTTCCTTCTTCCACCAGCAGTTGAACACCTCGCCGTCGGAGTCCACGGCGAAGATCTCGAAGCGGCCGTCGGGCATGGTGCGGACCTGGACGGCGACAGCGCCCTTGCCGGGCTTGCCGAGCGACTCCCACTTCGGGGACCAGCCGCCGCCCTGCGCGTTCCAGCGGTGGACGATCTCGCCGTTGCGGACGCGGAAGACCTCGAAGCGGCCGTCCTTCATGGTGCCTACGTCGATGATGGACATGGGCCTCCTCTCAGAGCCTCTGCCAGTTGGGTGCCCAGCCGCCGGTCTTGGCGTTCCAGCGGTTGGTGATGTTGTCGCCTACGATCCGGAAGACCTCGAAGCGGCCGTCCGGCATGACGCCTACGTCGAGCGCGACCTGCGGTCGTGGTGGTGCGGCGGGCTGGGCAGGCGGCGCTGCACCGGATCCCGTCGGGCCTGGGTCGGGGCCGGACCAGATGCCGGAGCGGTAGCGGATGTGCCACCACTCGCTCGGGGCGTCGGACCATTCCTTCGCCCAGCCGTAGCGCTTGCCGATCCGGTCCACCATGGCGCGCATCTGCGTGGTCGCCAGATCGACGGCCAGGCCCCAGCCGTGGTTGGACGTGCCGGGCGTGGCCGCGAGGTTGCCCTTGCCGGAGCGGTAAAGATTCCACAGTTCCTGTTGCTGGGCGAACGTGCGGTAGCTCGACTTCGAGCCGGTCGGCCGTAGCTCCACGCCGAGCCGCCGAGCTTCGGCGTTCATGGCGTTCCAGGAGGCCGCGCAGGAGTTCGCGCGGACCAGGCGACCCTGGAGTATCGGTGCCAGGTCGGAGTCCGGGAGACGGCCGTTCTGGGCCATCAGAGAGCCTGCCAGTTCGGGGACCAGCCGCCCGTCTTCGCGTTCCAGCGGTGCGTGACCTTGTCGCCCACGGTGCGGAACACCTCGAACCGGCCGTCGGCCATGCTGGCCACGTCGATGGCGACAGCGGGGCGGGCTGGCGCGGGCGGGGGTGCGCCTGCGCCGGGCAGGATCGCTGCGCCGAGACGGCCGATGGCGTTCCAGCGGTTCTGCCGGTCGGCCAGGCCGTTGGTGCCGCCGTTGATCCGGCGGGTCGCGCCGAGCACGTCGTTGCGGTCCGAGATCGGGTTCAGCCCGGCCTGCCACCACCACCAGGTCGAGACCCGGAACGCGTGCTTGGGGTCGGCTGCCATCGGCGGGTTGGAGACCAGCGGCAGCTTGAGCGCGTTCCCGGCGAGCGTGTAGTTGTGCCTGCCGGTGATCTGGATCGGGCCTCGGCCCTTGAAGCGGACGCCGTCGCCGGGCTGCGTGTTGCCCAGGTCGCGTCTGCCCTCGTAGGCAGCGCCGGAGGCGATCTCCTCGAAGTAGCGCAGGCTCACGCTCTCGTGGCCGACCTGCGCCAGGTACATGCGCGCTCGCGGCTGGTTCGTGACTCCGAACTCGCGCATCGCGGCCTCCATCGGCTGGAGGTATTGGGAAGCGAGCGCACGACTGAGGCCGGGCATCGCCGCCATCAGAGTGTCTACGTTCACGACGCGAACTCTAACGGCCGGATGCCCGGCCTCTACATCACAACTTGCGTCAGGCGGCTCCGTCAAGCCAGGTGCTCAGCGGCGGCTGCTCGAAGCCGTCACCATCGTCGGCGGTCTGGGTGGTAACCGTCTTCGCCCAGCGCCGCTTGGACTCCAGGTCGAGCAGGACGCCCCACACGCGGCCGTAGATGTTGGCGCGCCGCTTGCCCTGCGTCTGCGCGACCCGATCCTTGAAGTTCGAGTAGTCGATCTCCATCGCCATCCGGGCGACGGCCTGCGCCCAATCCTCACGCGAGACGCGGACGCGCCACTCGTAGTCGGAGCGCCGCAGCCGCCACGGCTTGGCGTCGGGCAGGTAGGTCTTGACCAGCGCGTCGATGTCGCGCTTGTTGCGGGCACGGATGGTGACCGTGCCCCCCTTGCGATCCTCAGGCTTCTCCACGGCGGAGAAGAACCCCTTCGGGGTCATCAGCCACACGTCACACCTCCTGGGCGATCAGGGTGGACAGGATGACCGCGCGCGTGGCGTCGGACGCGTTCGCGGTGAGCGAGAGGCCAGCGTCGTCCACGATCTTCGCAGCGCGGACGATCAGCGCGGAAAGCTGCTCGTCGGTCAAGCCGGTGGACGGGGCCGAGGCGACCGGCGCGTGCTTGGCGACCATGGCCTCGGGTGCTGCGCCTGCGATGGGCGCGGGCGACTCGTCGCTCAGGCCGGGCAGGGTGGTCGGCGCGGACGCGCCGTTGCCGTTCTTCGCGGCCTTGCGGTACAGCGCGACGGACTTGCCGTCGAAGGTGACCAGGTCGGTCAGGACGCTCGTCCAGGTCTTGCCGCCCTTGGCGCTAACGGTGACCGGCTGGCCGGTCCACTTGTCGGCGTGGGCGGGATCGTAGACGCGGACGCCCCACGTGTCGTCGGGGAGCTTGGCGGGGGAGGCTTGCATTTGGGACTCCTTCTCGGTCGGGACTGCCTTACGCCTGTATTGTAGCACACCTGGCTCACGATGTGCGCTAACGCAAAGCGCCCCGGCCATGCTGACCGGGGCGCTCTGGCCTCCTCCTTACGCTGCTGACGGCTACGCGGCCAGGACCATCTGGAGCCGGTCCATGGTCTTCTGGTCGAGCTTCTCGAAGTCGCCCTCGATGGCCATTTCCATGTTCCGCTCGTCGCGGCTCTTGCCGCGCACCGTGGCGAAGTGTGTCTGCCACGTGTTGACCGCCGCGCGGACGCCCCACGCCGTGTTCTTCCACGGGGTGACGCGGTCGTCGTGGTACCAGAGGCCGTCGAGTTGGGCCTGCTTGTTCTTGGCCTTCGTCAGGGCGCTGCCCTTCAGATCCTTGTCGTCCTTCTTGAGCGGCACGAGCGACTGGAGGAAGTCGTTCCACTGCTCGTCGGTGACGGTGATCGCGTTCAGGTCGGCCACCTCGGTCTTGAAGTCCTCAGCCATCGTGAAGACGAGATCGAGCGTCTCGCGGGCCTCCATCAGCTTGAGATCGCTGTAGCGGCTGTGCTTGACGCGGTAGGCCTTGCCCGCCTCTCCGAGCGCGGCGCGGACCGTGTTGTCGCAGACGGCGTCACTGATCGTGCGCTTGTACGTGGTGGACAGGGAGCCGTCGAGGCTCGTGACGCAGAGCAGGTTCGGCTTGAACGTGACGCCCTCCGGCGTGGTGATCCAGTCCGGGACCGAGACCTGCACCCAGGCCTGCGCCGCATCGCGGAGCAGCCCGGCGGAGAAGATGCCCAGGTCGTCGTCCAGGATGTGGGCGACGTTCTTGAGCAGCCACTCGTCGTAGGGGTGGGCCTTGTAGCCCGACTTGAAGACGCCCAGGATGGCTCCGGGGTCGTCCGGGTACAGCGCGCCCGGCGGGCGCATCATGGTGACGCGGTTCTCGTCCGTCAGCGTCACCGTCTCGACGCCGTCCGGCGTCAGGATGGTTGCGGTGGACGTAACGTCGCCCCGGAGGGGTTCCCAGCCGAACAGCCGTTCGGTTACGTCCTGGAGGGGGATCGGGCCGTTGTAGACCGTCGGCTTGTCCATCAGCGCCTGTAGCTTCGCGCTGGTGTGCCAGGCCTTCTTGCTCTGCAACGTGTGGTAGTTCAACCACTCGATGGTTTGCTCTGACATAAGGTTCATGCTCCTCGGTCGGGTGCTTGGTTCCCTCATGGTAGCACATGATGAGCGCTAGAACGACAACCGGCCCCGCGCTCGCTGTGAGCCACGGGGCCGGTGTCTGACCGAGGAAGTCTTGTGCTACTCGGCGGCTTCGGCCATCACCTTGTGGATCCGGCCGACGGACGGGGTGTAGGTGTCGTCCTGCCCGTCTTCGAGCGCGACGTGGACGCGAGCCTTGAAGTCGTCCAGGTCGGGGCCGGGACCCTTCACGATGGCGTACGGGTCGCCGTAGCGGTCCGAGCCGAGCACCTGGACGCGGTCGCCCACGTGTAGCTCGTTGCCGTCGGCGTCGTTGATGCCGAGGCCGAGACCTTCGTCAAGCTCCTCCGGCTCCCAGCCATCCACGGCCACGGAGCGGGCAAGAGCTTCGGCCGCAGCGGAGAGCGCCCTGGCCATGGAGGCAACTTGCGCTGCCTGATCCGCGATTGCGGACATCTTCATCCTCCTGTTGGGTCGGGATTGGTTCTTCCCGACGCAGGATAGCACAGGTTGTGAGCTACTCGGTGGCGGGATGCGCCTCGCGCTTGGGGTCCGCGAGCGGCACGTCGTTGGTGACGAAGTTCGGGTTGTCGTAAAGCTGCTTGCAGAACACCTGATCGAAGCGCTGCGCGACCAGCATGGTCACCGCGTAGCAGACCCGGAACCGGTCGATGTCCGCCGCCCAGATGGGGACCTGCGAGGCATCCGGCTCGAAGCCGGGCGGGATCTGGTAAGGCTGTTCGTCTGCCATGCCGTAAACCCTAGCGCTAGTCGTGCGTCAGGAGACCTGGTTGACGTAGGCGGGTTGGACCTTGCCCTTCTTCGTCATCGACTGCGGGATCGTGATCGCTGCGCCGGGCTGGCCGTTGATGATCGGCTGCGCGACCGTGACCCCGCCGGTGTTTGAGACGACGATGTACTTGGTGCCGGACTTGTCGGTGAACTGACCGCCGGGTCCGATGGAGCCGAGGCTGGCGAACTTCGTCTTGCCGCCCTTCGGCCAGAGGTACGGGGTGATCGGCATGTCCTCGACCGCCGGTGGGCTGCTCGGCGCGACCGGCGGCGTGCTCGGCGCGGCGACCTTGCCGCCGATGCTGTACTCGTCCACCTTGTCGCCGTTGTCCATCTCGTAGGCGTGCTGGGTGGCGGACATGCTCACGTCCTTGGTGATCGTGCCGGTCTTGGTGCCCTCGTTCGTGGCGTAGCTCACGGTGTGGCCGACCTCGTACTTGGCGGCGTAGCTCGGGGTATCGGCGGGCACCTTCGTGATGCCGAGCGACTGATCGACCGGGTCGCGGATGCCCTGGACGATGGGCGTGCCCGTGTCGCCGGGCGGGATGTGGTCGTTCGCGGCTAGCTCGTACGCATTCGTCCACGACTCGCCGCTGTCGTGGTAGCTCGCGGCGCTGCTGTGGATGTCCCCGATGGTGCTGGCCGAGACGCCGTGGTCCTTGAGGTACAGGTCGGCGGCGTTGGCAGCCTTCTGCCACTCGATGGAGTGGACGCCGGTGTACGGCTCCGGCTGCGCCTTCGTGATGCCGAGCGCCTGCTCGATGGGTCCGGCGATCTGCGCGTGCTGGTTGTCGAGTTGCACCGCAGCGTTGTCGCCCGCCGCCCACGTGTACGCCATCGGCCAGTCGCCGTAGGCACCGCCCGCCGGGTCGTCGTGGTAGCCCATGGCGTCTTTGTGGATCGCCACGGACGTGTTCCACGGCAGGCCCTGGTCCGCGAGCCAGCCCTGCGCGGCGTGGTAGGCGTCCTTGTGCTCGTCGGTCCAGTCGGTCGCGTCGAGTAGCTCCTTGACCTCCGGCTTGGGTGTTGGCGGCGGGCTGGGGTCCGGCGCGAGCTTGACGCCCTGGAGCATGTCGGCGTGCGCGCCGTCCGCGAACTCGTACATCCAGTCCACGCGCGCCTTGAGGTTGTTGCGGATCTGCTCCTTCATCTGCTGGTCCTTGAACGGCGCGGCGTCCACAAGCTGGTCGATCTTCTCCGGCGTCATCGTCTGGGCGATCTGGGCTGCCTGCTGGCGCATCTCCTGCGCCGAGACGCTCACGCCGTTGACGCCCTGGCCCTGGCCGGAGAGCAGCGACTTGACCTCGACCGGCTCGGGTCCGAACGGCTTCGGCTTGCCCTGCGCGCGGTACATGAACGTGCCGCCCTGGTCGATGCGGGTCGGGTCGTCGCCGTTCCAGAGCACGTTGTCGTCCTCCAGCCCGGCGAAGTCCCAGTTGCCCACGAGCGCGTCGGTCATGATGCCCTGGCCGAGCGCCTTCATCTTGGCCTCGTCGGTGCCGGACCAGTGCTTGATGTCGCCGCCGACCTTCTCGTAGGCGAGCTTTGTCTGGCCGTCCGGCGTGTTGATGATCCCGGCCTCGGCTGCGTTCAGGCCCATGGTGCGGTAGACGGCGTTGGCGAGCACCTCGGTCGCGACCCGGTCCTGGTTGCCGCCGTAGCCCTTGATCAGCCACTTCGAGCCGTTCGGGCCGGTCGCGTTCTGCGCGCCGGTGGTGCCTCCGGCTCCGCCGGTGATCGTCAGGTCCAGCCCGCCGTTGGTGGCGGAGGTGTAGTTCGGGATCGTGGTCGCCGGTCCGGCGGCGTGCGGGAGCATCTCGGGCGCGGCCTTGGTCTCCGGCGGCGCTGACGCGTAGCCGACGTGCTCGACGTACGTGTCGTTCATCGGGATCGTGGAGGACATCCAGCCGTCCTCGTTGGTGATCGACCAGTGCTGGCCGTCGTCGGATGGGCCGTTGACGACGAACGTCTCGCCGTAGTTCTCGGGCGGGATGATCTTGTCGCCCTGGTGCAGATCCTTGGCCTTGACCATGGTCCCCTGTGGCGTCTTCGGCTCCGGGATCAGGTTCTTGTCGATGAAGTTCGCGAGATCCTGCTTCTGCTCGGTGCTGAGATCGGGCAGCGCCTCGCCGGTCGCGGACGCGTACGCCTCGCCCCACGTCCAGCCGGGCCATGTCGCCTTCTGCTCGGCGGCGCGCACGTGGATCCAGTTGGCCGTCTTCGCGGTGGGCACGACCTTGAGCAGCCAGTCGTCGGCGGCGTTGATCGCCTGGCCGTGCGGGCTGGCGTCGTCGGCGTAGGGGATGTCCTCGACCTCGGCTGTCGGCGGCGCGGCAGGGGGCTGCGGTCCGAGCGTCGAGAGTTCCTCGGGGGAGACGTACAGGTCGTCGCCCTGGGCGTCCTTGATGATCGCGACGGTGCCGTCGTCGGGATGCTGCCCGGAGTACGTGTAGCCCTCCGCGCCGTTCCACGCGACCGCATCGCCCGGCGCGAGCTTCTCACCGTTGCCGTCCTTCTGTCCGGCGTCCGGCGGGACCCAGACGTGCGACGGGATGGCGTCAGCTACGAGCGGTCCGCCGTCGTCACCAATGACCTTGCCGTCCTCGTTGGCGGTGATCTTGTGGGTGAAGTAGACGCCGGTGCTCTCGTCACCCATCGACGGGGTGGAGAACACGGTGCCGACCGGTAGCTGGTTGAGTTGCAGACCGGCCGTGTTCGCGACCATCTTCGGGTTCAGCGGGGCCGGGTCACCCATGTACGGCGTGACCTGCGGCTCGCCCACCTTCGCCGCGTCCTGCGCCTTGTTGATGTTGTCTACCAGGCCGTTGTAGCCGTAGGGGCTGGAGACGGTCGGACCGGTCATGGTCTTGTCGAGGATCGAGGTGGCGTACGCCTGGCCGATCTGCTGCTCGGGGTGCTCCGCGATGAACGCCGCGACGTTGTTGTGGACCTCGGTGACCTGGTCGGGCGTCATGCCCTGGCCCTTCATCCACTTGTCTGCGATCTCCATGGCCTCCTGGTGACCGGGTGCCACCGCCTGCGGCAGCCCGGCGACGGACTCGTGGCCGACCAGTTCGATGGCCAGCGTCGAGTCCTTCGGGATGTGCGTCATCGAGCCGTCGGTCTGGGAGGTGATCTCCCAGTTGGTGGCCGACTGGCCCGTGATCTTGAACGGCACGTCGCCGCCGATGGTCTTGACGATGTCGCCCACGCGCGCGGTCTTCCACGTCACCGACTTCGGCCCTGAGAGATCCGCGAGATTCTTCTCGAAGAACGTGTTGGCGTCCGGGCTGACGTAGTTCGGCTCCGCCGCCTTGAGCGTCTGGATCACGTCGTCTATCTCGGGGATGAACTTGGACGGGGTGATGTGGACCTGGCCGTCCGGGTCGCTGTAGGCGACGGGCATCTGCTTGTGGTAGAGGACCATCGTGAACTTGTGGCCCTCGGGTCCGGCTAGCTCGGTGTGCCAGTCCCCGAAGCTGGCTACGTCACCTTGCACGAGCGCCTGGACCGCGTCGTTGCCCTGGTGAACCGACGTGAGCGTGGCGGGCTCGGGCACCGGCACGGTGGTGCTCAGCTTGCTGATCCGCGTCGGGAGCACCTTGCCCTTCTCGTTTACGAACTGCTGCGGGATGTCGATCATGCCGCCGTCCGGCATCTGCACGGTCGTGGTGGCGGTCGGGTCGCCTAGCTGCTTGACGTTGTGCTTGTAGACGGTGCCCTTCACACCGTTCTTGTCGGTGAACTGCTCGCCGGGCTGGAGGGTCGAAAGCTCATCGAACTTCTTGCTGCCGCTCTTTGGCCACAGGTACGGCTGGATCGGCATCTCGGAGATGTGCGGCGGCGCGCCCAGTTGCCCGGCCGCGTTGCCACCGGCGGGCGCGGGTGCCTTGTAGGTGAGGATCGGCTGGGTCGTCCACGGCGTGCTGAGCGGCAGCGTCTCCTCTTGGCCGGTGTGCTCGTCCTTGATCGTGATGTTGTTGGCGTCCTTGGCGATGACCTCGTTGCCGTAGCCGGGGTCGATGCCCTGGAACGTGTACTTGTCCCCGACGTTCAACTCGCCCAGCGTGGCCCACTGCTTGTCCGGGATCGGCGCTGACGGCGACGGGGCTGGCTCGTCCTTGACCGGGATGAAGGACGGCACGAACTCCTTCGAGGTGCCGCCGTAGGTGATCCCGTTGATCGGGTCCTTGGTGGTGACCGTGTTCTCGCTCTCGCCGGTGATCTGGTGTGTGACCCCGCCGTCCTTGAAGAAGTCACCGACGCCCAGCCCTAGCTCACCGATGGACTTGTCCTGGGCGTTGCCGTGGAAGTCGGGGATGTCCGGCGGCGGCGCGACAGCGGCGGGCTCGGGTGCCTTGGTGATCAGCACCTGCTTGTCGTCGCTGTACACCTTCCAGGGGTAGACCTTGCCGCTCTTGAGGTGCTTGGCCTGAATGGATTTCATGCCCGGCTTGGCGTCTTCGAGCGCCTCGTACTCGGCCCCCGTGCCGTCGAGCTTGATCTTGAACTGGTGGCCCTTCTTCAGCGACGTGGCCAGCGCGATGCCGGGCTGCGCGACGGTGGGTGACGTGTGGACCGATGCGACCGGGTGCTCGCCGGGCTGGCCGGGCGCGAGCGGGATGGCACCGAGCACCGACTCCGGAACGGGGTGCGCGCTCGGGTGCTCGTTCTGGAGATGGCCGACGACCTGCATAGCGGCTGGTGTCGCGATGCCCTGCGGCGTCTCGCTGGGCGGCTCGGTGGTCACATAGTGCTCGCCGTTGGAGGCCTTCCAGGCAATCGGCGTGTCGTGGAAGTACAGGGCGGTGCCGTTCTCAGTCGTCTTCTTGACCGACCACGAGCCGTAGACGCCTGGCTGCCCGGCCTCGTAGTCCGCGAGCATCGTGTTCAGTGCGGAGTCCGGCCCTATCGGCTCCGGCCCGGCGGGCTCGCCGTGCTTGTAGTCGCCCAGCGCGAACTTCCCTGACTGCGCGGCGGGTGCGGGCAGGATCACGCCGGTCTTGAGATTCATCGCCTCGGTGCCAGCGTCACCGTGGCCGAGCACGACCCACGGGTCGCCGGAGGTGAAGAACGTCTGCCCGGTCGGGATGTCGTGGATGTCCTGGTAGTCGGTGGTCATTGAGATCTGGTCGGGGTTCGGGAATCCCTTCTCGATGCCGAGCGGCACGACCTCGTCGGTCGGAGCGATGTCCACCTTCTCGCCGCCGATCTTCTTCCACTGGTCGCCGTCCACAGTGTCGTGGTGCAGGTAGACCAGGCCCTCCTTGCTGAGCGCCATGTCGTTGGCCTGCATCTGATCGGCCTTGAACTTCGCTGGGTTGCCCTGCATGTCGAGGATCGGCTCGAACCCCGCCGGTGGCCTGCCGATAACGCTCGGGGCGGGCTGCGGCTCTGGCTCCGGTGCGTGCTCGTAGTGCGTCGGCACAACGAAGCTGTGGAACGCCTTGGTGATCGCCGCATCGTTGGCGTGCGCGCTCACGTTCTGCGCGGAGGTGACCGTGTCGATGGTCCACGTGTGACCGTGAGTGGTGAACTGGTCACCCGGCTTGGGGTTCAGTTCCGCGAGTGACTTGTCACCGATGTTCGGTGGCAGCACGGCTGACGGCGCGCCACTCGGCGGCTTGGCCTTCATGTACGTGTCGGGCGTCCAGTTCGGCCCCGGTGTGACGATGTTGCCGTCGGGTGAGAGCGCCTGGCCACCCGGCATCATCTTGTAGGTCCCGTTGGGCATCGTGAACTCGTCGCCGGTCTTCAGGTCAAGCTGGCCGAGCTTCAGGCCTGCGGCGTAGTTCGGCACGTGCTGGGAGCCGAGCGGAGCACTAACGGTCGGCGTGTCCTCCAGCGGCTTGAACGTGCCCGGCTCGGCGGTGTTGACGTACAGGTTGCCGTCGGCCTTGTAGAGGTTCTGACCGTCGGTGAGAATCGGGTGCTCGCCGGGCTGCTGGACCTTCCACAGTTGCTTCTTCTTGTCGTAGACGTGCGCGCCCTCGGGGAACGTGCTCAGCTTGGGGTGCTGCTTGGTGCCGCTCTTGGGCCATGCGAACGCGGCCAGCCCGCCGTGCTCGACCACGTCGGTCAACTCGCTCGGCTTGACCGAGACCGGCACCGGCTTGACGGCCTCGCCCTTGCCGAGGTACGTGATCAGGTCGTCCTTGCCGCTCTTGCCGCTCAGATTCTTCGGGATCCAGGCGTCCACGCTCGGATCCGTCGCGCCCTCAAGCTGCCAGCCCACCTCGCCCTGGTGCGTAGACTCGCCCGCGACGATCCAGTCTGCGCCGCCGCCAGTGTTGATCTTGTCCCCGATCTGGAGATCCTCGGTGGCGACCTTGTCGCCCATCTTCCACTGCTCGTGCGGGACCGGTCCCACGTGCGGCTCGGGTCCGGGCGGGACCTCGATCTTGGGGCCGAGCGATGCGTAGCTCACATTCTTCGAGACGGCGCTGACCTCGCCGGTGTCGAGGTTCTTCAGCCACGTCTTGGTGCCCTGGGTGCCGAGCACCTGGTAGGGGTGGACCTTCGCGCCGGAGCCGGAGACAAGCGCGCCGGGCGTGTAGGAGTGGAGCTTCTGCTTCGCGCCGGGCTGATAGTCGCCAGGGCGAAACAGGTCAGTGACGGTGGGTGCGGCGGGGCCGCTGCCCTCGTGACCGAACGCGATCACGTGCGGCCAGTTGGAGTCGGCCGGTCCCTTGGCCTTGACCGTGCCGTCCTTCATGACGTTGGTGACGGTCATCTTCGTGCCGTCGTAGGGGAACGTGTCGCCCTTCTGCGGCGTCAGCTTCGGCAGCGGCTCCAGTTGCGTGATGCCGGACTTGGCGGTGGTGAACGTCGAGCCGTCCGGCTTGACGCCCTTGACCGTCTCGTCGCCCGGCCCACCGACCTCGGTCAGATGAACGACCTGATTGCCGAAGATCGCGTCCGCGCCTGCCTTCGGCTCGTACTTAGCTGTGCCACCGACGTGCCCCACGCCGGTCGGTTCGAGCTTCTTAGTCTTGCCCAGCGAATCGACAGTGCCCTCGCTGCCGTCCGACAGCGACTGGATCGTGACCAGACTGCTGGTCTTCTTGGTGATCTTCCAGTGGTCGCCGTTGACCGCGATCTTGTCCCCGATGTTCATCGTGCCGACCGGGATCGCCGGACCGGCCGGAGCCAGCGAACTCAGGTCGTGCGACCACGTGCGCTCCTGCGGCGGCGGCGGCAGCGGAAAGAACAGCGGCTTGCCGTCATCGCCCAAGATCACCTTGCACTTGGTGCTCTTGTAGCCCCCGCCGGTCGGGTTCACGTCGTAGTCGTTGGAGCCGGTCAGCAGCGGGATGTACTGGATCTCGTTCTTGCCGACCGCATCGCTCTGGATCACCAGGTAGCGCGTCCCGGCCTGCTGCCCGCCCTTCGTGACGATCATGCCCGGCTTCGGCTTCATGTCCTCGGGCATGTCCGCAATCGACTTCTGCTCCTCCCACGCCTCGTGCCCCGGATTGGCGGTGACGGCCTCCTCGATGTGCTGCATCACGTCGTCGGGCGGGATCCAGTACGTCTTCGCCCCGGCTGCCTTCTTGAGTTGGAAGTTGAGATCGACGGTGCCGAGATCGAGCGTGAACGGATCGTCGTCCGCGAAGTGCTTCTTGAGGTTCGCCGCCAGCCCGCCGCCCTGCCCGTCCTTGTTCAGTTGGCCGGTGAGCCACTTCCACAGCTTCGCGGCCTGCCCCGATGCGCCGTGCCCCATCTCGTGGTTTTGGTAGTAGCCCGCGCCCGCGCCCACCTTGAGCCGGTCCAGGTTCGCCAGTTCGCTCTCGCCGCTACCCGACCCCCAGCCCTGCCCCATCAGCGTCTCGAAGAACGCGACCTGGCGGACCGGCATCGCGAACACGAACGAGTGCGGCTCTGACCACGACCCGGTCTTCCACGACGTGGACAGGCCCGACAGCACGGATGCCTTGCCCTGGATGGCCTTCTTGAAGACCTCCGCGCCTGCCGCCTTGTGGATCACGGTCATGTCCGGCGCAGCCAGCCGGTTGTAGAGATCCCACGCGATCAGCGAGTTCACGTCACTCTCGTGCTCCCGGAACCGCTGATACTTCGCCTGGGCCTTGGTGAGGAGAGCCTGATCCTTCAGCAGCCCGTCGAAGACCTTGACTCCGGACATCTGGTCACCGTGCGTTGCGCCCTTCAGGTCGCCCACCTCGGCGGCGAGCATGCTCACGGCGTCGGAAGGCGCGCCCGCCTGGATCTCCTGCAACCTCCCGGCCCACTGGCTGCTCTGCGAACTGATCGGCGGTGGCTTGCCCCCACTCGCGGTCTGCCACGCCCCGAAGCGGTCCATCACCTCGTTGTAATAAAGCTGGTCCACCTTGCCGAACCGCTCCCACTGCGCTGGCGTGAGCTTCGACAGGGGGTGCGGCTTGATCGACGGATCGTGTGTCTCCTGGTGACGGTCCGCGTCGATGACGACGGAGTTCTCATCCGGCTTCGCCGTCTTGATGTAGCTGAGTCCCGACTCGATCTTGTGGAGATACGTGTGTAGCTCGGCCTCCTTGCCTTCCTTCTGGAGCTTCGCGATGTGGGCCTTCTGCGCGTTGGTGTAGTCGGGAATGAAGCCGCTCTTGAGCGCCCTCGGCGCAGCAGGCGTTGCGCCCACCAGCACGTTCTTATCCTCGGGCGTGGGGCCGACGTTCTTGGTGTCGAACACACGCGTCTCGGCCTTGTCCACCACGCCGGACGCCTCAGCAGCGATGATCTTGTTTCCGGCGACCTGCGTGATCTCCCACTCGTGACCGTCCTTGTGGAAGCGCTCCCCGACCTTCATGAACTGCCCGCCCTTATGCGGCGTGCCAGCGGGCCAGCGGGGGTGCAGCTTGTCGTTCCAGATCGCCTCCTCCAGCCGCGCGCTCGGCAGCGCCCGGTACGTGGGCTGGCGGCGGTCTCCGCCGAGCAGCGCATCGAGTTCGACCGAGTCGGCGTCAGCGTCCGGCGTTAGCCCGTCGAGCGCGCCGCCGGTCTCGAACGGTGCCCAGTGCCGGGTGACGTAGGCATCGCATGCGTCGTCGCCGTCGGCTGGTGCAGGCGCTGACTCGTCGCGGGTGGTGCCCCGCTCGCCAGTCGCGCCGAACCCGTCGAACGCCGTGGCGGTGCTCGGGAACGTGCCGCGCGCGTCGTGAGCCAGGCCGGTCTTCGGATCGTAGGCGCAGGCGTGCTCCAGGTCGCCGTCGGCGTTGTAGAGCGCCTTGATCTTCAGGCCCGGATAGCGGCGCTGGAGGGCGGCAGCAAGCTGGGTGGACCCATCCCCCAGGTGTCCGTCTCCCGTGGCGCTCAGCGGGCCGTCAGCGCGTCCTGGGACGACCGGGGCGACCGTGGGCGCGCGGGTGAGCACGAACGTCGGGGCCGGTGCCTCGATCAGCACGGCGCGCCTGTCGATCAGGACGCTCACTCCTGATCCTTCTCCTCCTTGGCCTCCGGGTCGTGCAGCGGCTTGAGCTTGTTGGCGTCCACCTTCTTGCCCTTGACGGTGAACGTGCCGTCCTCGTACTTGGGCAGTGGCCCGTGCAGGTACTCGGCGCTATCGGGTGGGATGTGGTTCGCGGTCATGCCTCCGCCTTTGCGAGATGCTCGTCGTACTGCTTCTGGTCCACGACCTTGACCTGCCCGCCTGCTGGCTTCTCCGCGATCAGCTTGGGCTGGCCGCGCTCGACGGTCGAGTAGACCTTGACGTGGACGCCCGGCTCGTTGACCACGTCCTTCGTGTAGCTCTCCGCCACCGTCTTGTGCTGGTTGCGCAGCAGCGACTCGGCCACCTTGCGGCCCGTGCGCTCGGCCCGCTTCTTCTCGCGGGTCAAGGCCTCAGAGACGGGCACGTGGGCGTACCGTGCCTCCACGTCGTACCCGGCCTTCTGCGCGGCCCGGAGCTTGTCCCCGAACTTCCCGACCTTCGAGTCGCCGGTGCCGTCCACGATGACGGGGTAGTGGCCGTCCATCGCGATGGCCGTCATCAGCTTGGCCAGGTCGCTGGACTCCTCGTGCGTTGCCGCCGCTGCCACGTCCTCACGGCCCCGCCGCTTCAACTCGGCGTACTCGGGGATCATCTCCTTGATGTCGTCCGGGTTGATGTAGACCGCGCCCTTGGGGATGTCGAGGTTGCTCGCAGCCTCGCGCGCCTGCCCGGCCAGCCCGGACTTGCCGGAGGCCGCGCCACCGGCGGTGAAGATCGCCTTCGGCTTGCCCTCGGCGGGCTGCGCGTTCTCGAAGAAGTGGTTGATGATCGACTGATGCAGGAGCTTGCGAGCAGCCGTGTATTTCCCATCGGTCTGGTTGAGCTTCTGGGTGTCGAGCGCCTCGCCTGACGCGAGCGCCTGGTAGCCCGCGTCACCCGTCTTGCCGCCGAGCGAGCCGACGATCCGGCCGACCGGGGACTTGTCGGCCTCAGGTGCCTCGACCGCACGCTTGATGCGCCCGCCCTTGCCGATCCACTTCCCGCCGCGCCCTCGGGGGTGCAGCGCCTCGGTGTAGATGGCCTCATCGAGCGGCTCCTTCGGATCGTTCTCGTCCAGGAACGGATCCGGCTCGACCCAGTCCCCGGCCGCGACGTTCTTGGCCGCGACCTCGTCCACCTTCGCCATCGTCTCGGGACTCACGTCGAGTGTCACGTCTGCCTCGCTCAGGTCGAAGTGCAGGTTCACCTTGCGGCGCTTGCTGGTGCTGCTGAACCGGTACGCGTCCCCCTTGCCCTGGTTCAGCGGGACGTAGCGCATGCCGGACTTCTCGCTCGGGTCGGAGATGACGAGGTAGCGCATGCCGGGCGTGTGCCCCTCGAACACGTCGCCGGGCATCAGGCCCATCTGGCTGACGGGTTGCTTCGGACCGGCGGTGCCGGGCTGGGCCTTGACCGACGCCTCGATCTCCTTCAGCTTGCCCGCTGACGGCATCGAGAACGACGGCTTGGGACCGGGCGTCGGCTTCGGTGCCGTCGCCTTGATCTTGGGCAGCGGCTTGGGCGGCGGGACGGCCCCCGGCAGCGGCTTCTGGTAGGCGTACGGCGTTCCCGGATCCCAGTTCTTGAGATCCGAGAACATCGCCCCGACCTTGCCCTGCATCTCGGGCGTGAGCAGGTGCTCGAAGCCGGGCGTGTTCTCCATCGCGCACAGTTCCGCGATCCCCTCCGAGCGAGACGCCACCGCGTACGTGGACACGTTCTTGCAGTCATCGAACGAGACGCCGTAGCGGCTCATCCAGTCCACGTACCGCTTCGGGTCGTGGTGCCCCGCCATGTCGATGGCCTCCATCATCGCGTGCCCAAGCTCGTGCCACGTGCAGCCCGCCCACGACTGGGACGCCGGGCAGAGTTGTCCGCCGGTGGCCGCACCGGGCGGCGGCGGTCCGGCTGCCTTCATGTGGTACGGCGTCAGGTCGTTGATGCGGATGCGCGTGCGCGGCGTAAGCGCCTTCTCGGAGGTGCCGCCGCCGAACAGCCCAGCGCCGGTATCCGCGAGCACGCCCTTCTTGAGCTTCTTGACCTTCACGTTGGAGCAGAACTCCACGACGCCGACGTGCCTGCCCGGCCCGTGCTGGAGGATCGGGTACTGCTTGAACGCCGACTCGAACACGTCCGCGATGTCTGCGACCTCCTGGTTGGACAGCTTGGAGAGCTTGCCCAGGGGCGGCTTCACGTCAAGCCCCAGCGCTTCGAGCCGGGCAATGGACTCCGCGACCGGCGGCGCGGACGGGTGCGCGGCAGACGCAGACCCGCCGGTCACCTTCACCTCCCGCTTCAGCGGCGGAGCGCCCTCGATCCATTTCCCGCCCCGGCCACGGGGGTGCAGGAACTCCTTCCAGAACGCCTCCTGGAGGGACGCCGGATCCCACGTGTCGCCCAGGTCGAGCGGGACCTTGCCGATGTAGCTCCAGCCGGAGTCCGGGTTCGTGAGCCTGTACGCACCGACGCCCTCCTTGACGTAGGCGTGGATGTGCTTCTCCTCGGGGTCGTAGACGACGATCATGATGTGCGGCTTGAGCGCGTGCTCCTGCGCGTAGGCGAGCTTGCCCTCGACCTCGTGCTTCTTGGGCTTGGCCTTGTACTCGGTGGCGGAGCGGGAGACGGCCTTGACCTCGTAGGCGTTGTCGCCCATGACCAGGTCGAACGGTCCCTGGCGTCGGCCGGGGTGCGCGTCCTTGAACCCCATCGCCTGCTGGAGCGCGTGCTCGACCTCGTCTCCGAGCTTGGTGTTCGTGACGCCGATGGCGGTCAGCCCACCGCCCTTGCGCTCGCCCTTCTGCCCGACCGGCTGCGGCGGGTCGTGCCACTCCAGCACCTGCGGCGACGGCGCGCCGACGGTGCCGAGATGCTCGCGCTCGACCTTGCGTGCCAGCCCGCCGCCTGGCTTGCGGACCCACTTCCCGCCTCGGCCGCGCGGGTGCAGGATCTCGTCGTACTTGCCCTCGGCCTCCTCCAGCCGCTTGAGGATCGAGAACGGGACGGTGTAGCCCTTGCCGTTGTCGAGCTTGACGTTGGCCATGCCCTTCCCGGCGTCCCCGGTCACGGTCGCCTTGTTGCCGTTCACGTCCACCCGGTCGCCCTTCGCGAAGAACTCGCCCTTCGGCTGCGGCCCGTCGAGCGCGGAGTACGGGACCCGGTGCTCCTCACCGTTGTCGAGCCGCACGGTGATCTCGCCGGTCGGCGGGTGCTCCTTGATGACCTTGCCCGACTGGCCCTTGATGCTGACCTTGTCGCCCACGTTGGTGTTGGCGAACGACGGCTTCTGTGGCTTGGCGGAGTAGGTGCTGCCGAAGCCCTTGAAGCTCGTCTGCCCGGACGGCGGCTTGTAGGCAGACGGGAGCGAGCGCGGCGGTCGGTAGGGCAGGACGATCCCTTCGAGCGTCGGCTTGCCGTCGGGGCCGGTGCGCAGGCCGGTGATCTGCATGCGCTGGTCGCGGGGCAGCAGCATGTCGGGCTGGCCCTTCTCGGCGTCTTCGAGATGCAGTGCCCGCGCGCCGCCGGGCACGAGCAGCCGGACGTGCCCTGCGCCGGTCGCCTGCGCCCGGTCGGTGTGCGCTCGGGTGTAGCTCGCCATCGAGAACGTCTTGCCGACCATGCCCTTGTTCGGCTCGCCCGGCGATCCGATGTAGACGTAGCTGTCGCCCGGCGCTGAAGTGGCGTCGAGCAGCCCGTCGAGCGTCTTGGCGAGCTTGCGCTCGTCGTCGGTGAAGTCCTTGCCGGAGCGCAGGTGGCCGTCGAGGCTGGTGCCGAGCTTGCCTGCGTAGTCGTCCAGTGCCTGGTGCTCCTCGGGGTAGATCTCGAAGTCGTTCTGCGCGTCAGCGAACGCGGCTCGGGCCTCGCCGCCGGACATGGGCTGCGGCAGGCTCTCCTCGCCGTTGGCGAACTTCTTCATCCAGGCGACTCTGGCCTTCAGCGCGTCCGCGATCCGCTTGCGGTCCTTCGGGTCGGGGAACCCTGCGGCCTTGGTCAGTTGGTCGATCTTGGCGTTGGTCAGGATCCGGGCGATGTCGGCTGCCTGCTGGCGAAGCTGGTCCTCGCCTGCCGCGATGGTGCCTGCGGCCTGGCCCCGGTAGCGCATCGTCCAGATCTCCTCGGGCGTCTTGCCGAAGTCGTGCTGGCTGCTGCCGCCGTAGCCGAAGGTGCTCGCCATGTTCGTCCGGATCGGTGTCTGGTCGTCCTGCCAGCGGACGTTGCCGCCGCGCTGGCCGAGGAAGTCGCGGTTGGCCACGAGCGCGTCGGCCATGTAGCCCTTGCTGAGCGCCTCGTTCGGCTCGGTGATGTTGCGGGTCTTGCCCGGCGTGCCCACGAACGCGAGCGCGGAGCCTGGCTCCTCCGGCGGCGTCTGATCCTCGAAGGTGCCCTCCGGGATCGGCTTCTCCAGCACGGCCTTGAGCACGTCCTGGTCGCGCTGCTTGTTGAGCATCTTCGCGGCCTCGTCGGGCGTGACCGTCTTGACCGCAACGGTCTCGTCGCTCGGGGTTGCCTCGCCGCCGGTGCGGACGCCGAGGTAGTAGCGAGTGACGCCGGTGTCGCCCTTGAAGTCCCCGATCACGTCGGTGATGTGCCCGGTCAGCCCGCTCTCCTCCCATAGCTCCTTGTGCGCGCCCTGCTGCAACGTCAGGTTCGGCTCCTGCCCGCCCTTCGGGAAGCCGTGGATGGTGCCGCCGTAGTGGTTGCGCGGCTCGATCAGCGTCACCCGGCCGTCCGGGTCGCGCAGCACGACGCCGACCGAGATGCGGGTGCCCTTTGGGGCATCGACCGGCGGCTCACTGGGCAGATCCTCTGCCCGTTTGGACCAGTCCGGCACGGCGTGCGTCTTGACGTGGCCCATCGTCGGCACGCCGATGCCCAGTTCACGGTAGACGCCGTTGGCGAGTAGTTCGCTCGCCACACGTGTGCGGTCGCCACCGTGCTCCTTGACGATGTAGTCCTGGTCTGCGCCCTTAGCCTTGACGTGATCGGCTCCGAACGCGGGCGGTAGCTGGAGCTTGAGCGCGACGTGGCTGAAGTCGGGGATCGGCCCCTGCTTGGCAGGCTCCGGCACGTCGCCGCCGATGAACGCCTCGCCCTCCGGCGGCGGGCCGGACACGACGGTGCTGCCAGGCGAAAGCTCGGGCATCCAGGTGGGCTTGGGTGGCTCCTTCGGCTTCTTCTCCTCACCCGCCTTCTCGTGCGGCTCCAGCCCAGGGAGGTGCCCGCCCGGCCCGAACTTGTCGATCCACTTCCCGCCGCGACCGCGCGGGTGCAGCCAGTCCTGCCACTTGACCTCCTCCAGCCGCTCCTCGTAGGCGCGCTCGGCCAGCATCACGTCGATCTCGGCCCGGCCGACGGAGCGGCGGATCGCCTCCTCCAGCGCCATCGCCGCCTTCGCCATCGCCATCGCCTGGCCCACCGGCAGCACCGTCTCGCCCGGCTTGAGCGGCACAAGCTCGCAGCCGCACTGCGCGTGCAGCGGCGGCGGGATCGTGTCGAGCACGGCCCACGGCCAGTTCTTCCCGGCGAGCGCGAGGCAGCCGAGCGTGTGGTTCTTGCGATTGCCGAGCACCCACTTCGCGCCCTCGGGCGAGACGGCCTTGACCCCCTGGTTGGCGACGTGCGCCTTCGCGCGGTTGAGCATCGCCTTCTCGCGCAGCCCGGCGTAGTGCTTCTCGCGGTCGAGGATCTCATTGACGCGCTTGGCCTGCGCCTCGGGGGTCGCGAGCGTACCCGCCTGCTGGAGCGAGGCCTCGGTGCGCTTCATCGCCTTCTGCTGGAACGCCTGCTCGTAGGCCAGTTCCTTCTGGACGGCCTGGCTGATCCAGAGCGGGTCGGCGTTGGGGAACTCCTTGCGTAGCTGCTTGGTCAGCCAGTCGGCGCTATCGGCGTGCTGGCGCTTCAGCAGCCGCCGGAGGATGCGCAGGATGATCGCCCACTTGACCCCGTGGACGAACAACTCGGCGGGGACCTTGACCGTGCCCACCGCCGCTTGGGCGGGCAGCGTGACCGCGACGGCGGGTGCAGCCGCAGCGCCGACGGCGGTCTTCGCGGCCTGCCCGGCGGCGGCAGCCGTGATCAGGCGCTGGACAGTCGGGCTCGGCTGCTGCTGTGGCGGCTGCTGTGGATCTTCGACGGCCACAGGCGAAGCCTAAGGCCGGTTCCGCGCTACTCGTGATGTCCGTTCGTGGAGGACGCGGCCACGGCCAGCATCTCGTCCACGATCTCCCCTAGCTCCTCGTCCCAGGTGCGCATCAGTTCCTCCATGCGCTCGGCGTACTCGGGATCCTCCGCAGCCTCTGACATCCCTGCGCCGACGCCGCCGACCTGGCCCTGGTTCTGCTGGAAGTTCTGGCTGAATCCGGCGGAGCCGTACGCGTTGCCCTCGCCCTCTGGACCCTCGCCCGGCGGCGGTCCACCCGGACCGAACGGGTTCGGCCCCTCGGGGATCAGCGGCGGCGGCTGGCCGGGCATCTGGCCTGGGACGCCGGGCTGGCTGGCTCCGCCCATCGCCCCGGCGAGCATCGGATCGACGTAGCCCTCGGGCAGGATGCGCTCGACGGCGGCAGCCGGGTCCGCCAGTTCGAGGCCCTGTCCAAGAGCCACAGCCAGGAGGGTACGGCTGAGTTCGAGGTTGGTGTTGTTCGGGTCGAACGTGCGCGCCAGGTTGGCGATGCTGGTGATCAGGTCGGCCATGCTGCGCTTCAGCGGTGACGGCATCGCGAACTCGTAGCCCAGGTCGCGCTCGGTCGCCTCCTCGTCCTCGGTCTGCCCCTCGTAGCCCTCGCCCAGCGCGGCCTGCGGAGGTGCCTCGCCGTGGAGCGGGTCGGTCTGCGCGAGCGCTGGCTCCTGCTGGGGCGGCGAGTCCGGGGTCATGCCCGACCCGCCGGGGACCTGCTCCTCCGGCTTCTTGGAGCGCAGGGCAGCCCGTTCCTCCTCGGTTAGCTCGGTGGGCAGCCGCCCGCTATCCACGGCCTTCTGGATGACCCGGTCTGTGAACGTTCGGAACAGCCCCTCGAATAGCTCCTGGAACGCCTCGACCTTCTTGACCACCGGCAGTTCGAGCGCCTGCGCCGTCGCGAGGTTCGCGTTGGACTGATCGCCCAGGTAGTGCTGCGGCCACGTCGCTGACGCGATCTGGGAGCGGATCATCTGCGCGTCCTGCTGCGCCTGCGCGGACTGGGTGGAGACGGTGAACGGCTCGGTCGTGACGCCTTGGGACTCGTTGAGGATCGACGCCGGGCGCGGGCCTGGGGTGACCTCGCTCGCGTCCTTGTCGAGGCTCGACGCCGCCAGGCTGCTCGTGCGCGAGAGTTGCTTCGCGGCGATGGCGGCGACCTGCTGTGGCGAGCCCTTGACGGTCCGGCGCATGATGAACGCGGCTGCGGCCTGGGTCATGTCCACCCGCGCAGCCATGAAGTCGTTCAGCGCCGCCATCCACTTCACGATCCGGCGCATCGCCGGGATCCCGAACACCTGCTCGGTGCCCCGGTTGATCGCGATGTGGTAGACGAGGCCGTCGCCCACCTTGTCCGACGGGGCCTGCTTGTCGGTGGTGTCGAGCTTGCCGTCGTCGCCGGTCGCGGCGAGCGCCTGGTAGTACAGGACGCGGGACTTCGTGGCGTTCTCCAGGTTCGCCGCCGCCTTGATCGAGACGCGGTCGTTCTGGTAGTCCCACTCGTAGTCGCGCCGCCGAGCGACGTAGTAGAGGACCCGGAGCCGGTTCTCGCTGTCGCGGACGGCGTCCTCCACGAGATCGTGGTTGAGGATGCCGAGCTTGACCTTGCCGTCGTCGCCCTCGAAGAACAGGATGAACAGGTTGCTCTGGAGCACCAGGTCGGTGCAGAGCGCCGTCTGGGCTGCGAACGTCGTCAGGCAGGCCTTGTTGTCCGGGTCGGCCCACGCCTCGTCAATGATCTCCTGGACCTTCGTGTCCGAGGCCTTCGGCTTGGGGACGCCGCGTCCGAAGATGAACTGGCAGGACAGGTCGATGTTCGCCCCGGCGACCGGGTCCTGAATCCAGACCATGCGGGCCTGCGCGGCCATCCGGCGGCGCTCCTGCGGCTTGACCTCCTGGGGCTGCCCGCCAAGCTGGTCGAGCACGTAGTAGCCGAGCAGGTCGAGTTCCTTCTGCATCGCCCGGCGTTCGACATCGGAGGCCTCCAGTAGCTGGAGCCGGTCCTGGTCGATGACGGTCTTGCCGGTCCGGGCCTCGACCGTCTCCTGGAGCCAGCCGACGATCCCGCCGTCACGAGGCATGCTCGGGCTCCACGACTCGCCAGCCCTGGATGTTCGCCCTCGGGACGCAGGACACCGTGCCGGTGCGCGCGTCCTCGATCACGGCCTGGTCGCCCTTCTCCTTCGGCAGGTCGAGCACGTAGATCAACTGGTTCAGGTCGTCCGTCAGGTAGAGGCCCGTGGTCAGGGGCCGAGTTCCCGTTGCGTTTCCCATGCCTCCCGCTCCTGAGCATCTATCGCCAGCGCCAGCCCGCGCTCGCGCTCCTGATCCTCCGGATGTCCCGCTGTCAGGTCGCCCTGGCTGTTCAGCAGCGGCCGGATCCGCTTGCTCGCCATGTACGCATCGCGGTCGGCGCGCCACGTCGGGCATGTCTGATAGCCGAGCGTGTTGAAGCAGAATCGCTTCAACGTCGAGGGGTTGTGTCGGCTGGTCATCAGGTCGTGGGTGATGCCGCACACGCACCCGCTCCCGCCTGCGGCCTCGGAGACCAGGTCGGCAGCCGGGCACGGCGGCTCTCCGTCCATCACGATCCGCTCGAAGCCAGCCATGGGCGAACCTTACCGTCGCTACCGCGACCCCCAGCACACGGATACAGAGTCCGCGCATCTCCCCTGGAGCGTAAGTCCGGGGGGCGGGATCGCTACAGATGGGTCTGAGAGGCCCCAGGGGCCGCGCTACGGCCCTCGGAGCCTCTACCCTGCCCTACCCCTCGCACACGTCGTGAGCTAGGCCTTAGACGCCGCTGTGGCGAGCTTGGCGGTCTTGCGTCCGGCGACCCACTCGAACTCGGCGGAGTTGCGGTGCTTGCGGCCGGTGGCCGCGATGGTGTGCCCGTGCGCGAGCACGCGCAGCGAGTGGGTGACCGTGCCGGAGTTCAGGCCGGTCGCCTTGGTGATCTCGAACTGGTACGCGGTGCCGTGCTCGCAGAGGTAGTCGGCCACGGCCTGGACGGCTGCCGGACCCGCGCTGTTGAGTGCCGCCACCTCGGGCGCTGGCTGGTCTGCCGGTGCGGCCAGCTTGGCCCACTCGGCGCGCTGGCGGCGGAGCGCCCGAAGGCGCTCGTGCCGCTCAGCGATCTCGTCTTCGATGCCTTGGATCTCGGCGTCGATCTCGACCAGCGCGTCAGCAGCGGCCTTGGTGGCCCGCTTGACGGCTTGGCCCATCACGCCACCGCCTCCTCCGGCACCGCCTGGACCTGGGTGTGGTAGTAGCTATCGCTCGTGCCACCGAAGTCCCCGTCGGCCTGCTTGAGGAAGACGGTGTAGGCGATGACCTTGGTCTCCCACGGCCTGCCGTCCTTGGTGGTGCCCTCGTGGTAGGTCAGGTGGACGCCCACGATCCGGGCGGGCCACCACTTGATCTTGCCGAACAGCTTGCGCTGCACGAGCACGATGTCGCCCTCCTCGAACTGCTCCATGTCCTTGAAGCGCTCGACCAGCGTGGCGTGCTCGGCCTCGTCCAGCCGCACCTTCGCGATCTGCCACTCCGTGCGGAGCCGGTCCTCCTCTGCGATCAGTTCATCCAGTTTGCTCATGGTGTCTCCTGTTGTGTGCTTATTCATCCTCGTCCGGCTCGTCGCCATTGAGGCTCTCGACAATCTCGTCCCACTTGTCCGACGCCTGGCGGAGCAGCCGCTGGCCCTCCTCCTCGCGCTCGATCTCGTCGTCCCAGGCGTCCTGCTCGATCAGGGCCTCAACGGCCTCGCGGACCAGGTCAGTCAGCACCTGCGGCGGCAGCGCGTCAAGCTCCCAGGACTCGTAGCCGTACTCCTCGACATACCCGTGCGCGCGGCTGTCGCTCATCTTCGCCGGGTTCGGCGGCGGCTGGTACTGGTTGATCTGCTCCATGGTCAGCGCGATGCGGTTGACGGTCAGTCGGTTGACCGCCTCCCGGAACCAGACCTGAGCCTGCTCGTACCGGTCGTCCTTGTCCCGGTCGCCCCACGTCGGGTCGTTCTGGGCCATGTGCCGGAAGTAGTCGTGGCCGATGAACGTGGCCAGCCGGTCGTCAATGTCGCGGGTCATGTCGATCCCGGACGGGTCGTGGTCGCCCAGGTGGATGATCGTCACGTGCTTGCCCTCGATGACCCGTTGGAGCAGGCGCTGGGCTGCGCTCCACATCTCGCTCTGGCTGGTGTAGCCACGGCATGAGAAGTAGGGCACGTCAAGCTCGTTCGAGATGCCGCTGATCACGCCGACCAGCGCGTCCTTCTCGATCCACACCTCCACGTAGTCGTTCTGCGCCGCCCACCGGTCGCGCCAGTAGCTGTTGACGGTGTTGCGGATCAGGTCGGCCGGGTCGTCCCAGTGCCGGATCGCGCGGACGTTGCGGGTGCGGTCCACGAGCAGGTCCCAGTCGATGCGCCCGGCCATCCGGGCGTCGTTGACGATGGAGCCGAGCCGCTTGTAGCTGCGCTCCGTGTTCGGGATCAGGTCGCGGGCGACGAACTGGTAGTAAAGCTGCCGCAGCGTCAGGTCGTAGCCTGCCGCCTCGTACTCCTCCAGGATGCGGTTGGCCTGGGCGATGGTCTGTAACGACTCGGCGCTGAAGCGCTTCGTCTCGTAGCTGAGCTTTGCCATGGTGTCTCCTCGGTCAGGGGGATTGCTTCCACAAGGATAGCACATGACGTGCGCTAGCGCGTGGCGGCGGATAGGCTCCCGACATGCGCCTACCTGACACAGCCGAGATCCGCTTCTACACCAGCACGCCGGGGCTGGCCGAGACGTACCCGGTTGTCCCCGCGCGGAAGGTGATCCCGGACTGGTGGCGGAACATGCCGCCGGAGATGACCGAGCCCGCTGCGCCGGGTACCCCGACCAGCACAGCGCGCCGGTGCCCCGGCCTGCTGGAGACGCTCACGATGGGCTGGGTGCTGCCGCTGTGGATGGACATCGCTATCGAGGAGCACGACGGGCAGGTGACCGACATCTTCACTCCGCCGGGCGGGACGCCGCTCGCCGGACACACGCTGGCGATGCGGCCGGGGATGCCGATGTACCACGACGAAGCGCACATCACGATCAAGCTCGACGGCGCGTGGGTGGTCGATACGCCGCCCGGCTACCTGCTGCGCTTCGACCCCGTCCCGTACGCGGTGGACGCCCCGCTGATCGCGGTGCCGGGCGCGTACCACGGCGACATCCTGCATCAGGTCAACCCGGTCTGCCGGTACCGGCTCCAGGGCGACGGCAGGCACGTGATCGAGGCCGGGACACCGCTGGCTCACCTCACGGTGATCCGGGCTGCCGACCAGCGGCTCACGGTCTCCTGCCGCCGGGACGACGCGCGCTACGAGGATCTCTCCTGGCGCGGGAAGGGCGGCATCGGCGTCCACGGCAACCGGCTGATCCCGAACGCCTACCGGCAGGCCGTCAAGACCCACCAAGCAGCGCCTGCCTCTCTCGGCCGTAGCGTCCGAACGCTTCTCGCGCGGCTACGTACGCGGTCACCCGACGCTTGATCTCAGCCGCCGCCTGCTCGCGGGCGTCAGCGGCGCGGGTGTCCACGCCGAGCTTGCCCTGGAGGCCGTCGATCAGCGACTCGGCGGCGACCATGTACTCGGTCGCGATAGCGAGCAGCGCGAGCCACTCCTGGGTCATAGCGTCGGCCTCGTCGGCCTTGGCGTGCAGCCGGTCGATCCGCTCGTCTTGGGCCTGTCGTCGCACGTCACTCATCGTCGTACGCGTCCCGGCCTTCGAGGATGTTGCGGACGCCCTTGGCGATCCAGCCGCACTCGTCCTCGGGGTCGTGGTGCTGCTTGAGCCAGGTGATCGCGAGCGCCAGGCGAGCCATACGGCCAGCCTGCACGCCGGACTGGATCTCGTCATCACTGAGCGGCGTGGGATCGAGGCCCCGGCCATGCGGTGTGACCCGCTTGATCGTCCCGTTCATCTGGAGGCCCTGAAGGCCCGCGCCGATCAGCAGGACGGCTGCCTCCTCGCGTGGGCAGCCAAGCTGCGTGGCTGCGCCGTCGAGTTCGGCCAGGACCACGTCTGAGTAGCCGGAGTGGCCGATGGTGATCGTGACGGGCTCGGTCATGCGGCCTCCGCTTCGGTCGGCAGGTACAAGCCCTTCGGGTTCAGGTCGGTGGTCATGCCCAGGATGTCGATGGGGACGCGTCCGGCCAGGCCGGGCGTGTTCTCGATGGCAGCCAGGATCTCCCCGGCAGGCCACCCCTCGACGGGCGCGTGCGCAAGCAGCCGCCAGCCCTCGTGGTCCAGCGGGCCGAGCAGGTCGAGGAACCCGCGCGCGGCCTGCGAGAACGGCTTACTCGGAGTTAGCTCGATCACGGATCCGGTGGCCGGGTTGGGGCGACCCCAGTCCCAGATGTAGCCCTTGCCGTGGGGGACGTGCAGGCCGTCGCGGTAGGTGCCGACCCAGACGCCCTGCACGCTCTCGTCGTAGCTCCAGAGGGTCGGGTCGATGATCACGGCGCGGTCGTCGTAGCAGTCGTCACCCAGGACCACCCAGGAGTGCTGCCCGCCGACGCCCTTGCAGCCGCCGCGCGCGACCCGGCGCGCGCCAAGCGGCTCGCCCTCCCACACCAGCTTCAGTGAAGCTGCGTGGCACTGGTAGGCCCACGCGTCGAGCGGAGCGAGCACCTCCGTGGCCCACTCCGCCAGCTTGCTGTCCGCCATCAGAACGCCGGTCCCTCGCTGATCGCGTCGTTGGCCGCGTCCATCGCGGCCTCGCGGCGCTCCTGCCGCTTGTCCTCGACGTGCTGCGTCCACTCGTCCTCGTCCTCGGCCTTGTCGGCCTCGTCGTCCCACTCGCCCTCGTAGTCGTCGCGGAACTCGGACTCGTCGTCGTCCGGGTCGTCCATGCCCTCGATGTCGTCGGCGGCGCTGTCGGCCTGGTCGGCCGCGTCCTCGCAGGCGCTGGCCTTCTCGCGGATCTCCTCGGACTGGTAGGTCTCATGGCCGAAGCCGTCCTCGATGTTGTCGGCGGACTCCTCGTAGCCGGTGCCGACCTCGCGGACGGCCTCGCCGTAGTCGCGGACGATCTGGGCGATGTCCGCCAGGGTCAGGTCGTCGCCGCCTGCGCCCAGGGCGTCCTCGGCGGTCTCCTGCGCGGCGTACAGCGCGGACAGGTGCGGGCTGGTCGTCATCATCGACGGCCGGATGCGGCAGTCGGCGCAGAAGTCCTTGCGGCTGCTGTACCGGCCGATCCGGTTGGCGAACCACTTGTACGGGTCGCCCGCGTTGATCTCCTTGCCGCAGCCGGAGCACCGGCGCGGACGGCCGTCCTTGCGGCCCTTGGCTGCCTTCACATACGTCACTCGTGCCATCTGTAGCTCCTCGGTCGGGGGGATTAGCTTGTGCTCTGATTGTAGCACACGTCGTGCGCTAGGGTTCGTTCCGCCACCGCTCGTAGTCGGCCATGACTTCGTCGGTCTGGTTGTAGCCCTCGAAGGGGATCGCCTCGGTCGTGTGCCGGGTGATCTCGTCCGACGTGTAGAGCGTCGGCGCAACCTTGGCCTTGGTGGCACAGTGGGCGCACAGCCGGACGAACGACGGGTAGCGCTCGTCCCACGCAGTGCCGTGCTCGTCGCGCATGGCCTCGACTGTCGCCATCGCGTGATCGGCGTCCAGGCCGACGATGGCCATGAGCACACCGGAGACCCACTCGCCGTCGCCGTAGGAGACGAAGAACGTGTCCACGCCGCCGCGCAGGCAGCGGATGCAGGACTTCGCGGGCAGTGGGCCGGGGAAGCGCTGGACGTAGCTGCCGGTCATCGGATCAACTCGAACGCTCGGCGCTTCCAAATGATCGGCTTGTCTTCCGGGCCTTTTATATGGGGCGCGATCCAGATCTGCCGGTGGACCTTCTCCGACGGGTACCACTGGTTGCGCCAGTGGCCCTGGACCATCCAGCGGTGCGACCACTCCACCTCGCGCTCCTCGCCCTCGTACTGGGGGTTCTTGGCGCGCCGGAGCGTGAAGACGACCACCTCCTTGATGTCCTTCCAGGTCGCGCGAGCGCGCTTCCAGGTCGGCCGGGCGACCCGCTCGCGGCGGGGCATCGCGATGGTCTGCTGGCAGAGCCGGAAGAACACCTTGATGTGCGCGAGCATGTCGCGGATCGACGCGTCCTTCTCGTACACCTCGGACTCCTGGGCGAAACGCATCGTGGTGACGTACTCCATGGTCAGGGCCGAGCCGCCGATCTTGCGGCTGCTGTAGTCGGTGCCGTTCTGGTCGTCCATCGGGTCGCCGTCCAGGTAGTGCGCGTAGAGCGTCACGATCACGCCGCTGTAGATCTGGCCGTCCTTGGCGATGTCGATGCCGGGGCCGGGCGCGGTGCGGTCCACGGTGGGGTTCCACTGGATCGCCCGGAACGGCATCTGGAGGCCGCGCGTGTCGGTGACGTACAGCGGCTTGGAGAAGAACGCGAAGCCGGACGGCGTGATCAGGTCGGTCACGATCAGCGGCTCCGGCTTGAACGTCGAGTGATCGGCGGCGTAGTCCACCAGTTCGGTCAGGTCGGCGCTGACGTACATCGGGTCGCAGTCGCTGAGCGAGTTGGTGGACGCGTGAACGAGCCGGGATGCGTACTCGGGGTCGCCCATGACGATGTCGCCGGTGGTCGCGTCGAACACACCGGCGCGGCCGAGAGACGCCACGAACCCGTTCAGGTACTGGCGTCCCTCCAGGGTGCCGAAGGACGCGAGCAGATCGGTCTGCGCGTCCAGGGCAGTGTCCCAGCCTTCGGGATTGCGCTTACTCATTGGGAAGTCTCCTCGGTCGGGGGAGGTGGCTCACAGAGTAGCACACTCTGTGAGCACCACAAGATGTGAGCTAGCCCTCTTTCCACTCGGTCCACACGGCGTCTACCAGCGAGCCGTCGCGGCGCTGGACGCGGAGCGTGTAGTCCCCGGCAGTCGAAAGCTGGACGATGTTGTTCAGCAGTCCCACGGCGCGCGCAAGCTGCTTGAGGGTGGGTGCCGGATCGCGCGAGACGCCGAGCGCGTTGCGTAGCGCCTGGCGATGTTCGCGCCGCCGCGTAGCGGTCCCGGCGAACGGCTGGATCATGGTGTGCTCCTCGGTCGGTTGCCCGACGAAGGATAGCACACGTCGTGCGCTTAGCTACTCGTACCCGTAGTCGTAGCCGTTGCTCCCGAAGCCGTCGTCGCCTTCGGTGATCATGTAGCTGCCGTCGTCGCGGCCTGGGCTGTACTCGCCGGGCGTGTCCGGGTCGCCCAGCGTCGAGCGCTGGAAGCCAAGCTCGGTCATCTCGTCAATCGAGGTGATCTCCTCCTGGCCGACCTGCTGGCGGATCCAGTAGCAGTCAGCGGCCACGAGCGCGTAGGTGAGCGCCTGCATCCAGTCGTCGGGGCCGTCGGCGCGGTACTGGACCGTGACCCTCCCGACTTCGTTCTGCTCGACGGAGCGGACGTTGGAGCACATCTGCTCCACGAAGTGCTCGGGGAGATCCTGGGGGAGGTACTCGCGCTGGCCGCGTATGCGCTCCTGGGCTGCGTCGATGGCCTCGGTGCGCCGGACGCTTGCGCGGCTCTGCTGGTCGTCCACGGCGAGCACGTCCTTCTGTGTCTCGGTGGCGTAGTTGACGATGTAGACGCGGCCTCGGAAGTGCTCCGCGAACGCGCGCGCGAGACGGCCCTCGGGGAGATGGTCGATGGCAGCCATGACCACCCGGTAGCGGGTCATCAGCTTCGCGAGTTCATCGAAGGAGTCCACGAGCCCCAGGTACAGCGTCCGGCCTTGGCTGTCGGAGACCTGCTCTGTGACCCAGGCGTTCAGGGCTCGGGTGCTCGCGACATCGACGCCCATCATCACCGGGTTGTCGCCGTCGTAGCCGGTGAGGTGCAGGTAGTCGCGCTGGGCTGCGGCGATCATCGCGGGCGTGAGTCGTGCGCCCTCGGCCTCGTACGGCACGCCCAGGTCGCGGTTGAAGAAGATCTGCCGCTTGTAGGCGATCTGCTCCTCGCTGGCCTGGATCAACTCGCCCACGATCCGTTCGCTCGGGAGGATGAGCTTGGTGACGTGGTAGCCGCGCACGCGCCGGTCGGGGTGAGTCGCGACCCATTCGCCAACGGTCACGTTGAGCGGCCCCTTGCGGCAGGCTCGGCAGACGCGGATGCCGCGCTCCAGGTCGATGTTGTCGGCCCAGGTGATCGCCTGCCACTCGCCGCAGCGCTCGCACTTGACGTGCCACTCGCGCTGGTCTGAGCGCTTGTACTCCTTGTGGATGCCGTGGTCCGAGATGGTCGGGAAGCCGATCCGGCGGATCAGCCCCAGCGAGTCCTGCCCGCCGACGCGGCGCTCCGCGATGGGGATGTGGGCCTGGACCAGCAGGTCGTTCTCATCGAGGCAGAGCGCGTCAGCGTCGATGGACTCCAGCCCGGCCTCGGCCTCGGAGCCTCGGAAGTAGACGATCCCCAGGCCGACCTGCTTCAGCGCCTTGTTCATCACCGAGAGCGGCGGCACGCGCGTGCGGAGGTACTGGCCGAGGATCAGCGGCCGGACGCGGGAGTCGGAGAAGTCGAGTAGCTGGCGCTCGCGGGGGAAGACGTAGAGCACCTTCGCGCCGTGCATGTCGGCCCAGCACAGCGCCCAGCGCACGAGCCAGGCGGAGATCCCAAGCTGCGTGGCCTTCATCACCACGACCTCGCGATCATCGAACGCTTGTTCGTACAGTTCGCGTTGGAACGGCCAGCGGTCGAAGTTGAGCGGGCCTCGGCTCTCGGGGACCTTCATCGCCCAGTCGAGGAAGCTCGTGCGCCGCTGCTCAGCGGTCTCGACATCGGACTGGAGCGCGTCCAGGAACGCGTCCGTGAGGCTCAGGCCGTAGGCCTCACGCGGATCGAGCTTGAGCGCCACGGGTCAGTTCCTGGAGGTGCCCGGCGCAGTAGGACTCGCGCGGGACGCGTGGCTCGGGGCAGCCCGGCACGTCGCAGCGCTTCGGGCGCGGCTGTCGCGTGCCGCCGGGCGAGCGCAAGCGCGCGGTCTTGCCCTTGTCGATCTCAGCCGCCATCGCCGCGAACTCGTCGCGGTGCCGGGCGCAGAAGCGGCTGCCGTCAACTCGATCCGTTGGACAGCGTGGGCTGCTGCAACGCATCGGGTCTCAGGGTGTCGAGGATCGCGCGCTTCATCTCCGGCGAGGCTCCCTGCTCGGTCAGGACGGACACGAGCTTGACGGCGAGGCTCTGCACGTCGAGTTCGAGCCGGAGGGTGCCCAGGTCGTGGGGGAGGATGCCGGTGGCCTGCATGAGTTCGGCCGTCCGGGTCAGCGCGCTCATCTGGGCGTTGATCGCGGCGATCTGCACGGCGTCGGTCGAGGTGGTGTCTGCGACCTCGGCTAGCTGCTCGACCCAGGCCTCCAGCCGGTCGAGCATCGAGTGGACGATGGCGATGGGATCGCGGCCCTGGTAGGTGGACTGGTTCTCGGCTCGCCAGCGGTTGTAGACCTCCTTGCACTGCTGGGCTCGGATGCCGTACTTCTCGGCCAGGAACGGCCACGACTGGCCGCGTAGCCGGTCGCGGACAAGCTCCATGTTGCGCTCCTCGCGCTCTGCCTCGGTCATGCCCGGTTTGCGTCCGTGCTTGCGCTCCTCGCGCTCGGTCTTGTCCTCTATCGAGTGCTCGTCGTCCGCCACGGCCGGATCGTATCGCCGCCCCGTTGTAAGAAAGTCGGCGGATCTGACGGATGGGTTGTCAGGAAGCCGCGACGGCGCGCGACTACCTCCTCGAACCCGACCGAAGGAGACCCGCCATGTCCGCCATCACCCGCCAGCCCATGATGCTGTTCGTCAACGACCACGACGCGCAGGTCATCCAGGATGCGCTCACGGCGTTCGCTCAGGAGTGCGACCGCACCGGCGACCCGTGCGGCGAGGCCACGCACGCGGATGAGCTATGGCAGCGCTTCGACGCGCTCAAGCGGCTGGGGGCAGGCCAGACGGAGGCCGTGGAGGTGCTGAAGGTGATGGGCCTTGGCCGGTATCGCGGTCGCCCGCAGGGGTGACGAGGAACGCCCTCTCACACCCCTCGTTGGGGCAGACCAACACGTCGCCCCAGGCGTGTCGCGGCGTGGGGACGGGGTGCAGCGTGACGCCGTCTGGGATCTCGCAGCGCCGCTCGCAGGGGATCGTGCCGGTCAGGCCCATCAGTTGCCGCGCGTGGCCAGCCACGCCTGGCGCTCTC
>Ga0126381_100000639_pt1 | contig 38723 bp, 35 predicted proteins | sample PanSoiMetPlot_28_FD_96465 | JGI IMG/M metagenome (GOLD analysis project Ga0126381, IMG submission 96465) | Tropical forest soil microbial communities from Panama - MetaG Plot_28 | ecosystem: Environmental > Terrestrial > Soil > Tropical forest > Bulk soil | place: Panama | collected 2016-02-17 | reverse complement strand
GATCTTGTTGCCATCGGGATCGCGTGCATAGGCAGCATAAAAATCGCTCGCATAGTTCAGACGTAGCCCAGGTGTTCCATCATCACGTCCACCGTGAGCAAGCGCAGCCGCGTGAAATTCGTCGACCTGCTCCCACGACCGTGCGCGAAAGGCAACCATGGAGCCGTTACCGGCGCTCGCGCGCTTTTGATCGAAGGGTAGGCCAATCCAGAAACCGAGTTCGTGCAGTCCGCCATTCTCATAGATGCCCCAGCCGGCAGCGACGCGATCCCATTCCGGCTCGCCCGTCACGCAGCGTGACATTCCAATGGTTGTGAGCACCGCGTCGTAAAAAGACCTGGCCTTATCGAGATCATTGGTCCCGAAATAGACGTAACTGAGCATCGAGCTCTCCGAATCGATGAGTAGATCTTCGTGGATCGCGGGCTCTATCGCCGCCAGCTCACGTGTGGATTTGCCGAAAACCCGACTGCTCTCCCCGGACGGTAGTTGGCGAGCGACCGAGCACACGCCGGAAAGTTCGATTCATGTGACTCTGGTCGCAGAACCCGGCCTCCAGTGCGATCGAAGCATATGGCTGAGCGGTCTCCCGTAACAGGCGCGTCGCGCGCTCGACACGGAATCGGGCTGCGGTCTCCTGCAGCCCTTCTCCGCTCGCCTGCCGATACGCCGATCCGACCCACGAGGGATGCCGTCCGACTTCGCCCGCGAGGTCAGTGATTTTCAAGGTGGAGTCTTCCCTGAGGCGTCGCGTGATCGTGCCAATCCACGGTACGCGCTCACCTTCGGGTTGCTGGCTCGCAGCGAGCAAGAACCGCTGCAGCGCTGCGCGGAAGAGACTTTCGGATAGCTCTCCGTCGCAAGCGCGCGCAAGCTGTCGTGCCTCCGCCCCGGCGCGGCCTCCGATCCACTGCCTTACCGGCACGGTCGGAAGCAACCGGCGCCCAAGCCAGGTCGGGTCGAACTCGATCTCGATCTGTTCGAAGCCGACCGCCGCGATCGTGTTGCGATGAGCCGCGCCGGCACGGTAGAAAACCGCGGACGGACCGCTGATGAATTTCTCCCCGATTTCAGTCTCGTTGGAGTAAGCGCCGATCACAAAGAGCGAGAGAAGGGGCCAGTCATGGGCGTGCTCGGGCACGCACGTGTGGCTCCGGTCGATGACCCTTTTGACAGAGGCTCCGCTGAAGCTTCGCAGCACCAGATTCCCAGCCGTTCGACGGTGGTAGCTTCCTACCTAAACGCGACAAAACGAGCTGTCAAGTGAAGGGTCCACGCTGCGACCTTGAATCCGTCCAATACGGGGGCAGCCGTACACGCTAAGAAAGCGCTTTCCTATCATTGTGGCGGCCTATGAATTGCTTCGTCCGGCTCTGCATTGCGGTGTGTGCGCTGTCCGCACTGACCTCGAGCGCGCGCGCCGGTGACATGACTGCGGACTGTCACATCGGCAGCTATCGATTGGCTGATGGAAGCCTGGTCGATATAGCCCCGTCCGAGGACGATACGCTGCGCTGGCGTCAGTTCGATGGGGAAACCGGCGCACTGCACAAGAGCGCAGATGGAATCTGGAAGAGCACCTATGGTTGGACCGGCCGCGGCGAACGCAGAACGGTCTCGTTTGCCGCGTGTGGCCGCGGCAGTCTCGAGTTCGACGGTGTTTCCGGTCAGCGCGTGGCTTTCGAGGTGCGGGAGGCAACGTTCAAGAGTCACGGGACCGTACTCGTTGGCCGTCTGGTGATGCCGCGGGGAGAGGAGCAGGTGCCGATCGCGGTCCTGCTGCACGGCTCGGAGCATGATTCCGCGCTGACCGACTATTACCTGCAGCGCATGCTGCCCGCCGCAGGCGTGGGCGTGTTCGTTTACGACAAACGCGGTACGGGGAAGTCCGGCGGTGACTACACGCAGGATTTCAGCCTGTTGGCCGACGATGCCGTGGCTGCTCTGCACAAGGCCCGACAGCTGGCGGGCGCACGCCTGGGCCGCATCGGCTATCAAGCGGGAAGCCAGGGTGGCTGGGTGGCACCGATAGCGGCCAACCGCGCATCAGTCGATTTCGTCATCGTGTGCTTCGGTCTGGCCGTCACCGTAATCGACGAAGACCAGGAGTCGGTCGAACTGCAACTGCGCGAAAAGGGCTATTCCGCTGATGACATCGCGAGCGCCCTCGCAGTGGCAAACGCCGCAGAAACGGTGTTCGCCAGTGACTTCACGGGCGGGTTCGAGAACTTCGATGCCTTGAGGGCGAAGTACAGGAGTGCACCCTGGTACAAGGATCTGCATGGGGACTACACCTTTTTCTTCCTGCCCCATTCAGAGGCAGAACTTCGCGCCATGAGGGCCGAGTTCAGTTGGGGGACACCCTTTTACTACGATCCAATGCCAACCTTGCGTGCGAACAAGGTGCCGCAGCTGTGGATCCTTGGCGGGGAGGACTACGAGGCGCCGAGCGCCGAGACACGCCGCCGCCTCGAATCGCTGATCGCGATCGGCAAGCCGATCACGGTCGCCTACTATTCCAGCGCTGAGCACGGCATCACGCTGTTCGAAACCGCTGCAGATGGGGCGCGCGTCTCGACGCGCTACGCACCCGGGTACTTCAGGATGATTCGAGACTTCGCGCGCGACGGACGTCTTCACGGCAGGTATGGCGATGCCGAGCTGACAGATCCACGAGAATGAGTTCAGCCGCATCCTCGGCTTTTGGGCTTTTTTAAGCTGCTCCCGGTCGAAGGCGCGGACGCTATCGCGGTATGCGGTTTTCTGGCCCGCCCGCGACGCGGATCAAGTCCCCTTGGCGGCCGAACTGCGGCCGCTTTCCTGTGCTACACGATCCTCGAGCCGCTTGCGCGCTGCCTCGGCGAGATGCCGGCAGGCGGTGGTGTCTACCAGCGCGTCCGCCTCGCCTTGGTCGCGTCGCGCCAGTCTCTGCCACAGACCCGACGCTTCGGGGTGCGGTGTCAGCAAAATATCGCAGGGGAGGGCGCTCACGGCGGCGAAACTGTGCTCGAAGTCCTCGAGCACGTTGGGGTAGGTTGCATTACGTGTGAAAAGGAACTTATCGCCGGACACGGCCGTCAAGCTGTCCACGTAAGCGATATCAAGGCAACGCGCCCGCTCGCACGATCTCCACGACCAGCTCGTACCGCCCGCGGTGTGGCCCGGTGTCGAATACGCCGTGACCTGAAGCGGGCCGACACGCAGCGCTTCACGGTCCTGGATCACATGCACGCGGTTGACGCGCGTAAAGGCGGGCAGGTGGCCGAATTGCGGGTCGTCCGGGCCGGCATGGCCGGACTGCAGGGCCTTGGCACTCGAGGCGCTCGCCGCAACCTCGGCGCCACTCAGCTTTTGCAGTTGCGCGATTCCACCGGCATGGTCGTAGTGGACATGGGAATTGAGGATGAGCTTCACATCCTCCACGCGAAACCCGAGCTCGCGAATGCTCGCGGCGATCCTGGGCGCCGATTGCGGCAGGCCGCCGTCAATGAGAATGTGGCCACGGTCCGAGGTGATAAGAATCGCAGACAGCCCATGTACACCGACGTAGTAGGTATTGCCATAGATGCGAAACGGCGCCTGGGTGGTATTCCACGCCGCACAGTCTTTGCACCCCGCCGACGATTCTCCGTCCCGGGCGACCGCCGCGGCGGTTAGAAGCGACAACACCCACCAGGAAGTCGAGAAGAATCCCAAAGTCAACTTCCTCAAGCGCCCGCTCCCAATTTCCCACGGAAATACGACAAGGATGAGGCAAGTGACTCAGCCGCTGGAAGATGGCTCATTCGTGGGTTAATGTCGATCTACGGCTGGCCAGGGGGCAGGATCGATCCAATGAATTGATATAGCCGATCACCGGGTGCCGCCGCTGAGAATGATGGGGGGTTTTACAGTACGGCCCGGGACTGTCCGCGTGAGGCTCAGCACGCGGCGCACGTGGCTGTTCGCCGTAATTCTGTGCGCGTACGCCGCTGCGGCCGCGGCGGCCACGACGTTGAGTGCCACCATTCCGCCACAGAGTCTCGAGACCGCACTCGAGAAGTTCGCCGAGCTCGTCCACGTGAGTGTCACGTGGCCGCCCGAGGTCGACGCCGGTGGCCTGAGTTCACCCGGCGCACACGCGGGTCTGTCACCGCAAAAAGCGCTCGCGGAGCTGTTGCAAGGCACCGGGCTCACGTTCGCCTTCGCCGGTGAGCGCACCGTGCGGATCTACGCGTTGCCGCCAACTGCAGGTGCAACCGCCGACCAAGCGCCGCAATCCGACATACCGGAGGTGCTGGTTCAGAGCACACGCTGGGAGCGGCAGCTGACCCGGCAACCCGTGAACGTAGTTTTCCTCGATCCACAGAGGCTGCAGGACTCCGGCATCAAGGGACTTGCAGACGTCGGGGCTCTGATACCGGGCGTCGATTTCGGCTTCTTCTCGAGTGTCGGCAGCGGCGTGTACACCGACGTCATCGTCCGCGGGGTCACCGACCGGCACGGCAGCACCACCGGGCTGTTCTTCGACGACATCCCGTTACCGGCGGCGCGCAGCAACACCTTCGGACGCGCGCTGACGCCTTATTTCGATCTCGCGGGAATTGAGATACTGCCCGGCCCGCAAGGACCGCTGCTCGGCGCCGACACCCAGGGCGGCGCCGTCCGCTTCGTTACCAGGCAGCCGGATCTCGAGAACTTTGGCGGCTTTGCGCATGCGGAGTGGGCGACGACCGTTCGCGGTGACCCGAGCTATGAAGCGGGTGCGGCGCTCGGCGGTCCAATAGTCCCGGACGTGCTCGGGTACCGACTGAGCGCGTGGTATCGGACCGACGGGGGCTACGTGAGCCTCGTGAATCCGTTCCAGTGCCCGCCGTCCGCGTGCACGATCCTGAATCCGCACGACAACGATCTCGTGAGCAAGAGCTTCCGCGGCTCGCTGACATACCGGGTGGATTCGATACGGATCACGCCCTCCCTCGACTACACCTCGGCAGTCTCCAGCGATTCCCCGGCGTTTTTCACCTACCTCTCCAACCCAGCCGCGGGTCAGCTCTACAACGGCAGTCTGATCCCGCAGCCCTTCAATGACAGCTTTTATCTCGCCTCGGTCAAAGTCGGTGACGATCTGCGCTGGGCAGAGCTCGAGAGCGTGACGGCCTACTACCATCGCAAGGGCGACCTCATGGTCGATGACACCGAATCGGTGAAATGGGGACCGCCCGGGATCGGCTGGGGCAACCGGCTCGGCCCCGCCTATCCCGTGAGCTATGCCAATCTCGTGACGACCTACACCCAGCTGCGTCAGAGCATGTTCTCCCAGGAGCTGCGCCTGGTATCGCCCATCCATGAACAGGGCCTGATCTGGAATACGGGCATCTCCTACGTGCACACGAAGGACACCGAAGCCTATCGGGTCGTCGGGCAGTTCATCCCGATCTTCGCAAGTCCCCTGGATTTCAGTGCCGCCACCACCACGACCCCGGAGCGGCTCGCGGTGTACGGCCAGCTGGCGAGGACATTCGGGCGTTTCACACTGCGTGGCGCGCTGCGAGTTGAGCACGACCACTATGAATCGAACACCCCGCCGACGCAGGGAATTCCGGAGTTCGTGCCGCAACTCGCATTCCACGGAACGGCAAGCTCGACACTCGGAATCCCGGCATTCTCACTGTTCTACAGGCCGGGCCCGGACAGGCTCTACTACCTCTCGGCATCGAAAGGCTACTCGCCGGCCGGCGTAGACGCGGCGCTGCCGACCTGTTTCGAGGCGGCTGCGCCGTATGGGACCGACACCATCTGGGGCTACGAGGTCGGGGCGAAATTCGGTCTGATCGAGGAGCAGCCCTATCTGCATCTCACGCTCTTCGACTCCCGCTGGGATAACGGCCCGGCGCTCACGAGGAACTGCCTGGTGACCCACATTCCGGGCGCGGCGGACAGCCGCGGCGTCGAGTTGAAGGCGGCTGCGCCGATCAGGGACCTGCGCGCATCGCTCGAGGTCACGTATATCGACGCGCGGTATGCGGACACCTTGACGGATACTGCAGGTCAGCATCTGGTCAGCGACGGCGACGCGCTCGGGACACCGCCGCTGGTCGCCTCACCCTGGAACATATTGGCCTCACTCGAGCGGAGCTTCGCACTGCGCGAGCGATTTGCGCTGATGCTACGCGCGGAGGACGCATTCCACAGTCACAACAGCGGGCCTTTCTACAGTGGCACAGCCGGCACGCCGTATTACGCGCCCGGGCTCGAAGGTGATCCATCCACCAACCTGCTCAATCTGCGAGCCACGCTCAGTCTGAAGAACCCCGATCGGGCCACGCAGGCAGAGCGGCTCGATCTGTCTCTCTTTGTGGCTAACGTGCTCGATGCGCAGCCCACACTGCTGAAGCGCAACAAAGGGGTCGATGTGAGCACCCTGTACTACGCCACCACTTTCAGACCACGAACGGTAGGCGTGAGCGGCACCTGGCAGTTCTGAGCGCCGTGTTCGCCGCTACTGGAGATTGATCGCCGTCAGGTAGTCCGGGCCGTTGAGGTAGAGAATGCCGCTCCGTGACAGGGCGAGCCGGGTACCGAGTGGATAGGTGAGATAGCTCCAGACGGTCTGATGAGTCGTGAGATCGATGGCATAGGCCGCCCAGGCCGTACTCACGAACACGAGGTTGTCCGTCACGAGTACTTCACTCCGAAAGCTCAAATCCTGCCCCGTCGGCGGCGTCCATGACCAGAGCAGCGAGCCGTCGGACTCCGCACGCGCCTCGAGCCGCAGCGGATTGTCATTGGTGGCATACAAAACGCCCTTGGCATACGCGGGGGTGCTCGCGAAGTTGCCCGGGACCTGCCACGCGATGGCCTTGTTCGGCACATCGAACTTGGTCAGGCTGTTACCGGGCGGGCCCCCGAGAGCGGCGTTCGCGTAATTGGCGGCGAATACCGCGCCGGCAGCGCCAAGCACCGGCGCACCGCCAATTTCATAAGTGGTGTTCGTGAACGTCGGGTCGGTGATTGAAGTAATTGCAGCACCAGACTGCGGGTCTGCGACCTGCAGGAGGCCACCCGTGTACGTATACACGCCGGTAGCATCGACCGCGGGGGTCCACACCGAAGTCTGTGCCCGGCCGTCAAAAAACAGCTGTTTGCCGGAGGAATCGAAGGCGTACAACCCGCCGCCGATACCGGAATCGGTGTAGATGCCCTTTGAGCCGATGGTGGGTGCCAGGTAGTGTTCCCACTGCGCTCCCGTGGGCGAGCTGAAAATTGCCGAGCCATCTGCGGCCTTGAAGGCGTACATGGCGGCAGAGCTTTCCTGTCCGGCCATGACATAGACCGCACCATTTGCAACGGCTGGAGGATTCACGGACGGATAAGCCAAGCCACTGAAGTCGTGACTCCAGACGAGGCTGCCGTCAGACTCATTACGCGCATACAGAAGGTTGCCGCCGGCGACGTACAACACACCGGCCGTAGTCGTCACGCCGCTGATGTTCGGGTAAACGCCGCTGGCGACCGTCGCCGCCGGCAGCCGCCAGCGCGTCGAAAACTGATTGGGGTCGAGGGTGACCGGCACGTAACCTGTGTGCGCAGCCCCACCCTGAAACATGGTCCAATCGGCGACCCCCGACCAGGGATTGAGCGTAGTGAGGTGGTCACCCAGCCACGTGCCAGCCCCCACGTCGACGGCGAAAGGGAGCGTGATGGACGGCACCGGCTGTGGGAGCGTGCACGCTGGATCGCTGCATAAGCTGAGCGCCACATCGCCCGAGTAGTGACCGGTCGGTAGCGACTGCAATGTCGTCAGCACGAGCGTTGCACTGCCGACGCCGGGCGTGACCACGACGTTGGGCGAGAAGACGCCGGCCGGGTCGATGGCTTTCGCGGACAGCGCGCCCGTGAAAGTGAAGCCGAGCGGCACGACCGTTACCGCCATCGTGACCGGGGTATTACCCGCGGCCATCCGCGACAGCGATGCCGGCGTTGCCGTCACCGCGATGACGGCGAGCGACAGATCAAATGAGGTGGCTCCCGAGTCATTTTGAGCGGTAATGGTGTAGGCGGCCGCAGCGACCGGTGTGGTTGGGGATCCCGTGATTTCACCGCTGGAGGGATTTATTGCGAGACCGGCCGGCAGCGCCGGTGCTACCGAATATTTCGTGACCGCTCCGCCTCCGATCGATGGCATGAGCGGCGCAATCGCAACCCCTGCTGGATACATCTGCGGACTCGCATACGAGAGTGCCCGCGGCGGCGCGACCTTCACCGTGATCGATAGGCCGAAAGTCGTACTGCCAGCCGAGTTGCTGGCGGTAATCGTATACATCGCCTGTGTCGCGGCCGCGGAAGGCGTGCCGCTGATCGCGCCGCTCACCGAGTTGAGTGATAGCCCGGCCGGCAGACCAGGAGTCACGGCGTAGCTCGTGACGCTACCGGTAACTTTCGGCACGAGTGCCGTGATGGCAGTACCTGCCGTTGCGATGACCGGACTCGTGTAGGAGAGGGCGCTGGGAGCGGAGCCACCATCGCTGCCGCCGCCACCCCCACCGCATGCCACAAGGCCGCACGCCGCCACGGCGAGAGCGAGCGACGCGATGCGCGACAACCAGGCCGCCGTCATGAGTGTTCCCCCTTGTTCTTATGATTAGGCCGGGCCGCCTGACCCGGGCCCAACGCCGCGGGCAAAAGCCGGCCGAGGGCAGGGGTTTAACAGGCGGTGCTCACTAATATACGGAAGATCAACTGTTGCGGCCATGGCTCCGAGTTCCGAGGAAGCGTGTCTCCGACTTATGTCCACGATCCAGCTCGACCACCCTTCGTCCGGGCAGTGGTTCAACATGACTAGAGTCGCGGATCAATAAAGCGGGTACTGCTATTTCTGACGCGCGTGCGGTTTGAGGGCCGAACAGATCGACAGCACCACCCGGCTAGCCTGCGGCGAGAGTCGGGCTCCGCTTGCTCCGTCGCCGCCGCCACAGGGCCCGGATGCCAAGGGCCGCCGCCACCAGCAGTGCGACCAGCACGGTCGCTGCTGCGCCCAGCACTCGGTTCTGACTCTCCAGAACGTACTCGCCGTGCCGACCGTAGAAGCCGTTGAAGGACTCGACAACCGCCGGAAGCTTCAGGAGCTCATCCTTTGACAGCTGTAGCGGCCGTTCGTCGGGGTGGTAGTGATCACCCAGAAACGTCTTGCCGGCCCGGTCGAGCTCGACATGGCCGCCCAGGACATAGATAACAGGTCTGTTGGCAACGAACTCTGCCACGCGCTTCGCGCTTGCCAGATCCGCACTCTTGTCGGCGATCAGCAGCCTGCCAGGAAGGAGAAAGTCACCGGAGAAGAACAGACCGGTTTGCCGGTCATAGTAGGATAGCTCGGAAGGGTAGTGGCCGGGCGTTGGCAGCACGTCCACGATACGCTCGCCGAGATCGATCTGTGCAGAGCCGTCCGGCCACTGGCTGAGGCGAAAATGACGCTTCACGTCTTCGAGCGTCGTACCGATGACCTCGGTGTGGCCGTCGCCAACGAATTGATCATCGCCTGAGCGGTGATCGAGGTGGCCGTGCGTGTGCACGACCGTCAGCGGAAAATCTGACTGCGGCAGGAGCCTGCGCACCGTCTGCGCCAGCGGTATTTCCCGTGCATCCCGCACCGCTCCCGTATCGATCAGCAACGCGCGCTGCGAGCCGACGAGCAGGTACAGAAAAGGCCCTTCGTAGGTGGCACAGAGACTTTCGCGCAGGATGAAAGTTTGCGCGTTGTAACCGTGTATCTGCAGCGGCGGCTGCGGATTCTTCTGACAGTCGCCCGCTCCCTCGCTCCATTTCACATCCATGGATCCGGTAGCGATCTCACCGAGCACCGGCAGGGCGCAGTTGACGGCGAAAAGTAAGGCGATGGTCCGTACTGTCACGCTACAGCGGCGCGACCGAGTCATATCACGATGTCTCATGCATTGCGTCTCTTACAGGTCGTGGACCGGAACTCGAGCTAGCGGCTGACTTCGAGAATGATCTTGCCGCTGGTATGGCCTTCGTGGTTCAGCGCCAGCGCTTGCGCCGCATCGGCCAGCGGAAATTGCCGATCGATGTGGACGGCGAACTTACCCTCATCCGCCAGTGCGCTGAGTGAGCCGAGCATCTCGCCCGTCGCTGGACCAGTGACTGCGCAACGAATCCGTGCCGCCTCGCACTGCGCCACCGGTGCCGCTCCGGCCACGGAGACGAGGATGCCGCCGGGTCGCACGATGGCGATGGAGCGGGCGCCGGTATCGGCGTCCACGGTATTCAACGCCACATCGATGTCTTTCAGCTTCTCCTCGAAGCGTACGCTGTGGTAGTCCAACACCTCATCGGCGCCAAGGGAGCGCAGAAAACCATCATGAGTCGGAGAGGCGGTGGCGATGACATAAGCGCCTCGCGCCTTGGCTATCTGCACCGCCGCTGAGCCGACACCACCCGCACCACCATGGATGAGCACTCGCTGGCCGGGCTTTACGTTGGCGATGGTGACCAGCGCGCGCCAGGCAGTCTCGCCCGTTACGGGTATCCCGGCAGCCTCTTCAAAGGTCAAACGCCGAGGCTTGGCTGCGAGTGCGCTCACTGAAGCGATCGCATATTCCGCGTACGAGCCGCCGCTCGCGATGGCGATCACTGCCTGGCCGACTCGCCACGGCCCGGCGGCATCGCCCACCGCATCGACGACCCCGGAGAGATCGCGGCCGGGAATCAGGCGTGTCCCGGGAGTGGCGTGCGCGGCCTGCTTCCAGTCCACCGGATTCACCGATGCGGCACGAACCTTGATTCGCACCTGACCGGACTGCGGCTCGGGTTTGGGAACTGACTGGAGCTGAAAGCTGCCGTCTTCGAAAACAACGGCCTGCATGTTTGCCGCAGCCGCCGCGACCGCGATGGCCAAACCCCACGAGACCAGAGTCGCAACCAGATATCTCACCATGGGTCCGTTACCGATGGCTTGCCAACTCGTAGGCAGCTCTCCGGGGTGATAGATTAATCGCCGCAGCCGCCGCGCCGCCACGGCAAGGCCGGCCGCCGGAGATACGCTTCAACCGCATACGAGGAGGTCGTTGTGTTCTTGACAACGCGAGTCCATTGCGCACTGGTGCTGTTGCTGACTGCTGCGGCCGCGGCTCCGGTGGTGGCCGCGGATGCAGCCGCGGATCCGCTTGCTGCGGCGATCGCAAGTCCGGCACGGACGCCGAAATACGCGGCACGCGACGGGTATCGGCATCCCGCGGAGACGCTGCGTTTCTTCGGATTGCGGCCGGATCAGACCGTAGTGGAAATCTGGCCCGGACGTGGCTGGTACATGGAGATTCTCGCTCCGTACCTGCACGATCGAGGTAAGTACTACGCGGCGATCGAGGCCCCCGACGTCGCCGATGCGTCCAAAGAGGCCAAGGATGATGCCGCGTCTCTCCGCCAGCGAATCGCCGGCGATCAAGCCCGCTTTGGAAAGGTGATCGTCACCGACCTGCATCCCCCGCAGCTTACCGAGATCTGCCCGCCAGGCAGCGCCGATCTCGTGCTGACGTTTCGTAACGTTCACAACTGGATCGATAAGGGCGATCAGCAGGCACAGTTCGATGCTTTCTTCAAGGCGCTGAAGCCCGGTGGCGTGCTGGGTGTGGTGGAGCACCGCGCCAAGCCGGGTACCAGCCTCGAAGCGATGCGCAAGTCCGGATACGTCGACGAAGCCTACGTCAAGAAGCTGGCGGCCGCCGCCGGCTTCCGCTTCGACGCAGAGTCCCCGATCAACGACAATCCGAAGGACACCAAGGACTATCCCGAAGGGGTTTGGACGCTGCCTCCCACGTTGGCACTCGGGGACAAGGATCGGGCGAAGTATCTGGCCATCGGCGAATCGGACCGGATGACGTTGAGATTCGTGAAGCCCGGCAAGTAGGCGGCGCTCCAGCGTCATAGAGCGACCGCGGCGCTTGGCGCAGAAGCTGGAACGGGCCGCGATCGAGGCCGTTGCCCGGCATTTTGCCGGCACCGTGCAGATGGGCAGAGCTCCGGACGCCGCGCGCCTCACGATCGCCCGAAAGCGCATTACCCTCGTCGTCACCCCAATCGAGGCGCCGGCAGCTCGGCGCGCCAGGATCACCAGGCCCGGGCTGCGCTTCGATCGGGTTGCGCTCGGACTCATCGCTCGCCTGCGAGCGGTTTTGCATGAAGCTGTGCCGGTTCACGAGACGGTGCTGGTGACGGTCACGGCGCCAATAAGATTGCCGGCGAAGACGGCAGCCGCAATGGCAGAGAGGATTCGGAGTCTCGTCGCGACCCGAGCCGCACCGGCGCGGCTCGCGGACAGGATTCATGGAAATGACATCCAGGCTCAAATACTGAAGGGTGGCACGTCGCGAACCTCGAGACTGATCGGGTTCGTGCACAATCCCGATTCGGATCCAACGATTCTCATCGAAGTGACTCGCTCGTTGCTGGCGCGCGTTGACTCGCGGGAACGCACTGCCGGGAATCGCTGGCTCGTTGTCGCCGGTCAGGACATCTCCGTACCCATCGACACGTATCGACAGGTCTGGGCGCAGCTCCGCTTACGGAGCGTGTTCGAGAAGACCCTCGTGGTGCTTGCGGGCGGACGAATCGCGACCTTGAGTGACTGACGCTTCAAAACCCGGGTGTGGGGCGACGAAACGTCAGGGTTGATTCCCGATGCGTCTGGCTGAAAGGCCCGCGAGGATCGTGCGGTGAATCGTCACCCCCGCACATCGTCGAAGGTAACCATGTTGATCTCGGATCGTCCCGCCGCCGCCGTGCTCGCAGCGCTCGCCACGGCTGGCGTCATCGTGTGCATCGATTTCCTCTTGAGCTACGTCGCTGGTTGAACCGCGGAGCTGCCCGAGCGCTTGCGCTCGATGAGCTCGATGCCGAGTCTGCGCGCAGCGTCGGCGGCGTCGCGCCGGGAGGCGATGCCAAGCTTCATGAGGATGGCGCTCGCGTGATGGTCGACCGTCTTGGCGGACAGGTACAGCCGCCGGGCAATCGCCGCATTCGAGAGGTTCTCGGCCACCAGGGCCAGGACTTCGAGCTCGCGCACGGTGAGTCCGGCTACATTGGCGCGCGTCGAGCGGTTCGCACCGCGCTTGAGGCCGCGCACGCCCTCGGCCTTGAGCTGTCGGCGCAGCCGCTGCGCCATCGGCTGCGCGCCGAGTGCGTTGAATATCTCCAGCGCGCGCTTGCGCGGCTCAGACTCCGGGCTGTCGCTCAACGCTAGTGCCTGCTCGTACGGGCATCCCAGCTCTGCCCACACCCGCGCGGCGGCATCGCACGCCCCGCTCATCTGCAGCTGAAACGGTCTGGGAATGACGAACGTGCCGTCGAGCTCGGTTCTGGCGCGGCATGCCCAGAATACAAATTCCCCGACGCACCCGTGATACGGATCTCGCAGCGCGTACTCGTTGGCGCTGCGTACCTCATCAGCGACGCTCGCATAATCACCGTGCAGCCAGCCGTGCTCGGCGTGCGCGGCAGCGACGGTGATGATCCGCTGCGGTTCACCGGTAGCCATCGCGAGCGTCCAGGCTTCCTCGAGGGGCTCGAGTGCATCATCGATGCCGCGTCGCGTGCGAACCCGGCCGAGGACGGTGAGTGCCGGAATCCGTGCGGCGATCGACAGATCCGGCTGGCGCAGCAGCTGTTCCGCTTCCTCGAGCGCTTCGCTCCACGCGCCCTGCTCGAAATTCAACCGCGCGCGCAAGGCGCGCAGCGAGCCCTCCGCCACTGACAGCTCGTGTTCGGCGCAGAACGCCAATCCGGCTTCCAGATGCGGAAGCCCGGCGCGGTAGTCGCGGTTGCCGATGGCGGAGCTGGCGAGATTCGAGTGAGCGCGGGCGACGTGCTCCTGGAACCTGCAACGCAGCGACAGCTGCAGACTGCGCTCGAGCTCGAGCCATCCCGCGTCACCGGTCGCGCGTGTGCGCGCTGCGCCGACGTTGTTGAGTGCGTGGGCCAGGATCTCATCGTTTCCCAGGCGGCCAGCGAGCTCGATCGCGCGCTCGCCCCACTCGATCGCGCGGCTGCGGTGCGATGCGAGCATGGCAAGTTGCGCCATGTTGCTGAAGGCCATCGCGAGCTCGTCGCTCGGACCGAGAGACTCGAGCGCTGCTACGGCTTCGGCCGCAAAGCGTTGCGCCTCATCGCCACGGCCCCGCATCCAGTGCAGGCGCGACAGCGAGCGCATGGTGTCGCCGGCCCGCTTGGCATCGCCGCTGGAGCGCCAGATGTCGAGCGCTTCACCGCGGCTCGCAATGGCGTCCTCGATCTCGCTGGTGAGGAAGCATTCGTAGGCAAGACTGTCGAGCAAGCGGCCTCGCACTTCGGACCTCATCCGCTCGGCGTGGCGCAGCGCCGTACGGTAGTAGGCGATCGCCTCGTGGTGCGCGCCGACGCTGGCCGAGCGCTCGGCGGCCCGTGGGGCAAACTCCAGCACCGCCGCGACGTCGCCGGCTCGCAGCGCGTGATGCACCAGGCGGGACTCGCTTACCTCACACCGCCCCGCGCTCTGCAGCGCCTGCAGGACCCGTGCGTGCACTGAGCGTGCCGCTGCGGGCGTCAGCGAGTCTTCCACGGCGCGGCGCGCCAACTCGTGGCGGAATGCCAGCGACTCATCCGGATTGCGCATCAGGCCGCTGAGGGAGCATTCCTCGATGGTGGTTTCGCTCACCTGCAGCACGGCCTCGATCAGCCAGCGCTCGGTCTGGCCCGGCACGACTGCCACGAGCTCGGCCAGCCGACGCGCATCGGTCGAAAGGCGAGCCACCCTGGCTATCACCACATCGCGTACGGAAGTCGGTATCTCACCGGGCGGCGCAGCGAGTACTTCCGTCACGTAGAACGGACTGCCACCCGTCGCCGCATACAGACCTGCGGGCGATCGGCCAAGCGTCTGCGCGAGCTCGCCGACCGCGGCCTCTGACAACGCGCTGAGCGGCAGGCGTCGCACCGTTTCCCCTGGCAGAAGTCCGAGCGCTACCTGCAGCGGGTGTCGGGTGTGAATCTCATCGGTGCGGTAGGTAACGATCAACGTCGCCCGGGTGCGGCCGATGCGCCGCGCGAGATACTTCATCAGGTCCAGCGTCGCGTCATCCGCCCAATGCATGTCCTCGATCACCAGCACCACGGGCTCGCCCGACCGCTCGAGCTCATTGACCGTGGTGGCGAATATGCGGTCGCGGTTCGTGCCCTGCGCCATCGCCTCGAGCAATGCGCCGCCAACCTGGCGGCTGATATCGGCGAGCGGTCCAAGCGGCTGCGGCGTGGATAGTGGATCACACGCGCCCCACAGGACGCGAATGCCAGCACCACGCCGACGCATGAACTCCCTGATGACCGCGGTCTTGCCGACGCCCGCCTCACCGGTGACCAGCACGACGCAGCCGCTACGGCTTTCGCTTGCCTCCTGCCAACGTGTCAGCTGCGCCAGCTGCCTATCACGTTCGAGAAGCAGCATGGCGATCGCCTGTCGACATGGATGAGTAACACGTTCCCGACGCAGCGTCTTCTGTAGGTGAGGCGCGGCGGAAAGATGGGTTGCCGCACCCATGTCCGTCGCAACAGTACGACTTAGGCTGCACTTCAGCGGAATCAAGCGGAACGAAAGGACTCATATGAAACATTTCGCCACCTCCCTCATCGGTGCTCTGACACTCTGCGCAGTCGCATCGGCCGTATTCGCCGCCCCGCCAGCGCAGGAACTGCGCCGTCAGGTCGTGAGATTCGCCGATCTCGATCTGACGCGGCCGGCCGGGGCCCAGGAGCTGTATCTGCGCATCCGCAATGCCGCCCGCGACGTCTGCGAAACCTACGACCGGTTCGGTCCCGACCGCCGCTGCATGGAGCAGGCCGTTGCGCGTGCCATGGCCAGGGTCAGCGCGCCGCTGCTCACGAGCCGCCACCTGACGGCGACGGAAGTCCTGGCGGCGCCGGCACGAGGGGCGCGACTCGGCGAGTAGGGGGCTCAGGATCAAGAGCCCGACGGCTGAGGAACGCGGCACTGACAAGGGAGTGCCGCTCATCAGGCCCGCAACGTAGTGGTGCGCACGGACCGCCGGAGCCAGACTTCCCGCTCGCTACTCGGCCAACACTGCGCCGGATCCACCCATCTCTTTCGGCATATCCTGCAGCTTCGGCCTGCCGTCCCTGATGCGCAGGACGGTCTCCTGGTAATTGACGTGCAGGGCAGGTTCGAATTTCAGCTGTGGCAACACGGCGACGTAAATGTCGACCAAACCCATGGTAGGGTGCTCGGTGAACAAGTGGCCCCCACATTTCGTACACCACTTGCGGTAGCTGATCGGCGTCTTGTTGTACGTGCCGATGCTGGAGGCGCCATGGGTGATCTTGAGTGAGTCCGGCTGCCAAAGCGAAAATGCGTTCACGGGCCCGGCCGACCAGCGACGGCAGGATTCGCAGTGACAATAGCCCATCGCGGCGGGTGCCCCGCTCACTTCGAACTTGACCTCTCCACAAAAACAGCTGCCTGAGAAACTGCTCATGAACGGAACACCTTTGTAAGATGGACGGCAATCTATCGAGTCAGTGTAGAGCCGAGGCCCTGAGATTCGAATGACTACCCGTCCGTCTTTCATGCTCGACCGTCTGCGGAGTGGCTATGGATGCATTGTCGGATGTGTTGCGCGCCGTACGCCTGAAAGGCGCCATATTCTTCGATGTGCACGCCTCTGATCCCTGGGCTGCGGAGACACCCGCGGGAACGCAGATCGTCGGGCGGATGTTCCCGGCGGCCGAGAACCTGATCTGCTATCACGCGATCACCCGCGGCACCTGTTGGGCGGTCGTTGCCAATGAGCCGCCCCTGTTGCTGAGGGCGGGAGACGTGGTGGTAATCCCCCACGGCGACGCTCATGTGCTCTCGAGCACCCCGGGCTTGCGCGGCGACCACGACGTCGAGCGCTACCGTGCGCCAAATGAGCAGGAGCTGCCGGTTTCGATCTCCGTGGGAAGTGGCGCGTCCGAGTCGGCCGGGTTCGTCTGCGGGTTCCTCGGCTGCGACGCGCGCCCGTTCAACCCGTTGCTGAGCGCACTGCCGCATCTGTTCAAGGTAAGCGATCAGTTGGATGGTCCGCTCAGCGCTTATGTGCGGATCGCACTGGCGGAGTCGAAGAAGCCACGGATCGGTGGTGAGAGCGTCCTCGGTCGTTTGAGCGAACTGATGTTCGTGGATGTCATTCGTCGTTACCTCGAGACGTTGCCATCCGACCGCCTGGATTGGCTCGCCGGGCTGCGTGACCCGCACATCGGGCGTGCGCTGGCCGAGATTCATCGCGATCCTGCCCGTCATTGGACGCTGGAATCGCTGGCGCACAGGGTGGCCATGTCACGCTCGGCGTTTGCCGAGCAGTTCGCGCGATTTCTTGGCACGCCGCCGATGCAATACCTGACGAACTGGCGCATGCAGATCGCCGCGCATCAGTTGCTCAGCACCACTGACAGCGTCTCGGTGGTGGCGAATCGTATCGGCTACGACTCCGAGGCGGCCTTCAGCCGTGCCTTCAAGAAGCTCGTGGGCGCCCCGCCGAGTGAATGGCGCAAGACCCGGCTATGAACGATGCGAATTATTTTCATGTCGATGTGTTTGCTACCGGGCCGCTGACCGGTAATGGTCTGGCGGTGTTTGTGGACACAGCAACCTGGTCCACCGCTTCGATGCAGCGCATCGCGCAGGAGATGAGGCAGTTCGAGTCCATCTTCCTGTCGGATGTGTCTGCCACGGGCGCCGCCGCCCGCGTGTTCACCGTGGAGGAGGAGCTGCCCTTTGCCGGACATCCGCTGCTGGGAGCGGCCGCCGTTCTTCACCGGACTCAGGCACCCAAGGAGGCTGCCTGCAGCTGGACCGTGCGGGTCCAACACGGGCCGGTGCTGATAAAGACACAGCAGCACGGCGGACACTACCTGTGCGCGATGAATCAAGGCCGGCCGTTACGCGGAGAAAGTATTGCGAGCTCGCAGCTGTCCGCAGTGCTCGACCGGCTTGGTTTGAGCGAAACGGATCTCGTCAACGGTATCCTGGCGCAGGTGATCTCCACTGGGCTTCCCTACCTCATCATTCCTGTCACGGGCGACGCCCTGTCGCGGGCGCGGATCCGCGGCAACGATTTCGAAGCTCTGCTCGGCGCTGTGGGTGCAAAGTTCGTGCTGGTTCTTGACACCTTGGCGAGGGAAGCGCGTACCTGGGACAACCTGGGACAGGTGGAAGATGTGGCAACGGGCAGTGCGGCGGGACCTGCAGGGGCATTTCTGCTGCAACATCGACTGGCTGATGCGCGGCTGCCGATAAAGATCTCGCAAGGTCGGTTTGCCGGCCGTCCGAGCGAGCTCATCGTGAGTGAGGACGGGGAGGGGAATCTCTGGGTGCGTGGGGAAGTGTGGCCCGTTGCACAGGGAACCCTGGACTTCGAACCCGACTAGGCTAGCCGGCAGTCCCGACTTCGCCCCCGGCGACGCCGGCGGGCGCCTGCCCTCCTGCGGCTGTCGTACCATTAGCGATCACCGTGAACCAGAGCGATCCAAAGATGAAGGCTACCGCGCACGTGCAGGTCGAGAATGAATGGGTCAGAGTGACGGAGTGGCGCTTTGCACCGGGAGCAGAGACCGGCCATCACGTGCATGCGTACGATTACGTCGTCGTCCCGCTGACCAGCGGCGTGTTGCGCCTCGAAGACCGCGACGGACAGAGAGACGCGCAGTTGACCAGCGGTCTGGCATACGCCCGGCAAGAGGGCGTGGCGCACAATGTGATCAACGCCAACGAGTTCGAGTTCAGGTTTATCGAGATCGAGATGCTGCAGGGGCGAGCGCTGCGCTGAGATGAATCGGCTCGTTGCTTTGCTCTCATGTGCGCTCGGACTGCTGGCCGTTTCGCTCTGCCGCGCGGCTGACTCGAACTACGATCTCATCGTCCGCGACGGACACGTCATCGACGGTACCGGATCACCGTGGTACGCCGCGGATGTCGCCGTCAGGAATGGTCGTATCGCAGCGATCGGTAGTCTCGGGCGGGCCCACGCGCGACGCATCATCGATGCCCATGGACGGGTGGTCGCGCCGGGCTTCATCGACATGCTGGGCCAGTCGGAGCTGACGCTCCTGGTGGAGCCGCGCGCTCCGTCGAAGATATTCCAGGGAATCACCACCGAGATCACGGGCGAAGGTGAATCGGTGGCGCCCTTGAACGCCGCGATGATCACAGAGAGGCAGCTGACCTACGATCACTACCGGCTCAAGGCCGACTGGCGCACGCTCCCAGAGTATTTCTCGCGGCTCGAGAAACAGGGGATTGGCATCAATTTCGCCACGTATCTCGGCGCAACCACAGTGCGCGAAATGGTCATCGGCTACGTCGACCGCGCGCCCACAGTGGACGAGCTCAAGCAGATGGAGGAGCTGGTGGCTCAAGGTATGAGCGCGGGCGCCATGGGGATCTCGAGTGCGCTCGAGTACCCGCCGGCACCGTACGCCGGCACGGATGAGCTGATCGCACTCGCCCGGGTTGCAGCGCGTTACGGCGGCATCTATGCCACGCACATGCGTGATGAAGGCAATGCTGAGATGGCTGCACTCGATGAGACTTTCCGCATTGGCCGCGAAGCGCAGATTCCCATCGAGATCTTTCATCTCAAGACCTCCGGCAAACGGAACTGGGGCGGCATGCCGCGGGTGGTCGAGCGAATCGAGGACGCCCGCGCGCAGGGCATCGATGTCGCCGCCGATACCTACGCTTACACCGCCTGGAGTAACGACATGGCGGCCTTCACGCCGCCCTGGGCCCACGATGGTGGCAAGGCGCAACTCCTGCGGCGGCTCAAGGATCCGGCCATGCGCGCGAGAATGCGCCAGGACATGACGACACCCTCAGACACATGGGACAACGAGTGGCTCGAGATCGATGGCCCCCAGGATGTCCTGATCTGTGCCGTCAAACACAAGGAGCTGCTGCAGTATCAGGGCAAGCGCCTGAGCGAAGTCGCGGCGGAGTGGCATGAGGATGGGATCGATGCGATCTTCGACTTCCTGATCAAGGACGAAGCGAGAACCGATGTCGCGGTGTTTGGGATGTCGGAGCCCGATGTGGTGCTGGCGCTGCAACAACCCTGGGTTTCGGTAGACAACGACAGCTCGGCCGCTTCGCCCGACGGTATTCTCGGTGTGGAGCATCCACACCCGCGTGCCTACGGTACCTTTCCCCGCATCCTCGCGAAGTACGTGCGGGAGGAGGGCAAGCTCAGCCTGGCGGACGCCATTCGTAAGTTCACAGCGCTCCCCGCGCAACGCGCGCATCTGTCTGATCGTGGGGTGATCAAACAGGGAATGTGGGCCGACCTCGTGGTGTTCGATCCCCGGCTGATCCACGATGTAGCGACGTACGACGATCCCAATCGACTCTCCGTGGGTATGTCCGACGTCCTCGTAAATGGTGTCCCGGTAATCGAGGAAGGCAGGATGACGGGTGCGCTTCCCGGGAAGGTGTTACGCGGCCCTGGCTACGCGCCGCATTAAATTATTTGCGCTGCGCGGCGCGAGCCTCGCGTCGCAGCAGATCGCTCTTGCGCTCCACACCCCATCGGTAGCCGCCCGGACTGCCATCGGAGGCCAGCACGCGGTGGCAGGGAATGAGCAGCGCCACGTGATTGCGCGCACATGCCGAGGCGACGGCACGAACCGCCTTTGGCTCTCCCAGGCGCCGCGCCACCTCACCGTACGTTGCGGTTTTGCCCAGGGGGATGTCGCGTAGCGCGCGCCAGACGCGGGACTGGAAAGCGGTACCTTGGATGTCGACCGGCAGGTCGAGCGCTTCGCGGGGCAACAGCACGAAGTCGCGAACCCTCTCGAACCAGGCATAGAGCCGCTGCTGGTCGTTGTAGAGTTGCGCTCTCGGAAATGCCGCGCGCATTTCTTCCAGCAATTCGCCGGGCTTACCGCCGAATGTCAGCCAGCAGATGCCCGCGTGGGTTGCCCCAAGCAGCATCCATCCGAGGTCCGATAAGCCCATCCACCAGCCGATATCGAGCGCAGTGCGCAGGCGGCCAGGCGTGACACCCAGAGTTTCTGCTGCGGCTGCATACGCGGCCGAGTTGGTGCCAAATCCTGCTTCAAAGACGGCATCGATGACGTTGCGACGCAAACCCACCCCCTTCGCCAGGCGGTGAAGATTCAACGTCTGGCCGTAGGACTTGGGGCTCACTCCGAGGCGTCGAGTGAATTGCCGCTGCAACTCGGATCGGCTCACACCGACCCGCCTCGCCAGTTCTTCGAGACCCGGAGCTTCGGTCTCGATGATCCGACACGCGCTCAGCAGGATCCGCGGCCAGTCGATCTGGGCGCGGGGAGCCCCATCGGTCGCTCTCGTGATCATGGGGCTCCTTCAGGGTAGCTCCGAGCCCGAGCTCGGATCGATCGAGTAGGGATGGACGGTGTCGAGGAATCCGTCCTGAGTGCGAACGCGTGCCACCCAGGAATTCACGGCCGGGTAGTCCGTGAGCGGTAAGCCGGCCTCATCCGCACGGCTGACGTACGCGAACACACTCATGTCGGCGATCGTGTACCCCGATTCGGTCAGGAACGGTCGGGTGGCGAGCCAGGAGTCGAGTATCTGCAGCGTCTTGCGGCTCACCGCTTGCTTGGCGGCAATCATCTCGGCACTGCGCCGCGCGAGCTTTCCGGTCATGGTCCAATGCCGCAAGGACGCCAGTCCGTTCTGTATGCAGTCCTCCTCGAAGTACATCCAGCGAGACACCTGCGCCCGCTCCCAGCTGTCGGTTGGCAGGTATGCCGTGCCTTCGGCGAGATAGCCGAGGATGGCGTTGGATTCAGTGAGTACCCGACCATCTTCGAGCTCGAGCACCGGCACGGCTCCGGTGGGACTCTTGGCAAGAAACTCTTTGCTGTGACCTTCGCCATCGAAGATGGCAACCTGCTTCGTCCGGTACGGACGGCGCAGGTGACTGAGCAGGAGCCGCACCTTATAGGCATTCTGCGAGGGCAAGTAATCGTAGAGGGTAATCATGCTGGTCCTCCGTTGTGGGCCACATGATGGGCCAGGCAGCACGCTGCCGCTTCCGGAATCGTGCGCACGGGACGTTCGCATCGTGGAGCACCGTCCCCCGCGCGCCACGAGCGACCGAGGTGGCCTGAGATAAAAACAGCGAGTGGCTCTTGGCGGGCTCCCCCCGGTCCCGCAGAGTCCGGCCAATGTCCGACCGCGTCCTCCTGGGTTTCCGTATGCTGGCTGCCGCGCTTGCCCTCGGAGTGAGTGCTGCCACCGGCAGTGAGCCCGCAAACGGTGAGCACGACTTCGATTTCGAGTTCGGAACCTGGAAGACGCATATCGCGCGCCTCGTTCATCCGCTCAGTGGCTCGACGACTTGGGTCGAGTACGACGGTACGTCGGTCGTGCGCCCGGTGTGGGCCGGGCGCGCCAATCTGCTCGAGCTCGAGGTGAGCGGCCCGGCAGGTCACATCGAAGCGCTCTCGTTGCGGCTATATGACCCGGTGGCCCGCCAATGGAGCATCAATTTCTCCAACAGCAGTGTCGGCACGCTCGGGCAGCCGACCATTGGTGGATTCACCAACGGCCACGGCGAGTTCTACGATCAGGAGAGCTTCGGTGGCCGAGCGATCCTGCTGCGATTCGTGATCTCGGAAATAAAGCCCGATTCGTGTCATTTCGAACAGTCGTTCTCGACCGACGGGGGCAAGACATGGGAAGTGAATTGGATAGCAACCGACACGCGGGTGACGGCTGCCCCGTGAGCGCATCGCGTCCGACCTCATTCCCTCGCGACGGCGCGGTGCCGACTACCTGAAAGCTCGGGCGCGCGCGGTTGATTCGCAGCCGAGCACATGGTGGTCGGCGCCCGCTTCGTGACCCGGCCTCGAGCCGGCAACCAGCCGCCGCACGGGTGAGAGCCTCGCTGCGGTATCCGCTAGCAGCGCGCGCAGCGACGACAGTCCGAGGGAGATCTCGTTGAGGTCGGCAGCGCCATAGCCGATGATGACGCCGGAGTGCGTCGGGCGGTCGAGATAGTAGCGGCTCAGGGCGTGCAGTTTGATCTGACGGCCGAGCAGAGCTGCAGTGACAGCGTCCAGGTCGCGCGGTGCGAGCGCTACCGCGGCGACATGCATGCCGCAGAACGATGGCAAAGGCTCGAGCCACTCGTGCAGATCCTCCTTGAGCAGCCTCAGTACGCGTTCGCGGCGTGCGCGGTAGATCTCACGCATCTTGCGTACGTGACGTGCCAAATGGCCGTCCGCAATGAAGCTCGCCACCGCCAGCTGTATCGGCACCGCACAGTGCCAGTCGAGGCAATTCTTCGCCGCCACCAAAGCGGGCAATGCCCAGGGTGGCGCGACCACGAATCCCAGCCGTAACGCCGGCAGCATGCACTTGGAGAAGGTGCCGACGTAGAAGACGACATCGGCCGAGTCGGCGGTTCGCAGCGCTTCCAGGGGACTTCCGTCGAAGCGAAACTCGCCGTCGTAGTCATCTTCGATCACGACGGCGTCGTGCCGGCGGGCAAACTCGATGAGCGCCATGCGTCGCCGCGGCGACAGCGAGACGCCCAAGGGGAACTGGTGTGAGGGGGAAACACAGATGACATCGATGTCGCTCGGCAGCTGCTCGACGATCAGCCCTTCGGCGTCGACTCCGACCGGGACGATTCTCGCGCCCGCGGCCGCCATGGGCACGCGCAGCGGTGGGTAGCCCGGATCTTCCACGGCCACGGTGGTCTTGCCAGGGGTCACCAGGACTCTTGCCAACAAGTCGAACGCCTGCTGCGCACCGGCGGTAACCAGCACGTCCGCGGGTCCACAGGCGACGGCGCGCGTCAGCGCGATGTAGCGCGTGATGGCCGCGCGCAGGTGGAAGTTCCCTTGATGCCCCTGGGGACTCTTGTAGCTTGCCGGGTTGCGCTCGAGTCCGCGCAGGCGTCGCGCGCTCACCTGGCGGAAGATCTCGAACGGAAATAACCGCGAGTCCACCAGACCGGGTCTCAATTCAACAGACCGCGTCCCGGGAGATGGCGCCGCGCGGGGTGTCTGCGGCGGTTCACACCAGAAGCCGAGGTCGCGGGCGATTTCTGGCCGGAGCCAGAACTCATTGAGGCGGTAGGTCGGGGGCTTGTGGACACGAGCCGATGCCGGGGGGCGGGCGGCAGGCGGTTGCTGGGCCACATAGGTGCCGGATCCGCGTCGTGTCACGACGTAGCCGTCGCTGAGCAGCTGTTCGTACACGGCGGCCGCCGTATTGCGCGATACGCCGAAGAAGCGCGCGGCATTGCGCGTCGCGGGCAAGCGGGCCCCGGGTGGAAGTCGACCTTGGGCGATCGCCCGGCGCAGCTGTCGGCAGAGGCTCTCCGCCAAGCTGCGTCCTCTCGCGCAGGAGAGTTCGAGGTCGATTTCGAACAACTGATCCATGAGCGGTGGCGACCCGGAAAGTGGTAGGCAGATTTTGCCGAAGGTGGCCCTTCGACAGACAGCCGCAGCGGAGCCTACTTGTCTCATCGATGTCTCCGCTGGTCGCAGGTGGCGCAGTCGGGGACGTTGTAGGCTGATGGCGGCATGGAGAGAAAGCGATGTGGATAAAGAGAACGTTGCCTTGTGCACTCGGCATCAGCCTGTGCGCGCTGGCGTTATCGTCGGCTGTGGCCGAGCAGGGGACGGCGTCCCCAACCGTGCGCGATGGCCAGCACGACTTCGATTTCAACTTCGGCATCTGGAAGACGCACATCCGCCGGCTGAAAGAGCCAGTCACGGGCTCGGCTGACTACGTGGAAATGTCCGGCACGGTGACCGTACGCAAGGTGTGGAACGGGCGTGCGCAGCTCGAGGAGATCGAGGTCGATGGGCCGGCTGGTCACTGGCAAGGTCTGACGCTGTTTCTCTACGATCCCAAGGCTCATCAGTGGAGCCAGACCTTCGTCAACAGCGCCGTAGGCAGCTTTTCCGGGGGTTTGATCGGCGAGTTCAGAGATGGACGTGGTGAGCTCTACGCGCAGGAGACTCGCCGGGGACGATCGACGCTGATACGCGGCGTTTGGTCGGACATCAAGCCCGATTCTCATCATTTCGAGGAGGCCTATTCGGACGATGGCGGCAAGACCTGGGTGCCCTACTTCATCGCCGATCTCACGAGGGCTCAACCATGAGAGCGTCGTACCGCGGCGCGGCCGCGCTCGTTGTCACGGCGCTCCTCCTGCTTGCCCCCATGATGAGCACGGCGACCGATCCGGTCGCGGCGGTGGAGGCGGCTGTGCATGACGGCAGTCATGACTTCGACTTCGATTTTGGCACCTGGGAAACGCACTCCTCCAGGCTGCTCCATCCATTGACCGGCTCTCAGGACTGGGTGGAGATGGAGGGCGTCACGGTCGTGTCGAGGATCTGGGATGGTCGTGCCAATCTGGCGGAGTACCGCGCGACCGGCCCGACGGGAGTCGTCGAGCTGCTGGCGCTGCGGGTTTACAACCCCAAGAGCCATCAATGGAGCATCAACTTTGCTACCCCGAATGTGGGCACGCTGGGTGCCGTTGCGGGGATCGGTGAATTTCGCGACGGACGTGTCGATTTCTACGACCAGGAAGCGATCAACGGCCGCGCCGTGCTGGTGCGCTTTTCCATCTGGGGTGTCACGACGCGGGAGGCGCGCTCCGAGCAGGCGTTCTCGGCCGACGGGGGCAAGACCTGGGAAGTGAATTGGATGACACGCTACACCCGGATCAGCCGCTAGCTTCCCCGCCGCTATCGAAACCGGCGCGCGCGGGTGCTGGGTCCGGAGCGAACCTTGGTTACACTCATCGCCGGGGTGAGCCATTGAGCAGGGAGAACGATGTCCGGCGCGCGCAGCCCGCAACAAGGCTCTTATTTAATGTCGGTCCTGCTGTTGCTCGTTGCGATGAGCTCGATACAGGCCGGCGCATCCCTCGCCAAGACACTGTTCCACAGCGTCGGCGCTCCCGGCGCCGTGGCTCTGCGCACCGCGCTGGCAACCCTCATGCTCGTGCTCGCCCTGCGGCCGTGGCGCACGCGGATCTTCTCCGGATCCTGGCGCGCGCTCATCGTCTATGGTGTAGCGCTCGGCCTCATGAACTTCCTCTACTACCTGGCGCTGCGCACTTTGCCGCTGGGCATCACGGTGGCGATCGAATTCACGGGTCCGCTCGCTGTTGCCGTACTCTCATCGCGTCGCCCGATTGACTTTCTCTGGATCGTGCTGGCCGCCGCGGGCCTCGCGCTGCTGCTCCCGATTGGCCACGCTCAGGCGAACGTCGACCCAAGAGGGGCATTGTTCGCACTCGGCGCCGGGGCGTGCTGGGCCCTGTACATCGTATTCGGCAAGAGGGCAGGTGGCGATTACGGCGCGCAGACTGTAGCGCTCGGCAGCGTCATCGCCTCGATCATCGTCGTGCCGATCGGCGTGGCAGAAGCCGGCGCGACGCTGCTCTCACCCACGGCTCTACGCTATGGATCCGCAATCGCGCTGTTGTCGACGGCACTGCCCTACACACTGGAGATGATCGCGCTCACGCGCCTGCCGGCGCGGACGTTCGGCATCCTCATGAGCATCGAGCCGGTGTTCGGTGCGGTCGCCGGCTGGGTGATGTTGCACGAGCAGCTCGCACTCGTGCAGTGGATCGCGATCGGCATGGTCATACTCGCCTCGATCGGCACCACCTGGACTGCAAGCTTGCAGCCGGCAGCGCCGGTGCCGATGCCCGACTGAGGCGCGATCAAAGCCCCGCGGCGCGCCCTTGTCGTCTCAGTGATTCGGATCGCGAGCGCCGTCCGCGGGCGATCTGTGATCGGACGGCCGGTTCGGTTCCGCGGCATCCGTCGCGCGTGGCGCCGTGCTCGCGCCGGCGGCACGCGCCACGATGACCGCCAGTCCACCGGCTGAGCCTGCACCTGTCAGGACGAGGAGCGCCGATCCAATGCACAGCGGACACATGCCAACCTCCGCATCACGAAGCGCTGCTGCACGCCGGTTTCCTGGCCCTGCCTGGCCATTCACCGACACCGCCCGGCAAGAGATCAAAGAAGTGCCAGAGCGAGCAAAAATCGTCGCCGGGGCTGAAGCCCGTGTCCGACACCCGCAGGATGCTGTCACCCTCCCGTCTGAACACGGAAACCCCCGGCATCCAGCCGCCCTTGGCGGAAACATAACCCATGTCGGCCGCGAAGGTTGACCCCGCGTGACTCACCATAGGGAATCTCCAGCCGCGACTCTCGGCGAATTTCTTCTGCACCGGCGGGCGGTCGGGGCTCGACACGGCAAAGCCCGCACGCGTCACGACGTGCTGGTGGATGCCGTTGTAACCGTCAGCCCACAGCGTGCAGTAGGAACAGGAGACACCCATGTTGTGGATCAGGATCAGGTCCTCGTGATCGCCGAAGAGCTCGGCGAGTCGCACCGGTCCCGCGTCGCTCGTGAATTCGTAGTTCGCCACCTCCTGCGGCTCGACCGTGGCGAGCGTCTCCCTCATCTTCTCTCGAATCGCCGCGATCTGCCGGCGGTAGTCCGCGAGCTTGCCGTTCACATCTGTGTAGTTCATGGGTCTGTCTCCAGCTGCTGACGAATCAGGTCTCGTAGGCGATACGGTGCTTCACCCACTCCATCGGGAACGACAGCCCATCCTCGTCGCGCCCCTTCGGGGCGATGTCGAGGTAATGATACGCCGCGTTGAGCATGTCGAGTCCGCGGGCGTACGTGGAATAGGAATGGAAGATCTGATCACCGTCCCTGAAGAAGGCGCTGATCCCGGGCATCTCCGTGCTGTTGTCGATCTTCTGCGTGCCGTAGTTATAGCGCGCTGCACCGCGGCCGAGGCTTTCCGCTGAGAACGAGACGTTGTAGTCGTAATTGAAGTCATCGCCCACTGCCGAGACCCACTTGAACGTCCAGCCGAACTCTCGTGCCTGGGCCTGCAGCTTCGCGCGCGGCGCGCGCGAAACCGCGACCAGCGAGACATCCCGCTGCGCGAGGTGCGGGGTGATGCCGTTGAAGTTGTCTGCCCAGAAGGAACAGCCACGGCAGCCGATCTCCCAATCGGGGGCGTACATGAAGTGGTAGACGATGAGCTGCGTGTGCTTGCCGAAGAGATCGGCGAGTGTTTCGCGGCCGTGCTCAGCGTCGAAGAGATAAGCCTTCTTCACGAGCTCCCAGGGCAGCTCGCGCCGTTCCCGGTTGAGCTCATCGCGCAGCCGCGTGAAGTCCTTCTCCTTCGCGAGCAAGCGCTGGCGGGCGGCGATCCATTCGTCGTGGCCCACGATCTGATGGTCGGTCATGTCTCTCTCCTTCTGGTCATTTGCGGCGGGACGGGCGCCGGGCGGCGCGCTTCCGCGCTGCGGGTGTTGCATTTGGCGGCGCTGGGCGCGCGTCGATTTCGGCGAGTGTCGCGGCGAGCATGTCGAACTGCTGCTGCCAGTACTTGCTGTAGCGGTTCATCCAGACAGCCGCATCGAGCAGCGGGCCGGCGTCGAGACTGCAGCGGCTGATGCGGCCGCTACGCGCCTGCTGGATCAGGCCGGCGCGCACCAGGACCTGGATGTGCCGGGAGACCGCCTGCAGCGAGATGTCGAACGGTGCGGCCAGCTCGGAAACGAGCAGTGCCTGGCCATCCAGTCGCTCGAGGATCCTGCGGCGGATGGGATCCGACAGGGCGAAGAACAGGGCATCGAGCCGGCTCTCGGCCGACTCGGCGTTCGCCGCCGGATCGCCCATGAGGTGCAGTTGCGCGCCGATATTCATCATGGTTATTTAATATCAATTTCTAGATTGACTGTCAACACATATGTTGATAATTACCCTCGACGCCCTGCTTATGAGCGCAAGCTGGGCAGAAAGCGGCAGTGGACCACTCGCACTCGGGTCGCCGTGCGAGCGTCATGGATTCAACGCGGACGTCGCCGCGTGGACTGGCGGGTGGCGGCGACCCTCAGCGGAGGTTGCGCAGGTAGTCGTACGCCTGGCGCGCGGCGTCGATCTGACTCATGCGCGTGAAAGGTCCTTCCTGCTCTGCGAAGTAGTGTCGCAAGCCTGCCTTCTCGGCGGCGGCGAAGATCGGTCCGTAATCGATCATGCCGTGGCCGAGCGCGGCGCCCGCGGGAGAGCTGCCGTGCGCTGTCATCGGCAGGAAGTCCTTGACGTGGATCATGGGAAAACGGCCCGGATAGCGAGCGAAGTAGTCGCGCGGATCCCGGCCACCGACGACCATCCAGCCGCAGTCGATCTCGAACTGGACGAGCCCGGCGTCGGTTTCCCTGAGGAGCAGGTCATAGCCGATGGCACCGCCATCCTGCTCCGCGAACTCGAAGTCATGGTTGTGGTACGCGTACTGCAGGCCTGCGCGGCGGGCCTGCTCGCCGATGCGATTGGCGAGCTCGGCGGTGCGCCTCGCCTCATCCAGGCTCATGCCTCCCGCTGGCAGTGAGCTCGTGTGCGCTGCACCGGCGGACGCGAGCGCCGCACGCAGGCTGCCGCTCGTTGCGTAGCGGGCGTCGAGCGCATGCGCCTGCTCGAAGGCCGCGCCGAGGTTGCCCGGATCGAACTGCAGGTGCGCGCTCGGGCATTTGAGGCCCGCGTCATCGAGAAGCCCGCGGAACTGTTGCGCCGAGAGCCCAGCAAAGCCCGCGGTCTCCACTTCGCCGAAGCCGATCTCCTTGAGAACGCGCAACGTCATCGCCGCATGCGCCTGCAGTTCATCCTTCACGGCATAGAGCTGGATGCCGACCGGTCCGCCGAGCGGAGCGGCTCTCAGGCGCCCGGTGAGTCCAAACCCAAGGATCGCAGCCATTCCGCAGCCGGCGGTCCGTGCCAGGAAGCCCCGGCGGGTACATGAGCGCGTACGCACTGCGGCGCGGATCACTGCACTTGAGAGGCCTCGCCGGGCGGCCGCTCGTGCACCGCGGCCAAGAGCGGGGTGAGATTCGCTTTGACCAGAGACTGGTTGAAAGCCGGCAGGTCACTTTGCAGGATCTGCCTGAGCTCCGCATCCGCGCTCGCCATCTCGCCCTGGAGGGTTTGCAGCGATTCGAGCTGCGCCTGAGTGGGTGCGAAATCGGCGCCGCCCGCCACATCGCCGCCACCGGTCCCGACTTCGGCGTTGAGCCAGATGAGATCGAGATAGACCCCGTCGGCCTCGACGAAGTACTTGTCGTCACTGTTGCGCAATGCTCGTGACACGAGTCGCGACTCCGCCTGTTGCAGCTTCTGGTCCAGACTCTCCGCTGCCGCGAGCAGCTGTACACGCTGCTGCTCCTCCACCTCGCTCAATACGCGCGCCGGCGCGGGCGCGGGCTCCGGCTCGTCTTCATCCCCTTCCTCCACGATCACTGGCTGGGGCTTTTCCGCCGGCTTCGCCGGCCGCAGCATCGTCACGATGGTCTCGAGCTGCTTGCGTAACCACTCGATCTGGTTGATCGAGTCGGACACGTGACTGATGTTGTCGCGGATCGTGAGCTGCGTCTTCACCGACTGCTGCAGGTCCGCCTCCGAAGCGGGCGAGCGGGGGTCGCTCACGATGGTGAGCGCCTGCACCTGTGGCTGGCCGTCGACGTTGAGACGCACCGAGTAGCTGCCCGGGGCCGCGATCGGGCCGACTTCGGCCGGCTTCGATCCCCAGTGCGTGATCGGCCGCGAGTCGGCGTCGCGAAAGCGCGGCTCCTGCCAGATACGTGGATTGTCGGGCGCGACGGTGCGCAGCGCGACGACCCGCGGTGACTCGTAGCGCAGGTCCCACTTGACGCGGTTGATGCCGACGAGTCCTTTCGCCTCGAGCTTCCGCACGACGTTGCCGGCGGCGTCGAGGATCTCGATCTGCACGGGGTTCTTGGGTGTCGCGGTCAGGTAGTAATTGAGCAGCGCCTGGCCACCGCGCACGAAGCGATAGGTCTTGCGCGGCTCGAACAACACCACCGGAGCTTCCGAGCGATGCCGCGCCATCTGCTCGAGTGGCGTGATGTCATCGAGAATGTAGAGGCCGCGACCGTAGGTGGAGAGCACCAGGTCGTGAAACTCCTTCTGTACCACCACCCAGGTCACGGGGGCGGGGGGAAGCGCGGTCTGCAAGGCGCTCCAGTGCCCGCCCTCATCGAGCGAGTAATACAGGCCGTTGCCGGTTCCGGCGAACAGCAACCCCCGGCAGTTCGGATCGTCGGTGACGCTGCGAACGTAGGAGAGCTCGTGCTTCGGCAGATTGCCGCTGATGCGCTTCCAGCTCTTGCCGAAATCGGTGGTCTTGTAGATGAAGGGGTCGCGGTTGTCGACCAGATGAAAGTCGATGGCGACGTAGGCGGTGGCCGGATCGAAGCTCGAGGGGGCGATGCTCGCGATCGTGCCGCCCTCAGGCAGGCCGCTCAGATGGCTCGTGACGTTGGTCCAGTTGTCAGCGCCATCCCGGGTGTACCAGATCTGGCCGTCGTTGGTGCCGGCCCAGATGAGCCCCTTCTGGATCTTGGACGGTGCGATCGCGAATACGACCTCACCGTAGAACTGCCCCAGGTTGTCGCCGACGATGCCGCCCGAGGGGGCCACGTGCGCCGGATTCCGGGTGGAGAGATCCGGGCTCACTACTGACCAGCTGTGGCCGGCATCGGTCGTTCTGAAGATCACCTGGCAGCCGTAGTACACCGTGTTGTGGTCGAAGGGATCAATGGCGAGCGGCGGCGTCCAGTGGCAGCGGTACTTGACGGCGTTCGGCGGCGAATCGAGCGTGTGCTTCCACGGGCTGACCGAATGCGCTTCCTTATAGTGCGCATCCCAGCGCGTGACGGTGTCGCCGTAGCAGGTCGCCCACACGACGTTCGAATCGGCGGGATCGGGCAGCGTGAAGCCGGATTCGCAGCCTCCCATGTGGCGATCCCAGCCGGCTTCATCCGACTCCCCGGGCACGCTCGGGCCACGCATGTTCCCGTCGTCCTGCATGTTGCTGTAGAAGTAGTAGGGGATCTGGTCGTCGACGGCCACGTGATACATCTGGCCGATGGGCAGCGTGACACGGTGGAAGCCGCGACCGTGCACCGTGGTGATGATCATGCCGGCATCGTCGGTGATGACGAAACGGTCGGGATTGGCAGGATCGACCCAGATGTCGTGAGTGTCGCCTCCCCAGCGCACCTCGTGAAAGCTCTCACCCCAATCGAGCGACTGATGGAAGGAGCTGTTGGCGACGTAGACCTCGTTGTCGCTTCCCGTGGATACCGCGAGGCGGATGTAGTATCCGGCGCGACCGATCAGGGCGCGCTGCGAATTGACGCGGCGCCACTCGCGGCCCGCATCATCGGACCGCCAGAGCGAACCTTGATCCTTGGTCTGTATCAGCGCGTAGATACGATTCGAGTTGGTCGGCGCGATGGCGACGTCGATCTTGCCGAGCGGTGCATCGGGCAAGCCGTGTCCCTCCAGGCGGGTCCACTTCGTGCCGCCATCGTGGGAAATATAGAGGCCGCTCTGTGGGCCACCGCTGTATTCACCCCAGGTATGCAGCTCTACCTGCCACACACCGGCGATCAGGGTGTGTGGATCGTGTGCATCCATGGATAGCCCCGAGCAGCCGGCGTTCTCGCCCGCGAACAGCACCCGCTCCCAATGCTGGCCGCCGTCGGTCGTGCGGAACACGCCGCGCTCCTGCTGCGGCCCGGTCGTGCGGCCGAGCACGCACGCGAACACGATATCCGGATCGGCAGGGTTGACGATGATCCGGCCGATGCGGCCGGACGCGGGGAGTCCCATGTTGGTCCAGGTGCGGCCGGCATCGGTGGACTTGTAGATGCCATTTCCCATCACGTCACTGTCGCGGATGACCCAGGCCTCCCCCGTACCGGCCCACACCGTGCTCGGCTGTGAGGGCGCAACCGCCAATGCGCCGATGGCGGCGGCCGACTGTTTGTCGAAAACCGGTGTCCAGCGGTTGCCCCCGTCGCTGGATTTCCAGACTCCGCCCGAGGCCGCGCCCGCGTAATAGATGCTCGGGTCGCCCGCCACTCCGGCGACCGCGGCGATGCGGTTGCCCACCTTCGGCCCCACGAAGCGGAACTTGAAGTCACTTTCCTTGTCCGCATCAGGTGCCGCGGCAGCAGCAGCAGCTGCGCTCGCCGCGAATGCGGCGGTCGCGATCAAACCGTAAGCCAATTTTCTTGTGTGCATCGCTCGACACTCACCCGCAGGTGTTGGGGATCTGGATGAACCATAGCATCACTGCACGCCCTGGAGGGCGGTTCCGGATTTCGACGCCGCCGTGATTGCCGCCTCGGGAAAGGCGGGCACCCGTCGGCCAGGGCGCGTAAGGTGTGCGGATCGTCGCCCGTTCGGCCGCTGACTGGCGGGCGGGCAGAGGAGGGACCCATTTGCGCATAGGCATTCTCGGCTCGGGCCTCATTGGCGGAAAGCTCGGGACGCTGTTGGCACGCGTCGGTCACGAGGTCGTGTTCAGTTATGCGCGCAGCGAGCAGAAGCTCGAGCGCCTCGCGCGAGAGTCCCGCGGGCGCGCACGCGCGGGTACGCCGGCTGAGGCCGCGCACGATGCCGAGGCGCTGTTACTGGCTGTGCACTGGTCGCGGGTGGATGAGGTGTTGAAGCAGGCAGGCAACCTCGCCGGCAAAGTCCTCATTACCTGCTCGCTGCCGATGAACGCGAGCGATACCGCGCTCGTCGTCGGCGGCAGCTCCTCGGGTGCGGAGGAGTTGGCGAAAAAGGCCAGGAGATCGCGGGTGGTCGCCGCGTTCGGCACGATTCCGAGCGAGGTGCTGTTCAGCGTGTTCGCCGCGCGGCGCAAGGCCAGGCGACCGAGCCTCGTCTACTGCGGCGACGATCGCAACGCGAAACGGCTCGCGGCGACCCTCATCCGCGAGGTCGGTTTCGACCCGGTGGACGCCGGCCCGCTGCGCATCGCCCGCTACACCGAACCCTTTACCCTTCTCATCGCTCAACTTGCCTACGAGACCAGCGCGGGTCCGCAACTGGCGTATCGTTTCGAACGGTTCGGGAAGTAATTGTCTCAGAACGATGCGGGCGCCGGCACCACCGGCAACTCGATGAAGCTCGCCTTGCCGGATGCGTGATAGATGCGTTCGGTTGCCTTGCGGAAATCCTCCGGCTTCGCAAAGAAGATATTCGGTACGAAAGTCTGTGGATTACGGTCGTAGAGAGGGAACCAGGCCGACTGTATCTGCACCATGAGACGGTGCCCGGGCAGGAATACGTGGTCGGTCGTCGGCAAGGCGAAGCGATAGGTGAGCGGCACGTTCGGCTTGACCGGCTTCGCCACCTCGAAACTCTCCCGGTAACGACCGCGCAGAATGTCCATCGCCACCGCGAGCTGGTAGCCGCCGAGCTCCGGCTGCCCGGGGACCTCATCCGGATAGACATCGATCAGCTTCACGATCCAGTCGACGTCGCTGCCGGTCGTGGCCGCCACCAGGTTCGCTACCGGCTCGCCACTGATGGCGAGCGGCGCATCGAGTGGCGCACTGCTGTAACTGAGCACATCGGTGCGCCCAGAGACCTCCCGCTCATCATCGACCAGCCAGCGCTCCCACGAGAGCGGCGCCACGTAGCCGACTGGCTGGCTCGGCCGCGCGCGAAATGGCACCGGCTTCGCGGGGTCGGACACATACTCATCGAAAGCGGCGCCAGCCGCCGGCGGCTCGAATCCCAGCATGCCCTCGGCGTGCAGGTACAGCGGCGTCGTCCGTGGCTGACAGGAGCCATCGCATCCGGAGGGCCAGCTGGGGAGATGCTGCCAGGTGTTGGTGCCGGTGCGGAAGGCCGTCACCGGAGCCACGGGCGAAGACGAGTTGGCACCATCCTTGAGATAGTGCGCGAGGAAGGGCGCGAGGATCTGTCGCCTGAAGTAGAGACCGGTGTCGCTGCCGAATCGGATGGGACCCAGCGCACTCGCCTCTTCGATCTGCTGACCGTGGAACCACGGGCCGAGTACGAGAAACAATTTGTCGCGGTTGCCGGCCTTGGCGTACAGGGCCTTGTATGCGGCGATGGCGCCGTAGATGTCCTCCTGGTCCCACAGCCCCGCGACCAGCATGGTCGGCACCGTGAGCGGGGCGCGCGCGAGAATCTGGTCCAGGGCCTGCTCGCGCCAGAACGAGTCGTAGGCCGGATGCTCGACGACCTTGCGCCAGAAGCCGATCTGGTCCATGCCATGGCGCCGGGCCAGCTCGCCCGCCGAGACCGCGCGCATGTACAGGTCGAAGTCATCGAACGATCCTGACTGCCACAGCTCGTCGTTCGAGCGCGTCGCGGTTTGCTCGTAGATGTACGGCAGGTTTTGCTGGCGAAACGCCCCGTTGTGGAACCAGTCATCGCCACGCCAGCCATCCACCATCGGATTCATCGGCACGGCCACCTTCAGGGCCGGGTGTGGGTTGATCAACGGCGTCAACGCCAGAAAGCCGTCATAGGAGATGCCGAGCACACCCACTTTGCCGTTCGACTCCGGTACGTTCTTGACCAGCCAATCGATGCTGTCGTAGGTATCGGTCGATTCATCGACCGGCGTCGGGTTGAGCGGGCCGTGCATCGGGCGGTTCATCACGTAGTCGCCCTGGCTGCCGTACTTGCCGCGAATGTCCTGCACGACGCGAATATAGCCACCCTCGATGATGGTCTCGACCGCGTTGTCGTAGCCCCAGAGGCGCGTGCCGAGATGCAGACTCGGGGTGCGGGCGACCATGTGCTTCGCCTCGTACGGCGTGCGGGTCAGCAGGATGCCCGCCCGCGTCGCGCCCTTCGGCACGAGAATGTAGGTCTGCAGTTTCACCCCATCGCGCATCGGTATCATGACCTGGCGGCACTCGAAGTCGGCGCCATCGGTCGGCCGCACGAATTTCTGCGGCGTCTCGCTCGGATATCCCGGGTACTTGGGTTCCGCCGGCGTCGGCGGTGTGACGCAGGCCGTCGCGGTTGCTTGCGGCGCCTGTGCCCACAAGGCGCTGCCCGGTGAGAGGACGCCGAGCGCGAGCAGAGCTCCGCCCCACGGCAGTTGCTTGGTCGGCTGCACGAGATGACCCCCCGGTGCCCGTTGTTGGTGCCGCGAGTCTAGCAGGCAGTGTGAAACTGGCAGCCGCTGTCCGTTCCTTCCCTTGTCAGCGCGCTGCTGGGAGCGTAAACGGAAGAGCAGGGTCTGAGGGACGCAGGCGACCAGCCGGATTTGCCAAGGGTCCGAAACCGACGAGGTCCCGCTCCGGTTGGGTTGTGATGACGGCAAGCGCGTGCCATGCACGTGTCGAAGCAACGCAATTCCCGCTCGCGAATGCTCGCTCTGGGTGCGGGCATCGTTGCGGTCTGTGCGCAGGCCACCTCTTTCGTGAGCTGTAGCTGGAACAGTCAGGGCTCATTGCCCATCGTGCTGCCGCCCGTCGCTCCGAACCTGGCAATCACCGTGAAGCCGAGCACCATCACTTTGGGGCAGAGCGCCACACTCAGCTGGTCATCGAACAGCGTCACGGCCTGCGTCGCGAGTGGTGCATGGAGCGGACCGCAGCCCCCGCAGGGAACCAGCACGGTGACGCCCACAACCACCGGGACGCTCGCCTACGTCCTCGGTTGCTCCACCGCCATCGGCTCGCTTGCGGATTCGACTGTCCTGACCGTAAAGCCGGCGGCAGCTCGAGCGAGTGCGCGCTCATTCATGAAGGCGCCGCGCGGTGCGAGTCTCTTGCAGACCGACCTCGTAGCAGACAGAGCGGGCACCAGGGCTCTCAACATCGACCCGAATCTCGGCGAGCCGTGGGGTGTCGTGTTACCCGAGGGGCTGCCCGCAGTGGTGACGAGCCGTGACAGCAACATCTCCACTTCATATGACGGCACGGGCGATTCGCGGCCGCTCTCTGCGCCGTTGCGGGTGCATCTCCCGTCCGGGCCCGCGGGCGCGCCCTTCGGCGCGGCGGGTGTTGCTGCAAATTCCAGCGACGGTTTCGTCGTATCCGCGGGCGGCAAGTCCGCGCCGGCGCGGCTGCTGTACGCGGGCTCAGGCGGAACGATCGCCGGATGGTCGCCCGACGTCGACGTTGAAAATGCGCTCATCGCCTACGCTGCCGACGACGCGGCGGTGTACACGGGGCTCGCGGTCGCGATTTCCAGCACTCCGAGCGAGAGCCGGCTGTATGGCGCCGATTTCCGCAACGCCAAGGTAGACGTATTCGATCGCACCTTCAGGAAACAGACTCGCTCGGCGACGCGCTTTGCCTTTGCCGAGCCCGCACTGCCGCCGCGCTACGCCCCCTTCGGCGTCGCCGTCATCAATGAACTCGTGTACGTCGCTTACGCGCAGCGATCCGTCCCGTTCACTCCTGATCCGGTGAGCGGCCCGGGCGCCGGTCTCATTGCCGTCTTTACTACGGACGGGAACTTCATTACGCGCCTGGTTACGAGCGGCGGTGCACTGAATGCCCCTTGGGCCATGGTGCGGGCGCCGGCCGACAATTCCGTGCCGTTTGCGGGCACGCTGCTCGTGGGAAATACGGGTGATGGCAGGATCAATGCGTTCGACACCGCGAGCGGCGCTCTGGTCGGCACGCTCACCGATGCGACGGGTGCCGTGCTAGTCGTGCCGAGCCTGCACGCGCTCGGGTTTGGCAATGGCTTCGCCGCTCAACCGCGGCCGACGCTATTTTTCACGGCCGGAGCCCACGATGGAGCGCACGGGTGGTACGGCCGCATAGACTTCGGTACCGCGGTCCGCTAGCGCTACACGGCAGCAGGGCTACGCCGCAACTTCACGGTCAGTCGATTGTGACCTTCAGCGGTACACCGGTAATCGAGCGAGCTCACGGCGTGGCGCACCAGCATGAGACCGTAACCTCCGATGCGCGCCTCCTCGAGAGACTTCTGGGGTAGCGGATCCGGGCGCCCACGCGGATCGAAACGCACGCCGTTGTCGTCAAAGGTGAGGATGACCGAGTCCGGGTGGGCCTCCAACGTGAAATGCACCTCCAGCGCGTGTCCGTCGGGCGCACCGTGTCCGACGATGTTCGCAACGATTTCCTCGAACACCAGCTCGGCGTTGTAGCGCGTCGTTCCATCCAGCGGCACGGCATCCAGAGCGCTACGCGCGCGCTCGAATCCCCGTGCGAAACCTTCATGCGTGCCTGGGAAACGGATCTCGACGCGCTGCGAATCCACGGCGCGATTCGTCTGCCGAGGAGGGAAGCTCAGCCGCGCACCGCCGCTGCGGCGGCTGTGGCATCGGAGCGCACCGGCACGATCTGATTCAGTGAAGTGGTCTCAAAGACCTGCGCCACGAGCGGCTGCGCCCCGTACAGCACCAGCTTGCCGCCCTTCCTGCCGAGCGCGCGCGCAATCGTGATGAACATACGGATCCCGCCGGAGCCGATGAAGGTGACCTGTGAGAGGTCGATCATCGCACTCGCGCCGCGCGGCACCAGGCGAGCGGTGAGCGGCAGCTCGATTCGGTCGACGCCCGGTGTATCCAGACGTCCGATCAGTGAGAGGTTCAGAACGCCCTCGATCTCATTCCCTAGCTGCAATTCCATGGGAATCTCCAGCCGGCCGCGCCGCAGTGCAGAGCCAATATTAGGGGCGCCGGCGCGCCGTGCGCAAACGCCCGCGTATCGGGCGGTCGCGGTCGCTACTCCCGTAGCAGCGTGAGCTGCCAGATCTCCTTGCCGGTCGCCATCATCAGCGGACGCAGCGCGAGCAGGCCGGTTTTGCCGAT